>Ga0070766_10001393_pt1 | contig 11818 bp, 10 predicted proteins | sample HubBroMetageWFT6_FD_69782 | JGI IMG/M metagenome (GOLD analysis project Ga0070766, IMG submission 69782) | Warmed and freeze-thawed soil microbial communities from the Hubbard Brook experimental Forest, New Hampshire - Hubbard Brook CCASE Soil... | ecosystem: Environmental > Terrestrial > Soil... | reverse complement strand
CTTGAGTTGGGCCATTTCGCGGCGGTAGTCGGACAAGTTGTTGATGGTCACGTGATTGATTTCGGTGATCACGTCACCGCGGGTGAAATCGATGTCTTCGGCGAAGCTTGCGGGATCGACTTCGGTTACAACTACACCGGTGAGCTTGCCCATTCCAAGCTTGTGAGCCAAGTCGGGTGTGAGCTCTTCCACGTGAAGGCCGAATTCTCCGGGGGTTTCTTCCTGCTCGGGCTGGTCGTCAACTCCAGCCTGCGCGGACTGCGGGAAAATTTTCGAGCGATCCGCAACCACGAGTGAAACGCTCTTGGCTTGTTTACCGCGAACGTAGTCGATCTGGACCGACTGGCCGATGGTGGTTTGCGCGATGGGGTTCACCAGGTCGGAGCCGGTGTGTACGGGCGTGCCGTTGACATTGGTGATTACGTCGCCGGGCTGCAATCCAGCTTTGTCGGCGGGGCTGCCGGGCTCTACGGCTTCAACTACGATTCCGTAGGGCGCGCCGAGTTCCTTCAAGAGCACGGGATTATTGCTGCGCTCGTCCTGGAAAGTGATGCCGATGGACCCGCGCGTAACTTTGCCGCTGGTGATGAGCTGGTTGTAAACGTTGATAACCGCGTTCGAGGGCATAGCAAAACCAACACCCTCGAATGAGCGACTCTCGGTGTAGATGGCGGTGTTGATGCCGATTACTTCGCCAGCCATATTCACGAGCGGGCCGCCGGAGTTTCCCGGATTGATGGCGGCGTCGGTTTGAATGAAGCGCTGAAATTGATGGCCTACGTTGGAACGATCTTTCGCGCTAATGATTCCGGCAGTGACGGTGGAATTCAGTCCGAACGGGCTGCCAAAGGCAAGCACCCAATCGCCGACTTGTACACCATCGGAATTACCGAGCTTAGCAGTGGCGAATTCGTGGTCAGCGTCAATTTTGATAACGGCGAGATCGGTGTCTTTGTCAATGCCGATTACGTGGGCGTTGTAATGAGTGGGATCGCCGTCTATGGTGACTTGAATTTTTGTGGCCTGGTCAACGACGTGATCGTTGGTGAGGATGAAACCTTTTTTGTCAACGATGACTCCGGAGCCGAGACTGCGTTCAGCGTCTTGGCCCCGGTCGGGCGAATCGAAGAAGCGGTCGAAGAAATCCTGGAAATCACCTTGCGCGTGCGGACGCTTGGCGCCTTTGGGTTTCTCGATTACCTGGGTGGTTGAAATATTTACAACCGACGGCCCGACCTTTTTGGAAATCGTAGCGAATCCATTGGAGAGCGTGACCGGGTCAGGAATGACGAGCAGCGACGCGCCGCTGGATCCGGTTTGATCGTGGGTGGCCATGGCCCGGCCGGAAATCACCGTGCCTATCACGATGCCGATTCCGAGCGTGGCGATGATCAGCAAAGTGGCGAAAATTTTTCGGCGCCGGATCCAACTATATAATTCCTGAAATTGAATAGCCATGCTCGAACTCCTTTGGATTGCGCCGAAAAATGAATCGCGCCCAAAAACAAACGCGGAGGCGGTGAATTGTAAGTATAGCACTCATTTTAACCCGGCGAACCGGAGGGAGTTGCGGATTGCTGTTGTGAGCAAGAGGAGTTTGGCGGAGGGGAGAACATTCAGCCTAAATAATAAAAAACCCGGCGCGTGATGAAGACTGCGCCGGGTTCTAAGATTCAGATTGGTTAATTCAATGAAACGAGTGCAAGTCCAATGCTAACCGGACGTTGAAGGCTATTACTCGCTTTCCGCCGGAAGGTTCGAGTCGTCGAGGGCCAGGGGCTGCAAGTCCTCGATGCGAGTGTCGAATATATCCACGGATGATCCATCCTCGCGAGGTTCCAGCTTCTTCTGGGCGCGGCGTTCGGCTTTCGCGCGCGCCTTATCCATGCGCTTCATTTCTTTCTGGCGCTTTTTGAATGTGGTGGTCATGGCTATCTCCTTGGGTTGGAATTAAGGCGGGAAACGTCACCGCCAACAAAAATTACTTCGAAAAAAAATTACCAGCGAGGTTCGCGAGGCTGGCGCGCGACTTCGCGATAATCCTCATTCGAAAATCTTTCGCGACCGCCCCCACCGCTGCCGCCTCGATTGCCGCCGCTGCCACGATTGCCGCCGCCTGAGTTTCCTCCGGGGCCGCTGCGTGGTCCGCGAGGACCGCCGCCGGATTCAGACTTGGGCCGCGCTTCGTTCACTTTTAAATTGCGCCCGCCGAGATCTTTTCCGTCGAGCGCCGCGATGGCCTTGGCCGCATCCGCGTCGTTCACCATTTCGACGAAGCCGAAGCCGCGCGCTTTGCCCGTCTCACGATCAGTCGCCACATGAACTCGCGCAAGCTGCCCGAACGGTTCGAAGAGAGCACGCAAATCCGCAGCAGTCGTTTGAAAACTCATATTGCCTACAAAAAGATTCTTCATACGTTTTCTCCTGAAGCATTACTCTCGACTGCTGCAAAGATTTGGGTCACTCGGCCGGACGAACGAACTGCAAAAGCCCAAAAAACGGCGGCGAAAGACCGGACCATATCAAACCAAGTGAGGCAGGGCAAAGCACGACCCGTAAATGAACCTGTCCCCATTACATTTACGGAGCGCACCCCTATTCTAACATGTTTCGACGGAAAAAGCGGCGCGGGGCTGGAAGACGACGAAAGAGCACGCAGAGTTGATGACTACGGGTCGGACCAGGCAAATAAATCCGCGGCGGAGGCGAGATGGAAGGGACTGGATTCTTGCGCGAGCGAAAATGTTGGCGTCGCGCGCTGCAACGGTAATAGAATGCACGGCGATGGAAGTCGAGCCATTTCGAGTGGTGACGCAGCCGGGGACCCGCGACGGGCTGCACGTGCTCACGCTTCGGGGCGCCCTGACGTCAACTTCGTCTCCCGCGTTTACTGAAGCGGTGATTGGAGTGGCGGCGCCGCGGCTGATACTGGACCTGACGGGAGTGCCTACGATCGATTCGGTGGCGATTGGAGCGCTGGTGCGGGCGTTTGTGTCGTGCCACAAGTCTGGGCGCAAGCTCGCGCTAGTAGGGATGAATCACCGAGTGCAGAATGTGCTGCATATTACTGGGATTGCACCTCTATTCGATTCTTACGAAACGGTAGCACAGGCTGAGCAGGCGCTGGGCTAACTTCGCGCTTGCCGTAGTCAACAACCTTCGTGTGAATTGTGGAGCTTCAGAAGGCCTTTGAAACTTACGTTTTGGCAGTATCCGAATTTAGAATTTCCAGGAGAACTGTTCCATTCGGCACAGAAATCCAGATGTTTGATAGGCAGGATAGTAAGGAAGATATTCAACGAAGTCTGAGGAGATCAATGAGACGAGGGCCGGTTTCGTTGTTGATAATGGCAGCTCTGGCGGGTTCGTTTGAAATTCCGACAATGGCGCAGAGCTACTCGCCGCAACAGCAGCCTAGTTATCACGTGACGATGGTTCCAGCGACGATCGTAACGATTAATTACCAGCACCGCAGCGGGTCCGCAACCATCGGATTCCAGGGCTCGCCGCTACTACCGTTGGCAAAAGGGCGCGCGAAGGTGACGGGAAAAGTTGGACGCATACAGATCAATGCGGAGTTCAGCAAGCTGGAACCCGCGCAGCGGTTTGGCCCAGAATATATAACTTACGTTCTGTGGGCGATAACTCCGGAAGGCAAATCGAATAACCTGGGCGAAATTTTGCTGAGCGGAGACAAAACCAAGATCGATGTGACGACTTCGCTGCAAACGTTTGGGCTGATTGTTACGGCCGAGCCGTATTTCGCGGTGTCGCAGCCGAGCAACGTGGTGGTGCTGCAGAACGTGGTGCTGCCGGAGACGGTGGGAACCATCGAGCAAGCGCCTGCTACTTATCAATTGCTGGACAAGGGCGCGTATAGCTACCAGGTATCCAGCGCAAGTTCGCCGATGTCCAAATCAGATTCGAAAGTTCCTTTGGAGCTTTTTGAGGCGCAAAACGCGGTGCAGATCGCCATAAATGCGGGAGCACAGAAATATGCCACGGACGCGCTGAACAAAGCGCAAAGCTCTTTGTCAAATGCACAAAACCTGCTGGCGAAAAACGGAAACAACAAACTGATCGTTCAAGCCTCGCGCGACGCGGTGCAGAACGCGGCAGACGCGCGGCGCATCGCGCTGGATCGGCAGCATGACGAGCGAGCCGCCCAGGAACGCGCAGATGCGGCGCGGCGCGAAGCCGAGTCCAAAGCGCAGGCTGACGCTGCGGCAGCGAGCCAAGCGCAAGAAGCGGCGGCGCGTCAGCAGGCCGAGATGCAACGGCTGGCGGCGGAGCGCGATGCGGCGCAGGCTGCGGCGGCTAGCGCACGAGCTGATGCGGACCGTTTGGTCGCGCAGCAACAGGCGGAACAGGAACGCTTGAAGGCGCAACAAGCGCAGGACGCGGCGGCGCAATCGGAACGGGAGAAACAACAGCTCCGCGCGCAATTGCTGGAGCAGTTCAACCGTATTCTGCCTACGACGGACACCCCTCGCGGGCTGAAAGTGAACATGGCGGACGTGCTCTTCGCGTTTGGGAAATACGATTTGCGGCCCAATGCGCGTGAAGCACTGGCCAAGCTTTCCGGCATCGTGATCGGCCATCCGGGTTTGAAGCTTTCGGTGGAAGGTTTTACGGATAGTATCGGAAGCGATGAAGTTAATCAGACACTTTCAGAAAAGCGCGCGGGGGCGGTTCGCGACTATCTGGTTCAGCAAGGCGTAGATCCTGCGTCGACTAATGCGACGGGATTTGGGAAATCCAATCCGGTTGCAAGCAATGACACGAATGAGGGACGCCAACAGAACCGCCGGGTGGAAATCATAATCTCTGGCGAGGTCATCGGCACGCAGATCGGCGGGGCTTCTGCGCCCGTGCATCCGCAATAGTAGGAGGGACGGTACAACTTCAACGCGATACGTTCTTCACGTCTCTCCCGCACTCCATAGGAACTCGCCTGGTTTGCGGGAGCGGCCTGCGACTGCTTCCTCGATAATCGGCGCAGCTGCGAACAGAATTGTACAGCTGCCGAATTTTTTCTTTGTTGGCAATAAAGACGAGGCCAAGAATCGCTCGAACTGTTTCCGCCAAAGCGGTCTAAAAGACCTATCCTCAATACGTTAGAGCTTCACCTTCAATACACAATCATTTCACCCCGCGTGCATTGCCATTCCGAGACTCCTGAGCCAAAGTGCGATCGTTCGAGGATCCGCCCAGCTCCCAGAACAGTCGATGGCGCGATACAAGCCATCGAGCATGGTAAAGGAGAAAAAAGATGCAAGCCTTTGGAGGTCTCCATCTAATGGCTCCGTGGGCGTCCAAGTCTGCCTCGACAACAAATGCTATGGGAGCCATGGGAATCGTAATCGACGTGCCGTTCGATTTGGTCGTGGGCACCTATAGTCTTGCCGCCGGCGCTTACCGCTTTGAGGCCTTGCGCAGCGCGACTCCGGGAGTTTGCGTGTTAGCGGTGCGCGGAAAAGATGGAGCGGTTTACAAATTGGCGGTGAGCATTTCATCAAGCCGCGGCGCGGCTCGGTCGCGATCGAAATTGGTTTTCCACCTTCGCAACGAGCGGCATTTCCTGAGGGAACTTTGGCTAGGCGGAAGATGCCTGAGCCTGGATTTCTATCGGTCGCTCCAGGACTTTGATACGGAGCAGCAGAATTCGGAAACCGAAGTGATTTTGCTGGCGGAAAACGATCATCAAGGCAACGCAGTTTATGTGATCGAAGATTCCAGCTGCACCGCGTGAACCCATGTTCCTGGCAGACACCTGGAAACTGACTTCGTTTCCATACCGGCCGACTGACTGGCCCAGCACCAGTCAGTGGCCGGGTGTCTGGCCTGGCGTATGGTTTCCCCCATGGGGCGATGCTAGAATCGCGGTTTCGCACAGTCCGGCTGGAGACATGGCGAAACCAACCCAAATCTATAGGTTCGCCGATTTTGAAGTAGATGTTCGTGCCCGCCAGCTTCGTAAACACGGAACAAAAGTAAAATTGCACGGGCAGCCGTTTCAGATGTTGTTGATGCTGCTGGAGCCCGCGGGCGAAGTGGTGAGCCGCGAGCAGATGCAGGTAAAACTTTGGCCAGCGGATACGTTCGTCGATTTCGAGCATAGCCTAAATACTTCGATCAAAAGGCTTCGACAGGCACTGAACGATTCGGCAACGGAACCGCGTTTTATCGAGACGCTGCCCCGCGTAGGCTACCGGTTTATCGCGCCGGTGACCGCCGGCGCCGGCGAGGAAAGCGTTGCTGATTTAGAAGCACACACTCTCCAGAGTCCCTCCCCCGTAAGCGGCATCCCAGGAACCACGGATCAAGCGTCGTCCCCCCGACACTCGTTTGCGTGGTTCCTGGGCCCTGCCTTGACTGGAGTGGCGATTGCAGCGCTGCTCATAGCTTTGAACCTGGCCAGAACGCGTGACCGATTGGCTGGAATTTTCCGGCCGTCTAACAACGCCGCTGCACTGTCGACATCGGCGAAGAAATCACGGCGCTCGGTGGCTGTTCTGCCGTTGCAGAATCTTTCTGCCGATCCAAGCGAGAATTATTTCGCGGATGGTATGACGGACGAGCTGACCACCGACCTGGCGCAGTTTGCGGACCTGCGCGTGATTTCGCGAACTTCGGCGATGCATTACAAAGACGGCAACAAGACCGCGCCGCAAATCGGAAAAGAACTTGGAGTGGACGCTCTGGTGGAAGGCTCGGTGGAGCGCGTGGGAGACCACGTGCGGATTCGCGCGCAACTGATCGACTGCGCCACGGACCGGCATTTGTGGGCGCAAAGCTACGATCGCGAGATGAAGGACGTCTTGTCGCTGCAGACGGAAGCGGCGCGCGAGATCGCCGAGCAAATAAGGGGCTCGGTTGGTTCGCCAGCGTCCGCGTTGCGCCAGGCAAACCCAGCGACGGTGAATCCGGAAGCTTACGAGGCATATCTGAAGGGGCGGTATTTCTGGAACAAGCGAACACCCGATGGGTTGAACAAGAGTATTGAATATTTCGGCCAGGCAATCTCAAAAGATCCGTCGTTCGCGGCAGCGTATGCAGGTTTGGCGGATGCGTATTCGTTGCTGGGATCCGATGTGTTGCCGGCAAATGTGGCCAATTCAAAAGCGCACGCGAACGCTTCCAAGGCAATCGAGCTGGACCCCAATATTGCGGAGGGGCACGCGGCGCTGGCGCTGGTGGAGTTTTATTACGATTGGAACTGGAAGCAGTCGGAGGAAGAATTTCGTCGCGCGATCGAACTGAATCCGAATTATGCGACGGCGCACCAGTGGTACAGCTACTTTCTGACGGCGATGTTGCGCTTTCCTGAATCGGTGGAGCAGGCCGCAGCGGCGCAGCAGATCGATCCTTTATCACTGGCAATTAATACGACGCTGGCGTCACGGTACCGGCATGCCGGCAGGCTGGATGACGCGATGCGGCTTGATCAGCGTACGCTGGAAATGGATCCCAACTTTATCCCGGCCCATATTTCGTTGGCCGGAGTGTACGAAAACCAACGGAACTGGCCGCAAGCGCTCGAGGAGTACAAAAAAGTGATCGCTGTTTCGCCGAGCGATCCTACTGGACTGGCGGGAGCGGCTTTCATTTATGCGCGCCTAGGACAGAACGAAGAAGCTCGCAAGTTAATCGTCCAATTGACGGAATTATCGAAGAAACATTATGTATCTTCATTTGAAATGGCTTCTGTTTTCGCCGGATTGGACGACGCGACTAACGCCATGCTTTGGCTGGAAACGGCGTATCAACAACGCGAGAGCCAAATGCCGTTCCTAAGTTCGGATGACCATTTCGATTCGCTCCACGAGGACGCAAGATTTCAAAATCTAGTGAAGCGGCTGAACCTGCCTTCTCCTTCCAACTAGTTCCCCCACGCTGTTTCAAGTAGCAATCTGGTGCGCCGCGCGCGTTGATAACCCGGTTGGCGGAATTGTGACAGGCTTGTTACAATGGGAATCGCCGGCGAACTAATCCTCCGGCTGTTCGATTCGGGGCGGTATCCCCGCAGGCGGAAAAACCAACCGTATGGCAGCTCGCACTCTCTACGAAAAGATATGGGAAGCGCACACCGTCCGCGAAGAACCTGGACAACCCACTTTAATTTACATCGACCGTCACCTGATTCATGAAGGCACCTCTCCGCAAGCATTTGCGGGATTGAAGGCCGCGGGACGCAAAGTTCGGCAGCCACAGCTTACTTTCGCGGTGATGGACCATTCCGTTTCGACAAAAAACCGTTTACTGCCGGTGCTGGACGCGGATGCGCTGGGCCAGTTTGAGGCGCTCGCACGAAATTGCGAAGAGCACGGCGTGCATCTGTTTGACATGCACAGCAAGAATCAAGGGATCGTTCACATTATCGGGCCGGAGCTTGGCATCACGCAGCCGGGGCAAACGATTGTCTGCGGGGATAGCCACACTTCGACGCATGGCGCGTTTGGGGCGCTGGCGTTTGGCATTGGGACCAGCGAGATCGAACACGTTCTGGCCACGCAGTGCCTGACGCAGTTCAAATCCAAAACGATGAAGATTGAAATCAACGGGAAGCGCCCGCGCGGCGTTACCGCGAAAGACTTCATTCTCGCGGTGATTGGCAAGATCGGAATTGCGGGCGGGACCGGGTACGTTTTCGAATATACGGGCGAAGCGGTGCGCGGATTGTCGATGGAAGGGCGCATGACGATGTGCAACATGACCATCGAAGGCGGAGCGCGGGCCGGGATGGTTTCGCCGGACGAAACTACATTTGCATATCTGGAGGGCCGGCCGTTCGTTCCGCGCGGAGGGGATTTTCAAGTTGCGGTGGACCACTGGCGTTCGCTTGCCACTGATCCTGGTGCGAGGTTTGATGACAGTTTGACGCTGAACGCGAATGAACTGGCGCCCATGGTTACTTGGGGGACGAATCCGGGGATGGTTACGCAAGTGACGGATCGGGTGCCTGACCCTTCGTCGTTCAACGATCCGGTTGACCGCGAGGCGGCTTCGCGCGCGTTGGTTTACATGGGACTGAAAGCCGGAACGCCGATTGAAGATATTTCGGTGGACCGCGTGTTCATTGGGTCGTGCACGAATTCGCGCATTGAGGATTTGCGCGCGGCGGCGAAGGTGGTGGCCGGAAAGCATGTCTCGAAAGATTTGAAACAGGCGCTGGTAGTGCCGGGGTCACGGCGCGTTAAGGTGGAAGCGGAAACTGAAGGGTTGGACAAAATATTTCGCGACGCGGGATTTGAATGGCGCGACGCCGGTTGCAGCATGTGCATCGGGATGAATGATGATGTGCTGCCGAGCGGCGAGCGTTCCGCGAGCACGTCAAATCGAAATTTCGAAGGGCGGCAGGGCAAGGGCGGGCGGACTCATTTGGTGAGCCCTATGATGGCGGCGGCCGCGGCGATCGAAGGGCATTTTGTGGATATTCGCGACTGGAAGAATGCGGATGGAGCGGAATAGATGGAACCATTCATAAAACACACGGGGCTGGCTGGGCCGCTCGATCGCGTGAACGTTGATACGGACCAGATGGTGCCGAAGCAATTTTTGAAATTCCTTACGCGCGAAGGATATGGGCGCGTGTTGTTTTATGATTGGCGCTATTTGCCGGGTGAGAATCCGAATCCAGAGTTTGTTTTGAACCAGCCGCGATATAAAGGCGCGTCTGTGTTGCTGGCGCGCGCGAACTTCGGGTGCGGGTCGAGCCGCGAGCATGCGCCTTGGGCGATTCTGGATTATGGATTCCGTGCGATTCTGGCTCCAAGTTATGCAGACATTTTTTATAACAACTGCTTCAAGAACGGGATTTTGCCGGTCACGCTGTCCAACGAGCAGATGGACGAACTCTTCAAGAGAGCCGAGAAAGAGGGCTATCGGCTGACCGTGGATCTGCAGCAGCAAGTTGTGACCGACGATAGCGGGTTACGGTATTCGTTCGAGATCGATCCATTTCGTCGCGATTGTTTGTTGCGCGGCCTAGACGATATCGGGCTCACGCTGGTGCACGACCAACACATCTCGAATTTTGAAAGGAAGAATCTGAAACAGCCGGTGATGTACGACCCTGTTGACGTGAAGTTCCACAAGCAGCCACATCTGCAGCGCAACTAACGCCTACGGTAAACCCGCCGGCCTGAAGGCCGCCGCTACAAAGGCACATCCTGGATCGATCCTGCTGACGTGAGATTCCGCACAGCTTCGATCAGCATTCGCTCTTGCTGCTAGGAATCTTCGCCGTCACTGATGGCGGGTTCCAGCGACTCCGGGGCGATTGCGGGGGCGTGGCCTTTAAGCTCGGCTAGCAAAATACCTACAAGAATTAAGGCCGCACCTAGCAGCACGCGGCCTCCCAGATGTTCCCGCGCAAGAAGCCAGGAAGTGATTGCCGCGAAAACGGGCTCCAAGCTAATCAGGATTGCGGTGTGACTTGGGGAAGCATATTGCTGCGCCCAGGTTTGAAACGAAAAGCCGATGGCGGTGGAGCCGATGGCGGTGACGAGAACGGCAAAGATTAAATGGCCGGTCCAGACAAGACGCGGCGGTTCCAAACCGGTGACGGCTAAAAACGGGAGCGCTACGGTGGCAAGAATTGCAGAGGTGGCGACCTGCACAACAGCCAGGGCTCCCACGGAGTGGTGCTCGACGTGTCGGCTGATCAGAATCATGTGGACCGCAAACATCACGGCGCAGCCGAACACGATGGGATCGCCCCGATTTAGTCCGCTGAAACCTTCTGGTGGCACGGTGAGAAAATACAGGCCGACTAACGCTGCGAGGGCGCCAGCCCAAATCCAGACATTTATCCTACGGCGACCAAAAACGGCCAGGAGCAGCGGAACGATCACGACGCTCGAGCCAGTGATGAAGGCGGCTTTCGAAGCCGTGGTGTACTTCAGTCCGGCGGTTTGAAACACGTAGGCGGTAAACATGCAGAAGCCGATTTGAGCGCCGGCCCACACGGCTTTGCCGGTTATCCCGCGCAGGGAGCGCCGGAAGAAAATCGCCATGGCTGCTGCGGCTAGCGCGAAGCGCACGGCGATGTAAACAATTACGGATACATCGGCGAGGGCGTCTTTCACCGCGACGAATGTGGCGCCCCAAATCAGCGCGCAGAAACCCAAAGCAAGATCGGCGCGCAAGCGTTTGCTGAGCATGGAGCAGAGAGTGTAAGCGGCGCGTGCGGCAGTGGCAAGACGGCAAAACGGCCAGCGACGACTCGAATTTGACGTGATGAAACAGATTCAGCAATAATCTCGACGCGTATGTCGAAGTTACTTCTAATTGGTGCTATCAGCGCGTTTGTTTTCGCGCTTCCCTTTTCAGGCGCGCGAGTCCCGATCAATCCAGTTTCCGCGGAGCACGTGAAGATCGATGCGGAGGGGCCCGTGGACGACGTGGCTTGTTCGGGCGTTGAACTGACGCTGAAGATTTCGGCTAATAATGGCAGATTCAAATTGCATGCGCGCGACTATACCCGCGTGGAAATCTCGGAAGATGTCCCTTTTGAGGCCGGCGAATTCCGACCCTGCACAGATCTGAACGGAAAGACGGCAAAAATCACTTTCGTAACCGTCGATCGCAAGAACTATGACGGCGAAATACAATCGATCGAAGTAGAGAAGTAAATCCCACGGAAATAAATTGATAACTACGGCTTAGCTTGCTGGTAGACGATTTCGCCTCCGGCGATCGTCATAACTACCGGAATTTCGAAGAGGTCTTCCAGCTGCGCTTCGTTCAGGTCCTTGGGATAAACGACGATGTCCGCCAACATGCCGGGCGCGATGATTCCCTTCCGCCGTTCTTC
>Ga0070766_10001391_pt1 | contig 11824 bp, 6 predicted proteins | sample HubBroMetageWFT6_FD_69782 | JGI IMG/M metagenome (GOLD analysis project Ga0070766, IMG submission 69782) | Warmed and freeze-thawed soil microbial communities from the Hubbard Brook experimental Forest, New Hampshire - Hubbard Brook CCASE Soil... | ecosystem: Environmental > Terrestrial > Soil >... | reverse complement strand
TGCCGCGCTCGGGACGGCCTGCACCGGGACTTCCGTGAAGGGCGCTCAGCCCCAGGCTGATGCGGCGATTCCAGTCAAGATTCAAGTGGCGCAGTCGGTGCCAATCAGCGACACCACAGAGTACGTTGCAACTCTCAAATCACGGGACGCGGCCATCATTATGCCTCAAGTCGAGGGGCAGATCACGGATATCTATGTGCACTCGGGCGACCACGTCACCCCGGGCACCGTGCTGATGCAAATTGATCCCACCAAGCAGCAAGCCACGGTGAACAGTCAGGAACACAGCCGGGCGGCTCAGGAAGCCAACCTCGACTATGCCCAACAACAGTACAACCGGATCAGCGCCCTGGCTGCAGCCGGAGTGGTCGCGAAACAGGATCTCGACCAGGCGAAATCGGCGCTCGATACCGCTAAAGCGCAACTGAAGTCGCTGGATGCACAAGTGCAGGAGCAGCGGACGCAGTTGCACTACTATCGCGTGGCCGCTCCGTCGACCGGAATCGTAGGCGACATTCCGGTCCACGTGGGCGACCGCGTGACGACGACCACGATGCTCACCAGCGTCGACAAACCCGGCAGCCTCGAAGCATACGTCTACATTCCAGTCGAGCGCTCGTCCCATCTCAAGATGAATATGCCGGTGCAAATCGTGGACGGAAGCGGCCAGGTGATGGCAGACAGCCGTATCAGTTTCATATCGCCGCAAGTGGACAACACTACGCAGACGGTGCTGATCAAGTCGCGAATCGCCAACAATGAGGACCGCCTGCGCAATTTGCAGTTCATTCGCGCCCGAGTGATCTGGGGAATGCATCGGGGACCCGTCGTTCCAGTGGTGGCAGTGTCGCGTGTCGGCGGACAGTACTTCGCTTTTGTGGCGGAGGACGAGAAGGGCAAACTGGTGGCGCATCAGAAAGCGGTGCGCATCGGCGACATGGCCGGGAATGATTATGTGGTGCTCGAGGGCATAAAGCCTGGAGACAAGGTAATCGTCTCGGGAGTTCAGTTCCTCGTGGACGGGGCGACCGTATCGCCACAGGGATAGGCTTTAGGGTTCGGGCAGTGGGCTTCGAGGCCAGCGTTCAGGATGATTTGGCTTTTGGTGGAAGCCCAAACGCCCGAGGACTTGACGCCTGAAGCCTAAAGCCGCATTGCGCTTTTCCCATGTTCGTCGACTTCTTCATTCGCCGCCCGGTATTCGCAACTGTCTGCGCCCTGCTGATCATTCTGGCGGGCGCGGTCGTAATTCCTACTTTGCCGATCGCGCAATTCCCCAACCTCGCCCCGCCGCAAGTCAACGTCAGTAGCGGCTATGTCGGGGCAAGTGCGCAAACCGTCGAGTCTGCAGTCACCATTCCCCTCGAGCAGCAGATCAACGGCGCGCAGGGAATGAAGTACATGACCTCTGACAGTGGCAACGACGGTTCCAGTTCGATTACCGCGACCTTCGAGCTAGACCGTGATCCTGACCTCGCCGCCGTGGATATTCAGAACCGGGTGAACACCGCCCAGGGACGTCTCCCGAACACGGTCAAAGCCACCGGCATCACGATTACCAAATCGTCGAGCAATTTCGTTTTCGGCGCCGGCGTGTACTCGCCGGACGACCGCTACACCCCGCTGTTCATGAGCAACTACCTCGACGTTTACGTGAAAGACACGTTGAAGCGCGTGCCGGGAGTTGCCGACGTCGTCATCTTCGGCGAACGCAAATACTCGATGCGTTTGTGGCTCGATCCAGTGCGCATGGCAAGCCGCGGCCTCACGGCGAGCGACATGGTCAACGCACTGCAGGAACAAAATGTGGAAGTCGCCGCCGGGCAAGTAGGACAGCCTCCAATCAAAGCCGGGCAGCAGTTTCAAATCAGCGTGCGGGCTATCGGGCGTCTGAGTGAGCCCACGCAATTTGAAAACATTATTCTCAAGGCGAATGCCGATGGAACTTTGGTCCGGCTCAAAGATGTGGGCCGGGCAGAACTCGGAGCCGAGGACTACAGCTCCGATCTGGTCTACAACGGGCACGACGCCGTAGGGATTGCCATCCTGCAACTCTCCACCGCGAATGCGCTCGACGTTGATCGCCGGGCGCTGGCGGAGTTGGATCGGCTCTCGAAACACTTCCCGCCGGGAATGAAATACGAAAATGCATTCGACACCACGGAGGCGGTGGGGGAATCGATCCGAGACGTTCTCGTCACTCTGGTCGAAGCCATCGTGCTCGTCATTCTGGTGATCTTCGTATTTCTTGAAGACTGGCGCAGCACCGTCATTCCATCGGTCACCATTCCAGTTTCGCTGATCGGGACTTTCGCCTTCGTCAAGCTACTGGGATTCTCCATTAACACGCTGACTCTGTTCGGCATCACCTTGGCCACCGGGCTGGTGGTAGACGACGCCATCGTGGTCATCGAAAACATCGAACGTCATCTTCAGGAAGGTGAGCGCGACGCGCACAAAGCAGCCTCGGCCGCGATGGGAGAAGTGGCTGGCGCCGTTATCGCCACATCCTTAGTGCTCGTGGCCGTGTTTGTGCCGGTCGCGTTTTTCCCCGGAACAACCGGCATTTTGTTCCGGCAATTCGCGCTCACCATAGCGTTCTCGATATCCATTTCTGCGTTCAATGCGCTCACCCTGACACCGTCGCTCTCCGCAATTTTGCTCGGGCGCGAGCACGGCACAAAAGGATGGTTTTTCCGTCAGATTGATCGAGTGATCGGCACCATCACCGAGGGATACCAGCGATCCCTACGCGCTTTCCTCCGCTTTCGCCTGGCCGCGGTGCTGCTGTTTCTCGCGGGACTGGGACTCACCTTCGTGATTTTCCAACGTGTGCCGACGGGCTTCGTCCCCGACGAGGATCAGGGCTACTTCCCGGTCGTCATCCAGGCTCCGCCCGGAGCATCCGCGGATTACGTCAGGCACATCGAGGATCAGGTGAGCGCAATCATGCGCCAGATGCCGGAAGTGGAAAACATTTTCGCCATCACCGGCAACGGCGCACCCAACCGCGGAATCATCTATGCGGGGCTTACCGGTTACTCAGAACGCAAAGGCGCCGAGCATTCCGCTGACGCAGTGGTGAACCGGTTGCGCGGCTCTGTCTCCGGAATCACGGGCGCGCTGGTACTTTGCTTCTTGCCACCTGCCGTCCAGGGCCTGGGCCAATTCGGTGGCTTCCAGTTTGAAGTGCAAGACCAGGGTTCGCACAGTTTGGAAGAGTTGGCCAACGTCACCCAGGAGATGGTTCGCCAGGGCAACGCGCGCAAAGACCTGACGGGCTTGTTCAGCAGTTACACTGCAAGCGATCCGCAGTTCCTGGTCACCATCGATCGTGAGAAAGCCAAGAGCCTGCACGTGCCGCTGCAGCAGATCACGGACACTCTCGGCGTATACATGGGTTCGGCGTACGTCAACGATTTTGATTTCAACAATCGCTCTTATCGCGTTTACGTCCAGGCCGACAAGCAATTTCGCTCGCAGGCCAAGGATTTGAAGCAGTACTATGTGCGCTCGGATACAGGCGCGATGATTCCGCTCGAGAACCTGGCCTCAGTCACGCAGACCACAACGCCGCAGGTCATCAGCCACTACAATCTGTTCCGCTCTGCCGAAATTGACGGCTCAGCGGGCGCGGGTTTCAGTTCCGGCCAAGCCATCACCGCCATGGAGGATTTGAGCAAGAAAGTTTTGCCCCAGGGTTTCACCTACGAATGGACAGGACTGTCGCTCGAAGAACTGGCATCCGGAAGAACAACGATGATCTTGTTTGGCCTCGGAATTTTGGTCGTGTATCTGACCCTCTCTGCGCAATATGAAAGCTTCGTGCTGCCTTTCATTGTGTTGCTCGCGGTACCAATGGCGCTGTTGGGAGCGCTCGGCGCGCAAGCGCTGCGCGGCCTGCAAAACGATGTCTACTGTCAGATTGGGTTGGTGATGCTGATCGGCCTGTCGAGCAAGAACGCGATTCTGATCGTCGAATTCGCCGAACAGTTGCGGGAGCGCGGCCTGCCGCTGGTGGAAGCCACAGTCGAGGCAGCCAGGATTCGTCTGCGCCCCATCCTCATGACGTCGTTCGCATTCATCCTCGGCGTAGTGCCGCTCATGGTGGCCCACGGCGCCGGCCAGGAAGGACGCCACTCGGTTGGAACCACGGTGTTCGGTGGCATGATCATGTCAACCGTTCTCAATCTCTTCTTCATTCCCGTGCTGTATCTGATTATCGAAGGATGGCGCGAGCGAGGCAAGGCACACGTCCCAGAACCCGCGCCCGCACCCGCCGATTGACCTTTTCATCCGGAAGACTGCATGTTTCACAAAATGAAGGAAGGAGGACGGGACGCCTGGCCTCCACGCTGGATTTATAATCGTCGCTTCCGGTTCATCATGCGAATACTTCTCTCCTTGGGTCTGTTGTTCTCTGTCTTTGCCTCTGCGCAAGTAGTCCCCACGAAAACTCCACTGCCCAAGTTCGAAGACGTCGCCAAGCAAGCTGGACTGACCGTCTCCCACATTTCGTCTCCAGAAAAGCGCTACATCGTGGAATCAATGAGCGGCGGCTTGGGCCTCATCGACTGCGATAACGACGGCAGACTCGACATCATCACGGTGAATGGGTCGACTGTCGACCGCTACAAGCAAGGCGGCGACCCCATGATCACGCTCTATCACCAGGACGACGGCTTCGAATTCACCGACATCACCAAGTCCGCCGGGCTCACGCGAAAAGGGTGGGGCATGGGAGTGGCCGTCGCCGATTACGACAACGACGGTCTGCCAGATATTTATGTAACTGGCTATGGCGGAAACGCTCTCTACCACAACTTGGGCAACTGCAAATTCGAGGATGTCACCGATAAGGCAGGAGTGGCCGCCGGAGGATTCAGCACCGGCGCAGCCTGGGCCGACTACGATCGCGACGGCCGTGTGGACTTGTTCGTTTCTCGCTACGTGCACTTTGACGTGAACCACCTGCCCGACTTCGGGAAGAATGAGAAGAACTGCAGCTTTAAGGGAATCCCGGTCCAGTGCGGACCGTGGGGCATGCTCGGTGAATCCGACCTGCTGTTTCACAATCGCGGCGACGGCACATTTGAGGAGGTTTCCAAAAAGGCTGGCGTCGACGACCCCAACAAATACTACGGCCTGGGAGCAATCTGGGGCGACTACGACAACGACGGCTGGCCCGATCTGTATGTCGCCAACGATTCCGGCCCGAATTACCTCTACCGCAACAAACACGATGGAACTTTTGAGGAAGTCGGCATGCTCTCAGGAGCGGCGGTCAGCGGCGACGGGTCGGAGCGCGGCAACATGGGAGTGGACTGGAGCGACTATTTACACGAGGGCCGCCTCTCCGTGTTCGTCACCACGTTCACCGAACAACCCGACAGCCTGTATCACAATCTTGGAGCGCAGGGATTCTCCGAAGTAAGTTACCCAGCCAAGCTTGCCAAGCCCACGTATAACCCGGTGGGTTGGGGAACCGGATTCTTTGACATGGACAACGACGGATGGCCGGACCTGTTCGTCGCGAATGGACACGTGTATCCGCAAATGGATCTCGTCCCAGGCGCTCCCCGTTACCGTGAGCCCATGCTTCTGTTCCGCAATAACCGCGATGGCACCTTCGAGGATGTTTCCAGCGTGCTTGCTGGAATCCCGGAAGCATCTCGCCGAGGCGCAGTTTTTGGCGACCTCAATAACGATGGAAATATTGACATTGTCGTGATGAATACCGGAGAAGTGCCAACACTGCTGCTGAATCAGGGAGGAAACAAGAATCACCGCGTGCTGTTCACGTTAGTAGGCACAAAGAGCAATAAGATGGCTATTGGGGCGCGGGTAACTACAAAAACGGGAAGGCTAGTGCAATTCAACGAGGTTCGCGCAGGAGGCAGCTATCTCTCGCAAAATGATCCGCGACTGCACTTCGGCCTCGGCACCGAAGCCAGCATGGACGAGATAGAGATCAAATGGCCGAGCGGCAGAGTTGAAGTCCTGCACGATCTCCCGGCAGATTTCATTTACACCATCGTGGAAGGTGAAGGAATTCAGAAAAAAACAGCACTGCCGGAGCCCTAATTTCATCGCTTGCTTGCGAGCGTCACTGCGTACTCGGTTCAGCAGTCCTGGAAACCTGTTCCGTTATAAGCAGTTCTGCGATCTTGGTCGCGACCGATTTTGTATTACCCTTTCCTAACCTGGTTCCGCTGCTTCTTCTGCCTATTTCCGTCGCCCAAGATGTGGCAAGCTGGGCCAGAAGTTCTTTCGCTTGCAACGATTACCTCATTGCAGCGGGCGTGCGTAATACAAAATCGTACCCGTAGCGCCGCACAAAATAACGAACTTACGTTTCTTTTTGCTCCATTCCCAGTAAACTCCCGCTAGGCTCTGGTAATGTACGAAAAGGCCTATCAGCAATTCCAGCACACCATCGCAATGGATCCCCACTTTTCCCCTCGCCCATCAGTACTTTTCGTGGCTTCTGGTGACCATGGGAAGATAGGAGGAATCAATCGAGGAGAACCAGAAGAGCGAGTTGCTGGGTGGTTCCAGTCCAGAGGACGCGGCTGCGGAGGCGGCCATGGTGCTGCAAGCCTTCAAGACAGGAGGAGAAAGAGGGGTTTTATCAAAAGAATCTGAGCGGACCCTGCAGACGCTAAAGCAACCAGGTAGCGAATCCGTGGACCCAGCCGGTGTAGCTTCCGCCTACGCACTTGCGGGCGACAAGGACAGCGCCTTCAAGTGGCTCGACAAAGCTTACGCAGACCGAGACGGCCAGGACATCATGTTGCTGAAGTGCGTTCCCTATTTCAAGAGTCTCCGCGGAGATCCCAGATTTGCCGATCTCCTGCGCCGCTTGGGCCTGCCCGAATAGGTGGTGGACGTCGCCATACTATTTGCCGGGTGCGGCCGCGGCCTTTAGGTCGTCGGCAGATTTTCTGAGGTCATCCACTGTCTTGGAATCGATTTGGTAGAGCGCCGCATCGTTTTCTCGTTTCGCGATGTAGTTGTCGCTGACTTTCGAAATCGCGACTTTCTCTATGCGCTTGCCGTCGTTCGATGTGACAGTGAGGTCGATGGGCGCTGCAGCGGTGAACCCGGAGTCGACAAACTTGCTGGCCGAGAGATCGCGAAGTTTGTCGATGAGTTCCTGAACTGTGCCGGCATCCATCTTTTTCGTGCTGCCCGACCACCAGTCTTCTCCGCTCCTGGTCAGGAAATAAGTCTTTGATCCGTCGCGAATTTCGATTTTGTTGGGATCGTCGGAGCCGAGGTCGAACAACTTTTTGTTGCGGAAATCGTCCAGGGTTTTGTCAAGCGCCTGACCAAGCGTGCTCGGAACTTTATAGACGCCTTCCACTACGCTCGATTTGGCGTAGTACTCCTCCTTATTCTTTCGTACCTGCAATTCCTGCGTTCCCGACTCAGCCGTGACCTTGGCGGTCGCGACCGGCGCGGCTGTGGAGAAGAGTGAGGCATTCTTTTTTGGGTCGTCCAATGCGCCGAGCTCCATCTTCGCATCGGTGAGAGAGCGAACCAGTTCATCCACTGCTGCCCCATCCGCACGCAGCGGTCTGGGCTTCACGATTTGCCATTCGTCCTTGTTGCGGCCGAAAGCTATTTCCTGCTTCTTCGCAATCAGGTCGACTTGGCTGATCTTGTCGGAATCGACCGTCAGCAACCGCTTGTCCCGCAGATCGTTCGCACTCTTGTCAATGCTGGTCTTGTCATACTTGGGGATGGTGAAAACCCGCGGATCGCCGTCGAGTTTGGCATAAATTCCGTTGCCTGCGGGGGTCTCGTCGCCCAGCAGGAGCTTCTGAGTCTTGTTGTCTTTTTCAGACAAATCAACTTCAAGCTTCGCTGGATCCAGACCGTAAGGAACTAGATTGCTGGCCTTCTCTTCGACCAAACGCTCCGAGTTGAGAGATGAAAAAGTACCGAGCAAGCTGGAAACTGCACTTTGATCGGCGGGCAGAGGCGTTGGAGAAGTAATGCGCCACTGGCCCGCACTATTGCGCTCGCCGCCGACTTGCTGGCCGCCATCCTTCTTCAGGTCGAACTTGGAAATCTCAGCTTCTTTAACCGCAAGAATCTTGGGCGCCACGTCGGCGGAAGCTTCGGTGGTATCCGAGGGCTTGTGGTGATTCGACCAGTAGAGCGTTCCAGTGAGCGCCGCTAAGATGACGGCGGCGACGATCAGACCACGCAGTTTCATCTACCGCCTCCGCCACCAGACTGACACACCGGCAAAGACTACAATCAGCGGCAACAGGAACTGGCTGGTGATCCGAACCAGGTTCAGCTGAGCGCGAGTCATGGTGATACGGCGGTCTTCTTCTTGCTTGGGACGGATCGAAATCAGATCCTCATCCGAAGCTAACCAGTCGATCGTGTTCAAAGCCAGATCGCTGTTGCCGTTGAACTTGAGGAAAGAGTTCGCCGCCCATGACGAACTACCCACGACTACGAACCGGCCTTGCGAATCCTGCTTGCCAGTGTTGTACGTGCCAGCTGCAGCAATCGTCAGCGGTCCCTTCTTATTCTTCGGGTCGTTTGGATCGATCGCGGGAGAACTCAGGTTGTTCGTCGCCAGGCTTGTGCTCGACGAGTCAAACATCTTTTGTACCGTAGTCTTGTCGCCGTTCTTGATCTCCATTGAACGCGAGAGCGGGAATCCGGTTGCCGTGCCCTTCATGCCATTCACGATGGGCTGCGAGTCGTAGCTGGTTACCAGGGCTACCTGCGGCCCGAGTCCGGCCAATTGGCCAATCGGGTTCAAATCCAGGATCAGGTTCTTGTCCATGGTTACGCCCCAGCTTTGCAGCAGGTTTGTGAGCGCATCGTTGTCCGCGATCTCGGAGCGTCCGATCTTCAGCGGGGGATCGAGCATGAACAAAACGCGGCCGCCATCTTCGACGTATTTCTTAATCGCGTCGACTTCGGGTTGCTGATAGTCGCGAGTCGGTCCAGCGATTACCAGTGCCGTGCAATCCTCCGGGACTTGTGCTTTCTGCAGCAGGTCGATCGACTTCGCTTCGTAGTTGTCTTTGGCCACGAGTTCTTTGAAATTGGAATAACCGTTCCGGTCGGAGTCGTCGATCTGATGCTCGCCGCTGCCGGCGACGAAGCATACCGTCCGCGTTTTGTTTTTCAGCACACGGATGAAGGCCCCGGTGATACCCTCTTCCGTCATGCTCTTGGCTTCTTCTTTTTTGTCGCCCACCTGCACGATTGCGGTTCCGTAATTCTTTATGCCCGCTTCACGAGCTTCCTGAGGTTTCTTGTCAGGGTCGATGTAGTCAACGTGGACTTTTGGGGAAAGCGATGCGTATTCCCCAAGCAAGTCTTTCGCGTGTTGAAACCGCGTCCCCTGGTCGAAATAGAGGATGGTCGCATTCTCTTTTAGTCCCTTCACAATCTTCGCCGTCTGCTCGGACAGGCTATAGCGCTTGTTCGATGTGGCGTCATAGGACTTGGTATAACGATTCGCAAGTACGTTCACGATGACAACCGCGGTTATGACAACCAGGACATAGACGGCCGCATACGCTGCGTACTTCGTCTGTCTGGCTTTCAGCAACTGTAGATTCACCTACGACCTCCAGCGGAGAGATTCCATAGAACGGGCCGTGAAGAACAGTCCCAGGAAAATCACCGTCACATAAAAGATGGCATCCTTCAAGTCGAGCACGCCTTTGGCGAAGGATTCGAAGTGCGTAATGATCGACATGTAAGCAAGCACTTGTGCCCAGACAGCGGTCTCGTATCCAGCGACCCAGCCCAAAACCCAGAGCAGCAGGCACACTCCGAAGGTCGCGGCGCCGGCAATGATCTGGTTCTTGGTCAGCGTTGAGATGAACGTGCCAATCGCCAGCAATGCGCCTGCCTGTAGCAACAATCCGAGATAACCAATCGCCAACGGCTTCCAATCAGGCTTGCCATACTTGAAAAGAAATGCAAAGTTCACCGCCGTAACCAGCAGAATGCAAGCGTAAAGACCGACTGCCGCCAGCCACTTGCCCAGGATGATTTCGCTATCGCGGATCGGCGAAGTTACGAGCAGCTCGATCGTGCCGCTGCGTTTCTCTTCCGCAAACAGCCGCATGGTAATCATGGGGATGAAGAACAGGCCAACCACGCCGACATTAAAAAGCAATGGCCTTACGATCATCTCGTTCAGATTCATCGGATACATCTGTCCCCGCATCTGCGATTCCATGGCGACGTAAACGAATTCGCCCAACGAACTCCAGAAAAAGTATCCGAAGATCAGCGCAAACATCGTCAGCAGCAGGTACGCAATGGGCGACGCGAAATAGCTGCGCAGCTCTTTACGGCAGATGATCAAAATATTTCGCATTTACTGTGCCTCCTTGACTGCGCCTTCTTCTTGTGCAGCGTTTTCCGCGCCGGTGAGTTGCAGGAATATCTCTTCAAGACTCATGGCCGCGGGCCGCAGCTCGTTGAGATCCCAACCGGACTCGACCACAGCACGCGCCAGATCGCCGCGGACAAAGCCTTTCCCGCTTTCGACCTCGAAGCTGCTGCGGTTCGCTAGGTTCTGCTTGGCCACGACGCGGCTTACGCCAGCAATCTGTTCGAGCCGCCGCTGTACGGCTGCGAAATCGAGGATGCCATTGCGTCCGCTGACTTCGACCAGGACTGATTCTGCTCCGCGAGCGCGATTTTGCAGGTTGTGTACTGAGTCCGTCGCTACTAGCTTGCCCTTGTTGATGATGAGGACTTGCTCGCAAGTCTGCTCGACCTCGGGCAGAATGTGAGTGCTGAGAATGATGGTGTGATCGCCGCCCAGGCTCTTAATCATATCCCGAGTCTCGTTGATCTGCTTGGGATCGAGACCGGCAGTGGGCTCATCGAGAATCAGCACGTCCGGATTGTGAATGATCGCCTGAGCCAGACCCACGCGCTGGCGATAGCCTTTCGAAAGCTTGCCGAGGAGTTTGTTCTTTACATCGGCGACGGCGCAGCGATCGCAAACGTAATCGACTCGCCGGCGCAACTCGGCGCCCGAGAGCCCTTTGAGCTTGCCCACGAAGCTCAGGTATTCGCCCGTCTCCATTTCTGGATAGAGCGGCGGCGTTTCGGGCAGATAGCCGATGCGCTTTTTGACTTCGAGCGGCTGCTCCAAAACATCGTAGCCGGCGACAGTTGCGCTGCCCGACGTCGGCGGCAGAAAACACGTCAGCATGCGCATGGTTGTGGTCTTCCCGGCCCCGTTCGGCCCGAGAAAACCCACGATCTGACCTTTTCCAACCTCGAATGAGATGTGGTCGACCGCAGTATTCCGAGCGTATCTCTTGGTAAGCTGTTTGACTGTAATCATAGAGGTTTATTGCAAGGAATTAGGGTGTGCAGCGCCTGAAACTGCCTCACTCTTGAACAGTTCAATGCTGAACCTATATGTTAAAAATCTAAGGGCGGCGATGTCAAATCCCGGCAGCGGATATTTTCATCCCCGCGGGAGGATTCATGAAGTATCGACGGCTTGGCCGCACTGGTGTCGAGGTCAGCGAAATCGCCCATGGTCTCTGGGGAATGAGCGGTTGGAGCGGGTCCGATGACCATCAATCCTTAGAGGCTCTGCAGTTGGCCGTCGACCTCGGCTGCAATTTCTTTGATACCGCCTGGGCCTATGGCGAAGGTAAGAGTGACGCTTTGCTGGGCAAAATCTTATCTGCCAACCGCGGGAAACGCCTGTACGCAGCCTCCAAGATTCCGCCCTTCAACAACCAGTGGCCGGCCTCCCCTAAAGACAAGTACCGTGATGTCTTTCCCTCCGAACACGTCTTCCAAT
>Ga0070766_10001389_pt1 | contig 11828 bp, 9 predicted proteins | sample HubBroMetageWFT6_FD_69782 | JGI IMG/M metagenome (GOLD analysis project Ga0070766, IMG submission 69782) | Warmed and freeze-thawed soil microbial communities from the Hubbard Brook experimental Forest, New Hampshire - Hubbard Brook CCASE Soil... | ecosystem: Environmental > Terrestrial > Soil >... | reverse complement strand
AATGCCTTGCAGGTGTGGCTGCCGATAAAGCCCGCACCGCCGGTCACCAGGATCGGCGTCATCGCGCTGCGCCTTCGCCGTTGGCCGGCCCGGTAAGCAAAGACGCGAAATCGTCGAGCATGCGGCGTGCGATGACCGACGTGCGGAAATTTTCGGCCATGACGCGCCCGGCATCGGCGACGTGTTGCAGGAATTCCGGATTGCCGATCAGGCGTGCGAGTTGAACGGCAAGCGCGTCCGCGGGGTCGGCGCCGCGGTGGTCGAACCGCAGCCCGGTGGCGCCGTCTTCGATATAATCGTCAAAGCAGCGCAAATCGGACACGATCGCGGCGCAGCCGGTGGCCATGGCTTCCAGCGGCGCCAGCCCGAGCGACTCGCCGGCTTCGGCGAGGCTTGGATAGACGAAGACGCCGCCGCGTTGATATTCGCGGATCAACGCATCCTGATCGAAGATCGGGCCCAAAAATTCGCAACCGACGCCGAGCCGTTGTGCGAGCGCCTGCAATTCTTCGAGATATTCGACGCCATCGCCGCCCTGGGTGACCGCATGCGGTCCGATGATGCGCAGGCGCCAGCCCTTCGACGCCACCGCATCGCCATGCTGCTGCAGGCGCGCAAACCCTTGAATCAAAAGCTCAATTCCCTTCTCCCGAGCGATCCGGCCGACATACAGCACGACCGTCTCGCGCCGGGAATCCGAAGCTTGCGAAAAATACAGGTCGGGAATCGCATAGGGGATGACGGCGATCTGGCGCTTGAGCCAAGGCACCTGCCGCGCAATCGCCTGCCCCACCGCCCGCGACACCGCCTGCAGCCGGTCGGCGCGGAAATAAAGCCACATCTGTCCCTTCGGATAGCGTCCGACCTGGACATAGATCTTGCCGGCGCGGCGATGCGGCAGAACGAGCGGCAGAAAAAACGCGTTGGTGATCGTCACCTCAGCCGGCGGCAAGGCCCGAGCGACGCGGACAGCGTAGCAGAAATCCAGCAGCAAATTGACCGCCAGGCTCGATGAGCGGTCGGTGGAGCGAATGCGAAGATGCCGGATGCCGTCCACGACTTCGTCGGCGGCGAAATCCTTATAGCGGCGCGAGACGATGGTGACGTCATGACCGGCGGCGCGGTAGGCGCCGGCCAACAAGAGATGCACCTTCTCGACCGCGCCGCCAAGCACCGGCGGAATGGGATAGAACGGGCCGATGACGATGGTGATGCGCACCTGCTTCCCGCCCTTCAATTCAACATCGGCCGGAGCAGTTCGCAAAGGCATTCGCGATCGCTTTTGCAAGGAGCGGCCGAACCATTGCCGTTCCCGCGTCGGACAGATGCGCATCGTCTTGATACGTCAGCCGCCCATTTTCCGAAATCAGGTGGATTTCATCGTTGCGACCGAGAAAGACCGGGCTCACGTCGCGGACGATGACCCAGTCGCTGGTAAAACGCTCGAGGCTGGCCGTCGCCGCCGTCCGCGCTGTTCGGGCATCCGGCTCTTCAAAAAACGGCGGTCGCGCTCCGTCGCGGATTCCTTGCCGCGATGCCGCGGGTGGAGCGGTCGGCTGCTGCGCCAACAGGATAAGGTGCCCGACGCGCCCCTTCATGTCCGCCAAGGCGGCCCGAACCGGCTCGGCATCGGCTGCGATCTTCGCCGACCACGCATCGGCCAGGATCACCACGTCGGGTCGCCGCTGCGCAATGAAAGCGGATACTTCCGGCCAAGACGTCGACGGTCCCCCCGGAAGTTGGTTGCCTCCGGAAATGCTGACGATGTTGAGCGTAAACCCTTTTTCGCGCGCCAACGATGCAAGCTCGGCTCCATACATCGACGCCTGGCTGTCGCCTGACAGCACGACGCTGCCGCCGGACCCTCCCGCTATTTCAATTCCGCCGCCGGCGATCCGCGAGGCATCGACGCCGAAATAATAATTGTCGCGTACCAATACCCCCACGACCGACAAGCTTGCGATAGTCAGTGCCGTGCCGACAAACGTCGGAATCCGCAACGCCGGCTTGCTAAGAACGGCACGAAGCGGCTTTTCCACTATCCGGTATGTCATCAGGCTGGCGATTATCGTTATGGCAATTTTCAAGGCGCTTCTGGACACATTGCCGAGCGCGAAGAAACGGTAATCGATCAAAGAAAATACCGCCCAGTGCCACAGATAGAGGGAGTACGACAGCTTGCCAACGGCGACCGGAACCGGATGTGACAGCAACCGGACCAAAAACAGACCACGGTTGGAAATCGCGGTCAAAACAAGGACCGCGCCGACGACCGGGAATGCAGCGATCCATCCGGGGAACTGGTCGTTCTGCCGGATACCGAAAAATGACATGACCAGCAGCATGATGCCCGCCCACGCGGCAATCGCGGCATGCCGATTGCCGACCTGGAACCCTTTCCACTCGGCCAACGCCAAACTGGAGCCGGCAAGCAGCTCCCAGGCCCTGGTCGGCAGCAGATAAAACGCATAAGAAGGGCTGACAGACGTAACCACAATGCATGCGGCAAAGCTGACACCGCTGGCGCATAGATTTACCAAAATCGGGCGCCGGCACAGACGCGTGATCAGATAAAGGTAGATCGGAAAGGTCAGGTAGAACTGCTCTTCGACGGCGAGGGTCCAATAATGGAGGATCGGCTGGGCATCTTCGGACAACGCGAAATAATTTCCTTGGAATAAAAGCTTGATGTTTATGACCGAGAGTGCGGCGGCGGCGGCGTTGGCACCGAGCGACGCGAAATCCTGGCTGGAATAGACCAGCCAGCCAAAGGCGAGCGTCGCCGCAATGACCATCGCGAAGGCGGGAAATATCCTGGCAATGCGCCGCTGATAGAAGCGCGCCAGCGAAAACCTGCGACCCTCGATATCCGCCAGCAGCACCGAGCCGATCAGGTATCCTGAGATCACAAAAAAAACATCGACACCGACAAACCCGCCACCCAGGAACCGCTGGTCGAAGTGAAAAAGCAGCACACTGACGACCGCGACCGATCGCAAGCCGTCAATTGCAGGCCGATAGCCCCACGATGACGTGCGCTCGATCGCAGGCGCTGTCGTCTCCTGTTGCGTGTTCAACACGAGCCCGCACCCGCCTTCAAAACGGCGGACTGCACTTCAAATATATTCAAACGAATCCCCCACGCCGTTCTATTGCGTACCGCGCAAACGCCGCTCGATAATTTCAAGCGCGATTAATGTTTCGGCGCAAAGCCGCTGCAGCGCGTAATACCAGCCGGGCCAGCCATCCAAGATGCAGCCTTTGACAAATAGCGTGTAAAACACCACGCCGATTGGCGCGAGCCAGCCGAGGCGGCGAATGCGGTCGCTGCGCTTGAGCTTTTCGCGCGGCGTTGCGATGAGATAGCCGGCCTCGGCTTGCGCGTAACGTTGCTGCGAATCGAACCAGCGCGCCAGCGCTTTGCGGTCGTCGTGATAGATGACGCCGGCGAGCGGTAGAATTTCGCCGTTGATGGCGACGCGGTGGCCGTGACCCTCATTGCCGTAGCGCGCTCCATCCTTGCGGTAGAGCACGATCCGGGGCGGATAGAGCGTGCCGCGCAAAGCGCGGCCGTGAATGCGGTAGACGAACCGCGCCTGGTAACCGGCAACGCGATCCGGCGCGCGCAGCCCGGCGAGTTCCTCGACCAAAACGTCGCTGAGCTCGTAATCGGCATCGAGCGACAGCGCCCAGGCGGTGCCGACCTGGGTGAGGCCGAAATTGCATTGGCCGGCGAAATCGCTGAACCGATGCTGGATCACGTCGACCTGCGGAAAGCTTCGCAGCATGTCCAGTGTTTCGTCCGTGCTGCCGCTGTCGATCACGACGATGCGTTTCGCCCACGACAGCTTGGCGACCGTGCGCGCGATATTCGGCGCCTCGTTGTAGGTAATGATCAGGGGCGTGATCTGGTCGCGCACGCCGGTCCTACCGCGCCGCTTTCAGTTCGTCATAGAGCGCTTCCATCCGCACGGCGACGCTGTGCCAGCCGTAGCGCTCGTTGACGTGGCGGCGGCCGGCCTCCCCCATCGCCGCCGCCCCGGCGGCATCTTCCGTCAGCCGGTCGATGGCCGCGCCGAGCGATTGCGCGTCGCCCCCGGCGACGAGCCCGCCGCCGGATTCCTTGACGACTTCCGCGGCGCCCACTTCCGGCGTGACAATCACCGGCAAGCCGCGCTGCATGGCCTCCAGGACGACGTTGCCGAAACTTTCCGAATAGGACGGCAGGACGAACACGCGTGCCGCGGCAAACATGCACTCCTTGTCCGCATCCGTGATCGTGTGCGGCACCATGCGGACGCGGTCGTCGATCTTCAGCTGGCGGGCCATGTCGGACAGGCTCGCCGCCAGCCCTTCATAATCGTTGCCGACAATGGCGAGCGTGCCGCGCCGGGTGCGGGCGAAGGCGCGCAGCAACCGGTCCAACCCTTTCACCTGCGCCAGCCGGCCGAAAAACAGCACCAGCGGCTGCTGCCCGGCGAGCGCCGCTATGTCCGCCGACGGTAAAGTTTGGCGCGCGTCTTGTTCGATCGCATCGACGCCGTTCGGCACCACGGCGATGCGCGGCAGCCGCCAGCCGAATTTTTGAATCTCCTCGGCCTCGATCGCCGAAGTCGCGTGGATCGCCGCCGCCTGCTCCAGGTTCGATGTTTCGATCAGGGCGATCCATGCCGACTTGATCAAGCGATTGCGGCTCGCGATCAGCGTCTTGACCAGCATGCCGCGCGGCGAAACGACATACGGTATGCGCCGCGCGTGCGACAACCGCGCCGCCCGCCAGGTCGGCCACAGGAAGGCCGAATGCAAATGGACGACGTCGGCCCCCGCTATCTCATCGCGCAACGATTGCATCAAGGACGGCGCGTACGACAAGCGGCGCAGCCGGCGCGACCCAAAATAGCGGACCTTGACGCCGTCCAGCATGACCGGCCGATCATAGGGCACCGCGGTATCGTTCGGCCCATCGATGCTGGTGGTAAAGACTTCGACGGCATGGCCGCGGGCGGCGAGCGCCCGGCACAAGCTGTGCACGGCGACAATCGGCCCGCCGTAGCGCGTCGCCGGCAGGTAGGTCGGCACGACGTGCAGGATTCGCATCGGTCGCGGGCTATTTTTGTTTTCGCTGCCTTGCCGGCCCGCCGCGCTAAGGCGCGCCAGATCGAGAAAGCGGCATGGTCGGCACCGACCGGCGCTTGACAACGCGCGGCAGCGCCGCGAACAGCAAAATGCCTCCGTAGGTCTGCAGCATGCTGACGACCAAGGACGAAACATCGAGCTCAAGATTGCAAAGCGCAAGCGTTGACGCAATGGCGATCAGCATGGCAAGCGACAATGGCGCGGCCGTGGCGCTCAAGCGCATCAGTATTCCGCACAATACGCCCAACAGCGCGCCAACCATGATGACGGCGGGATTGCCGTAATTGGCATAGGCCTCCGCGATCATGCCCCATCCGAGTGTCGTCTTGTAGGTGTCCTCGGCGCGCTGGCGGCCGTAGCGCACGCTCAACAGATTGAGGCCGGCTTGGCTTTCCGTCTTATCCGGCTCCAAAAACCGCGGCACCAGCATGGACGGCAGCAGAGCGTAAGTCCCACCCTCGAGGTAGGGAATGATGCCGGGCGTCGCCTCTTGCACGGCCAGAACCATGTGCAGCAGCGAAGTCCTTTCCAGGAGCGAACTGCTTTCCTGCTGCCTGCTGCCCAGGGCTTTCGATACCGTTCCGCCGATACCGGCGGCGAACCAGTCCACCATCATGCCGGGCACTTGCGATATGGAGGAGTTTTTCAAGGACTGATTGTCTTGTTCCCAATATTCACTGCGTATATTTTGCTTGCCGGCGTTGAGAATGCTCAAGACCACGAAAACCGATCCCAGCGCGATCCAAGGAATTCGCTTTGCCGCCAGCACGTAGCCGAGCAAGGCTGCACCAATATTGACCGCGCCGCTGACAAGAAACAGGCCACTCATCGAGAGCGCCGTGACCAAAAGAAAGCCGGCAAGCGCAGCGAGCCATCGTTGGCCGGTCAACAAGCCCGCGCCGCGGGCAAAGCCCGTCAAATAACAGGCGAGCGACGTCAGTGTGACTGCGACCGAGCGAACGACGCCGATTGACGTTCCGAGATAACCCGCGGCGCCGGAGGCCAGCGCCAAATAATACAGGATGCCGGCGGCGAGACCGATAAAGATCAGCCGAAACAGCTCGTCGTTCGTGGCAAGGTTGTTCACCGACCTTGTCTTGATCAGGCGGGCCTTGCCCGGCGCCTGGACGGCCGGCATTTTTTTGCGGCCGCGCCCTTCGCCCAAAAATGGCCATGCCGCCAAGGATGCCGCGGTCAGAAACAATCCGACCGACAGCGCCGCCCAGACAAGGTCTTCAGGCCGATAGACCGCAAGCGTATTGCCCGAGAGCAAGGGCATCGCATAGTACAAGTAAGACAAAGCGGAGATCACCGGCAGCACCGGTATGCCGAAGGCGCCGGAGCTGACCCAAAGGAATGGCGCCACCAGCACCGGTATGGTGATGCACATATAGGCGATCGGATCGACCGCAAACGGGCTTGCCGCCAGCAAGCCCAGCGCGATCAGGCGCAGAAGATTTCCGGCCTGCCTTAAATCCACCGCGCGGAATGAACCGGATGAATATGAGGCCGGCGGCGGCACAGTCCCGAATGTGCTCATGTAACGAGAAATACCATATGCCATCACGCAACCGCCAGCGTGTTGCGCGGTGCCGCGCAAATCTCATTCACGGCTGCAAGCAGCGCTGCTTCCGTCATTGCGACGTCGAAAGTCCACGCCCGCGTGGCGGCGGCACGGCCCATAGCCGGCAGCGTATCGCCGTTTTGTTTCAGTGCCTCAATCACCTTGCCAAGCGCGGACCAGTCATCCCGGGGAAATATCCGGCCGCACGTGACGTCCACCACATCGGCGGCGCAGCCGGCGCCGTCGCTGACAACGACTGGCCTCCCGCACGCCAACGCTTCGTTGACGGCGATCCCCCAACTCTCCGCAGCGGACGGCATTATGAAAATGTCGCCGAGCCGATAAACGATCGGCATGCGGCTTTGGTTTTGAAACGGCAGCACACGAAAACGGGCCGGATCGGAGGCGGCGATCGCGGCGATCTCAGCCTGAAGTTCGCCAGCGCCAGCCAAGACCAAGACGATCTTGCCATCACGCAGCTCGGCCACCGTCCGCATCAATTGCACCGGGCGCTTATTGGCATCGAACTTTCCGGCGAACAGCAAAACCTTCTGTTCTCTGGCAATCCCAAGCTCGGATCGCCAGCGCGCGGCCTCTCCCTCCGATTGCGCGGCCGGGTTGGCGAACCTGCTCACGTCGATCGAATGCGGACAGGGATAAAGCCGTTCCGGCGGGACGCCGAAAGTTTCGAAGTAGGCGCGGTTGGCCGAACCCGCGAACAGGCAACCGGTCGGCCAGGAATAGACTCGGCGAAGAACGGCCGATTTGATCCACCAGCGCGGCCCGTTGGGCTCGCCGCCGAGCAGGTGCGAGTCGCCGAAAAACAGCGTGCGCACGCCGCGTCGGGGCAGAGCGTGCAACAATTGCAAATGCGAAAGCCAAGCCCAGCCCGTGATATGCACGACATCCGGCTGCCATGACATGACGCGATCGAGTAGCGCCGGATTGCGCAGTCCGAGGAAATGATGCGTTCCTGGATCGGACGCGATATTGGGTACGAGCTCGAAGTCGTATCCGTCCGTCAGGGGAATGTCCCAGGCGATGGGCCTGCCAAATCCTCGATCATCGACCGCCCGCGTACCCGCATGCCAGGTGAAAAAAACCTTGATCTCGACGTCATCGCGCCGCGCCAACCGCCGATAAAGCGGAACGGTGTACTGAATCGGATGCGAAACCACAAAAGCAACGCGCTTGCGCATTGTCATTCAATATCGGTCGGGACATTTTCCGGAGGCCAGCATTGCCGTTCCGACGATGCTGCTCAGGTGGTGTCGGATGTGTGAGCGGATATTCGGTCGAAGATCGCGCATTGCGCTTCGGTCGACGCCTTGGCCGACCACGGTTCGATTGCGGCGTCAATTGCTCCTGCATCGAAGCTTGCCGCCCGTAGCCACGCGATACCCTCGGCGATCCGATTGCGGAATTGAGGCTCGGCGGGATTGTCGTCGAACGTTGCCAGAAAGACATTCGGAAACCGGCGCGCGATTTCGACGGCCGGGCTTCGGCGATGGAACAGCGCCAGGATGGGTTTCTTCGCGAGTATGCAGGAGAACAGCTTGGACGGCGTGTAGCCGGCATGGACCGAGCCGATGAGGAGAATGGCGTCGCTCGTGTCATAAAGCGCGAGTGTCTGGAAATAGGCCACGCGTTCGGGGTGTTCGCGAACCAACTCTTGCACCCCGTGGGCGCGCGCCGTCGGCTCGACGAGCTTGTAGGTGCGCTCAGGCGACGCATAATTCGTGCCGACGAAATCAAGCTGAAGCTTGGCGGTGAATTCCGGGGCTTGCGCCTTGAGCGCAGCGAGCGCCTGAAACAGCGCAGCAAGGATCGGGATCATGTCGGAGCCTGCCCGCCCTGCATACACCCATCTCACCATGTGTGGCTCGGTGGGAAAAATCGTCTGTTTGATGTCCTGCTTACGCATGAAACTATAGTCATCGGCGTTAGCTCCAAACGGCAGGACCGTGAATTTCGATGCATCGAGCCAGGGATAGCGGCCCGTCAGGGTGGCAATGTAAGCGGGTGAGACCGCAATCACGTGATCCGCGGCGCGCATCGCAAATCGCTCAAGATGACGGGCGAGCGACTGGTCGAGCCGATATTTCCACCAGCTTCCCGGCGCTGTCTCACGCGTATTGATCGGCGGATCGCTGTACCAGGGATCTTGAAAGTCATAAACGATTTTGCAGCCGAATCGCCGTTTCCATAACCGGCCAAGCACGAAACTCATGAACACGGTGGTGGAAAAAAACACGACGTCGTATCGGCGCTCGCGAAAGAGCCGGCTGCCGGCCCGATACAGCGGCAACAGGCTGCGATAGCTGAGTTGTCCGAAGCCGAAGCGGCGGCATCTTGCTTCGTCCCAGGCGCGAATTCTCACCACCCGAACGTCCGAAGTGAGAGCTTGCGCAAGCATTGCATCCTCGATGCCGTCCGATGTGGCCGGGTCGACGCACAGGACCGTGGGCTCCCATCCGAAGCGACGATAGTACGCAAGCGACGTCCGGACCCGGTGCACATCGGCCGCATTGATCGGCGGGAACCGCGGACTGACGATCAGAACCTGGCGCATCTACGTTCGCACGGCGCGCTGCCCGGATCCATCGAGCAGCACTCGGTAGAGCGCCTCGTACTGCGGCACGATCGCCGCAGCGGAGAATGCCTGCTCGGCGCGGGCGCGGCACTGGCGCCGGTCAATGGTGGCAATCTGGGCCACGGCTCTGCAACCTTGTTCGGCATCGCTGATGAGAAATCCCTCGACGCGGTCGCGAATGATCTCTGGAACGGCGCCGCGCGGACACGTAATCACCGGCGTGCCGCAGGCCAAGGCTTCGGCGAATACGATCCCGAAAGGCTCGTCCCATTGGATCGGCACGACCATTGCCGCGGCCGAACCCAAGAACGCGATCTTGGACGGGTCATCGAGCGGGCCCACATAGTTGATGCCATTGCGGCTGAGTTCCGGCTTGACGCGGGTGGCCCAATACTCGCCCTCGGTACCGCTGTCTGCGTGATTGCCGGCAATCAGCAATCGGCGCCCGGCCCGCTTCGCAATCTCAATTGCCATGTGAGTGCCTTTGATCGATTCGATCCGGCTGAGGAATACCAGCGGCGCATCGGCCGGCACGGACGGCGAAAACCGATACGATTTCGTATCGACGAAATTGTGGATCGCCTGCCACGTGCCGCCGTAGCTGCCGCCCATCCTGGCAATGAATTCGCTGCAGCCGGTGAATGCCAGCGAGCGCCCGCCTGCCATAGCGCAAAGGCGTATCTGCCATCCGCCGGCAGGCCGCTGGTACGACATCACCTTTACCGGAGCTTGCAGCAGCAATGGCGCCAGATAAAGCAGGCGCGAAAAGCTATGGAGCACGCTCGGCTGGAATTCGCTGCATGCCGCCCGCAGCGCCAATGCATTGCCCAGATGTGCGAATTTTCTGTCGGCCGGCTGCCGCGGCCATGGACGAAAGTAATCGACCGGCGCTTCAGATCCGGCGAGCGCAACCAGCCCGACCGTATGGCCGCGTAACCGCAACTCGCTGATAAGCGACGCAACGATCCGCTCGATACCGCCGTAAAGCTTGGGCGGCACGGGCAGGAACGGATCAGCCGTGAGCAGAATTTTCAGGACAAACGACCTTTTCGCGGCCGGAGGAACGCATCAGCCAACGTGTCGGTCGGCAGGAGGATTCGCAAAGTTCATGCCCGCCAGCGCTTGTCGGCGCGCAAATAGCTATGCCGCGGCACAAATACGAAGTCGGCCTGCCACAGCGCTGCATCGAGAGGTCGGCGGTGCATACCGCAGATATCATAGGCGACGAAATTATTGTCGCGAAGAAAAACGATCAGATCGTCAAGCAGGTGCACGTCCCGATGGATGTCGATGAAGTTGACCTCGGCAAGAATGACTTCGATGCGCGATAGCGTTGCTTTGGCACCGCTGAGAATTTCGAACTCGTAGCCCTGCACGTCGAGTTTCAGGAATGCGGGCGGTTGAAGCCCTAAATTCCTGACAGTCTCGTCTATTGTCGTCATCGGGTGTGATCGGACGGGCACGCGTGGGGTGAGATGCTCCTCCAGAACGGACGATGCCGTTTCCATTTCGTGAAACGGCACCGCGTTTCTTGTTTCAGCGCCCAGCAAACACGAGATAATGTCGACATTGCCGTCGGTTGCGCTCCAGGCCTGCAATTCCGCGACACGGTGCGGCAAAACCTCGAAGCAGGTTAGTTTGGCACGCGGCCAGATTCGGCGGCACAGCTTCGCGAACTCGCCGGAGTGCGCTCCGACGTCGAAGATATGTGTCGGGGAGAATTTCATGGATCGCAGGCGTTCCAGAGCCAACGGAATTTCAGGCACTCCGTAGTGCCGGGTTACCCTCTGGCGTATGGAGTTTTTCAATTTGGTGAACATAGGCGTGCTAGACGGTCAACGTAGCCGCGACTGCCGCCAACAACGTCCGCTCCTGACCTTCCCAGCAAAGGAAATCCCGAGCAACCTGCAAAGCCGTGCTTTTGGCATGCGCCAATAGGGCATGTGAGGTGAGCAGACGGTCGAGGGCATTGGCCAGCGCCGCCGGATTTCCGGTTTCGTACACGGCGACGGCGTCCTTGGCCTGCATCGCCACTTCGCGTTGGCCGGCGGTATCGCTCGCGACGACCGCAAGCCCGCCGAGCAGATAATGCAGAATTTTGTTGGTAACGGTCAGGTCGCGGCTGCGACAATACGGCATCTCACCGGCAAAGCCGATGTCGTGCTCGGCGATGCGCGAAAGCAATTCCTCGTTGGCGACCAGCGGATGAAAAAATACGCGCTGCCGCCAGCGCTCGGGGATGCGGTCTCTGATCCAGTCCATCATCCCGGGAGCGGGGTGGCCGCGAAGATGAATCTCGGCATCGCATTTCAGGAGCGGCATCGCGCCGACCAGGTCTTCAATGCCGCGACCGGGACCGAGCGTCTGCGAATACCAGCAGATCGAGGCGATGGCGGTGTTGCGGCGATCTTTGCACCTGCCATCGATCGCGTTGCGGTCGGTCCAGGGAAAGGCATTATAGAGCACAATCGGCGGCTTGCCGCCGTATTCCTTGGCGAGCGCCTCGCTCAAGACGCGCGACGGACAGGAAGCGTA
>Ga0070766_10001386_pt1 | contig 11838 bp, 10 predicted proteins | sample HubBroMetageWFT6_FD_69782 | JGI IMG/M metagenome (GOLD analysis project Ga0070766, IMG submission 69782) | Warmed and freeze-thawed soil microbial communities from the Hubbard Brook experimental Forest, New Hampshire - Hubbard Brook CCASE Soil... | ecosystem: Environmental > Terrestrial > Soil... | reverse complement strand
CGACCTCGCCTTCTTCGAGCACGCGCAGCAGTTTGGCTTGCATGACCAGCGGCATGTCGCCGATTTCGTCGAGAAAAATGGTGCCGTGCTGCGCCTGCTCGAATTTGCCTAAATGCCGGCCGGCGGCGCCGGTGAACGATCCTTTTTCGTGGCCGAACAATTCGGATTCAATCAGCTCCGCCGGAACCGCGGCGCAGTTCAGCGTGACGAATGGTCCGCTGGCTCTCGGACTGCGTTCATGGATCGTGCGCGCAACGAGTTCTTTACCAGTTCCCGTCTCGCCGAGAATGCAGATGCGAGTTTCGCTCGCGGCCACGCGCTCGACTTGCGCCATCAGCGCGCGCATGGTTTCGCCGTTCCAGACGATTTCGTGTTTGCCCAGACGGCGCTCCAGGTCGCGGTTTTCGCGCTCGAGACGGCCGAGCTTCAGTGCATTCTCTACGGTGAGCAGAAGCTTTTCGGTGGAGATCGGTTTCTCCAGGAAGTCTAGCGCGCCCAGGCGCGTCGCCCGCACGGCCATCTCGATGTGCGCCTGCCCCGACATCATGACGACCGGAGTCGGCACGCCTTGCGCCTTGAGTTCTTCGAGCAGCGCGAGGCCGTCTTTGCCCGGCATCACTACGTCGGAGAGTATCAGATCGAAGGACTGCGCTTTGGCCAGTTCGAGAGCCTTGTTGGCGTTGTCGCAGACCGCCGCCTCGTGCCCCTCCAGACGAAACGCTCGCGACAGCGAGGCCAGAGTGTTGGCCTCGTCATCGACGATCAGCAGGTGCGCTTTTTGCGCCACGATAATCGACCTCAAAACGGGAATGCCACCCCAAATCTATCGCAGAGACGCCGCGTGCGCCGAGAAATCGCAGGGCAATTCCATGCGGAAGGTGGTCCCTTGTTCTTTCGTACTCTCGACAGAAATTTTGCCACCGTGATCGCTCACCACCGACTGCACTATCGCCAGTCCGAGGCCCGTGCCATGCTGCTTGGTCGTGTAATAAGGAGTAAACAAGCGGCCACACTCTTCGTGCGTCAAGCCGGAGCCGGTGTCGGAGACGGACAGCTCGACGCGATCACCCCGAGATGCAGTGCGAATCGTCAGTTCGCCACCTTGGGGCATGGCATCGATCGCATTGAGCACCAGATTTTGCAAGGCGCGATGGAGCAGATCGGAATCGGCCGAAATTTCGGGCAACCCGTCCGCCAACTCAGTGCGCACTAGAATTTCATTCTTCGCCTGCAGTTGCGCCTGGAAGACGCGCAGCACGGAGCAGACCACATCGTTCACTTGTGTGGGATGGCGCTGGGGCTGCGGCATCCGGGAGAATTCGCTGAAACGGCCGATGATGGTCTTCAGATTACTGATCTCCTCGAGCAAGGTTGCCGTGCCTTCTCGAAAAACTTCTTCGAACATCTCAGGCGATTTCTCTTTCGCGCGTATGAGATTTTCGACGGTGACTTGCAGAGGAAATAGCGGGTTCTTTAATTCGTGCGCCAAACGGCGCGCCAGTTCACGCCATGCGGCCACTCGCTCCGCCTGCACGGTGCGATCCTTTTGCTGCGTGAGGTCTTCCGTCATGCGATTGAACGAGGCCGCCAGTTCGCCGAGTTCGTCGGTCGATTCCACTTCGACCCTGGCGTTGAGATCGCCCGCCGCAACGCGCCGCGCCGCCTCCGCCAGCGACACAACCGGACGCGAGACACGCGCGGCGAACCACAGACTGGCCAGCACCGCCGCGAGAATTCCCGCCCCGCCGACCAGCATCGCGGTGGAGATCACGCGCCGTTGCAATTCAATCAACGGCCGGCGCGAACTGCCAACTAATAGAACTCCCAAGGGTTGCTGATTCGCGCCGCTGGCATCGGGTTCTGACCCGGCGGCGTGCGGGCCGGCCGCATTCAGCCCGCTCAGAGGGATGGCATGAAATACCTCGGCGTCAGCGGGGTCGGCAGTCCAATGAATCACGCTCTGAGATTCTTGCCCGGTATCGCGAACCTTTGCGACGAGTGGGGCGATTTGGTCGGCGCCCGCGGCCGGACCATTCAAATCGAGCAGCGATTTCGGATTCCACTTTGCATCCAGATTTTGATAAAGCATCACTCGCGTCCCGGCGGGAATATCGAGCGTCGAGAGGAAGGCTTGGTCGAGGCGTTCGCCGCCGATCACATACAGAGGTTGTTCTCCGACGCGCGCCACCCGCACCGCAAACAGACCGAGGGTTGCGCCTTGCGGAAGCTCTTCGCGTTTTAGAAACGGTCCCGCGGTCACAGTTGCCGTCGGAGACCTGGCGTCGGGCGCCGCCGCTTCGGGAGTTGTGGCTTGAGGAATCGTTGCTTGGGGAATTGCGGTCTGAGGAATCGCCGCCTCCGGGTAGCCGAATTTTGCCTGCCATTGCGCCGAGGAGAGGATCGTCCCATGAGTGTCGACAAGTTCGAGAAAGTCGAGCCGCTGCTGGCTCGCCAGCGAGCGCGCTTCGCCGACATATTCGCTCGGATCTGCGCCGCCGCGATTCATATCGAGAGCAATGCGTTGCGCGGCCTCGCTGGCTGCAACCGACTCGACTTTGCGCGCGACGTCCGACCCGCGGCGCTGGAACTCCGATCGAAACTGCGCAGCGACGGCGTTGGCGCGATCCTGATCGGCCTGCTCGAACGAGCGCCGGATGGTGCCGTAAACCGAAATCGAGATAACCGCGACACAAACAAGCACGGTTAGCGCAAACAACAAAAGAAGTTTCTTGCGGAAGCTCATCGCGATGCCGCCTGCGCCGGTAAATCAGCGCGCGAAGCAGTCGACCGCAGATCTGACAACCAAAAATCCGCCAGTGAAAGCCGCGATGCGCTCCACGGACCGCGCCGCTCGGGCGACCAGTCGCGCACGCGCGCACCTTCCGCCGTGGTCACGGGTAAATGGAATAGCGGGATGACGGCGTGCGCTTCCAGCAAAGCGCGTTCAGTCTGATACAAATCTTCCAACGCGTCGCCGCCCGCTGTTGCGGAAAATGCCGCCTGCGGCAATCCCAATTGCCGCACCGCCTCACTGAGCGACGTCGTTGGATCGGGACTCGGCAGCACGACGCGCACCAGGCGAATGTCTTCCGCCCCCGACAACGATACTTGCACGGTGATACCAACCTCGCGCGCGTTGAGGGCGATGCGCTCGGCGATCAGCTGCGCTTGCGGATCCCGCGGATCGTAACTCAAATCGTAAGTCAGATTGGGCGCGGGCTGATGCGAGTCGGCGAGCAAAATGCGCGCCTCCTGCGGATTTGCCTGCGCCGAAAAGACTGCGCTGAAACCCGTCATCCAGTTGGGAAGAATGCTGGCGGCGGGCTCTCCCGCGCCTTTCAAGAGCACGGATTGGATGGGCTTGCGATTGATGGCGAGCGCCAGAGCTTCGCGAAGGCGAGGGTCGTTTGCGCGGGAATTAACAGGAAAGACGAGAGCCAGCAATTCCGTCGGCAAGGAGACTGATGAAGTGCTGTGCGGCTGTGATCCACTCGCGGCTTGGGGCGCCTCCTCGATTACGTCGGCCTTGCCCAGTTCGAGTGCGATCGCCTGATCGCGCTGCGCTTTGCCGAATTCGATCTCAACTGCGTCGACAAACGGACGTCCCTCCCAGCTTTCTTCGTTAGCGGCGAGCTTGAGAAACTGACTCGGTTGCCACTCCGCGACCAGGAAGGGACCGGTTCCTACGGGCGCGCCGTTCGCATTTCGCTTGAGTAACAGATTGCGCGGCAGCGCGAGTTCGGCGAGCAGCGAAGGCAGTGGCGGAGCACTCTCGATCGTGATCGAATCGGCCACCGCGCGCACGTTCCATCCGGAGTGGAGCGCGCCGAGAATCTGGGCGATGGCAGCGGGAGAGGCGGCACTGCCATCGTGAAACTTCACTCCGCGGCGCAGCGTGAACTGCCAATGGCTGGCGCTCGCATCACTCTGCCACGCCACCGCCAGCGCGGGTTGAGGACGTCCCTGCACATCGACGCGCACCAGCGTATTGCCGATCAACGAGAGCGTGCGCGATAGATCCCAATATTCAGCAGGCGTCGCGTTCGCGGGAAGATCGAGTGCGCTCGGCGCCGATTGCAGCATAACGCGCAACGTTCCGCCATAATGCGGACGCGTCTCGGCCGCCACCGCACCAAGCAGGCTAATTGCCGCAAGTAAGAGATACGCGATAGGCCTCATACCATCCTGTGTCTTTCTTTCTAACGATTGCGGTTGCGCCATTGCCTGCGCTGTCCGGCCAAAGCGCGGCGATTTGCCCGTCGAACTCGGCCGCCGCGCTCACCGCCACTGGGTCGCGATCAGGAATCTCAAACGCAAGCAGGCTGTCGTGCCCGATGTCCCGCAACGTTTCGTGCGCAGTGTCGTCGCTCTCCGAGACGACCAACTGCGTGCCAGCGCCACAATTGGAGCGAACCGCAGCCAGATCGCTTCCCCACTTTAGGCTGGCGCCGCGGATTGCCTGATCCGTCACTCCATCTACGAGATGGAGCGACCCGTCCACGGCAGCGAACGCCCATAGCGTGTAATTTGTTCGCTGAAATGCGGCAGCCGCATAGAACGACGGAACGTTCGAGACTTTTCCGATACCGGGAGAGAGTGCTCCCGTAAAGAAGTTACGGGTGGAGGCGTAGAAGGCGCGAACGGAATCGTCAGGAGTAAGCGGCCAGGGGTCGTCGGTCTCGCTGCACGCGAGATTGAGCGGCGCGACCGCGTTGGGCGTCGAATGGCAAACGATGCCGGGCAAGTAGACATCGAATAGATGATCGCCGCGTTGCAGAAGACGACCGCGCAAATCGCGTGGAAAAGGTCGCGCGTGAGTGATGGGCAACGAAGTTTCCAGTTCCCACCGTCCGATGGAATTCCCGGACGGGCTCGCTCCCTGACGATCATAGATCGAGACCGCATCGCTACCGAGCACAATCAACCGCAATCCTCCCGGCATTTCGACCAACGCGACGTCGAGCATGGGTTGTTCTTGCGCGAACAGGAGCGCCGTTTTCACTGCTATCGGCATTACGGGGGCAACCGCCGCGCCCGTCGGCGGTCGCGGCAACGAAACCAGAGCGACCTTCTTTTCGTCAGACCCGATCGCAATCACCGCCGTCCAAACGTAATTGCGCAGGCTTTCGGAGAGAACGACCTCGACCAACCCCGTCGCTTGCTCGGGTTTGGCGATATGCACGCCTTCAACGTGCAGTTGCGCTTCGAGCGTGCTGCGCACTTCGCGCACAGATTTCTCGTCGAGCGACGAACGATTGGTGAATTCGAGCGCGAATGCTCCCGGCCCGGAGGCTGCGGCGATCTTGTGGGCGAGTTGACGGGCCGTATCGGACAGGGGCGAGGCGGATGAAAAAGACGGAAGAAAAACCGTCACGAGCATAAACGAACTCAGCCAACCAAGCCCCCGACCGCTGAAGGTTCGCGCTCGCATGTGTGGAATGCGCTGATTATAGCGCGTGGCTGACGGAGGCCGGTTCATAAGGCATTCTCAGAAAAGTTCCCGGTTCTCGGTTCTCAGTAAGAAGTCAGTACCCAGTACCCAGCGAACTAAACTCACGGTCTTACTGGGAACGAGGAACTGCCGCCAGCTATTGTTGAGACTTGCCATCTTCCGCATCTTCCGCCCGGCTCGCCTGATTTGGCGCTCCCATGCCGCGCAGCACGTCGTTGGTAAAGAAAAATTTGCCGTCGGCAGGGACCATCATGATCTGCAATTTGTCCGACAGCCGTTCCGCAACGATTTTGTTGATGAGCAGAGGATTCTGCTTGAGGATCGCGGCCTCACTACCCATACGCTCGGCGTCGGCCGCGGCGGTCAAACGAATGCGTTCCGCCTCAGCTTGCGCCAGCAGTTTGCGGCGCTCGCCCTCGGCTTTGCTGTCGATAAGCTTGGCCTCGCCGGCCGCTTCGGCATTCTTCACGGTCGCTTCCTTGCGCGCTTCGGCCTCCAGCTTCGATTGCTCGATCTGCTTTTGTTTAAGCGGTAGCGTGTACTGCATGGCGTCAGCCTCGCCCTTGGCCTCCAGGACGCGCACGGCGGCTTGTCCCTCCGCCTGTTTGACTGCTTGCACCTTGTTAGCGTCGGCATCGGCCTCCGCAATTTTCACCTGTTTCTGGTGGATTTCGGTTTCGACGCCCATGCGGTCATTCTCTTGTTCCTTCAGCAGCAACGATTCCAGACCTTTGGCGTATTCCTCCGGCAGTTCGATATCGCGCAGCATGACTTCTTTCACTACGATGCCATCCGCCGCCAGTCGCTTACGGATAATGTCGGCGGACCGCTGGCGAACTTCTTCGCGCTTGGCGGAGAACACTTCGCGCACAGTGTAGCCCGGCACCAGTTCTCGCCACGCAGTCGCAACGACCGGCGGCACGATTTCTTTTTCCAGGGGCTGTGGCAGATTGGCTTCGATATAGTCGAGTCGCCTGGGGTCTATCTGGTAGCGAACGGTGATGGCGAGGCCAAGGGTGAGTCCTTCTTTCGCCTGAACGTGCAGCGCTTCGCCTTTCGCCACGCCCTTGGCCAGTCCATCTTCATCGATGCCGGTCGTGAATAACTGATCGCGCGTGTTGAATAATTCGACCCGCTCGATCAGCGGCGTCACGAAGTGCACACCGGGATAAAGCGTTCCGGCCAGCGTGCCTCTGGTTTGGCTCACGCGCACGCCGGCCATTCCGCTGGGGACAATGACGATGCCAGCCGAAACCAGCAGCGGCGCCCAGGCCAGCATGACCAGCGCGACCGAAGTGCGCCAGCGCATAGCCGGCGCTGGACCGGGCGTCCCGCCCGCAGGATCGGCGTGCAGGCACCGGCGTTGATAGGCAACCAGGAGATAAGCATCGTAGGTGAGAATTCCGGCGGCAATCACGAACATCGCGATTCCCGCGCTCAGCAGCAAGTACTTTAGCAACAGCATGACCGTGCTCCTTTCCAGTCTTCAATTCTTTGGTGCGTGGTGTCTCACGGGGTTAGGAACTGCCGGACGGCGCGCGAACGCCGTGCGAACGATTTGTCCGAATATGAGTTCTTCGATTAAGAGAGAGGCGGCCAACGAGAACGTCAGACCGCCGATGATCACCAGGCCTTGCAGCATCGCTTCCATGATTGCCTCCGTTGCTCGGCATGAAGGAAGGCACGCGGAGAGCCGAATCGAGGCGATTGAAAGGAATGAAGTTAATAGCCGAGATCAAAGGGAGCGCGTGTCTGGGGACACGCGGGTGTGTCGGGATTGAGACTGCCAACGACGAGCGACTAACGACCAACGACCAACGAAAAAAGCCGCCATCAGATTTTCGCTGATGGCGGCCATCAAATGAAACAAGGAAATCTTCACGTCGCGGAAACGTGAAAATCAAAATCGAATCAAACGCGCAACTTGCGTCGGGCTACTCCTGCGATTCCCATCAGTCCGGTCGCTAGCAACATCAGACTGCCCGGTTCCGGCGTCGCCATTGCGGTGGCCGTAGCTTTCCCGCCATTGCTCGAGAAATAGTAAGGATAAGGGTAATCACCGCCCGAGACGTTAGTGCCCGGGTGAAGAAAGGTCATATTGACGGGGACGGAATCGGCCGAAGCCAGCGTCGAGAGAAACAAGGCTGTGACCAGCGACAAGAGAAAGCGGCTTCGTAACACGGTGAATCCTCCAAAAACAAAATTCCCGTTCTCGGTGCAATTGATGGTGTGGACGCGACTTAGAAGTGCAAGCGCAATACCAACCGGGAGCAGGAAGAAGAACCTTTTGGTGCAACCACTTGCCGTTTGCGGAAATGGGAAAGTGAAAAAAGTTGCAGATGGCAAATCCGTCGGATGGAATAAACTTGGGGCTAGTAACACAAGTTAGTAACTCGTGGTAACAGATAATAAGTAACTAACTGATGACATGCAGGTAAATCGGGGATTAGTGGGCGATGCTGCCTATTGCGTGAAAGTCTACTTGCACTGTGTCGCCAACCTTGAGGACGAAAAAGCTGGGGTTTTTCATTCCCCATTGCTCATACGGAACCTGGAACGAAGCCTTCGCGGTCCAGGCGTTGTCTTTGAGTGTGACGTCGACCGGGAAGGTCACTGCGTGCTCCGCGCCATGGATTGCGAAGGTTCCGTGCACTTGTAGTGTGGAGGTTCCCGAAGGTGCGAGCGTGCCGCCGGCGTGATCGGGGCGAAAAACAATCTCTGGATAGCGCCAGCTATCGATCACATCCTTGTGCATTTTGTTGTCGCGAGAGCCGTTGCCGGTTCTGCCGCTGGTTGCATCAAAAACGATTTCTCCGCCGGCTGCGCCGCTGGCGGGATCAAAGTGTATCGAGCCGCGTTTCAGCGCGAACGAGCCCTTCACCGTGTGCAGGTTGGCGGCCAGAGTAATATCGGCGCCGCTTTGCGCTGGGTCGAGTTGCAGCGAGAGCTCATGGCTAAGCTGCGCGGCTGGCTGCGCCGCCAGCGCAGCTGCCAGCAGCAGCACTGCAAAATAGCCGAGAGCAAATGAGCGACAGGCGCGGAGCATACATTTAGGAGAAAAAGACTGAGGATGGATTCGCCAACGGTCAGGCCTTCAGCAATTTCCACCCCACGGCAATTCCGTTCGAGATGTGGTCGCGCGCAGAGCCCTCGCCTACGTGCATGGCCAGCATTCCGGCGAAGGAGCGAGAGTGCTCCTGGAATACCTGCATGACGCGCCGACGCAAACGGCTGTGTCCGGCCATGAAGAGCATCATGCGCCCGATCAATGCCGGCCGGCGAAGCAACGAGCGATGTCTTTTTTGATAGAGCGCGAGTTTTCCGCTGGCCAGACATTCGCCGAGCAACGCGGCCTGCTGAAAGGCGAGGCAAAGACCTTCTCCGGTAATGGCGTCGACTCCGCCCGACGCGTCGCCGACCAACACGGTGCGACCTTGATACACTCGCCGCAATCGCCGAGTCACGGTGATCGCGCCGCGTTCGCTCGAGGCATACTCGGCGTTCTTGATGCCCCTCCAAAGCTCCGAGAATTCTCCGAGCGCGTCTTCTTCGCGCAGGCGCAGCTTCGGATCGAGTGAGATCAGCGCCACGCACACTTCTTCGCGGCCGATGGGTGTGACATAAACCTGCGAGTGGCGGCCCCAGTGCAGTTCCATGAAGTCACTCCAGGGTGCAACGAGGTAGTGGCGACGGAACGCAAAGCGCAGATTCCCGCTCGGGTGAGCATCGCTTTGCTGTTGATCCAGTTTCGCCCAACCACGCACTCGCGAACTGGTCCCGTCCGCGCCGACCACCCAGCGCGCGCGCACCAATTCGCCCGCTACCAGCGCACCCTCCGGATGGAGCCCTGTAACCGCCGCCTGCCACAGCATCCGAACGCCGCACTCCACCGCTCGTTCGACCATGACGCGATGCAAATGCGTTCGCCGAATTCCATAGGCCGTTCCGCGGGGAAATTCAGCCTCCGCGGTTGTGCCTTCGCTGACGAAACGAATGCCGCGAAAGGGATAGGCTTCGCTCTGGGGGATCTCGACGCCGAGATTGCGAAGAGCCCTGACTCCATCGGGCAGGAGGCCCTCGCCGCAAGGTTTGTCGATGGGCGCAAGCGCACCATCCGCCACGATCACGCTGAGGCCGTGACGGCGAGCCGCGAGCGCCGTCGCCAGGCCAGCCGGCCCACCTCCGGCGACAAACACATCCCACGGCTTGGCGAATTCGAACGCCACAGATCACCCCACGCTACGATTTGAGATGCGCTATTTGTGGCCAGTGCCGCCTACCATTCGAGCAAAACGAATTCCGCGCAGAACCCTGGGCCCATCGCGGCCAGTAAGCCGAGCGTACCCGGCGCGGGCCGCCGATTCTTCATGACTTCTTCGAGCACGACCAGCACCGAAGCCGACGACAGATTGCCGGTGCGGCGCAAGCACTGCCAGGAAACGTCGAGCTCGCCATTTTTCAAGCCAAGCGCCTCTGCCGTCGCTTCCAATATCTTCGGCCCGCCGGTATGCAGCGCCCAGTTGCCGATGTCGGCGCGCGTCAGCGCTCTTTCGGCAAGAAAATCGTCGAGGTCGTGCGCCAGATTTGCTCGCACCAGATTTGGAATTTCGCGCGAGAGAACAATGCGGAAACCTTTTTCCGAAACATCCCACCCCATCATCTCTTCGGTGTCGGGGTAGAACACGGAGCGAGTCGCGAGAATCTTGGGTCCCGTTGAGAATCCGCACTCGGAGCCGGCCACAATCACCGCCGCGGCGCCGTCGCCGAAGAGTCCAGCCGAAATCAAATTCGCCATGGAGACATCCTCGCGCTGCAGCGTGAGCGAGCAGAGTTCCACCGACAGCACGACTGCGGTCTGATCCGGATACGCGCGCACATAATCAGCCGCGCGCGAAATCGCCGCCGCTCCGGCCACGCAGCCCAGCCCGAAAACCGGCGTGCGGCGAATGCTTCGGCATAGTCCCATTTTGTTGATGAGCAGCGCGTCAATCGACGGACTGCTGATTCCCGTCACGGACACAAAAAAGAACGCGCCCAGATTTCGGCCATGCAAACCCGCGTCCGCCAGCGCGCCCGAAATCGCCTTCTCGCCCAATTCCTTGGCGGTGCGAATCCAATGGCGGTTCGCCTCGCCCCAGGTTTTCATCTCCCGGTATTCTTCTTTCGGCAGCGACAGGAAGCGTCCGTCGACGCCCACATGCTTGTGCAAACGCCGCAACACTTGCGGATTCTGGACCTGATCGCCCCAATATTCCTGTAGTGCCGCCAGCAACATCTCCTGGGAATAATAATGAGGAGGAAACGCGCTCGCCGTGCTGACAATTCGCATTCTTTTTCCCTCTAGGGCGGATCTGGCCGGACTCACCGCCGCAGTATCCGAAATTGTATTCCGATTAAGCAAATTTTGGATGCCGATGATAATGTTAAGTCTATAAAAAACTCGGTATTGGAAGGGACGAACAGTGAAATTCGTTGCCGGATTCGTGCTCGGGCTTATCCTCATCCCCTTGGCGGGTTACCTGTATTTTACCGGCGGCAGCGCGCCGGTGGCCACCACCGACTCCGATATGCCCTTCGAGAATTTCTTCGCGCACAAGGCCTTGGACGCGCGCATCGCGAAAGATATGCCGAAAACTGTGCCGATCCAACCAAGCGAAACCAACTACGCAGCGGGCGCCGATCTTTATAAGCAGAATTGTGCCGTTTGCCACGGGGTTCCGCTGACTCCGAAAACAGCGATTGCGGCGGGCATGTATCCGCATCCGCCGCTGCTCTTCGAGGGAAAAGGCGTGACCGACGATGAGCCCGGCGAAAGCTACTGGAAAATTTTCAATGGCATTCGTCTAAGCGGAATGCCCGGATTCAGCAAGTCGCTCAGCGAAACGCAGATGTGGCAAATCGCGCTGCTCGTCGCGAATGCCGATAAGCTGCCGCCGTCGGCGAAAGCGGCGCTGGTCGCGCCGATTGGCACGCCGGCGACGGCGACGAGTGTGGCGCCGTCGAACCCGCCGACCAGTGCGCCGGCTTCGCCAATGACTGCTCCGCCTCCAAAATAGGATCGAATCGCCAACCTAAATCGCCGAGCGTTAACCCTTCAGCCTGGTCTCGCGCTATCGTGTAGGCATGGCGTTTGGCCGTCCCAGAAAACTTTTTACCGAAGCCGAGCTTTATGAATACGCCGTTGGTGCGCTCGCGCGCCGCATGCGCTCGGTGGCGGAACTGAAGCGCCTGCTGCGCAATCGAGTCGAAGCCGATACCGAATTCGGCAAGACGCTGGTTGAATTGATTATCGTGCGCCTCAAAGACCAGGGCTATCTGAACGACGCCAGATACGCCGCCGCCTTCTCGTCCTATCGCCGCGACAACGAGAAATTCGGCCGCATGCG
>Ga0070766_10001382_pt1 | contig 11855 bp, 12 predicted proteins | sample HubBroMetageWFT6_FD_69782 | JGI IMG/M metagenome (GOLD analysis project Ga0070766, IMG submission 69782) | Warmed and freeze-thawed soil microbial communities from the Hubbard Brook experimental Forest, New Hampshire - Hubbard Brook CCASE Soil... | ecosystem: Environmental > Terrestrial > Soil... | reverse complement strand
ACAAAACTGCCGTCCATCAGCGGGAAGGTGTTGTAGACGAGACCGGCATTGAGCCCGGCGACAAAGCCGCCGGCCGCCGCGGTCAGCGCGACGAGCCCAATGACCGCCTCGGCCCCGCGCCGCCACCCGGCCACGACCGCCTCGCGCGGGCGCTCGGCGAGCAGGCCGAGCGCGATCCACAAGGTCAGCGCGTAGATTGCCAGCGCCAGCGCCAGGTGGGCGACGAGCCGGTACTGGCTGACCTCGACCCGGTCGGCAAGGCCGCTCTCGACCATGTACCAGCCGAGCGCCCCTTGGAGGGCGCCGAGCGTGAAAATGCCGGCGAGAGGCGCGACCAGCCGGCGCAGGATCTGCCGCCGCGCCAGGAAATAGAGAAACGGCAGGAGATAGACGAACCCGATCAGCCGGCCCCATACCCGATGCACGTATTCCCACAGATAGATCGTTTTGAATTCGTCGAGGCTCATGCCCGCGTTGAGCAATTTATATTGCGGGATGTGGCGGTATTTCTCGAATTCAGCGGCCCAGGCGGCAGCGGAAAGCGGCGGCACAATGCCGGCGACCGGCTGCCATTCGGTGATCGACAGTCCGGACAGGGTCAGCCGGGTAATGCCGCCAATCACCACCATCATGAAGATCATGCCGCAGCAACACAGCAGCCACACAGCGACCGACCGCGCACTCGTCGTCGCGGTTAGTCGACCGCTCGCCAGCGCTTCGCTTGCGCTTTCGTGTATGATCGACATGCCGGCAAGGTGACCACGATGGTTAGCGATGGCAAGGCTGTTGCGCCTCGCCACAACGCGCGGGCGATCACCGGGCGCGCGCGGGTTGCGCCCCGAACGACACGAAGATTGATCGGCGCCGTCTTACGTTGCTCACGGCTTATTTCGCACTATTCCGCTGCCGCTGCAGGTCGCGGCGGAACGGCTTCATGAGCCTGGCCGATTGGGTGGCGATTCTGATGCATGCGGGCCTCGTCGCGACCTGGGCGATAGCCGACACCGACGCTCCGCGTCGACGGATCGGCAATGAATGAGAAATCGTAGTCGAACTCCGCATAAATTCGGGACAGATCGACATCCTCGAAGACGATCGAAAAGCAGTATTTCTGCCAGTCTTGCCACGCCAGATAGGCGCCTCGCGAATCCAGCGGCTTCAAGGTTCGTGCGTTCCGGCGGCGCACGCGGCCGATCGTTTCGAGGTATTCGCCCGAGACAATGAATGCCGGGCCGAAGCTCGCCTGCAGCAGTTCCGCAACATAAGACCGGTTCAGAACCAGCCTTTCAAAGGCGAAATGCCGCACCGGATATTTGAAGTCGTCCAGATCGTAGCGCAGCCAATGGCACGCCATGACGAAAAGCATTTCGTTGAGCGAGGTAAAATCGATCGCGAACTTTTGTAGAATTCGCTCGCGGTAGCGAGCAAAGATCGGTTCCTCACACCAGCGTTGGCTCAGGTAACTGCGAATCCGATCGTAATGCGTGGTGTCTCCGAGCAGCCATTCGGCGTGAAACGAATTGATCCGCGGGACGGGATGGCGCACCAGGTTGACGACGGCGATTCGTCCGACGGTGAGGTCCCTACCTAGTTTTTCGGCCAGTTCCGGCACCGTCAATGCATGCACCAAGGCGTAGTGATGGGCGTCCCCGACCCGCCTCATCTCCGCGCGGGCTTCCGCAAACGACAAGTCGCCGATCCGGCTGTGCCACTGCTGATCCTCGATCACCCGGGTGCGCGCGCTCGGTTTGCCAGGAAACCAAAACGGCGGCGAGCCGGGCCCGTGCGCTGCGAGGACGCCCGGATGGTGGTTCAGAGCTTCGGTCAGCCATTGCGTCCCGGTGCGGCCGCGCGAGCACACAAACGTCAGCTCCGGGATCGGCGACACCATCTGCCCCTGGCGAATGAATCCGTAAACCGCGCCGCCGGCACCCAGCGGTCCGGCAATTTCCTCTACCGCGCGCCGACACGAGCCGATTTCCGCCTCTAAATGACTCAGGTTGAGAGCGCGGTGGAGGCGATGGACAACGTAACTTTTCGTCAGGGTCAGCAGCGACCGCATCACTGGCTCATCCGCGATGTTCGACTGCCGCCGGCAAAGCGAGTTCGGCCGACGCTGATTTTTTATATGCGGCGAACGGGCGAACCTCCCCGCCGCCCCGATAGAATTAGCGCCAGAATTAAGGTCGCCCTCTGGGAGTGTTCGCGTCGGACAACCGCGGATTGCTGGATGCGGTGGGAATCGAAACCCACCGCGGGCGTGCGCCCACGCCGGTTTCAGCCCCGGAAAAGCGCTGAAATTAATGCAGCGTCAGCGCGTGCTTGAAATGACGAAAGCGGGCCGGCCCGAAGCGGCTGCTCTGCCGCACATTCACCGAATGCAGCTTGCCGTCGATGCTGCGGCTCCAGAACTCGAGAAATCGCTGCAATTCGGGATAATCCGGCGCCAGGTCGAATTTCTGCCAGATGAAGCTTTGCAGGAGTGCGGGATGATCCGGCAGATGATAGATGATCTCCGCCGTGGTGAGCCGATACCCCCGCATCTGCAACTCGTATGCGTTCACGTCCGCCTCTTTCGGTCCCCAAGCCCCTAAACAATGAGGATGCCGCCGCGATCGCTCCGCAGCAATAGAAAACAATAATTATAACAATATCTTAGCAGCACGGATTGGAGTCTGCTGCTAAATCCCGCGGCTCATGACCGGCGGGCGAACCCGTCCTTGAAGCGCTCGCGCCCAGGTTTACATAAGAAAAGCCGCGAAACTGTTCACGTCCGGCGTCGTTTTGCTGACGGCGCCCCGCACTATCGCAAGGTCTTCCGTACGATGAATCGGATTTTGACAGCGCTCGTTCTGTTGAGCGGCGTCGCCGTGCTCGCACCCGAACCCCACCCCGCCCTGGCCGCCGCGCCGATCCCCGAGGTCGGCGGTGGGGCGGTGCCGAGCCTCGCCCCGATGCTGGCCCGCGTCACTCCGGGCGTCGTCAACATCGCCGTCAAGGGCCGGGTCAAGGAAGAGAACCCGCTGTTGCAAGACCCGTTCTTCCGCCGTTTTTTCAATCTGCCGCAGCACTCGCAGCCCGAGGAGCGCGAGACCCAGGCGACCGGCTCCGGCGTCATCGTCGACGCGGCGAACGGCTATGTGTTGACCAACGGCCATGTCACCGAGAACGCGACCCGCATCGAGGTGACGACCAAGGACAACCGCCGCTTTACCGCGAAGCTGATCGGCACCGACAGCGATACCGACGTCGCGGTGCTGCAGATCCCGACCGAGAACTTGACCGCCGTGCCGATGGGCGATTCGGATCGCCTCCAGGTCGGCGACTTCGTGTTGGCCGTCGGCAACCCGTTCGGCCTCGGCCAAACCGTTACTTCCGGCATCGTCAGTGCGCTTGGCCGCAGCGGGCTCGGCATCGAAGGATACGAGGACTTCATCCAGACCGACGCCTCGATCAACCCCGGCAATTCCGGCGGGCCGCTCGTGAACCTGCAAGGCCAGGTGGTGGGCATCAACACCGCCATCCTGGCACCGGGCGGGGGCAATATCGGCATCGGCTTTGCCGTGCCGATCAACATGGCGCGCCGGGTCATGGAGCAACTGGTCCGCTACGGCGAAGTTAAGCGCGGCCGCATCGGGGTCGCGATCCAGGATCTGACCCCCGATCTCGCGCGGGCGATGAGCACGCAGCATACCACCGGCGCTGTCATCGCGCGGGTCGAGTCCGGCTCGCCGGCCGAGCACGCGGGACTCCGCACCGGTGATCTGGTGGTCGCCGCCAATGGCGTGCCGATCCGCAGCGGCACGCAGCTGCGCAACATGATCGGGCTCAGCCGGATCGGCGACGAGGTCGATCTGACGATCGACCGGCGCGGCGCCGAACAGCGTGTCCCGGTGCGGGTCGCCCAGGCGAGCGCGACGGCTTCGCGTCAGCATTCCCAACAGCAGCAGCGCTGAGCCGCGAAATCCACGCACGATGGCAACGCAAACGCCCTATGAGGTGCTCGGGGTCAAGAAGGACGCCAGCGCCGACGACATCCGCAAGGCCTATCGCAATCTGGCCAAGCAGTTCCATCCGGACCTCAATCCGGGCAAGCCGGCGGCCGAGGCGCGGTTCAAGGATATTTCGAGCGCCTACGATCTGCTGTCAGACCCGGAAAAGCGGGCGCGCTACGATCGCGGCGAGATCGACGAGAGCGGCGCCGAGCGCCCGCGCTATTCCTACCGGCCGCACGCCGAAGGCGCGCAAGGGTGGAAATACCAGCCCGAGGGCGAGTTCGATGCCGGCGATCTCGACGATTTGTTCGCGATGTTCGGCCGCGGCGGTGGCGCCCGCGGTACGGGACGGCCGGGCGAAGGCTTGCAAATGCCTGGTGCCGACCGGCATTTCTCGCTGACGATCGATTTCGTCACCGCGGCAACTGGCGGCAAGCAGCGCCTCGCGCTGTCGCCGGAGGAATGGCTCGACGTCACGATCCCGCCCGGCATCGAGGAAGGCCAGGTGCTGCGCCTCAAAGGCAAGGGCGGACCGGGTTTCGGCGGCGGCCCGCCGGGCGACGCCCTCATTGAGATCCATATCGAGCCGCATCCGTGGTTCCGGCGCGAAGGCGACGACATCCATATGGAATTGCCAGTCAGTCTCGCCGAGGCAGTGCTGGGCGCGCGGGTGCCGGTCGCGAGCTTGACCGGTCCGGTAACGATGACGATCCCCAAAGGGTCGGACACCGGAACGCAGCTGCGCCTGCGCGGCAAGGGCATTCACCGCAAGCGGCGCGGCGCCGAGACCACGGGCGACCAATACGTGACGCTGAAGGTCGTCATCGGCGCGAGCGGCGATCCCGAGCTGGCGAAATTTCTGGAGGACTGGGCGAAAAAGCATCCCACGGATCCTCGTCGCGACATGTTCGTCAGCACAACCGGCGGGGCGGCCGCGGCATGATCGCCATCGACGAGTTGCTGCGCCGCTTCGCTGGGCTCGACGGCGAACTCGACCGGGCGGAGCTATCGCGCTGGGTCGAGAACCACTGGATCCTGCCCGAGAGCGACGGCGAGCGCGAAAGCGAGCGGTGGGTCTTCCACGAGGTCGATATCGCCCGGGTCGAGCTGATCCTCCACGTCAAGCGCGAATACGCGGTCGACGACGAGTCGATGGCGTTGGTCTTGGGCCTGCTCGATCAGGTGTACAGCCTCAGGCGGCAGATGCGTCGCCTCTGTTCCGCGCTGGAAAGCCAGCCGCCCGAGATCCGCGACGCGATCCGCAAGGCCCTGCCGCCGGCGGGAAAATAGGAGCCGTAGTCCGGATCGCGGGCCGTCCCCGCCCGCTTCAGCGAATACGGCCGAGACGGTTGCGATTTTATAGGGTCTGGAACCGCGCTCTCGCGCCGCGCTCGATGCCGGCGGCGATCAGCCGGTCGATGACGAGGCGGTCGCGCATCAGTTCGAGGATACGCAGCTCTTCCTGGCTCGCCTCGCCGTCGGCGGCGGCGACATCGCAGGCGATGGCATAAGCGGTCTCGCGCAGGTTCGCCGGCAACGCCTTCTTGATCGCGGCAAACGCCGCGTCCAGGCCATTCTCCCGGCTGAGCAGCTTCGTGCACTCCTCCAGCACGGCCGGCAGACCGTCGCGGCGAAACGAGCGAAACACCGGCAGGTGTCCGACGATGTCGCCGATGATCGTCAATTCGGCGTCCGTCGTGTCGCGGGTCGCGGCGGAAACGATCACCATCGTGCAGATCAGCGCGCCGTGAGGGTCGAGCATTGCCGCTCCTTATCAGCATGCCGGTTGATGCATGCCGGGCGCGAAAGACCAGACCGCCGCGGTCGCTGTCAAGCGCCGTCGGCAAGAAAGTGCGCCGTCGCTTCGACCGCCTCGACCAGCGGCACCCGCCCGATCGGCACTCCCGTTGGGAAAGCCGCCAGCAGCCGCGACGGCAATGCCCTGTCGAGGATCACGAAAACGCCGCGGTCGTCGGCGCGGCGGACCAGCCGGCCATAGGCTTGCCGCAGCCGCAGCCGGGCGATGCGGTCGTCGTATTGCGCGCCGCCAAATTCGGCTTTCCGGGCGCGATGCAGGATGTCGGGCCGCGGCCATGGCACTCGGTCGAAGACGATCAGCCGCAGCGAGCGGCCGGGCACGTCGACCCCGTCGCGCACCGCGTCGGTGCCGAGCAGGCATGAATCCTCCTCCGCCCGGAAGATGTCGACGAGCGTCGCGGTCGACATCGCATCGACATGCTGAGCAAGCAGCAGCAACCCCTTCGCCTCCAGCACGGGCGCGATCCGCTCGTGCACCGCGCGCAACCGCGAGATCGCGGTGAACAGGCCGAGCGCGCCGCCCTTGGCCGCGCTCATCAGCGCGGCGAAGGCGGCGGCGACCTGGCCGTTATCGTCGCGCGGAATGTCGGTGACGATGAAAATCCGGGTCTGCGCCGGATAATCGAACGGCGAGGCGATGCGCGCGGCCGCGGGGCGTTCCAGCAGATGCCGGAGCCCGGTGGCGGCTTCGGCGGCGGCCCAAGCAATCTCCGGCTCGGCCTCGCCGTCGGTCAAGGTCGCGGAGGTCACCACGAGACCGTGCGCCGGCTGTGCCACCGCCTCGGCGAAGGGCGCGCCGGGATCGATCCAGTGCCGGTTGACCGACACATCGGTTTCGGCACCGTCCAGCCGATCGAGCGCCATCCATTCGACCGTATCGGGGCGAGGCGGCCCGGCGAGCTCCCGCAACAGGGCGCTCCAGGCGCCGAGATAGATTTCGGCGCGGCGGTCGAGGATGCGCACCGTGGCGTCGAGACGCTGGCGCATCGCCGACTCGGGCGGGTTCTCGGCGTCTTCGAGCGGCCGGCGCAGGCAGGCCGAAAGCCGTCGCAATGCGGCGGCAAGGCGGTCGAGCCCAAAAGCCAGCCGTTCGGCCGCTTCGGCGAGGCCGTCGATAGGCGGCCGCGCCTCGGCCTCGATGCCGTAGCCCGTGTCACTGGCGGTCGTGGCGCGCGCCAGTACGTGGCGGCGCACGAGGGCCAAAAATGCCTCGAACCCAGGCAGGCCGCGACCCTCGGCGACCCGCTGATGCCAGCCATCGGCGGGCAGGATGCGGGCGGCGACCAGCGTATCCAGCAGCGCCTTGCCCGCTTCCTCGTCGGCCGCGACGAGATCGCCGATGCGGCGCTGCAATCCCCGGGCACGCGACCGCCCGGCCTCAGCGCCGAGCAGCCAGCGCCTGAGTTCGCGCCCTTCCTGCCCGGACAGCCGCACCGAAAACGCCGAATCGGCGGCTTCGAGCAGGTGGTGACCCTCATCGAAGACATAGCGGGTCGGCACGCTGGCATCGTCGAGGCCGCCGAGCGCCGCCTGCGCCATGACCAGCGCGTGGTTGGCGACGACGATGCGGGCATGTCTCGCCGCTCGGACATTGCGTTCGACAAAGCAGCGCCGGAAATGCGGGCAGGCCGAATGCACGCATTCGCCGCGCCGGTCGGCGAGCCCGTTGACCCGGCCGCGGCCGATCAGCTCCGCCAGCCAGCCCGGAAAATCGCCGGCAACGAGATCGCCGGATCCGGTCGCGCGGATCCAGCGCGCGATCAGCGCCAATGGTGCCGCGCCCGGCGAGGCGCGGCCGAGCGCCGTTCGCACCGCCTCCTCGTAATTGAGCAGGCACAGAAAATTCTCCCGGCCCTTGCGGATCACGACGCGGCGGCGCTTTACGTCCGGGTCGGGGTAGAGGCGGTCGAGCTCGGTGGCGATCTGCGCCTGCAGATTGCGCGTAAAGGTCGAAATCCAGACGCTGCCTTGGTTCTTCTCGGCCCAAAGGCTCGCCGGCGCGATGTAGCCGAGCGTCTTGCCGACCCCGGTGCCGGCCTCGGCCAGCACCGCCCGCGGCCTATCCTCCTGTTCGCGCGGGGCGAAGGCGGCGGCGACCGCGGCGGCATAATCCGCTTGCTGCGGCCGCGCCTCGGCACCGTCGCCGAGCAGCGCGGCGAGACGTTGGCGGGCGTCATCGGCCGCGACCGGCAGATTGCCGGGCGGCGGCGGGGGTGGCCGCTCTTGCCACTCCGGCAGCTCCTGCCAGGCGCGCAAACCGGCCATGGACCCTGGAGCGCGGCGCGGCGCGCTCGCTGCCGCCACCGGCAGCGCCGCCAGCACCGCCGGCCCCCACTGCCAGCCGGCGCGCTCGGCCGCCTCCGCGATGGCGCGTGCCTCGGCATCCGTTTCCGCGCCCAACTCCTGCAATAGCGCGCGAGCGGCAGTGGCGAGCGCGACACAGGCCTCGGCCATGTCGCGTGGGGTACCCAGGCCGAGCGCGGCGGCAATGCCGCGCGGGGTCGGCACGCAGAAGCGCGCCGGGCGCACGAAGGCGAACAATTCGAGCAGGTCGAAGGCGGCAAACCCGGCCATATCAAGCCGGCGCGCGACCGCGCGCGCGTGGCACACCAGCGGGATCTCGCCACCGGCATTCGAATCGAGCCGGGCACGCGCCTCGGCTGGCGACAATGTCTCGATCTCGCCTTCGGGCGACATCCAGATCACCTCGCGGAAGCCGGCGACGAGCGCCGGCGCGCGTGGGACGAGAACCCGCTCTAAAAGGTGCGGAGGTAACATCCGGCTCAGCGCCACCCGCGCTTAATGCCCTTTGGCCGGGTTTGTCCCGGCCATCCACGCCTTCCTTCTTGCAACAAGACGTGGGTGCCCGGAACAAGTCCGGGCACGGGGATTTCGGTTAGCAAAGGGCAGAAGGGGCGATAGCATCGCGCCATGACCCGGATGATCTATCACATGTGCCCGGCCGAGACATGGGAAGCGGCCGTCCGTGCCGGCGGGTATCGCGGCACCGACGACGATCTGCGCGACGGCTTCATTCATTTCTCGACCGCCGACCAAATCGCCGAGAGCGCGCGGCGGCACCGTGCCGAGCAGGCGGGGCTGCTGCTGCTCGCGGTCGAATCGGCGCGTCTCGGCGACCGGCTCAAATGGGAGAAGTCGCGCGGCGGCGCCTTGTTCCCGCACCTCTACGGTGCGCTCGATCCGGCCGAGGTAGCGTGGGTCGAGCCGCTGCCGCTCGGCCCCGCCCGCGAGCACGTCTTTCCGCCACTGAGCTAAAGATGCCGAGACGGCGGCGCATCGCCAGGTACACACTCGTCACGACCGCGTCGTTACTGCTACTTGCCGGGGTTGCCTATGCCGGGGTCTGCGTCTGGTTCGCGGTCAACGCCCGCTCCCTTGTGTTCCTGCCGGTGCATCGCATCAGCACCACGCCGGAAGCGGCCGGGCTGAAGGACGTCGCCGCGGTCGCGATCGCGACCGAGGATGGCGAGCGGCTCTATGGCTGGTGGAAGCCGCCGGCGCCGGGGCACGGCGCGATCGTGGTGCTGACCGGGAAAGGCGTGATCGTATCGGATTATGCCGGGCTGTTCGGCGACCTGGCCGCGAACGGGTTCGGCGTCCTCGGCATCGATTATCGCGGCAACGGCGTCTCGACCGGGAGCCCGAGCGAGGCCGGACTTCGGGCCGATGCGCGCGCCGCCTTCGACTTCGTCCGCGCGGCGTCGCCGCCGGCCAAGATCGCCGTCCTCGGCGAGAGCCTCGGCACCGGGATCGCGGTCAGCCTCGCGCACGACCGGCCGGCCGCCGGGGTGCTGCTCAATTCGCCCTATGCCTCGGTCGTCCGCTTGTTCGAGTTGCGCGGATTGCCGCTGCCCTACCGGTGGCTGATGGCCGATCAGCTCGATTCGGAGGCGCTGATCGCCACCATCGGCGTCCCGGTGATGATCCTGCACGGGACCGCGGACGAGGCCATTCCGATCGCCGAAGCGCGGCGGCTCTACGCCGCGGCGCGCGAACCCAAAACCATGATCGAGGTCGAGGGCGCCGACCACGTCGCTGTCTGGTTCGGTCCGACCCGCGAGCGGGCGCTCGCGGCACTGACCGCCTGGACGGCGATCGATCCGCCGCAACCGCTCGCCGGCCGCAGCGCGCCTTAGAATTCCTGAACCTTATGCCGTCGCGTCAAGCACCGCACGAAAGCGTCGGGTGGTTTCTGGCAGGCGCGAGTAAACGTAATCGGCAAGGCTCTCGTTGTAGGTGTGCACCGTGTAATTGCGTAACGCGGTCAGTTCGATCCAGAACGGATCATCCTCGATCACCGCATTCTTGAAAGCGGCGCGAAAGCAGGTCCGCGGGGATGTGCAGCGGACGTTGTGTTCGTCTTCCAGAAATGCCTTCAGGAATTTCCAACACAGCTCGAAGGAAATCTCGAAGCGCTGGATGGCCGAGTCGCGGACGATCGCGTCCTTAGGCAGAGCCAGCGCTTCCTCGAGCCGGGCGACCGCCGCCGCGAAATCCGCGCGCAAGGATGCGGTTTTCTTCATAGCGGAACGCGACGGCTCGCGACCTGGCGGAAGGTTTCCGGCACGCGCGCGAAATCGACGACCTCGATCGTGTAGAGGGTCGGCGCTTCTTCCAGCTCTTCCTCGATCAGCGCGATTGCCTCTCGCGGCACCGGCGACGGCCCCTCGATGCCGATATCGATGTCGGAACGCGGGTGGGCCTTCCCCTCCGCCCGCGACCCGAACAGGAAAACACGGTAGGCAGGATCGGGCAGGTGCCGGCGCACGACCTCGGCGGCATACGCCATAGCCTCAGTTGCGTCCCGCAGCGTCTTCATGACGCTTATATAGGGCTACTCGGCGGCGTCGCGGCGGAGCGAGGCCGGGTCGCGGAAGCGGGTGCGCAGCGCGTCCCAATCGTCGGCACCCCAGAGCTGAAAGGTCTCGCGCACCGTCATCTCGCGCACCGGGGCCGGATGCCGGCGGCTCGTCTTCAGCTCGTCGAGCATCTTCTCGCAGATGCCGACGACATTCTTGATCAAGAGGCCCGGCACGATCGCCAGCTTGTAGCCCATGCGCTCGGCCTCGCCGAGATCGAGGTCGGGGGTCTTGCCGCCGCGCACCACGTTGAGCAGGCACGGACCCTTGACCAGGCGCGGCACCGCGGCGACCTCCTCCATCGTCTGCGGCGCCTCGACAAACGCCATGTCGGCGCCCGCGGCGATCGCCGCGTTGGCGCGGGCGACCGCCTCGTCAAAGCCGGCAACGGCGCGGGAATCGGTACGGGCGATGACCAGGAAATCGGGGCTCCGGCGCGCGCTCGCGGCGGCGCGGATCTTGGCCAGCCAGTCCTCACGCGGCACGATCTCCTTGTCTTCGAGATGGCCGCATTTCTTCGGAAAGCCCTGGTCTTCGATATGGATGCCGGCGACCCCGGCGGTTTCGTACTCGCGCACGGTGCGGACGACGTTCAATTCGTTGCCGTAGCCGGTATCGGCGTCGGCGATGACCGGCAACCCAACCGACGCGGCGATGCGGCCGGCGTTCGCCACCATCTCCGACATCGTGACCAGCCCGAAATCCGGGTAGCCGAGGCTCGCCGCGGTGCCGGCGCCGGTCATGTAGACGGCGTCGAACCCGGCGCGCTCGATCAGCCGCGCGGTGATGCAATCATAGGCGCCGGGCGCGACGACCATCCCGTCGCGCCGCAGCAATTCGCGAAACTGGGCCGCTTGCGTCATCTGGGCCTCCCGTAAGACAGATCGTCGGAGGGAGGCTAGATCCGCGCCCCTCGCCCCGTCCAGCGCATCAATCGAAATTGACCGCGACGGTATTACCGCCGCTCAGCAGCACGCCGACATGCTCGCCCGGCCGCGGACGATAGCGGCCCGACAACAGCGCCGCAAACGCCGCGCCGCCGCCCGGCTCGGCGACCAACCTCAGTGTTTCCCAAAGCGCCTTTTGCGCCTGGCCGATCGCCTCGTCGGAAACCAGGACGACGCGTTCCACCAAGCGTTGCGCGATCGGAAACATCAGCTCG
>Ga0070766_10001379_pt1 | contig 11869 bp, 10 predicted proteins | sample HubBroMetageWFT6_FD_69782 | JGI IMG/M metagenome (GOLD analysis project Ga0070766, IMG submission 69782) | Warmed and freeze-thawed soil microbial communities from the Hubbard Brook experimental Forest, New Hampshire - Hubbard Brook CCASE Soil... | ecosystem: Environmental > Terrestrial > Soil... | reverse complement strand
CGTAATGGGCGGACCACCAGAGACTTCGATCTTCTTAAGCTTTCCACTAGCAAAGAATCCGAGAAAGCGGCCGTCGGGCGACCAGAATGTACGTTCAGCACCTTCCGTTCCTGATAATGGTTGTGCGGAGAGCGTGTCGAGCGAGCGTACCCAGAGGAGAGACTTGCGATCCGCACCCGCGGCTACGAAGCTAATTCGATGGCCGTCGGGCGAAACCGCAAGGGAGGCTGTTGCTAATGTAGCGGAACTGGATAGTTCTGAAAAACTCCAATTCTCTGGCGGGGTAATGAAAAAGCGGACAGGTCGTATGTCGTCGGAAGCGGGTCGAAAATAATCCCAAGCGCCCAGTCCCAGCAACACAAGAAGCAAAGTAGCCGCAACTGACCAGACAAAGTGGGCAGTTCTCAGTCGACCCGTGTGGCTGGTGGCGCCAGGCGCCGGCACACTCGCCTGAGAACCTCCCTCAGCGATCCATTTCAATTCATCCGTCACATCACGCGCACTTTGCCAACGGTCGTCTCGGTCCTTTCGCAAGCATTTCTTCACCACGCGATCCAGTTGTGGTGGCGTCATCGGCTGCAGCGAAGCCATCGACGGCGGATCAACTTCAAGGATTTTGGCTATCACGCTTGCAGAAGTCTTGCCCTCAAATGCCTTTTTGCCTGTGGCCATTTCGTAGACCACCGCACCGAACGCGAAAATGTCTGTCCGATCATCCACTTCTTTGGCTTCGACTTGCTCTGGTGCCATGTATTGCAACGTGCCCAGGATCGTTCCTTCTCCTGTGATTGCGCTCTTCATAGTCGGAAGCTGCGATTCCGGAATGGCAGGAGCGGCTTCCTGCTTCAGCTTCGCCAAACCGAAGTCCAGCAACTTTGTCCCCGACTTGGTCAGCATGATGTTGCCCGGCTTCAGGTCGCGGTGGGTGATGCCTTTGCGATGCGCCTTATCGAGCGCGTCGGCAATCTCAATGGCATATTGCAACACTTGCTGCAACGGCAGCGGACCTTTTTGCAAACGCTGCGCCAGCGTCTCGCCTTCCAGATACTCCATCACCAGAAAATCAATTTCGTCTTGATGACCCGTGTCGTAGAGCGTGCAAATGTGAGGATGATTCAGGCTGGCGATGGTTTTCGCTTCGCGCTCAAATCGCCCGCGCAATTCGGGACGGTCTGCAAGATGTGTCGGCAAAACTTTGATGGCGACAATTCGATCGAGGCGGGTATCACGAGCTTTGTAGACCTCACCCATCCCGCCCGCACCGATGGCGGAGAGGATTTCGTAAGGCCCTAGACGCCGACCTGGGAGTATCGCCATGGGCTCCTGCTAACTTAGAGTTGGCAGAGTATAACGCCGTCAGGTATTTACACACCTGCAAATTCTTGAAATGAAATTGCGGCTTTGCTACCCAATACGCCACGAAGACTGCCGGATGTAGACGCAAAGAAAATGAAAAACCAGCGTGCCGAGGCCGGATGTTGGGCGCATCATGGTGGGGCAGAATGCGGAGAAGGCTACGCGGTATTGATCCCGGATTGTCAGTCGTGTGGACCATGCCTAACAGTACGGCTGAGCGCGGAAACGCAACATTACGCCCATGCAGTAAGTTTCTCCTACTCGTGCCAACCGGCTGTGTTCTCAACGTCCCGATCCGGAACAATGCAACAGAACATTCATTCTGTTGCGCCGTCCGGATGGTCTGGAATGGAGTGTAATGCCTCATGGGCCACATTCCGATGAAGAGGACTTATCGGGAGTTGATTTTGAATGAGGCGGCAGTATTTCTGATGCCTTCGGCGTAGGGCGTGCCCGCGAAGCCGAACTCCCGAGCGAATTTACTGGAGTCGAAAAGATACGGCGAATCACTCTGATAAAGCATTTCGTAGGATTCCGCGACTAGCGGATCGAACCATCCTGCAATGCGGAGAATGGGCCTACTTAGAACGCGATACTTCGGGGCAACACCAAATTCCTTCGCGGCAAAGACGACAAATTCTTTTCCTGTGAGCGGATTGGGCGTGGTGGGGATATGCCAGGTCTGATTCCAGGCTGTTGCCCGTTCGGCGAGTTGCACCAAGCTTTGCGCAGCGTCCGGCGTGTACGTAAGGGAGTGCGGAACAGAATCATTAACGAGCCATGAGGCCTTTTTCTTCTGTGAGAAGGGCTCGAAGACGAGCAGGTTTGGTACGCCATTCCGCGTATCCGGACCGTAGAAATCGGCGGAACGCGCAATCATCCCGGTGAGAGCGCCTGACTTCCACTCATTGATGAGTGTGGTGGCAATCTTCGCGCGGATCTCGCCTTTCTTGGTGCAAGGATTAAATGGCGTCTCCTCGGTCATGGAGCCGCTAACCTTGCCGTACATATACACGTTGTCAAAAAAGATGAGTTTGGCCCCAGCGCGCTTGCAGGCTTCGATGGTGTTGCTCATGATCCGCGGCCACATTTCCTGCCAGATCTTGCGATCGTACTTTAGGCCAACGAGCAAATGCACAACACTAGATCTGGCGACGGCGCGGATGGTCTGGTCTTTGTTCGTAAGATCAGCAGCGAATGTTTCGGTCGCGCCAGGGGTTGATTTTGCATTGCGGCCAACAAGGCGAAACGGGTGAGTCTTTGCGGCAAGAAGTTTGACGAGTTCGTTCGCAATAGCGCCGCCTGCTCCGAGTATGGTGACCATTCGGAACCTACCTTCTTCTGCGTACAGACGATTGAGGGTGCCTGAGTTCGGCAGGGAACGCCTCGAAAAACAATTATTATATATCGAACGTTGCCGTCGCATGACCCCGATAAGTCCCGATAATCGGTGTCGGAATGTGGGAATCCGCCAAAGGCCAAATCCCGAGAAGACGAGTTCTCAGGATTTGGGAGTGCTGATCAGAGCAGCTGCAGCCAGCGTATCACTGGACGCCGAGTGCCTAGTTTGGATCGACTGCCTCTCGAAATACGCCGTGACCTTACTATAGCTTCAGTGGAAATGTTTTGGTTTGACCGTGCTATGGTATTGAAATTCGAGGAGGCCAAGTGCATCGAATCAAAATCGCAATACTAGTCGGTGCCTGCCAATTGCAGCTGGCGCGGCATGCTGGGGCGCAATCATTTCAAGTGATGGAGACATCCATCGCAGACATTCATCAAGCTATGCACGATGGAACTATCACTTGCCACGAATTGGTGAACCAATACCTCCAGCGCATTCAAAACTTGGACCAGGAAGGTCCAAAGGTTAACGCAATTCTGTACGTGAATCCTCGGGCATTGCAACAGGCCGACGCAATGGACAAGGAATTCAAGCGTTCTGGGAAACTGAAGCCGCTCGGGTGCATCCCGATCGTTCTGAAAGATAACTTTGATACTGCCGATATGCCGACCACAGCCGGAGCACTCACGCTCAAAGGGGCGCAACCTGATAAAGATGCGTTTGCAGTCAAACGGTTGCGCGAAAATGGTGCACTCATTCTGGGAAAGACAAACCTCCAGGAGTTCGCCAGCGGCGGCATCTCGGTGAGTTCTCTGGGCGGCCAGGTTAAGAACCCTTATGATCTCACGAGAACTCCGGGCGGCTCGTCTGGTGGTACAGGTGCGGCGGTTGCCGCTAACTTTGCCGCTGCGGGAACCGGTTCTGATACGGGCGGCTCGATCCGCTCTCCTGCTTCAGCAAACAATTTGGTGGGGCTACGGCCCACGAGAGGCTTGATCAGTCGTGACGGCATCGTCCCGGTTTCATATACACAGGATACGATCGGCCCGATCACTCGCACTGTCACGGATACGGCTCGCATGCTTGACGTTATGGCCGGATACGATCCGAACGACCCAGTAACATCATTGAGCGTTGGCAACATCCCCAGAACTTACACCGCGTATCTCAAGAACGGCTTGAAGGGGGCTCGCCTGGGAGTGATTACAAACTTGTTTGGCAGCGGCCCTGAATATACCGAAGTCAACAAGGTGATGGCCAACGCGATTGACACATTAAAGCAACAGGGAGCCGTGATTGTGCCGATCGAAGATGAATTACTGGACACGGACCGCGTGACGACGAACTATCGACTCAACGAGTTTGAGTTCAAAACGGCGCTCAATAGCTATCTTAAGGAACAGGGTTCAAATGTTCCGACGCATTCTCTCGCGGAGATTATCGCTTCCGGCCAGTACAACAAGCCAACGCTAGAAAAATTTTTTGCTACAGCCGAAAGCTATGAAGATGGCCCCGGCACTTCGGAATACAAGGACCGGCGGATTAAAATGGAGGAATTGAAGATCGAAGTCCTCGACCTGATGGCGAAGAACCGGGTCGATGCGCTCATATATCCGCATCAGAAATGCCTGGTGCTTCCAATTGGCGCAACTTTTCAGAAAGATCGAAATGGAAATATAGCGCCCGCAGGAGGCTTTCCGGCCATTGTTGTTCCCGCTGGATTTTCCACGCCGACCGACGACGCGCCTATCGGTGTGCCGGTCGGCATGGAACTTCTTGGCCGTCCTTGGCAAGAGCCGCAATTACTAATGCTCGCTTACGGATTCGAGCAGGCTAGTCACGCGAGAAGACCGCCCCGCTTAAAACCCGCCGTTACAAGCAGGAGTGATTAGAGTGGCTTCAAACCGCGGCAATTAGTGGCGTCGCGTCGGTCACGTATGAAGCCGTAATGCCTACGATTCTTCGGCTTCGCGCCGCGTTATCGTTCCTTCGACCGAAGCGCTTCATGGATGCTCGTTCCTCTGCTCTACTTGAACGAACAATCGCCGTCATTCGAGTCCTTCAATATCGTCAGCAGCATTCAGATTCCCAAGTACGGCCTTCTCGGAATGTGGGAATGACCCCGATCCGCCAAAAAAAGCCACATTCCGATAAGACCGTTTCACAGGCCCTATCCTGTCCGGTGGGGGATTACTTCCGGTTTGTCCGTCAACCGGGAGTTGGCCCGCATTTCGTTACTTTTGGGTCTTTAATCGAGTAAACTCAGCCGACTCGCGAAGGCACTAAACTCGGCACCTACGAATACCGTTGCCGCACCGCGACGTAACCCAAATGATTGGCAAAACTATCTCGCACTACCGCATCCTCTCGCAGCTCGGTGGCGGCGGGATGGGCGTGGTCTACGAAGCCGAAGACCTCAAGCTGCACCGGCATGTTGCGCTGAAGTTCCTGCCTATAGAGATGGAAAATGATCCTGCTGCTCGTGAACGATTCCAGCGGGAAGCCTTCGCTGCGTCCGCGCTTAATCACCCAAACATCTGCACGATTTACGAGATCGACGAAGCCGACGGCAAGCATTTCATCGCCATGGAATTGCTGGAAGGAAATACGCTGAGGCATCTGCTCAGCGGAAAACCGTTGCCTCTCGAACAATTACTGGAGTTGGCATCGGAAATCGCCGATGCCCTGGACGCGGCCCACGCCAAGGGCATCGTGCATCGCGACATCAAGCCCGCGAACATTTTCGTGACGGCTCGCGGGCAAGCAAAAATTCTGGATTTTGGTTTGGCCAAGGTAGCCGGAAGCGCGCGGGACAACGAGGCCACCTTGCTCGGCGCCTCGCAGATGCCCACGGTGTCTGAACAGGAGCTGACCAGCCCGGGCACGACCATGGGCACGGTTGCCTATATGTCGCCCGAACAAGCTCGCGCGGAGGAACTGGACGCACGGACGGACCTGTTCTCGTTTGGCGTCGTGCTGTACGAGATGGCCACGGGCAAACTTCCGTTCCCAGGCGGCACGTCGGCGGTTATCTTCCATGCGATTCTCAGTCAGCCTCCGATTTCACCGCATGAGATTAATCCGCAAATTCCATCGAAGCTCGAAGAAATCATCCACAAAGCGCTGGAGAAGGATCGCAAGCTGCGGTATCAGCACGCGGCGGATATGCGAGCCGACCTGGCACGCATGAAACGCGACACGGACACGAGCCGCACAGTCGTTGCCGCACCGGCAGCCGTAGTGAATGCCAAATCGTGGTTGCGGAGCAAATCGGCAGCCGGGATTGCCGCGCTGACACTCGTAGCCGTGCTCGCGTCCGCAGGATGGTTTTACAAGACTCGCGTCAGCGGCGGCGAGGCGATCGATTCACTGGCAGTCCTTCCCTTCGTGAATGCCAGCGCCGACCCAAATGCTGAGTACTTGAGCGACGGAATCACAGAGAGCCTGATCAACAGCCTGTCGCAATTGCCCCATCTCAAAGTGATGTCGCGCGACTCCGCCTTCATGTACAAGGACAAAGACACGGATGCCCGCACCGTCGGACAGGCACTGGGAGTTCGCGCTGTCCTCAAGGGCCACGTCATGCAGCGCGGCGACGATCTGGAGATCAGCGCGGAACTCGTGGACGCGCGCGACAACAGCCACATCTGGGGTCAGCAATACAGCCGCAAAGCCTCCGACATTTTTGCCCTGCAAGGCGATCTTGCGAAAGAGATGACCTCCATGCTGCGCTTGCGCCTTACCGGCGAAGACGAAAAGCGCATGATGAAGACCTTCACCGCGAATCCCGAGGCCTATCAGGATTATTTGAAAGGCCGCTACTGGTGGAACAAGGCGACGAAAGAGGGATTGAACAAGGCCGTCGGATATTTCCAGCAAGCGATCGCGATTGATCCCTCTTACGCGCTCGCCTACTCGGGGCTGGCCGATTGCTACAGCGGTCTTCCGTCATTCGGTTATGTCGCGCCGAAGGACGGCTACCCGAAAGCGCGCGAGGCGGCCCAGAAAGCTCTCGAACTGGATGACACGCTCGCCGAAGCCCACACATCTCTCGCCTTTGTCAAAGCATACTACGACTGGGACTGGCCGGGGAGTGAAGCGGAGTTCAAACGGGCGATTGCGCTCAATCCGAACGACGCCAACGCTCACCAATTGTATGCTGGCATTGGTTTGAGGGAGATGGGACGGATTGAAGAGGCGACCGCGGAAGACAAACGAGCGCTGGAACTCGATCCTCTTTCGCTCATCACCAATTGGTCTCTGGGAATGGATTTCTTCCAGGCAAGGCGCTATGACCAAGCCATCGAACAGGAACGCAAGACGCTCGACCTGGATCCCAACTTCTTCCTTGCGCACGATACGATTGACGCCGCCGAAGTTCAAAAATCCATGTACAAGGAAGGAATCGCGGAGTACGAAAGGGTAATGGCCATCAACCCGAACGATTCGCGCGTACTAACGCTTGTCGGACGCGCTTATGCGCTGGAAGGCAGAAGAGCGGAGGCCGAGAAGGTGCTCGATCACTTGAACGAGATCTCGAAGCGAGAATATGTTCCGGCCTACGCCAGGGTCGGAATCTATGCGGACCTCGGAGAGAAGGACAAGGCCTTCGAGTGGCTGGAAAAAGGCTATGACGAACGCTTCCTGATGCACATTAAGACGGACCCGGCATACGACCCTCTGCGCTCGGACCCGCGCTTCGCCAACCTGCTCCGCCGTATGAATCTCCAGCCCTGATGAACATAAACGATCCTGCATTCTTCAAGCTGTTTTGTATTGGCAGTCGCAAGGCTGCCGGTTTCCTCGAAAACTTCTCCGACGGACTACGACTCAAGGTTCCGGTCGGCAAGTAACTGCAATAGCGCTTAACCCTCCAAATCTTCAATAAAACAAGCCTTTTGAGGTGGTTTGGCCGGATAGAGTACGAATCGTCGGCAAACCGCACGTTAGCCCCAAATTCTCAGTCCCAGAGTGGTAGCCGGGGCCAACTTACGAGTAGACCGCCTTTGGGAGGCGAGATTAGTGTGAAAACGTCGCTTTTTTGCAGTCGTGGGAGCCGGTTGGCTAGAGTCGACGCGTCGTGGTCAACCTTCAACGGTAAGGAAGCGGTTTTAGCAGACCCATGAATATCAAGATTCCCCAGACAGTCTCAAGCGTGCCCGTTACGATGAGGACGCCGAGATTGAAGTAGAATCCGAGAGGATTGTCTTGTCGGTTAGGCCGGTACACCCGAAAGAAACGTGCCGTAATGAACTCGCCCGAGATATGGCCTCGCCAAGCCATAAAAAGAGTACCGATGCCTAACGCCAGGAGAAGGATTGTACTCATTATCCAATCCATTATCCGCCACCTCTTAGTTGTCTCGCACGCAAGACGGTCCTGTGTCAGTCAGACGCCCTATAACCAATTATCCCGCACTCTTGAATACCGTATGCCGAAGCGTGAAGGTCTTGTGACCAAGGTGAAAACCAGTGCTGACCTCATTACGGCAGCACGCCTGTTCTGCATGGGCAGAAATGTTTTTGTGACGAACAGTTCCGCATGGGGACCGGCGCATAGAAGCCTTCCACAACGCCTCGCCGGATAAGCTCCAGCGGGGTGTTTCGCTCATAAAGCCGAGCCACACGTTCTTGAAGTGCTTGCCAAGTGGAAGGCGCAACTCCGTGGCAAGTAACTGCAAATTGCGCTTAACCCAGCAAATTTCCAGCAAAAACAAGCATTTTGAGGTGGTTTGGCCGGATAGATTATGTATTGTCGGCAAACCGTAAGTAATCCCCGGCCCCCACACCACGTCACAACTCGCGCCAAGTCCTGTGAAGTCCGCTTACCGGAATGTGGGAAATAGTGATTCTCAGTTAACAATAATCCCGCTATCGGGACCGAACACGAGGACAACCTTTAGTCGAATTCGTAGAACTCGTTGGCGGGCATTGTGGTTACCGTCCCGTCTGGGCGCTTGTAGAAGCCGTCCAGAGCTACATGTTTCCCGGGCACAAATCGCGCTTTCAGGAAACCCTGAATCACGACCCGCAGGCTCCCGTCTGGCTTCGGCTGCACAATTATGTAAATCGTAGCTGGCCTAGATTCGACTGTTATGCGCTCCGGCTCAGCCCTGAGCTGCTTCAGACCTTCAAACGTGAGTTGTCGGAGGCGCTGGCCGCGCTCATCGACAATTTGACGAAACGCCGCGAGGGACTTTGGAAATGTGCGCATCGACCAAATCTCCAAAACAGTTCTGTTGAAGCACGCGTACTACCGCCAAATTTCGGCCAAGTCCTGTGAAGTCGCGTTACCGTCATGTGGGATTTGCCGGGTTCTGAGAACGACGTTTCACCGGACCTATCTCCTCAACGGTGATTACTTCCGAGTGCGCTGCGATCCTCGTCGCTCTCGCCCTTGACGAAGAATGGCTCCATGTCCTTGTACTCCAGGATTTTCACGGTCGCCTCCTTGGGAGCGTTACCCTGCGCGATTGCGAGGAACGCGTGCTCCGACTGCGCCACCATCGCACGCGCGAGGTCGTTCTTGTAGATCGAGTGGTACTTGGACGGCATCACCCAGTGCAGCAGTGGCATGACGTAACCAAGGACGCTTGGCGTGTTGGAGTTGCCGAGAATGACGGCGGGACGGTACAGTCCAAGGAAGTCGAACTTGACGGACCCGACAGCCTTCTCCTTCTCGCCGATGATCTTCGCGTACTTCATCCCGGCCCCGGGGTTCGCGCCCGCTGCTGTCATTACCCCGCATACACGAGCGCCTCCAGCCTTGGCGGCCCGGCAAAAGGCCTGCGGGTAGGCGATTTCGATCTTGCGCACCTCCTCCTCGGGCATCTTCGCGCTGCCCTTGCCGACCCCGAACGCGACGAGCGCGACGTCAACTCCCTGGACGTGCGGCGCAACTTCCTCCTCAAGTCGGTCCATGTTGACAACCACCTCGGAGACCTTGGGGTCGGCAAGGGCGTCCATTTTGCGTCGCGTCACCACCACTACCTTCTTGCACAGCGGGTTCTTGATCAGAAGCTGAACGATGCGTCCGCCCACGTTCCCCGTCGCTCCCAGCACAATCGCCGAAAACTGCGCCTCTGCCGCGCTGAGAAAGAAATGTTGGTGTTTGTCGCTCATGATTGATAACAATACCATTCCCGCAGGCAAACGTCGGACGAAGGCATGTCGCTAGAACCTGCACGTTTCATAGTCTTTCGGTATGGATTTGAAAATTATTCGGATTGTGACTGAGAAGTTGGCTTACCGGAATGTGGCCTCATGGGCAAGATTTCCAGTGGCACTGGGACGCAAAGACGGGTACTAAGGGTTCAATAATTAAAGGGTGCGCGAGCATGCCAACCAAAGGTGGCCGAAGACCCCCCGGGCCGATAGGACCGCCCATCCTCGGCATGGCACTGAAGATCCGGCGCGATCCGCTGAACATGTTGCGGACCTTCGCGAGGGAGTACGGCGACATCGTTCTCTTCCACGTCCTGATGCAGGAACGCATCCTGCTGAACCATCCTGACTTGGTCGAGCAAGTATTGGTGATCCAGCAAGACAAGTTTCACAAGAGCGAACTTACGCGGAGAATCACCGACCGCATGCTCGGACAGGGTTTGCTGACCAGTGAGGGCGATTTCTGGAGGCGTCAGCGGCGGCTCGTGCAGCCGGCATTTCATCGCAGCCGCATCAATGAGTACAGTGCGACGATGCGAGAAATTACGCAAGCGCACATCAGTGGCTGGCGCGATGGCGAAATGCGTGACCTCGCACAGGAAATGACGGCGCTCACGCTCAAAAACGCAGTTAGCACTCTTTTCAGCACAGTGCTTCCGGGTGAGGCGCAACAGGTGGGCCGGGCGATGACTTTCCTGATGCGCTATTCGCTCGCTAGGCAGCGGTCTCCGATCCGGGTTCCGGAGAATTGGCCGACACCGAAAAACCGGCGCGCGATTCGCGAGCTTGCCTTCATGGATTCGCTCGTTTATCGAATGATTGACGAGCGGAGATCGGAGAAGACTTCCAATCGCCGCGAAGATTTGCTCTCCCTGCTGATGGGAGCGATGGACGAAGACGGCAGTCATATGACACAGAAGCAGCTTCATGATGAGGCGATGACGCTGTTCATCGCGGGCCACGAAACAACCGCGCAAATGCTGGGGTGGACGTGGTACGCGTTGAGCGAGAATCCGCAAGCGGAAGCGCGATTGCACGAAGAGCTTGACGGTGTGCTAGGCGGACGTCCGCCGGAAGCCGCGGACTTTGGGCGGTTGCCTTATCTGCAAGCTGTGCTGAGCGAAATTCTACGGCTTTACCCGCCGGCGTACATCATGGCACGCGAAGCGATCGAGCTGTGCGAGATCGGCGGATACGAATTTCTTCCGGGAACGACAATCCTTTTTTCACAGTGGGTGGCTCATCGTGATCCTCGCTACTTCGACGATCCGGATGCGTTTCGTCCCGAGCGATGGATTGAGGGTCTCGCGAATCGTTTGCCTGCGGGCGCTTACTATCCGTTTGGAGACGGGCCGCGGCGCTGCATCGGGCAGGGATTCGCACTTCTGGAAGCTGCGATCGTGATTGGCACGCTCTCGCAGCGTTTTCGCTTTCGATTAGTGCCCGGGCATCCGGTGGAAGCGGAGCCGCTCGTCACGCTTCGTCCCAGGCACGGGATTCGAATGACGGTGCACGCGAGGAAGTGAGAAGCGTTGGTGCGTTTGGTGCGTGGACGCTGACTCGATCATTCGTGCGAGTCGTCTCATATCCCCGAGGTGGAATACATTTTGAGAAGGCCGTTTTTCGGGAGTCACTTAGCCAAACCCAATCCACCTCGTGTTGCGTGTGGCGACATAGCTATAATCAGCCGTTCAATTGAGGAGGGACGATGCGTGTCGTAACTGCGTTTCTGATCTGTCTCCAAATGACTATCTGCGGTCTATCCTCATTCGCCCAGACTTCCACGAGCGTGCCTAGTGCGCCGGCTTCGAGGGCCGAGAGTGCCATCGAGACACCGCACGCTCCTGTTTTCGAGTACCTTGGCAGGCTGCGAGCTGAAATCGGCACCCGCACCGTTGTCGAAAATGGCCCGCAGGCGACGCGCACAATCGTGCAGATCGTTGGCGGCCGCTTCGAAGGCCCGCGTGTCAAGGCGTCGGTACAGACGCCGGCTGGGGACTGGATC
>Ga0070766_10001367_pt1 | contig 11910 bp, 13 predicted proteins | sample HubBroMetageWFT6_FD_69782 | JGI IMG/M metagenome (GOLD analysis project Ga0070766, IMG submission 69782) | Warmed and freeze-thawed soil microbial communities from the Hubbard Brook experimental Forest, New Hampshire - Hubbard Brook CCASE Soil... | ecosystem: Environmental > Terrestrial > Soil... | reverse complement strand
AGATGGCCATCGCCCAAGAGCAACTCTACGACGATCTCGCCATCCGGCTGGGAATCGACCCGCTGGAGTTTCGCATCCTGAACGCGCTCGACAATCAGACTCCCACGGTCACAGGACAAGTTATGGGAGAAGGCGTCGGCATCCGCGCCTGTTTTGAAGCCTTGAACTCCAGGTGGAACACCGCACGCGTTGACGCCGTGGAATTCAATGCCAAGACCAGCGGACCAATCCGTCGTGGCGTTGGGGTGGCGGGAATGTGGTATGGGTGCGGAAACACTTCACTGCCAAACCCCTCTACCGTGCGCATCGGACTAAAACGAGACGGCAGAATTGCGCTTCACCAGGGAGCGATCGATATCGGCCAGGGATCGAATACCATTGTGACGCAAATTTGTGCCGACGCATTGTACGCGCCGATCGATTGCTTCGATTTGGTTTCCGGAGATACGTCAATTACGCCTGACTGCGGCAAGACCTCGGCATCACGACAGACGTTCGTTACCGGCAAAGCGGCGCATATGGCAGGCGTGGAACTCCGCCGTTCCATTCTTCGACTGACTAACGCGAGCGAGGATGCGGTGATCGATTTCGGCGAGCGCACGCTGACAATCCGCGAAGGCGGCAAGCAGCGTAGTTTCTCATTGCAGGACTTGCCGCTTGATAAATACGGCTACGCGTTGACCGCCGAGCAGACTTTCGATCCACCGACCAGCGCGCTCGACGAAAACGGCCAAGGCAGACCGTACGCGGTCTACGGGTTCGGCGCTCACATGGCGGAGATTGCCATCGATGTTGAATTGGGAACTGTGCGCGTTCTGAAGATCGTCGCTGCGCACGATGTGGGTCGCGCCATCAATCCCACTCTGATCGAAGGACAAATCGAGGGCGGAGTCGCCCAGGGGCTCGGGATGGCGCTCATGGAGGAATTCTTCCCCGGCAAAGGCGAGAACCTGCACGACTACCTGATTCCTACGATCGGTGACATTCCTCCTGTCGAATCGATCCTGATCGAGGATCCATCGTGGATCGGGCCATTCGGCGCAAAAGGTGTCGGCGAACAAGCCGTGATCCCGACCGCGCCGGCAATTCTGAATGCGATTCACCACGCCACCGGCGTGCGAATGCGCCGGATTCCCGCTACTCCGGATCGCATACGCGAGGCCATCCTTGCCCACTATTCCAGCGACCCTGGAGCCACCCGTGGCTGACGATGACGCCATCCGTTGCGACGCCTGTCCGGTCCTCTGTTACATCAAGCCGGGAAGGACGGGCGCGTGCGATCGCTACGCGAACGACAACGGGCAGTTAGTGCGGATCGACCCACATGTGGTTCTCGATCGCGCCCTGTCGCGCGGAGATTCCATTGTCCCTTTTCTTGATCGCGATCGCGATTGGGATGGCAGCATTGTGAGCGGGCCAGAAACCTTCATCACGGCAATTGGTGCGGGCACTACATATCCCGATTACAAACCCGCTCCGTTCATCATCTCTTCCGAGGTCCAAGGTGTGGATGTGGTCACGGTGGTCACGGAAGGCATCTTCAGCTACTGCGGAGTGAAGGTAAAAATCGATACCGATCGCCACCTCGGACCGGAGACGAATCTAGTACGGGCGCGAGGCGAGCCGGTCGGGCATGTCACGACCGGGGAATACGGCTCCCAGATGCTGTCACTCGGGGGCGTCCGCCATCTCACCGGCGGCAGCCGCAAAGAGGGTACGGTGGCCTGCGAGACTCTACTGAACCTGTGCGACCGGAAGCCGGTCGAACTCACAATTGATGAAGGTGCTACCGTGCTGGTGCAGGCGGGCAAGCCGCCCGTGGTCGATGGCGTGCTGGAAGAGCGCATGCGCGTGGGTTGCGGCTCGGCCACCATCGGCATGTTCGCTAAACAGTGGTTCGGCAAGGTCGATGAAGTGGTCGTGGTCGACGACCATATCACCGGCGTGCTCTCGGAGCATCAAGCGGGAAAGTTGCTGGGAATCCGGGAAACTGGGATCAAGATGAAGGGTCACCGCTCCACTCCGGGTCGCTACTTCCGGGTTGCCGAGCCGGGAACTGCGTGGGGCGGTACGAATATCGAAGACCCTCTTTCGATTCTTCAAACTTTCAATCCCAAGATTGCGTGGCCGAAACTCCGACTGCTGATGGTGAGCACCACGGGCGAGCACTGCGCCTACTACGAACTGGATGAGGCTCTGCGTCCAGTGAAGAAGGAATTGCCATCTTTGCTTAGCGAATCTGTCGCCAGAATCAAGGAGAATTGCGAACCCGCTCTGTGTAACGTTCTCTTCATGGGCGGCGCCGGAGGATCGCTCAGGGCCGGTGTTACCGAAAACCCTGTGAGGCTTACCCATTCGGTGAGGGACGCGCTAACCCGCGTGACGTGTGGCGGCGCGCCAGTTTACGTCTGGCCCGGTGGCGGCATCACGTTCATGGTTGACGTGAGTCGAATTCCGGAACACGCGTTCGGCTATGTGCCCACGCCGGCACTGGTAGCTCCCATAGAATTCACTCTGAAGCTCACGGACTACGCCGCTCTGGGTGGCTACATGGATCACGTTCGCCCCCTGGACTCGATGCTGCATGGGGAAGGTCGACGCCACCTTTCCGCGAACCCAGACAATCCATGGCCGTTGTCGCCGGCGAAATCGCCGAGGTCTGATCAATGAGAGAGCGAGCTCAGATCAGACTGCTGCCCGACGGCCGTCGGTTGCATCTGCACGATGGACCCATCGATCTGATCGTCGAGGCATTTGGAGTCCTTGCTGAGATCAACGCGGCCTATCGGGCGGCGGCTGAGCGCTTCGTCACTGTGCTTGATGAACTCTGTAGCGAGCTCACATTTCTGCGGCAATCCGCGCGAGGAGGCGGTCGTCCGGCCGTGGGACTGATCGCAAGACGCATGGTGGCGGCAGTTGCGCCTTACGGCGAATGGACGTTCATCACGCCTATGGCTGCGGTGGCTGGTGCAGTAGCTGAAGAAATCCTGGACACCATGACATCTGCGGCAACTCTCTCTCGCGCTTACGTCAACGACGGTGGGGACATCGCGCTGCATCTGGCAGCGGGGGAGCAACTTGTCGTAGGCATGGTCGAGCGGCCGGATCGTTCATCACTTTTTGGCACTGCCACACTCGATTCGACCCAGCCGGTACGGGGTATTGCGACCAGTGGTTGGCGCGGTCGGAGTTTCTCGCTGGGTATCGCCGACGCTGTGACGATTCTAGCGGACCGTTCGGCTATGGCGGATGCTGCCGCAACCATCATTGCCAACGCTGTGGATCTGCCGGGTCACCCGAGCATTACACGCGCGCCCGCTTGCGATCTCGTCCCTGATAGCGACCTCGGCGATCGGCTTGTGACGCAGGGGGTCGGCGAACTTTCCTTGGGCGAGATTGGCGACGCGCTCGATACGGGTGTGGCTGTTGCCCGGTCGCTTCTCTCCCGTGGACTCATCCGCGCGGCAGCGCTGTGCCTGTTTGGCGTGAATCGCGTCGTTGGTGTGAGTGAAGCGTCGGAAGCGGAGTCGGTTGCCGCTCCAGAAAGAGCCAAGTCCAGCAGGAGTCTCATTCATGCCTGAGGTTCAGGTTCGAAAAAAGTTCACGGCGGTCGAGGAAATCTTCCATGAGGGAGGCCCAGTCTCGCGCGTGCCGCTGCGCCGCGCGGCCGCGCTGGCCGTCATCCGCAATCCCTTTGCAGGTGCTTACGTGAAAGAGATTTCAGGCTTCATGGATGACCTCAAACCGCTGGGTCTCGAAATGGCACGTGCCCTCGTCGTCGCATTGGGCGGAGATGCCAAAGTCGTCGAAGGCTACGGTAAGGGAGCCATTGTCGGCGCAGCCGGCGAACTCGAGCATGGTGCCTTGTGGCACGTACCCGGTGGCTATGCTATGCGTGAGATTCTTGGAGACGCGAAAGCGATTGTAGCTTCGACCAAGAAGGTGGGCAGTCCCGGCACTCGGCTCGACGTGCCCATTACGCACATCAATGCTTCCTACGTAAGAAGTCATTTCGATGCCATGGAAGTTGGCCTAGCCGATGCTCCCCGGGCCGATGAGATTTTACTCGCGCTGGTGATGACCACGGGCCCCCGCGTTCATGCCCGCGTCGGCGGTCTCAAAGCTTCGGAGATCAAGGGGGAGGACGGACTGCGATGAAAGCCAGCATCCGCAAGATTGCGACGTTCGTTGAGGAGACGAGGAATGAGATGGGCCGGACCATCGCTCCCCCAACCCGGCGTGCTGCCGCAGTCGCGGTAATTGAGAATCCTTATGCCGGAAAGTACGTGGAAGACTTGTCGGAGCTAATGCTGATCGGCGAGGAACTTGGCGAACTCCTCACGCTGCGCGCAGTCGCGGCTCTGGGCATACCGCCAACGAGCGTGGAAAGCTATGGCAAGGCCGCCGCCGTGGGTGAGAACGGCGAGATCGAGCACGCGGCCGCGATTCTGCACCCTAAACTTGGTGCGCCGGTGCGAAAGGTTCTCGGCGGAGGCGCCGCGCTTATTCCCTCCTCCAAGAAACGGGGCGGTCTTGGAGTGGTGCTCGATATACCGCTCGGGCACAAGGAGGCTGCTTTCGTTCGCAGTCACTTCGATGGCATGGAGGTTCGAGTCAACGACGCTCCCCGAGGCAATGAGATCATGGTAGCTGTAGCAGTCACTGACAGTGGAAGGCCCCTCGCTCGCGTCGGAGGACTGGCCAAGGACCAGATCAAAGGTGAAGATGGACTACGGTAGCTGGGTTCGCAAAGCTTGAAGCTCCCGGTGAATCAGCATGGCAAAGCCGCGTTAGCCCTCCGCGACCTTGGCTCACTTAACGTTCGTTTGCTGAACGTGCAAGAGTTTCCAGTCGTAGCCCTGATTAATCCACCGCTCGCCGTAGGCAGTGCCTGGATCGGTTGTCGCCAGCTTTACTTTCATAGTGCGCCATATACATGACCAGCACGCTATCTTTCCCGAGCGATCTCAGCTTGAAATCCTTAAGACTATAACTCTTGAGCTCGAACTCGTCGACCATGGCCAGCTCCGCTGTCTTGCCACGAATACATAAAGACAATCGCGACGTCGCTGGGCTTGCCATGAGCAGTTCAGGCTTTCACGACTTCTGGAACCATCGTCGCGGGCGGGGTGTTGCGGCTGCGTTGCGCACTCACGACGCCGTCGATAATCACCATTCCGATGCCGGGCAAATCTCCGCGCTGGATGCTTTCCAGCACAGTTTTTCCGGGCGAATGCTGCGCTTTGTCTATCAACACGAAAGTAGCGGCGCAGCCGGGCTCGATTAGACCGCAGTCAAGGTTTCGGATTCTGGCTGTATTCCCAGTCGCAAAGCAGAGGGCGATTTCCCCTGGTGTATCTCCGAGTGACGACAGCATTGAGATTATGCGCAGTATGCCGAGCGGCTGCACTCCGGAACCGGCTGGTGAATCCGTGCCCAGGATCACTCGATCAAGTTGCTTCAGCTCTTTCGCTGTCCGCAAAGTGAGCAATGCGGCTCGCTCGTTGCCGTTGTGAACAATCTCCAGAGCTCGCGACGACTTCTCGCACAGGGTGACGATTTGATCGTCCGGCAGTGCGGTATGGCCTCCATTGATGTGGCCGATGACATCCGCGTCGGTCGCCAGCACGATGTCCTTATCGATCAGGCTGGAGCCCGGAATCGAAGGCCCGCCGGTATGAATGGTGCTTTGAATCCCAGCCTCCCGCGCCCAGGCCACCATCTGACGGGCCGTAGCTCCGTCTTTCACGCTCCCCAGGCCAACTTCTCCCAGCATAGTAACGCCGGCGGCTGCAAGGTCCTTAAAGTCCTCCTCAACCATCCCATGCTCGATCACCGGCGCACCCGCGTGAATCCTCACGCCACCTGGCCGAAACGCAGAGAATGCCCGCTGGGCGAAAATCGCCATGGCCTTCAGGCCGACCACATCCTTCGGACGGCCGGGCGTGTGCACTTCCCCGGCTGAAATCATGGTGGTGACTCCACCGTGCAGGCAGCTGTCGATCCAGCCAATCTGGTTCTGACGCGGTGTCCAGTCGCCGGCAACTGGATGCACGTGACTGTCGATCAATCCAGGCGCCAGGGTTGTGCCCTTAGCGTCGATGACGAGGGTCGCGCCTTCCGCGTCGACATCCTTCTCCTTGCCAATAGTAGCGATCTTCCCGTCCACAGCAACTACCGTGTCAGCCTCCAGAATCGGTTTCTTCAGATCACCACTCAGCAGGAGACCGATATTACGAATGACAAGCCGCGCTTGCGTCTTCGTCGTGACGGGATCATCGTGGGCCATGGGTACCTCTCGACGTTCGAATTTGACGGAATTCTCGCTATCCGCAAACAATGTTATAAGCTGGCTGGCTTGCACAACGGTGATTAGGCGGACCCGATATGTTATCTCGCAATGTGGTTTTCTGGGAAGTCGACACGCAGGCCGATTTCATGCTGCCCGGCGGCAAGCTCTATGTACCCGGCGCCGAACGATTGCTTCCCAACATCCGAAAGCTTGCCGATGCCGCCCGTCAGGGCCACGTCTTTCTGGTGTCTCACGGTTGCTATCACGGGAAGGACGATCCCGAATTCAAGACGTTTCCGCCGCATTGCATCAAAGGGACAACAGGTGCCGGCCTTGTGCCGGAAGCGCTGACGCAGCGAGTCATCACGGTCGCAAATGAGCCCACGGCTGCGCTGCCGCACGATCTTTCGCAGCACCAGCAGATTCACCTCGAAAAGCAAACGCTCGACATTTTTGAAAGCCAGCACGCCGGGAAGCTTGTGGAGCGCCTCGATCCCCACGCGGAATTCGTTGTCTTTGGAGTAGTCACGGAATACTGTGTTCGTTTCGCGGCCAAGGGTTTGCTCCACCGGGGCCGGCGCGTTTCCGTCGTCCAGGATGCGATTGAGACGCTAAAAGCCGAAGACGGACACCGGACGGTTGCCGAACTTCAGGCTCTGGGAGCAAACTTCATTACCACGGACCAGGCTCTCAAGCTGGCCCGGCACCAATAATCTTGATTTTACCTACAGGCCTCCAGCCGGAAGGTAATGGGCAAGCTGAAGCGATTACATCGACCGAGAAGCCACGCGATTTGATAGTCGCAAAACTGTCCGCCCCTTTGGCCGAACAGCGCGAACTCACCGCAGCGTCAAGTAATCAGCGTTGGACGAAAACTGGCTTTATAACAAGCTGGATGGGGATAGTTGATGTAACCAGGCGTGGCTGTTGAAAAACTCACTTACAAGAAATCCGCCGAAAAAAGATTGCGTCAGGATGCCCTACAAACGACTTTCCCTGCTGGACATTTTCTATCCCCAAAATTTCCCCTGATTTCTGAAATCTCGAGGCTTTCAACAGCCACGCCTGTTAACAACAGTTAGGTCCGAGTAGCCAGAATCGATGCCAATGCGGAGATCACTTCCTTCCCAATACTGATCCATGGACCGGACACTGCCTCCGTCGATGTCGCGCCGAATTGCGGAATCGGCTTGCTGACTCACGGTCGACTCCTTTGACAAAAGCGTTTTATTACAACATCGCCGAGGGAGGAGATGGAGCACAGATCGGCAACAAGAATTGCGTCGGACGTAAATATTCTGCGGAAACTAGACGGGAACGTCACATCCGACTGTCAGCGATGCGTCGGGTCTATTTCCGACCTTTGAAGAGCCAGCCCGATGCTTTCCATTACCTTTGTGTCGTGCAAGCTCGGAGTGACGTTTGTCATCCAAGCTACACGTTGGAGGTGTCCCGCAGGCGTGGTCTTGTTACCAGTGGAAGATTTGAACCTTCCGTTGCCGATGTCTCTCATCTGGCGGAATGACAATGCTTCTCCGCTGCTCGCAAAGTTTGTGGCTGATGTGCGGACCGTGCCAGAAGTTCGCGCGCTTAGAGCTGCGAAGCCCGCTTAGCGCTGATTTTTGCAGTGCTGTTGGTGAGCGACCGCGACGAGACTCCCGAGTTGTCGGGAACCCTTCCCTAAATCGGTAAGGGAAGGTTTGCCCGTCATTAGGACAGAACTATTTCCTACGCGTACCCAACCAAAGTGTGCTTTGATCACTTACAAGCAAGCGATATCGGTCTGTTCAGCAAGAAATGGGCATGAATTGATCTACTGACAGCTCATGCTTCCTATCGTGCTGTCATGGTGCCTTCTGTCGAACGGCGCTGCGATAGCGTTTGGGGGCGTGGCCGGTGACGCGCTTGAAAGCATTGCTGAAGGCACTCTCGGACGTGTAGCCGAGCGAGCGCGCCAGGACCGAAACCGGAGTGTTCTTCTCACGCAGCGCCCGTTCAGCGAGTCGCATGCGCCACTTCGTCAGATAGGTCAGCGGAGCGAGCCCGGCGGCTGTCTTGAAGTGTAAGGCGAAGGTCGTCCTCGACATTGCGGCGGCTTTTGCCAGCTCCTCGAGCCGCCAAGAACGGCCGGGATCGCTGTGCATCAACCTGAGAGCAGGAGCGAGCCGTTTGTCGCTGATCGCGCGGAGCCATCCAGCCGACAAGGGAGCGGATGTTTCGAGATGAGCACGCAAAATCTGGATGAACATAAGATGGGCGAGCTGAGCGGACGCGACACTGGCTCCTGGGAGTTCCTCCGCCCGCTCACGCACAAGTTGGTCGAGAAGCCATTGCAAGACCGTCGCCTGCGGTGAAGTGGCCTGCACGTGGATCAAGGGCGGCAGAACATCCGCCAAAAGCCCGCCGCTTGCCGAGTCTAGCCGAATATGGCCGCCGATCTGAATGCAGTCATCGACGTCGCCAATTTTCGCAATCTTGTTGACGTTGCCGCTGAACAACCTTGTCGAATCAACCGGGACGACCGCCAAATCCCCAGCGAGAACGAAGGAACGTTCCGTCGAAAGGAGAAACACGTCTCCTGCTTCAGCACGCACGGGGGCATCCTGGCCGTCGATGCAGAGCCAGCAATTGCCCTTCACTATGGCGAAGAACTTAATCTTATCCGGTGCCGGAAATCGGATCGCCCATAGACCTCCGGCAGTGAAGCCGCCCGATACGACAGGTTGGGCGTCCGCGATCTTGAGGAAGTCGGAGAAAGGATCAGGAGTCATTTCCGTACTATCGCGCAAGTAATACGGATTTTCAAGCATTCACAATCCGGGGGGCCGAGCATCCAATCCTTCTGAACACTTCAAATTCAGGAGGCCAGTGCAATGCCCACTTTGCAAACACCAATAGGTTCCGGCTTCGGCGCCGCTTCCACTGCGGGCAACGTTATTAAGGGAATCGACCTTTCAGAGAAGATCGCAATCGTCACCGGGGGCTATTCCGGCATAGGTGTGGAAACGGTTAGAGCGTTGCGATCCGCGGGTGCCAAAGTCATCGTGCCGGCGCGTGATCACGACAAGGCCAAGGCCGCTCTGAAGGGACTCGATGGTGTCGAGATTGAGGCGATGGATCTGCTCGACCCAGCCTCAATTGATGCCTTCGCCGAGAGGTTTCTTGCCTCCGGTCGGCCGCTGGACATCTTGGTGAACAGTGCAGGCATCATGGCGTGTCCCCTGGCTCGTGATTCGCGAGGACATGAGGCGCAGTTCGCGACAAACCATCTGGGGCACTTCCAGCTTGTGGCGAGGCTTTGGCCTGCACTGCGCCGGGCGAACGGTGCACGGGTGGTATCCGTGTCCTCCTGGGGACATCGCCATTCGCCCGTCGTGTTCGAGGACCCCAACTTCGAACACCGTGAATATGAACGTTGGTCGGCCTATGGCCAGTCGAAGACAGCCAACATCCTTTTCGCACTCGCACTAGACGGGCATGGCAAAGCGGAAGGCGTGCGTGCCTTCTCCCTTCATCCGAGCAGCATCGTCGGCACCGGTCTCGAAAAGCATCTTTCCCGTGAGGAACTTCGGAACGCTGGCGTCATCGACGAAAACGGGAAACCTGTTCTCGACCCAGCAAGGAACCTCAAAACGGTGGAGCAAGGGGCGGCGACCAGTGTGTGGTGCGCAACCAGTACTCAACTCGACGGAATGGGTGGTGTCTATTGCGAGAACTGCGATATTGCCCCCCTGGTTCCCAAGGAACATGAGGCGAATTCGAGCATCGATGCGCCGTCGCGGTTCCCGCAGGCGATCCACCGGGTTGGCTCGATGCCTCTTGGCGTGATGCCGTATGCGGTCAATCCCGAGGCGGCTGACCGTCTTTGGAGGTTGAGCGAGCAGCTTTTGCGGGAAGAGCATACATGGGATTAGATTGCCGAGGCACGGCCGCGCGGCTTCGCTCTAACGAGAAAACGGAAACGGTCCGGGACAAAGTCAGGATTTTAGGTCGCGGCAACGGCAAAACCAAAAATTGTTAGTTGAGTTGCTCCCCGGCGGTACAAGAAACGAGGCCGACACTTCGGCCACAGGAGACATTCAGTGATCCCAAAAGCAAGGCAACCCCTGACCGTATTTATTCGATTTACCCTAAAGGAGGCTTCTTCCATGTCATTGCAACTCCCGATCGCGTTGGCCGTTACCTTCGCCCTAGGCTTTTCTCCAAACGTCTCTACGGCGCGAGCACAGCAGAAATCACTCACGCCCGACCAGAGGCAGGTTGTAGATACAGTGAACACAATATTCAGTGCAGTAGGCGCCGAGGATATCGCGAAGTTGGACTCCGTCATAGCACCAGACTTCTACATCTTCGCGAATGGCATGCGATTCAACGGCGACGCCCTCATGACTGCCATCAAAGCCCTACATGCCGCCGGCAAGCGCAACAACGAGCGCGTGACGGAACCCGACATCCACATCAGTGGCAATACCGCTTGGATCGCCTACGTCAATAAAGGCAGCACCACAGACGCTTCTGGCACCGTGGACCAGAACTGGCTGGAATCGGCCTTCTTGGAGAAACAGGCAGGGACCTGGAAAATCGTCTTCATGCACAGCACCCGGGTCCCTATGGCCACCCAAGAGAACCAACGCAAGTAACATCCAGGCTCCAATGATCTATGACTCCGAATCTGAGTTCAACGATGGATCCTCCATGGTCCCGGCTTCCCTTCAGAAAACGGCGATCAAGGCGCGCTATGTGCGTTTTGGCGGTTTTTGCATTGATCAGCATCGGCAACAAGTGTCCCGCAACGGCGCGCCGATCCGCCTACAGGGCAAGGTCCATCAAGTCCTCATTGTGCTGCTGCAAAAGCAGGGAGAAGTGGTGACCCGCGAGGAGCTGAAACAAGCGTTGTGGTCGGCGCATGCTTCTCGGGGCGGGCGTTGCCACCTATTGGATCTCTCACTTTGCTCCGCAACTGCGCCACTCCGCTTCGCAAAAAGCAAAGTGCGGCTCGGCCGGCATCCCCGATATGCTCTGCCATTTGGGGACATCGAAATTGTTGTCGTTTCAGATGGTCCGCTAAACCTGGGGGCTCCAGAAGCTTGGTTTCGTGGAACATGGAAAGAAGAGATAAACGAGCAGTTGTTACCTACTGAAGATGCGGCTCAGCACGGCGCAGCAGTTGCTGCGGCAGTCCAAGATCTCCCTGGTTGACGTCGCGCTTAAGTGTGGTTTCTCCAGCCAGACACACATGAACGATGTCTTCCGGAAGCAACTGGTGTGACACCGCAGGAATATCGCCGCAACATTTAGCACGACCTCCGAAAGCGCACTTGTTCAGAAGACGCGTGGCATCTGCATCCGTATCTTTAAACCTATGAGTTGCGTGCAGGTTGCGTCATTGCGGAGTGTGATTGGTCGAAGAGCGCCTACGGTTGCGAGGCATCTCTGTTCTGGGCAACCTAACAGAGCTCCTCTCTTTCGAAATGAATGTTCTCGACTCCTTATGGAGAGGAAAGAAAGGAATGCGTGGGTAGGATTCTTGTAGCGGTGACACCTTTGGCTGGGCATGTCAATCCAATGCTTCTGGTGGCGGAGTCGCTACGCAGGCATGGCCAATGGTCTTGGCGCTC
>Ga0070766_10001365_pt1 | contig 11912 bp, 18 predicted proteins | sample HubBroMetageWFT6_FD_69782 | JGI IMG/M metagenome (GOLD analysis project Ga0070766, IMG submission 69782) | Warmed and freeze-thawed soil microbial communities from the Hubbard Brook experimental Forest, New Hampshire - Hubbard Brook CCASE Soil... | ecosystem: Environmental > Terrestrial > Soil... | reverse complement strand
TCATCACGCTCCGTTACCAGCCCGATAAAGTGTGCCTCGAGCTGAAATCGTACAAAGAGTATCTGCACAGCTACCGTAATCTGGGGATCTTTCAGGAGAACGTCGTGAATCGCGTGCTGGAAGATGTAGTGCGATGGGCCAAGCCGGTATGGGCGGAAGTTAAGGGAGAATTCAGGCCGCGAGGCGGGATCTCGACCACGGTGGTGGCGCGGTGGCCGCGGGCGAAGAAGTAGCGTATTTTGATCTCGAGATGACTGTCGAGCGACGCACAGCGGAGGCAGCGTAACCATGAGCACCGTGACTCTAATCATTTTCATTGCAAGCGCGATGTTGCTGTTTGGAACATCGAACATGTTTTCCAATGCAGACCCCGCAATGCGTGGCCCGCTAAGGCGGCTGATGATGCAGGCCATAGTCTCCCTGGCTGTCCTGGGTGCGGCCCTCTTTATCCTTTTGACCCACGGATTCGGCCCAGACAGTAAACGCTGGGCCTACGGTTCTGTGGGAATGGTCGTCGGTTACTGGTTGAAACCAAGTAACCCGCTACCGCAAAAGCAATAAGCAGGAATAGAAACCGTCACCGCTTGCGCGATCGGCGCCGTCGCCCGGCAAACATTCGCGGATCGTAGCTCAAGGGCTCGACTCTTTCGACGACCACTCGGCGGAAGTCGTGATGCTTCGGATTCAGCAGCCAATTGTTTTCATGCGGAGCCAGGGCTGAGGGCACAATCAGCACACAGTGTTTGGCCTCGGCTACGAATTCGTCTCCGAAGCGGGCAAATTCGGCGGGCGCCGGAGACCGCCGCCAGAACGACGGAAGATCATTGACTGCGAACCTTTTGGTCGGCAGATCGTCAGGAAGTCCGGCAGTGACCAGAACCAGATCCGGCGGCGCGTCGCCCGTGTCGAGGTGAACAAAATATTCCAGCATCGCCAGGGACTGGTGTTCGGAGGTGTACGCCAGACGAGTCCCCGGACTTGACCAGCGCCCACCGTAAATGTAAGCGCCTTCACCGTCGAGCGGAGACCGCGCATACGCCTTCCGCAGCACGCGATAGACTTGCCTCAAAAGACTTGCCTCAAGAGATTCGCCCCGAAACGACTCGCCTCAACTGATGCCGCCGTAGGCAATCCGTCCGAGTACGTTTTCCACCTGGCGAGCTCCCAATTCCGTGTCCATCGTGCTGATAGGAGCGGCTCCGCCTAGCGCACGATTGGCACGTTTCAGCCAGCGCGCGGCACTCTCGCGGTCGCCGAGACTCTGTTGCGCCAGGGCGACGATCCTGGCGAGACGGTATAGGCGGTCGGACTCGAAGCGCGCCAGTCGTCCACTGCGGCGCCGTCGTTGCAAGCTGCGGGGTGAGAGATCCAGGGCGTCGGCCAATTCCTTAAGAGTAAGACAAGAAGCCTGCATCAACTGTTCGACGACGGCAGGAGGAAAGCCCGTGCGGATAGCCTCGCAAAGATCGTGCTGGCTCTTGAGGTTGCGTCCCAGAACAGTTCGGCCGCCCAGTTCCTTCACCACCGCCCGTAATTCGTTTACCATTTGTCGTCTATGATAGCGACAATTGTCGCCTAGGTCAAACGGCAATCTGAATGTGGGGACGGCCGCCCCCGGCTGTCCGTCGAGCGCAGCTCGACTCAGCTTTCATGAAGGCCGCCAGCCTCACGCCTCGTCCGTGCTATATTCGCTCGACCGTGACCCCCGCAAAACTCCAACCCCGCACCGCGCTGATCGTGCTCACGGTGCTGAACCTTCTGAACTATGCGGACCGCAACGTGCTGTTCGCGGTGCAACCGCTGGTGCAGGATGAGTTCCACCTGACCAAGACACAGATCGGCTATCTCACCAGTGCTTTTCTCGGCTTCTACATGGTGGCCGCGCCGTTCGTCGGTCCGCTGGCTGACCGCTATTCGCGAAAACTCATCATCGTGCTGGGCGCGTTCTTCTGGAGCGGCCTAACGCTGCTCACCGCCTTTACGCACAACTACACCGAGTTGCTGATTCGACACACGCTGGTTGGCATCGGCGAGGCGACGTTCGTTACCATCGCCCCAACTTTCGTTGCCGACCTTTTTTCGGAAGAAAAGCGCGGCCGGATTCTCGGAGTGTTCTATCTCGCGATTCCCGTGGGCTCGGCAGCGGGATATTTGCTGGGCGGCTACCTCGCTCCGCAGCATGGCTGGCGCTTTCCGTTCTATATCGCAGCGGGTCCTGGATTCCTGCTGGCGATTGCAGTGATGTTTCTCAAAGAGCCGGAGCGCGGGCAATTTGATTCGTTGAAGCAGACTCCCCTTCAAGCCGTTGCACGCACGGGCTCCGCACTCACCTACGTCTGGAAGCTGATCGTCAATTACGTTAGGTATCTGTGGACCCATTTGGCCCGGAATCCTGCATTCTTGACCTCGACGCTCGGCATGGCAGCCATGACGTTTTCCCTCGGCGGCATTCAGGTGTGGATGCCGCAGTTCCTCTACAGCGAGCGCCACTACACGCTCGAAGCCGCCAACCTGACGTTCGGCCTGATCATCGTCGGCGACGGAATTGTCGCAGCCTTGGCGGGCGGGTGGCTCGGTGACTATCTACTGCGCCGCATGAAGAGCTCCTATTACCTGATTTCAGCGGCGAGCATGGCTCTCGGCGTCCCGGTGATGATTGTGGCTCTCTTCGTCCGGGGACGCGCTATGATTCCGGCGATCGCCCTCGCGGCATTCTTTCTCCTGCTCAATACGGCGCCGCTCAACGCGGCGGTGATCAACTCCGTCGATGCTCATATTCGGGCTACGGCGCTGGCGGTGAACATTTTCATCATCCACATACTGGGCGACGTGCCCTCGCCCACCATGATGGGCTGGGTCGCGGACCGGCGCTCGCTGCAGGCAGCGTTCGTCCTGCCCGTCATCGGCATGGTGGTGTCTGCTGCCATACTGTTTTACGGAATGAAGTTTGCGCCGCAGGTAAGATTTGGAGATGCGGGCTGAAACCAGCTCTACCAAAACCAGGTCCACCAAAACCATTTTCACCAAAACCATGTCCACCACGGAGGCACAGAGGCACGGAGAGAACTGAAGGCATTCAACAAGCACGTGCCAATGATCCGTCTGTGGTTTTTCCAAAGCAGTTGTCTTCCTCCGTGTCTCAGTGCCTCCGTGGTAGGTTTCAACGACTGAAAGCTCAATGACACTTTTTCACTGGATTGCAGGAACGATTCTCGCACTGGCCTGGCTCTCTCGTATCGTCGAGGCCGCCATCGGCATGCCCAGCGTGGCCGACATCTCCACACCTGAGTGGGACCGCAATCCGGTCGTTGCTTCCGGCCATCCGTCAGTGTCGATTATCGTTCCGGCGCGCAATGAGGAACGGGATATCGAGCAATCGCTGACTCGCCTGCTCGACCTCGATTACGACAACTATGAAGTGATCGCGGTGAATGACCGCTCCACCGACCGCACCGGCGAGATCATGGAGGACCTGGCAGGAAAACAAAAGAAGGACATGGGTACCCCATTTCTCGCGTCTTTTGCAAGAAGCGGGGATCGACTACGTGTAATCCATCACCAGGAATTGCCCCCAGCCTGGCTGGGCAAGACGCATGCCATGTGGACCGCTGCGAATGAAGCGAAAGGCGACTGGCTGCTATTTACCGACGCCGACGTGCAGTTCAAACCAGACTCCGTGCGCCGCGCCCTGGCCTACGGCGAGTCGGAGCGCGCCGATCATGTCGTGGTGTTTCCGCAGATGATCATGAAGCGGCCGGGCGAGTTCATGATGATTGCCTTCTTTCAGACCATGTTCATGTTCGGGCACCGCCCATGGAAGGTGGCCGACCCAAAGGCGAAAGACCACATGGGCGTCGGCGCTTTCAATCTGATTCGCCGCAGCACCTACGACGCGGTGGGAACCTACGAAGCGTTGCGCATGGAAGTGCTCGACGACATGAAGCTGGGCAAGGTGGTGAAGAATGCTGGCTTCGCGCAACGCAATGTTTTCGGCGAAGATCTGATTTCGATTCGCTGGGCCCGCGGCGCGCGAGGCGTGGTCGAGAATCTGACCAAGAACTTCTTCGCGGTGTTGTCCTTTCAGTGGTGGCGAACTCTGATCTCGGCGTTCGGCCTCGCCTTCCTGAATCTGATGCCGTTCCTCGGCCTATGGCTGGCCCATGGCTGGGAGCGCCTGCCTTACGCCATTGCGCTGGCCTCGATGTTTTCCATTTACGTAGGCATGTCCTGGCGCTCGAAGGTCCCGGCTTATTATTTCCTGCTGCATCCCGTCAGCACCGCCCTGTTTGTGTATACCCTGCTGCTCTCCATGTGCCACGCCCTGTGGAACGACGGCATCATTTGGCGAGGCACGCGGTATCCGCTGGAGGAGTTAAGGAAGGGAATGGTCTGAGGAAGATTTCAAAGGGTGACGAACTGCCAGGGGAAGTCGCGGAATTCGGCCAGCTTGCGGAAATCTTTTTCGTTAACGGTGATTACGCGAATGCCCATCCGGCCAGCACTCATGGCGATCAGTGCGTCGTTGGTGAGCCGCCCGCGCCCAGTTTTCTCGTAGTCATATTTGCCCGCCAGAAGTCGCAATACCTTCCCGGCATCAATCCAGTCGCTCAGGTTCGGCACAAGAATTCGCCCCGACTGCTGGAAGCTCCGCTCCCAGCGCTCGACCACTTCGCGGTGGCCCTCGCGTGCTCCGGCATAGAGTTCCTGCAACACGACGGCACTCAGCCACAGAATCGCCCCTGCAGTCAGCCGCTCGAGCGCGAGCGCAGTCTTTTCGCTCCGCAGGGCAGAAATGTAGATGGAGGAATCGAGCAGGGAGGGCTGCATCTAATCATCCAGGTTGCCGTAGACATCTTCGATGACGGCGCCGCTCCGGAGGAAACGGTTGTTGGCTTCCAGAACCAGGCGGTTGCTCTGCTCTTCCGCGATCGCCAGGTCCAGCGCCCGCTCGATGGTTTCCGTTTCCGTCTTGGCGCGCAGGGCTTTTTGGGCACGCTTGATCTTCATTGCGTCCAATTGAAAGTGCTTGTGCGATCGATTCCGGGCGGTGGCCATTCGGTCGTCCCCCTCGATCGCTAGTGTATCACGCATGTTCATATAAATGACGTTTATGTACATGCAGGATATGACGCTCGGAGGGCCCGCCAACTCTACTCACTCCGGCGGATCCCCGCCCACATCCGCCTCGTCGCCATACGTCGTCGTGGAGTTAGGCGTGCCATAAGTCTTCGCCGGCTTCTTCGGGGGACGTATCCTTCCGGCGCTGTAATGCCCTTGCTTTTCCACGTCGTAATTCTTAGGCAACGGAGGAATCAGCGTCGAGCCCGCAGTCAACTGGCTCACCCGGCTCAGGATGATCTCGGCGCGCCCGTCATAGAGCTTGACTGGCCCGTGAATCTCGATCGTTTGCCCCGCGAGGCGCCGCACGTCCCCTACATCTTTAAGGTCGGAAGGGAAGACCACAACCGTGAACGGGCAAGCCATGTGATCCGCGCAGAAATCGACGAAGTGTACGCCTCTGGCGCCGGCTTTCACGCGCAGCACTTTTCCCGTCACGCATTTGACTTCTCCGACATGTAGTTTCGCGTCACGGATGGGCAGGCAGTCGGACGCAGCAAACACCCGCGTCCCCGGCCAAAAAAGCAAGCAGACGATCAAGCCAAGCAGAAGCCATTTCAAGTATGACCATTTCGAGCACGACCACTTCCAATATCCCAGGCGATTGCGCGGCATGAATGCCACCTCAAGAGCGGAACCAAGCTCTAATGGAATCTTAAGGCGGCGCGGCCCGAAGAAAACGAGTCACAAGACACGTCGCGTGGAATTCTTAAGCTGTCTTTCCCGGAATGGAAATTCTGCGCAGGCTAAAGCACACAGAAAGAGAACGCTGAGGGACTGGACCAGCCAGTCCCTGGTTCTATGCGCCACAAACATCCCATGGCGGTGGAGTTACTTGAAGCCTTTGACCGCGGCGGCTTCGTCGTCTTTCACGTCGAAGACGGTGTAGAGCTTGGTAATCTGTAGCAGGTCGTGCACCTTCTTGGTGAGGTTAAGCAGCTTAAGTTCGCCGCCCTGGTTCTTGGTGGTGGTGTAGGCGCTCACCAGCTCGCCAATGCCCGAGCTGTCAATGTAGTTGACGTCGCCCAGGTTCAGGATAATCTTCTTGTTGCCCTTGGCGAGCAGGTCGCGAACGGTGTCGCGCATCATGACGCTGCCTTCGCCCAGAGTGATGCGGCCGCTGGCGTCCACAATCGTGACTCCGTCAACCTGCCGAGTGCTAAGTTTCATGCTCACTGAGACCCCTCCTTGACGCCCGCGGATCGCCCGTGGACGTGTTTGATCAATTTAATTTCCGTGCCTGTCTGGGACGGGCGTATTTCCACCACGTCCATGAAGGACCGCATAAGAAAAATACCGCGTCCCGAAGTCTTCAGCAGATTTTCCGGCGCCAGAGGATTCGGAATTCCGCCCAGGTCAATCCCTTTGCCCTGATCGCGAATCGTAATGACCAGGTCCTCGGGCGTGCGTTCGAAGGCCAGAACCACCTTCTTGTCCGGGGCGTACGCATTGCCGTGCAGAACAGCATTCACCGCGGCCTCGCGCACCGCCATCGAGATCTGCATCACCTCGTCATCCGCAAAGCCCAGTTCCGTGGCGATGCGGGTAGCTTTTTCCTCCGCATGGTCTACGGTTTCCAGAGTGGAATCGAGCGTATAGGAGACTGTCTGCTCCATGGCCGGCAAATGTGTGTGAAACCCGCTCCTATCCTCTGGATTGCCCGGACTGCCTGCCTCTAGGCGACGCCCGCAGCCGCGAATCAGCAGACGTGGTAGTTTGCCTGTCGAACCGGGGACTTGTCAACGGAGAGACGCGAAGGCGACTGCGGAAGGGCGGGTGGCCCATCCTAGTCGCGCTCTTTGCGACTAGAGCCTGCCCTGAGCTTGTCGAAGGCGTGGGATTCCACAAACCCCAACCCCCCAGGATTTTCCCCCGCAAGTCATCACCGTACATTAATCCTAGGCGGAGCCGCCAGGAAGACTACTGCGGCCATAGCAGTACGCTGTGGGTACAATGGTAGCAGTGACCGCAGCTCCAACTACCGGAATTAAACATCTGCTGAACCGAATAGTCGTCATCGGGCTCGCGTCGGTTCTAGGCGTGACGGCCTTGGCCTACGCCCTCGACTACGCCGTCTTCCGCTACCGGGTCTCTACCAATCACCAGCCCTTCGGACAATTCACAGTCACCAGCTACGACGCGATCGAGCAGAAGAGTGGCAAGACCCAATTAATCTTCAATCCCCCGCAGGCGCAGACCTGCGCCAATGCTCTATTTCCCCAAGCAGGATACGTACCTTGCTGGTACCTGCAGCGCCACACCGAACAACGAACCGATATCTAAACGAAAGCCGGGTGGCCCATCCTAGTCGCGCTCTTTGCGACTAGAGCCTGCCCTGAGCTTGTCGAAGGGGTGGGATTCCCCAAACTCAACCCCTAGGGATTTCCCCAGGCAAATCATCACCGCGCACCACAACGAAGCCGCAAACCACATCCCCTCAGGCTCCTGCAGGCATCGAATAGACAGGGAAGCCGAGTCAAAGGCCGACATCCAGGAGGAAAACCATGAACAAATCTCTCTGTCTGCTCAGTTCTATAGCGGCGTGCGCTCTGTGGGCGTCGGGCACCGCAAGCGTTTATGCGCAGAACGCAGCCCCGCAAGGGACCCCCGCACACTTGCTGGTCACGGTCGAAGCTCGTCACGGCTCAAGCGTCCCGGAAATGGACCAGCGCGATGTCATGGTCTATGAGGGCCGAGATCGCGATCAGGTCACAGAGTGGGTTCCTGCGCAGGGCGACCACGCCGGACTCGAACTAATTATTTTGCTCGACGATGGCTCTAACGAAAGGCTCGGTTCGCAACTGGAGGACGTTCGCCAATTCATCTTCGCCCAGCCATCGTCCACGCTGGTCGGCCTGGCCTACATGCAGGATGGCACCGCCAAGGTCGTGCAGAACCCCACCGCCGATCATGCCCTGGTTGCGAAAGCCCTGCGCCTTCCCCTCGGAATTGGTGGCGTGAATGCCAGTCCATATTTTTCTCTCACCGACCTGGTCAAGCGCTGGCCCGCCGGCTCCCTTCGCCGGGAGGTTGTGATGGTATCCGATGGAATCGATCGTTACTACGGGAGCAGGGATCTGCAAGATCCCTACCTGGACGCAGCCATCGATGACGCCACCCGCGCGGGCATCATCGTCTACGGCATCTACACGCCGGGGGCAGGGCACTTCGGTCACAGCTACTGGCAGAACTATTGGGGGCAGATTTATCTCTCGCGTCTGGCGGAGGAAACCGGCGGCGAATCATATTACATCGGCTTCACCGGCGCCCCGGTAAGCTTCGAACCCTTCCTCGAGGATGTGGGTCGCCACCTGGACCATCAATATTGGCTGACGTTCCTCGCCAAGCCCCAGAAAAAGAGTGGCTGGCAGCGAATCAAGGTTACGACAGAAGTACCCAATGCGGAACTGGTTTCCCCGCACAAGGTCTACGTTCCGGCCGCGGCGCCCTAACTCTGTATTTTCACGGCCAGGTGGGTTAGCGCGTAGCATGTGGGGACAAAAGCTCGTGTGGGGACGGGCGCATTCGCCCGTCCAGCGAGCGCAGCGTGCCGAAGCATCCCCGGCTTCAAATGATCCCACCCCCAAGGTATTGCAAAATGGCGTCCCTCATGAAGCCATCCAAACGTCACTAGCTGGTCACACGGAGCGTGCCATGCTACGTTTTATGTGGGGACAGCCGCCCTCGGCTGTCCGGCGGCCCAGGTTCATCGGGCCGCCAGATGTTCGACTTCGTAGCCCAAATCAGCACAGCCTATCCGGTCTCTTCACGGGCAGGTGAGTTGGGCTTGGCCACTGACTTGGCACCCGCCGCCGCAGGCTGAGATCACATTGCAATTTGTGCCATCGGAGGCGAACACGTTGTATGTGCCTGAGGCTCCAGGGTCGCACTGAGCCAGGCCAGTGCTGGTGATTGAGACTTCGGTTGTGCTGCTTTGCTGTTGACACGCTCCCCAAATCTCCACTTTCAGCGGACTCACTGGCGAGGGCGGCGCGGCGAAGTAGCCGGTCGCAACGAACTGCACCTGGCCGTTGGGATAATCCTTCGCGTCTGCGGTCGCCGGACATACACTAATGGTGGCCGGAACACCGGAGTTCGCCGCAGTCGGTGCAGTGCCACAGTTCGGAGCGACGGAGGACATCGGAGAGCCGCAAGCCTGCGTCATGGCAGAAGCGAGAACCAGCAGGAACAGGAAAGGGAACAGACGGGAGTTTCTCATGCCAGACCTCCTGGGCGGTAGGAAGCCAAAACACTGCTCAAACGTTGCCCTGGTTGCACTGTGATTATACTGGAATCATCTGGAAGTCATGCGCCAATTAGCTTAAAGGGAGACGAACCTATGGGAAGTGTATCCAGCATCGTGAAGCAGATGAAGAAGGAAAAGGACAAAGTAGAGAAGCAATTGTCCGCACTAAATCTGGCACTCGCCGCTTTTGTTGGAACCTACTACGGCAAGGGAGCCAATCCCGCGCCCACACGCAAGCGCCGAAAACTTTCAGCCGCAGGACGGAAGAGAATCGCAGCCGCGCAGCGTGCGCGGTGGGCAAAGATTAAGGCGAAGAAGAAAGTCGCGTAGATCGGATGAGAAGTACAGCGATAGCGATGAGGTTCGTTCCAAGCTCTTGTAAGTCACACGCCGCCAAACGAACAACTCTTGCTGCCAGATGCCAAAATCCAATCATTGGCGACGATCCCCTGTGCTCGGTTCCCAACTAAGACCGCGCGAATCGTAGCAGATTTCCGCTACGCGATGGTGAAAAAGAAGTTAAAGATTCGATAATTCAGCCCTTCGGGGTCGTTCCGTGGTCTGGCGGTGGAGCGTCCACGGGAGCAGTGGTGCAGTTTGACTATTACACGACAACTGTCATCCTGAACTGTCACCTCGAACTGTCATCCTGAGCGAAGCCGTTTTTCAGGCGTAGCGAAGGATCTCCCGCTTAACCGGTCGAGCGCGTAAGCGAAACAGCACCAGAACCGAAGTCAGCCCGCCTATTTTTTCAACAGGCTGCCAGTATCCGAATTCGGCTACAATCGCTTTTACTTAGACTCGAGGGAGACGAAGCAATGGCGGAAACAGCCCAGCAATACATTCAGCGGATCATGGCCCACTCCGAAGGGAAGAAGCCCTTGGCCGTGCAAGCTGCTACGGCAAAGAAACTCGAGCGATCAATCAAGGGCGTGCCCGCTGGCAAATTGCGCAAGCGCCCGGCCCCGAACAAGTGGTCAGTCAGCGAGATCGCAGCCCACCTTGCCGATGCCGAAGTCGCCATTGGCTGGCGCATGAGGCTGATACTCGGCGCACCCGGAACTCCCATCGCGGCCTTCGATCAGGATTCCTGGGTAATTAGCTTGCATTACGAGAAGCGCGATCCGCGGAAATCAGTCGAGCAGTTCCGCGTACTCCGCGAAGCCAACCTGGCTTTGCTAAAGTCGCTGACCCCCGAGCAGTGGAAACATTACGGCATGCACTCCGAGCGCGGCCAGGAAACCATCGACCACATCGTCCGCCTGATCGCCGGACACGACCTAAACCACCTCCAGCAGATCGATCGAATCCTGGCAAAAAAATAAATCCCGCGCCCGCCAGAACCCACGCCCCAGGCCTCCCCAACCAGCAACCAAATCCCACAAAACATCAAAAAATGAATGGCGGAGAGGGTGGGATTTGAACCCACGATACCCGTTAAGGTATGTCCGCTTTCGAGGCGGATCGTTTCAACCGCTCACGCACCTCTCCGAAAAGCAGTGGTCAGTGGCCAGTGGTCGGTGGCCAGTGAACCTTCAACGGCGGTTTTTAAAGAACGTTTGTAGAAGTTCTGCGCTGCGGCCGGCTAAGACTCCGCTGCGGACTTCTAGTTTGTGGTTCAGTTGCGGGTGATTCAGCACCTGCATTACTGATTGCACGGCACCCGCTTTGGGATCGTTGGCGCCGTAGACGAGGCGCTTGATCCGGGCGTGCACCAGGGCTCCGGCGCACATCGGGCACGGTTCAATTGTAGCAAACAGGTCGCAGTCGATTAGACGATGGTTGCCTACGGTTGCACCGGCCTCGCGCAGGGCGATGATTTCTGCGTGGGCGGTGGGATCGGAATCGGTGAGGTTGCGGTTCCAACCGCGGCCGACGATGCGCTCTCCGAACACGACGACGGCTCCGACGGGGACTTCGCCGGCTTCGAGGGCGCGTTGCGCGGAGCGGAGAGCTTCCTCCATCCAGAGTTCGTCGTTGATGTTGGTTGGCATGGAGAGATCCACGCAGCAGGGTAACACTGGCTCCGTTGGGTGCTATGGGCGAATGGAAAAAATCCAGCGCCTGAAGGCTAGTCGACAAGAAGGGGGTTTACGGCATGTCTAAAGACATGCCCTGATACGCAGCTTCACCTTACCAAGCTTCCTGTAGCGGGCCAGCCAGTCAGAGCAGGCTTAGTACTGAGCGCACGGCGTCGGGTACCACGGCATGAACCAGTGCCGGCAGTACGCACGTCACCAGGGTATAAGCGATTGCGAGTGCGGGCACGGCTAGCAGCATACGGGTTTTAGGGGTCAAGTTGGCGAGACAGGCTCGCATGGTGTCCTCTTGATTTAAGTACGAAGAGTAGAGGCGAAAGGTTCCCAGCCGTGTTGTCGGGGGGGGAAGCCGCTCCTATTGGGGCGCGGGCCAGCGCGAATCAATCTCCCGCATAATTTCCTCCGCCCCTCGCACGGCATCTGAAATAGCGGCCACGGTAGCCGGTACGCGCTTCCCACCATCGTACTGTGCCAGTTTCCGGGCCGCTAGGATGGCCGCCGCAAGGCTA
>Ga0070766_10001361_pt1 | contig 11927 bp, 14 predicted proteins | sample HubBroMetageWFT6_FD_69782 | JGI IMG/M metagenome (GOLD analysis project Ga0070766, IMG submission 69782) | Warmed and freeze-thawed soil microbial communities from the Hubbard Brook experimental Forest, New Hampshire - Hubbard Brook CCASE Soil... | ecosystem: Environmental > Terrestrial > Soil... | reverse complement strand
TGCGCTTATACTGCGCTGCAGCGCGATCCACTGTTGGCAAAACTGCGAGAGTCCCCCCAGTTTGCCCAACTGCTCGCCAACGCCAAAGCCTGCCAGGCCGACTTTCTCGCAAAACGCGCCCGCACCGTGCCGTGAAGAGCCGCACCGGAAAGAGCGTCACTTTAACGACGCTATCGCCTTCTTCGCCTGCTCGGCCCCGGCGCTGTCCGGATTGAGCTTCAGGTACTCTTCGTAGCTCTGCCGCGCGGCTTCGTTTTTGTCCAGCTTCTGTTGCGCCTGGGCCAGGCCTACCCATGCGGCGGCCGCGTCGGGCTTGAGTTCCACCGCTTCCTGTAGTCGCGACTCCGCCGCACGGTAGTTCTTCTTGTTCATATAGAAGTAGCCAACCTCGATGTCCTCGGCTGCCTGCTTCGCCTTTTTTTGTTCTTCCGTCAGCACCTTGCCCTGCGGAGCCGCGGGCGACGACCAGCAGACGTGAAAGATCACGTCCATGCAGTGCGGGTCGAACTTGTCCGCAATCTTCTTGGCCTTCGACGGTGGCGGCGGACTGGTCTGCGTTCCGAGATCAGGTGCCGGGGCGTCGGGCGGCGTGGGCGCAGCATCGGGCTGGGCGCGCGACGAACTCTCCTTCGGAGGCGCAGTGGGATTGGACTGTGCCAGCAGGAAGTGCCCGGGTACCAAACATAAGAGGCAAATCGCAAAAACTCGGGCCATGGTATCGACCTCACCCTCTTTAACCCCGGGGGCCTTGCTAAGGTTCGCAGTCCCAGCTGTCGAGTCGGCTCCCTGACGATCGCGCGGGTTGTGAGTTGGCGATGGCCGCGACGTCAATCTCCCGATTGTTGGTTGAGCCAGGTACCCCTCCCCCACCATTCTTTCGAATCAAGCACTTACGAAGAAATTATGCGCAAAGTTGCACAAATAAATGAGTTATACCTAAAGTCGCACAAATAAAGAGCTTAGCGCTTCAGGCCGATCACGAGCTTACTATCAGGGTTGATCTGTCAAAGAACCGAGCCAGCACGGCATTCCACTGAGGAATAGTCGTGAAAACGCCAGTTCCAGAAATATAAGAGCGATGAAGCGATGTCACTAAGAAATCGACTGCCCGACATGACGAAGGTAACCAGGCCTTCCCAGTTTGGGAATTGATCTGGGGTACGCCTCCGCGGAGACGCGACAGGCCGCCGTACTTATTCGAATTCTTTGAGCTCGTTCGGATGTCGCTTCAGTTGCCAGCGCCAGAAGGCATAGAACGGGGCGCCGAGGAAGACGATGCCGATTCCAACCAGCGTCTCTTTGGGCCGCGTGACAACAGAGTTCAGCGCCCACGCTCCTGCCATCAGCAGGTAAAGCGCGGGAAGAAATGGATATCCAGTGCACAAATATGGGCGCGGAACATCGGGACGCTTGCGACGCAAAACGAACAACGCTGCGACTCCGGCTACGTACGACAGCACCATCATGAACATCACGTATGTATAGAGCTGGTCGTAACTACCGCTGAGTGCGAGCACGATCGACCAGGCTCCGATTGCAATCAGGCTGATTGCAGGGGTTCTGTACTTGGGATGCACGCGTCCCATGGCGTGAAAAAAAGCTCCGTCGCGTGCCATCGCATAAGTCACTCGGGCGCTGCACAAAATCGCGCTCGACGCCGCGCCGAAGCACGAGAGCGCAATCGTCGCGCCCAGCCACTTGGCCGCATTCGACGAAAACAGCGCTACCGCAGCGGCTTGTGCGATCGTGGTTTCGTTGGCGACCTGTGTGATCGGCAGAGCGTACAAATAAACGACACTGACGCTTATGTAGATGAAGCCTACCAGCAGAATGCCAAGCAACAGAGCACGCGGCAGAACCTTCTGGGGATTCTTGATCTCGCCCGACACCCACGTGATGTAAACCCATCCATCGAACGCCCAGAACACGGCGATCAGCGCGACCCCAAAGCCCGAAATGACATGCGACAACGAAGCAGGCTGGTCGAGCGGCAGGCTGGTCGCATAATTCGACCATGAACCCTTTCCGACCGCGAGTCCCAGCAGGACGAACATGCCTATGGCGGCGAACTTGGCCCAAGTCGCTGCATTGACCAGCGCCGAGCCACGTTTGAGCCCAAGAATATTGATGATTGTCAGCACGATGATCGCACCGGTGGAAACGAGGTGTCCGCGCGTCAGCGTCCAGCCGAGAATCGTCGCCACGGGTTTGTGCGCCGAGGCGAACGGCAGAATCGCGCCGAAGTACTCCGCAAATCCCACCGCAAGTGCAGCGATGGTGCCGCTTTGGCCGACAGTGAAGACCATCCAGCCGTAAAGGTAAGCCGGAAACTCGCCATAGGCTTCGCGCAAGTAAACGTACTGGCCTCCCGCTTCGGGATACATCGCAGCCATCTCGGCGAATGCGAAGCAGGCCAGCAGCGAGATGAGTCCGCCGACCAGCCACACGCCAAGGAAGTAAAGCGGCTTGTGAACCGCAGTCGCAATCTGTCCGGCGGTAAGAAAGATGCCCGAGCCGATGATGCCTCCGACCATCAGCATCACGGAATCCATCAGGGAGAGTCCGCGAACCAGTGTGGCTTCATGATGTGCGGTCTGCTCTGCGCGGGTCTGCACGGATTGCTGCATGATCAGCCCATTCCCAAGTCTTCCGCCATCTCAAGCGGAGTTCCGCAGACGCGGCAGATCACGGCCGAGCAGTCGCCGCAGATGAGTGGATCGTTCACCTCGCGAGCGCAGTTGGCGCAGTAGAGCGGCGATGGGATCTTGGAGGAACCGTCACCAGGCTGATCGGGAGTTTGAGCCATGAGTTTCCGAGACTGTAGCACTTCTGCTATTGGCCTAATTGTCTCCTTTTCCTACAATAGCTTACGGACTATCGTTTCAGAGAAAGTGTTCAAATATGTTCAGAATTATTGGATTCTTCCCATCACATCAGCAACATCAAGCTCCACCATGTGCGCTACGGAGTCCGGGATTTCCATCATGTAAATGTCGCCGGTCGTACCGATGCTGCCATGCCGCAGATGGGTTTGGACGTCTTTCAGGCTGCCGTGCTTCTGGTTCCGCGTAGCGCACGATCTGCGTAGTACCTGGAACGTCATGGGCGCGGTGATACCCAGGGATAACGCGATCGGCTTGAGATGGTTTCTCAGCCATCCCCCGGCCCACAGCGGGCGACCTGTCTTGGGGTTTGCAAAAACCAGGGCTTCCGGCGTTGTGTCCGGACACTCAGCCCGCCAGCGCTCAAATGCCACCTGCACCACCTTCGGCAAGTGGATACGCGCAAAACTCGCCTGGCGCTTCACTCGCCATTTGTGCAACTGTCCCGAGTAAGCTGTGTTGCGGATTTCGATGTATTCGCCCATGTAGCAGTTCCACTGGATTCCGAATATCTCTGACGCTCGCGGCCCGCCGAACACGCCTAGCAGGAGAATGAGGAGATCCCGCGCTGAGGTTATCGCCCGGATCAGCCGGCCCGCGTCGACCGGGGAAAGTATCGGCTTTGGTGTCGGCTGGCATTTTGGCATCTTCACCTTCGCCATCGGGTTCTTGGACAGAAGTTCCTCGTCCCGCGCCATATCGAACAGGCTCCACAGGATGGTCTTGGTGCGTGCCACAAGTCCCTTTGACGCCGTGCGTTTCAACTTTCCCTTTGAGGTGTCGCGCTTCGCCAATTCATTCATGAACTTTTGGCATAGGAAGGTGTCAATCTCCCTCAGCTTCTTATCACCAAGCACCGGGTAGACGTAACGTGCCATGCCGTAATTGTTGGTCTTCCTCGTATTGTCGAGCCAGCCCCCGCAGCGCGAGGGCTCAAATTTATCCTCATAGAACCGGCGAAGGGTTACGTCCTCCTTGATGGGTTCCACTATCCCGGTCTCGCGTGCGATGATTCCGCGGAGCTTGTCCTCCGCCTCCCATTTGGCAAGCTCGGATTTGTAGCCCAGCGGGACGCCGCGATGCTTGCGGACCTCCACCCCGTTCTTCATGACATAGACGTAGTAGTGTCCGTACCATGTCTTGCGCTTGCCCCCGCGCTCCTCAACCCGGCCTTCCTGGTGGCGCTGTCGCATGGTTCCTCCGAAGATTTGTTGTGGGGACACTATAAACCTCCGGTGTTGCTGTTTCGACTGTGAAACTGCAGGAATCGGTCCAGGTCTTCGCGGCGGAAGCGCAGGACAGCTTTCCGGCCGCCCAGGCGGACAACCGGGAGCGCCGGCAGGCGTCGACCAGTGGCGTGATCCCTCACCCAGGCTTCAGACACACTCAACTCGGCGGCCACGTCTTTGGCGGTCAAAAGTGGTGTAGCACGCCGCTCGGTAGAACCGGACAGTTTCGAGTTGTGTTTGAGGTCTTCCATCAGTTACTCGTGCGTGTCCCGATCCGAAATGTAGCGTTTGGGGAACGCCAGAACCTTCGCTCTGCGATCATGCAGCTTCAATAACTGGAGCGCCGTTTTCGCGGGGTTTTTGGAACCTCGCCAAGCCATACCAGACGATGCCAGTTTTCATGTCTGCCGCTCCACAAATTCCATGCGCCGCTCATCGAATCGGACTTTTATCGAGCCGCGCTGTCCCTCGCGCATCTTGGCGATAATGAGTTTGTCCTCGCCTGTCGGCAGCCCATCATTCTCAGGACGATGTAGCAGCAGCACCACATGCGCGTCCCGTGCCAGGTCTTTGGCATATTTCAGGTCGAACATCGTTGGCTCGGCGTTTGCATTGTGGTCCTCGGGTGTATTCAAGTGTGTCAGCAGCATGGTGGGAACGCCCTCGCGCTTACTAAACGCGCGCAGCGCTCGGCCAACCGCAGTCATCTGCTGCGCCGGGTTATCACCCGGTGCCTCAACTAGTGCCGCGTGATCGACGATGATCAACTCCGCTTTGTCGTGCTTCGCTGCCATTCGGCAGCGTGCCAGTAATTCAGTCAGGGTCAGGGTCGATGAGTCGTCAATTAGCAAAGGCAGCTTTTCCTCGATGATGGACTGTGCCGCGGCCTGGACCTTTGTCATGTCGTCTTCGCTCATCAGTTTTGGGTTGCGCAAGCGTAACGCCCGCACTCCAGACTCGGTGGCGAGGGCGCGCCTCAGCAACTGTTCCGGCCGACATCTCAATGGAGAACACTCTCACCGTGCGCCCCGATCGTGCGTTGGCCCGCGCTACCTGCGAGGCGTAAGCTGTTTTCCCTGCACCTGGATGGGCGGCGATCACCCAAAACTCCTTCTCGCGGATCCCTGTGGTGCATTCGTCAAGTTCTTGGATGCACGTCGTCAGGCCCAGCAGTTCGCCGTCCTGGTGGCGTTCGCGCTGGAGCGCGTTCAGCGTCGTCAGAAGCTGCTCAGCCAGGGTGGTCGCTTGCTCACTGTCCTCGGTGTTGCTACGCAGCGCCAACAGCGAAGATTCCAGGCGCGACAACACGTGCTCGTGATTGGCACCGTGCTCCGTGGCCTCGGCGACGGTATTCTGCGCGATGTAGATAAGGCCGCGCAGTACCGCTCTCTCGCGCACAATCTTGCAGTAGTGGGCGATGGAGGGCCGTTCAGGCACTCCATCGATCAATGACGACAGGCAGACTATGCCACCGACCGCCTCAAGGTCATTCCGACGGTCCAGCTTCTCAGCCAGCGTGATCGGGTCGGCGGGTTCGCCCGCATCGACCAGTGCGGCCATAGCGGCGTAGATGCGGCGGTGGGCGTCGAGCGAGAAATGGTCAGCACGGACCGCCGCCAGCGCTTCGTGCGCCAGTTTGTTGTCGAGCAGGATGGCGCCAAGGATTGAGCGTTCGGCCTCAATCGCCGCCGGCAGCCCTCGCTGTAGGTTGTCGCGCATCAATACCCATCCAGCGCCAGTTGGCGACGCATAATTTCACCGGGCGACGGCACCGCCGCCGAGGCATGTTTCTTAATGTCGAGGAATTTCCTGTCGGTGAACCAGAACCGGTTTATGGTGACGCCGTCAGCGGCGGCGGCGCGGCCCCGCTTGACCATGGTGTCGCATGCCTTATTCAGCGGTAAGCTCTCAATCTTGCCAAGAATGACCAATGACTGACTGACTACATCAAACGTTCCCCGGTCCAACACCAGCGAGAGTTCCTCGAACACTCGCTGGACATACTGCTCAGGCGCAGAAGATTCTGGTGCTGGCTCGTCCGACACGGGAAGAGGCTCGTGGTTCTCGGTTAATACGGTTCCTGGTTCTTCCTTATATGGCGGTTGTGGATGACACCCTTCTGTCACCCTTTTTTGTCGTGGATGACACCCTTCTGTCACCCTTTCTGCAATAAGGGTGTTCCGCTGACACCCTTCCCGATTTCCAGACACAACCAGCACCGAAGGCGAACGGGTGCCACACTGACGTCCTTCTTTGTGCTTTTTGGACACTGACTGGTCGAAAGCTGGCAGCGCCGAGAAAACGTACTCAGTGATATGCGTGCGGCCCTGTCGGTCGGGTCGAGTTCTCCGAATGATACCGTGCGTCTCCATCTCCGCGAGCGTGCGCTGCACAGTCCGCAGCGACAGACGCGCCTTGCGCGAAATTAGCTCGGTCGAAGGCCAGCAAAGGCGAGTGTGTCCGTTGTGGGCGTTCGCCAGGACTAGCCCGACGACTTTGTGCATTGCATTCAGAGGAGAGCCGTCGGGAAACTCCTCGAGTTCCATCATGTAATTTAGGGCTGCAAGGCTCATTCGGCGCTCTCCGCACGGAGCGATCTAAGGCACTCGGAGGTGTCTGAATTTATGTCGCCGCAGGGTGAGACCACGGCTGGCAACGAGAGCGGTGGCAAGTTTACGTCCAGTAGCTGTCGCTCGAGGTCGGTAGGAGTAACCTCCCCGCGTTCGATGCCGCTGTACCGAGTAGCGCTTATTCCGACCCGGTTTGCCACGTCCTGTTGACGCAGATCGGACGCAATACGCCGAAGTTTCCAGTGCAAAGCGTTCGACTTTGCGTTATGCCTTTCGAGTGACCTCATGATGCTGAAGATCATCTCGCGGAGGCGGCAACTACTTTTGGGTAATTTTGGGGGTATTTTTCGTGGTATTTTTCAGAGTCTAGCGAAGGCGCTTTGCTCGTTTAACTTGCACTTTTCGCGTCTTACCAGTCGCCCTTCGGTATTTCTGGCGAAGATCATACATGCTAGGGCCCTTCAGCCCTTTTACATCACCAATCCACTCCATTAGCATCGGAACGGTGAGTCGTAACCGTTGAGCTTGCTCAATGAATACATTCCTCTTGGCCTCGTAGAGTCGATCCAACACTTCAACGAAGAATCTAGGGAACTGCGATCGAAGCTCGTCGGGTCTCTTGCCGCCGCGCAGGGCGCCAGCGACGAGTTTGCCCTCCTCGAGCATGTCTTCTGCCCACTGGCCAAGTATCAAATCCGAAGGTTCTTTCACCGGGAGCGTGGGTAGTGGTTCGCTCGTTCGAGGCGCTAAACCAGAAGATGTCTGACTTGTCTCCTGCGTTACTCCCTTGCCTTCACTTAGGTTAGCGAGATCCAGGGCGTCTTCCAGTTCACGCATGAGCCGCGCCTCCAGCATGACCTGGTAATCGCCAATCGGGTCATACGTATCCGAACTGATAGGGGCGAGCCACTCCGGCGGCACCCACTTTCCAGAGCGCAGGATGAGAAATGTAGGCCCCGTATTGCACGCATTCCGAACCCACCATTCGACGGGCTCCCAGCTTTCGATCGGTTTGTCGCGGGTCGTTTGCCAGGGCTTTCCCCACCGTTCGGCCTGGCCCAGCCCGACACATTGTGCTCGCAGCTTTCGTTTGACCTGATCGTCCACCCACTCCCACTTGTCCCGCCGGGCACCAGCGAGCTCAACATAGTCTGGGACCCACTTGTGGATTGCCTCAGCACTCTTCTCCTTCCAAACATGGAAGTGCCTTTCCAGTTCATGACGCTTCTTGGTGTCGTTCTCAGCAGCGCTTATGGCGTTGAACGCAGCAACGCAGCTATCAAATTTCGCAAGATAGAGGTCTTTCCCGAACAGCCTGTTCAGAGCCTTTAGGGCGTCCGGATGGCTCTCGTCTGGCCTGGTTCCGTCTGCCTCTGGATCTGGCTTCATAAGTCACTCTGAACAGCCGTTCATGGTTTGCGAGCGCCTGCACGAGTGGCGGGAAGACGCCCGGCCTTGTCGGCACCGCGGACCCTTCGGCTGCTATCCCCTGGTCGAACTCTACTTCGATTCGCGCTGGCGTTCTGCTGCTCTTTGCATGCGCGCCTTCGCTGCCGCCTTTGATGCCTTAATTGCACTTGCACGCCGTTCTTCCGGGCTCAGCTTTTCTGCTCGTGCCTGGCCGCCGATGCGACCGAGGGCGCTCATAGCCTCCGACACTCGTCTGATCTTGCGGCTTTTGGTCATGTATTTCTTTGGTGTTTTCGTGGTCATGTGGACATATTATTCCGTGCGCTACGGTGAAGCAACTATAAATACGCACGTTTTGGTTATTTTTTGTTGACAGTTCATCTGCTGAGGCGTAGAAACGAGGCGAAACAATAACGCGCCGTGCCAGTGCTATCAACACCGACACGACGCTAACCAGGGCACCTAACGAGGAGGCACCCAATGGCTGTCAACCAACGTAGCACCGCGTCTTCACTCGCTCAAGAACACCCAACCGCAATTGCTCGCGTGGCTCTCTACGCCAGGGTCTCAACCCTGAACGGCCAAGATCCCGAGATGCAGCTCTCGGAACTCCGGGAGTACGCTTCCCGCCGCGGCTGGACCATCACCTACGAGTACGTCGATCAGGGCGTCTCCGGGTCAAAGGAGTCGCGGCCCGAACTCAATCAGCTCATGGCCGACGCTCACCGGCGGAAATTCGACGCCGTGCTCGTGTGGAAGATCGATCGCTTCGGTCGCTCGCTGAAGCATCTCGTAAACGCGCTCGCGGACCTCGGTGCATACGGAGTGGCCTTTATCAGCTTCCGTGACAACCTCGATCTCAGCACGCCTTCTGGCCGGTTAATGTTCCAGATCATCGGCGCGATGGCGGAGTTCGAGCGCTCCCTCATTCAGGAGCGAGTCAAGGCCGGGCTGCGCAATGCGCGTGCGAAGGGCAAGAAGTTCGGACGGCCACGCGCCCAGGTTGACGCCGACCGGGTGGCTTCGCTGCGCGCTGAGGGGCTCTCGTGGTCCCAGGTCTGTCGAACTCTGAATGTGAGCAAGGGGAGCGCCCAGCGATCGGTTGCACGGCTGGCCGAAATGCAAAGCATGATCGCTTGCTCCGCTGGAACTGATCCATCGAAGCAAGGCGGGTGACAGTCGGTAGTTTCCGCCCGAGGAGGAGAGCATGCCAGAAGAAAAGAAGCTCCCTGAGAGCTTCAAAGCATAGGAAGATGGGAAACGCAGGCGGTATAGCCTGCTATTTGCGGTGAACGGTGGAGCGTTTGCCGTTGGTAGGCTTTTTCTAGACGGAAAAGCGGTTCCCGGTCTAGGAGGCCTAACTCTCCACCGGCTATCTTTCGGAATGATCGTATTCACTATCGTGATGACCTTGGACATCTTCATGTTCGGCGAGAAGATGCGTAGCGCGTACTCGTTAAGAGTCTCGGCGAAAACCAGATTCCAGCCATTCTTTTCGAGCGTCGGGGCGAGCGGATCGGCTATCGATTGGTCCAGGCACTCACGGATGAAACTATTCTAGAATTCCCAGTGCTGACCGGCAGCCTGGATTCTCGCTGCGGCGATCTGGAAGGGATTCTCGTCTATCAGGGGTCTCTATCCAGACGAAGCACATGCCATGATTGAGACTTGGCACGACTCCTGGTTCGAAGAGGGTAGCCGCCTCATTTACATCGTGCCGCGCGGATTCGTCGACAAGGTTTTGCCAGTCACCATTGATCCGGCACCATTACAAATTGTCCGCGTTTTAGTTGGCCGACTTGAAATCGTAACGCCCGCGACTGTGAGTGCGGTACAGACCGCTCTTGCCTCTCATGATGAAGTGAGCCTAAACAAGTACGGACGTCTCCTGGAACCGATTCTCCAGATCTTGAGGGAGGAGCATCCCGAGACAGCTCGAAACAGAGAACGCCATCAGTAACCGAATTTGCCGAGATCACGTTCTGCCGAACCTACCGATTTCGTAGAGTCCGCCGGCCGGAGAAATGCCTCGCGTGGCACTTTAACGGTTGTGCCCGAATTACAGTCTATCCGGCAGCTACCCGCAGCGCCCCGACTAACTATTGGACTGCTGGCACCCATCCGTGGCCACCAAGAGTTGTCCAGAAGTTGAGGAAGCTTGGGCTGGTTTCCCACATCGCCGTTTATAGACCGCGAGCGAAACGCTGAAGAGCTCCTGGACTATTTCTCCATTGCCGGCCTCCATGAACCGGCCCGGCGCTCTACTCCTGGCGCAGCGCCTTCAACGGGTCGACTCTAGTCGCCCTGCGCGCCGGCAGGTAACAGGCAAGCGCAGCCACCGCTGCCAGCAGCAATGGCGCGCCGATGAGCAAGAGCGGATCGTTGGTACCGACCTTAAGCGAGTCGGCAAACGTGCTGGTCACGGCCGAAAGAGCCTTTGCCATCGCGACCGCGCCCGAAAATCCAAGAACCGTTCCAACGATGATCAGAGCCGTGGCTTCGCGCAGCACCAGCCGCAGCACCTGCGTCTTACGAGCGCCCAACGCCATACGAATTCCGAGCTCCCTGCGCCGTTGCGCAACCGCGTAGGCAGTGACTCCGGCGAGCCCGATTGCGGAGAGCAACAGGCCGAACACTCCAATTCCGCCGTATGTGCGCAGAGCAGACCGCATGGCGTATCGGCTGCGCTCCAGATACTCGCTGAGCGTTTGCACATTGAAGATCGTCAACTTCGGATCGTTGGAAGTGATCACGCCTTGAATTCCGTTGAGCGCATCCGCTCCCGCATTCGAACGCACAAGAATGGTGATGCCGCCGGCTGGAGGCCGCGCGAAATCACGCCTCGTCAGCGGTAAGTAAACGATGGATTGAATCTCGCCGCCTACATCTTTCAAATCGCGAACCACGCCGACCACTTCATAGGATTGCTTATCATCCCGAACACGCTTCCCAATCGCATTGCCACTTCCGAAAAATCCGCGTGCGGCGCTCCCATTCAGCACTACAGGCAAAGCAACCGCGTTAGAGCCGTCTGCCTGGCTCCGTTGATCGAGCTCCTCGAATTCCCGCCCAGCCAGCATCGGCTCGTTCAACGCCGCAAAATAGCCCACACCCACTGTTTCCGTGACTACCGGCTTCTGCACCCGCGAGTCTTGCGCAGTCAGTTGGATGTTTCCATCATCGGGATCTTTACTCCAAAAGGGCGGCTCCGCCGCCAGAGCGAAGCTGCTCACGATGCCGGAGGTCCTGAGACGTTCGGGAAGTTTGTCGAACAGGGCTTGCGCTTTTTCTGGTGTATAGCCGTCTCGCACCGGATCGATGGACAGGAGAACCATCGTCTTGGGATCGAATTTGGTTTCGATGCTGTTTGCCCGGCTAATTCCAATCACCAGGAAACCTGTAATCAGCAGCAGCATAAGCGAACCCGTAAGCTGGGCCACCATGGCCAGGTTGCGCAGACCGAAACGGCGGTAACCTGACAACTGAAGCGCTGAGCCCTCTTTGAGTGCCGGGGCCACATCGACGTTGGTTGCCTGCAGGGCGGGCGCCAAACTGAATCCGATGCCGCACACGACCGCGAGGGCGAACGCGAACAGGGCTGCACGCCAATCCAGTGCGAGATCGGGTGCGACCGGTGCGCCCGCGGGGTGCCCGAATTGCGAGTTCAACACAGAGAGACCGTACACGAGCGCGAATCCCGCTATGCCGCCCAACAGCGAAAGCAGAATGCCTTCGCTTACCATCTGCCGGACCAGCCGAAAACGGCTGGCCCCGACTGCGAGGCGAATCGCAAACTCCCGGCGGCGATTGGCGCCGCGCGCGAGCAACATAGTAGC
>Ga0070766_10001358_pt1 | contig 11934 bp, 8 predicted proteins | sample HubBroMetageWFT6_FD_69782 | JGI IMG/M metagenome (GOLD analysis project Ga0070766, IMG submission 69782) | Warmed and freeze-thawed soil microbial communities from the Hubbard Brook experimental Forest, New Hampshire - Hubbard Brook CCASE Soil... | ecosystem: Environmental > Terrestrial > Soil >... | reverse complement strand
GGCGTCACCTCCTGGATCTGCACGCCGAGCCAGCCGCGGCTGACCTTGCCATGTGACTCGAGCTGGCTCACCACCGCCTTAGCGACGTTCGACGGCACGGCAAAGCCGATGCCGACGCTGCCGCCGTTCGGGGAGTAAATGGCGGTGTTAATGCCGATCACTTGTCCGCTCAAGTTGAAGGTCGGGCCGCCCGAATTGCCGCGGTTGATCGGTGCGTCTATCTGCAGGAAGTCGTCGAACTGACTGGTGTGGATATCGCGTCCACGCGCTGAGATGATGCCGGTGGTGACGCTGCCGCCGAGCCCGAACGGGTTGCCGACCGCGATCACCCAATCGCCGACCTGAGCGGCGTTGCTGTCGCCGAAGCTGACGTAAGGCAGCGGCTTGTCGGCATTGATCTTCAGCACCGCAACGTCGGTACGCGGATCGCGGCCAACGATACTGGCGGCATATTTGCTGTTGTCCTGAAGAATGACCTCGACCTTGGCGGCTTCGCCGACAACGTGGTTATTGGTGACGATGTAGCCCGCGGGATCGATGACGAAACCGGAGCCGAGCGCGATCTGCTTGGCGCCGCTTCCCTCCCCCGGACTGCCGCGGAACGGATGCGGGGTGACCTGGCCTTCGCTGCCATGCTGTTCGAAGAAGCGTCGCAAAAACTCGTCGAAAGGCGAGCCCTGGAACTGCTCGGGTAAGCGCTCCGACAGACTTTCGGCATCGCTTTTCTCCGTCACCGAGATGTTCACCACCGCCGGCAGCACTTTTTTCACCAACGGTGCGAAGCTTTGCTGCGGCAGCATCGGCTCGGTCTGTTCCGGTACTGGCGCCGTTGCGGGCGAGTCCTGCGCCCAAACCAGAGGCGACAAAGCCAGGCTGGCGCCAAGCCCAAAGCCGAGGGCGGCAGCGCGACCTTTCTTCAACCAGGGATGGCGGATCGGGTCCGCCGGGTGTCCCGTCATGAGCGATCTCCTACTATGCGAGTGATGCCAAGGTGGATAACACGCGCAAGGTGACAGCCCGCTTTCAGGCGGATTAATTCGCGGTAACCTCTCGGCGCGGCGCGAAAAGTGCGTTTCTCCAGCACGCGTGGTCGCAGCGGAACGGGTCGGCTATGATGCGTCGAATGGATTGGGAGAGCAGGATGAGCCGCTACCACGAGATTTCCGTGGCCGAGATGAACCCGGCGCAGAAAGAGGTGCATGACGAAATCGTCGCCGGCAAGCGCGGCCGGTTTGGCGGGCCGTTTCAGCTTCTGGTGCGCTCGCCGGAGGTGTGCCGGCACTTGTCTCGGCTTGGCGAGTATTTGCGCTGGGGCAGTTCGCTGCCGCCCGCCCTGTCGGAGCTGGCGATCTGCTTGACGGCGCGGCACATCCGGGCGAATTACGAATGGCATGCCCATGCGCCGCTGGCCGCGGAGGCCGGCGTGCCGGCCGCCGCGATGGAAGCGATCCGCACCGGTGCAACGCCGAATTTTGCGGCCAAGGATCAGGCGCTGGTCTATCGACTGGTGACCGAATTGATCGAGACCAAGCGGCTTTCCGATGCGAGCTTCGCCGATGCCGTCGCCGCATTCGGCGAGCAGGGAATCGTCGAGCTCGGCACGATCATCGGCTACTACACCGCGATCGGCAACGCGTTGAACGTGTTTCAGGTCGGCCTGCCCGCCGGCACCGCGCCGTATTTTCGGGAATAGCGCCGGGCCAGCTCGGCCGTCCAGCAGGGAACGGAGTTTTCGTCCAAGCTGTTGACGCTGCCGATGGGCCAGTCCGGAAAAGCAACGGCGCCGCTGATCGGCGGCTTGGTCGCGGCCGCTTGGCTTAGCGGCTTTGGTCCTGCCGCCGCGTTCCCGCTCGCCGCGGGGTTACCGCACGCCGAGCCGCAACCGACATTGCTGGTTCCGGCGCGACATCACCATCACCATCACCATCATTGGCGTTATCGCTATTCGCGGTCCGGGCAGTACGATCCGAGCGAGGTGCAGCCTCCCGGTCCCGGAAGCGAGGTGCCTTCGCCGTCGACCTCCGTCTCAACAGCGCCGGGGGTGGCGGCGACTTCGCCCTCCACCGCGGAAAACGGCGATTCTGCTGGCGCCGCAGCAAAGCCGTCGATCCGGTGGGTTAACCCTGGCCGGACGGCGCGCTAAGACTAAGGCCTTAAGCTGCTGCCGGCAGGCCGCGCTCGAGCAGCGTCGCCAGGCGACGCGCAAAAGCGGACGGATCAGGCAGCTGCTCGCCTTCGACGATGCGGGCCTGGTCGAGCAGCAGCCAGGCAAACTCAGAGAGTTGATCCGAGGCGCCGGCCTCCCCGACGGAGGCGGCGAGCCGCTCGATCAGCGAATGGCGTGGGTTCAGCTCGAGGATCCGCTTTGCGGCGGTGTCGAGTTGGCGGTGCTGCTTCAACAGCCGTTCGAGATGCATGTCGAGATCGCCCTCATCGGCGACGAGGCACACGGCGCTGTCCGTCAGCCGCTCCGAGCTGCGCACATCCTTGACGGCTTCGCCTAAGGCCAGCTTGAAGATTGCGATCAGGCTGGCGAACTTGGCCGGCGGCTCTGGCTTCTCGGCCGGCGCCGCTTCGGTAGACGGAGCGATCTTGTCGAGGTCGACGGCGCCGCGTGTGGCGGATTTGAACGGCTTTTCCTTATAGGTGCCGATCGACGGAAGCCAGAATTCGTCGACCGGGTCGGTCAGCAGCAATACCTCGACGCCGCGGGCGCGAAAGCCTTCGAGCTGCGGACTTTTCTTTAATAAGTCGAGGTTGTCGCCGGTGATCGTATAAATCGCTTCCTGCTCCGGCCGCATCGCCGCGACGTAATCGTCGAGCGAGACGAGCCCGTCGCGCGTCGTCGAGCGGAAGCGGGCGAGCGCGAGCAGCGGGTCGCGCTGCTCGCGGTCCTCGTAGATGCCCTCCTTCAACACCGCGCCGAAATTGTCCCAGAATTTCGCGTATTCCTCCGGCGCCTCGGTCGCCTTTTTTTGAAGATCGGTCAGCACACGGCGGGTCAGCTGCTGGCGGATGCGTGCCACCATCGGGTTCGACTGCAGCATCTCGCGGCTGATATTGAGCGGCAGGTCCTCGCTGTCGACGATGCCGCGCACGAAGCGCAGATAGGCGGGCAGCAGTTCGGTGCCTTCGTCGGTGATGAAAACCCTGCGGACATAGAGCTTGACCCGTGGCTTGCGCTCCGGGTCAAACAGGTCGAACGGCTTCTGCGAGGGGACGAACAATAAAAACGTGTATTCGAGCACGCCTTCGGCCCGCGCGTGCAGGGTAAGCCACGGCTCGTCGAAGCTATGCCCAACGTGATGATAGAATTCGTTGTACTGCTCGGCGGTGATCTCCGAGCGCGGTCGGGTCCACAGCGCCGAGGCGCTGTTGATCGTCTCTTCCTTGTTGCCGTCGGCGAGGACGATCGGCAGCGCGATGTGGTCGGAATAGCGCTTGACGATTTGCTGCAACCGGTGCGGCTCCAGATACTCTTCGTCGCCTTCGAGCAGATGCAGGGTGATGCGAGCGCCGCGCGCGACATTGGCGGCCGGCTCGATCGTGAAGCTTCCTCGGCCGTCCGATATCCAGCGCCAGCCCTCGCTGTCGCCGGCCTTGCGGCTCGATACCTCGACTTTATCGGCGACCATAAAAGCGGAATAGAAGCCGACGCCGAACTGGCCGATCAGGTTCATGTCCTTCTTGTTGTCGCCGGTGAGTTGGGTCATGAACGCGGCGGTTCCGGAACGCGCGATCGTGCCGAGATTCTCAACCAGTTCGTCGTGGTTCATGCCGATGCCGTTATCGGCAATGGTCAACGTGCGCGAGGATTTGACCGGGCTCAGCACGACCCGGTAATGGCTCTCGCCTTCGGCCAGTGACGGCTCCGTCAACGCCGCGTAGCGCAGCCGGTCGCATGCATCCGAAGCGTTCGAGATCAGCTCGCGCAGGAAGATCTCTTTCTCGCTATAGAGCGAGTGCGCGACGATATCGAGAAGGCGGCTGACCTCCGCCTGAAAGGCTCTGGTTTCGGGAACGGTTTCTTGGGTCATTGTGCGGCGGAATTGTGTTGCTGAACCGCCGCGACATATGTGGCGCGGCGGCCTCAGCCGCAAGACTCCGCGGCGGCGCAGCAGCCCACCGTAACCGGAGGATTCCGGCTAGGGCCTGCCGTCAGGCCATGTGGCGCTCGCCCCGGCGCCAGCGTTCGACGACCCGCTCGACCTGCGAGCCCTCGCTCTCCTGCGACCAGGAGGCGGTGAAGGAGGCTGTGGCGCTCTTGGGCCGGCGGTCTTCCGCCAGCAGGTCGAAACATACCCGCATCGGCATCGAGACGCCCTCGCCTGCGGCAATCGCCTCGCCGTTGCGTAGGGCGGGCAGGAAATTCATCAGCCCGTGCGAGGCCTCGGGGACGGCACCGCGCACGATCTCCTGGTCATCGTGGTTGGTCATGCGCAGGGCAAAGATCGTGTTGCATTCCGACAGCAGGCCGGGCGCCAAGTCGGATGGACGCTGCGTCACGACACAAAGCGAGATGCCGTATTTCCGGCCTTCCTTGGCGATGCGCGAGAGGGCACGCTTCGCCGGCTCGAAGCCGAGTCCGGTATCGCGTGGCGCATACCGGTGCGCCTCCTCGCAAACGATCGTGATCGGCACCGGGGTTTCGCTCCACAGAGCAAAGTCGAAGGTAAGGCGGCACAGCACGGATACGACGACGTTCAGCACCTCCGATGGGATGCCCGACACGTCGAGGATGGTTATCGGCTTGCCGTCGACCGGGATGCGCAGGAGCTGGGAGAGGATCGCCGACAGTTCGTCCCGCACGGTCAGACGATGACCGAAGACAAATGCATAGCGCGCGTCGGCTTGCAGCGCCTGCAGCCTAGCGCTGACCGACTGATAGGCGGTGACGTTCTCGGGACGGTTGAGGCTGCCCATCGCCATGTCGAGGAAACGTTGTACATCGGATATGCGGTATGGGACCGGCGTATCGACGGTTCCGGTCTTATCAAGGCCGGCTTTGGTAAAATATGCCTGCTTGGCGGCAAGAACGGCCTCGCCCAGGATTTTCGCCTGATCCGGTTCCCGGTCCGAGCCGAGCACAATTTCGACGATCTCCTCGAAGTTGAACAGCCAGAACGGCAGGTACAGCCCCCCGCCAGGGCTGAGAACAAGCCCCTGTTCGCCGAAAGCGCTGGCATACTCGCCATGCGGGTCGAGCAGCATGACATGAGCGTGCGGGTTCCGGTCGATGACCGCGCCCAGGATCGCGGCGACGACGCAGGATTTCCCAGAGCCGGTTGTGCCGACGACGCTGAAGTGCTTGCCGAACAGCTCGTTGGTCAGGATATAGGCCGGAACGCTGCTGTCCTGATGCAGCGTTCCGATGCGTGCCGTCGCGACGCTCGGCCGCGCGTATACGAGGGCGAGATCGGCGGGCGTAGCCAAGTAAACGGGCTCATCTAGGGCGGGGTGCGCCGACACGCCGCGCCGGAAGGGGCCGGGATCGCCATTGGCCTCTCGGATGGCCTCGCCGGCGAGCTCGAGTTCGACGACCTTCAGTTCCTGGTCTGTAGGCCCGAGGCTCGGCAGCGGAACGCGCAGCCCGCTGACCATGCCGTAGACAGTGGAGACGCGCGTATGAAGCTTGACCAGCGCTCCCATCTCAACGGGCCAGGATCGCTCCGGTGTATCCCCGTCTTCAAGGAGCACCACCGCTTGCGAAGCGGACACCGCAATGATGCGGCCGATCCGAATTTCGCTGATCGTTCCGATATCGCTGCCGTCCATGATCACCCGTTCTTCTCTGCCGACGATGCCTGTCGCAAACCCGGCATCGTGTGGGTTGAGGGGAAGCCTTGCCAAAAAATCATGCTGTCGCCGATGCCTGCGAAACGCCGACGCGGTATCCGGGAAGGTGGAGCTCGGCGGTCGTGCCCTTGGCGACTTCGCTGTGAAGAATGAGCCGGCCGCCATGCAACTCGATCAGCGCCTTCGCAATCGGCAGTCCCAGCCCGGTACCCTCGTTCTGGCGGGTCAAATGATCTTCCACCTGCTCGAACGGTTCGAGCACCTTTTGCAATTGCTCGCGCGGGATTCCGACGCCGGTGTCTTGCACAGCGATCACCAAGCCTCCGCCATCGCGTGCGCAATAGACCGTGACACAGTCGCCGGGCTTACTAAATTTCACCGCGTTGGAAATAATATTGAAAAGGACCTGCGTGAATTTCGTTTTGTCCACGAAGATAAATGGTTCCGAAGCACCGAACCGATACTCGAGATTAACCAGTTTTTTTTCGGAAATCGGACGGAGCGTGGTAACTGCCAAATCAACTAGAGCGGAAAGGGAAACGCAAGCCTCTTCGAGCTCTACCTTCCCCGCCTCGATCCGAGCCAAGTCGAGAATGCCGTTAATGACTTCCAACAGATGCACCGCTGCCTCGTGAATATATTTCGCATATTCCGGGTAGCGCTCCTTCGGCTGCTGCGCGTCCAGCTTGATGACCTCGGAAAAACCGATGATCGCGTTGAGCGGCGTGCGCAATTCGTGCGACATGTTGGCGAGAAATTTGGTCTTGGCGCGGTCGGACGCCTGGGCCCGGGCCATCTCTCGGTTAGCGAGCGCAGCGGAGGTGTCCGCCTGCCGTTTGGCAAGGACAAGCGCGAGACCCGGATCGCGCCGATCGAGCATCGTTCCCAGTTGAGAACAATAGCTCTCAAGCAGCGATTCGGCTGTTTGTGACCTCCCTGGGGTCATTACTCGTCCTTGCTGCCGAACTCAGCAGAGGGGACGAATACGCCTAAAATGGTAAAAACTCGGTTACCATACGCTGGTTGCGTCGCTTCGCGATGTCGGAGCGTCGATTTTCCGGTCGATTGCCTCTTGCCCGGCGACCATTCCGACCCGATACCTTGTGCTATGGCGATGCACCGTTCCGCACCGCGTCTCGTCGCGGTCCTCGGGCCGACCAATACTGGCAAAACCCATTTTGCGATCGAGCGCATGCTCGATCATCAGACCGGGATGATCGGATTTCCGCTGCGGTTGCTCGCGCGGGAAAATTACGATCGCGTCGTCAAGCTGCGCGGCGCCCGCGCGGTCGCGCTGATCACCGGCGAAGAGAAAATCCTGCCGCCGAGCCCGTCCTATTTCGTCTGCACGGTTGAATCGATGCCGCTCGACCGGCCGGTCGAGTTTCTCGCCGTCGATGAAATCCAGCTTTGCGCCGACCCCGAGCGCGGCCATGTCTTCACCGCCCGCTTGCTCCACGCCCGCGGGCTGACGGAGACGATGTTTCTCGGCGCCGACACGATCCGGCCGCTGATGCGCCGCCTCGTTCCCAATGCCGAATATGTCAGCCGGCCGCGGTTTTCGACCCTAAGCCATACCGGGCAAAAAAAGGTCACCCGCCTGCCGCCGCGCAGCGCGGTCGTGGCCTTTGCTGTGGCCGACGTGTTTTCGCTCGCCGAGCTGGTGCGGCGCCAGCGGGGCGGTACCGCGGTCGTGCTCGGCGCCTTGAGCCCGCGCGCCCGCAATGCCCAGGTCGGCATGTTTCAGGCCGGCGAAGTCGATTACCTCGTCGCCACCGACGCGATCGGCATGGGCCTTAACATGGATCTCGACCATGTGGCCTTCGCGCGCCTCGCCAAGTTCGATGGCCGCGGCCCGCGCCGCCTCTCCGCCGCTGAGATCGGCCAGATCGCCGGGCGCGCCGGCCGGCATATGAGCAATGGCACCTTCGGCACCACCGCCGATGAAGGCACGCTCGACCCGGATATCGTCGCCGCCGTCGAGGAGCACCGCTTCGAGCCGCTGACCCGATTGTCGTGGCGCAACACGTCGCTGCGGTTCAATTCGGTCGGTGCGCTGCTGCAAAGCCTCGACGAGCGGCCGCCGATGCCGGGCTTGATTCAGATGCGCGATGCCGACGACCATCGCTCGCTGCAGCTGTTGTCGCGCAATGCCGAGATAACAGCGCTGACGACCAACCCGGGGGCCGTGCGCCTGTTGTGGGAAGTCTGCCAGATCCCCGATTTCTGCAAGGTGATGAGCGACAGCCACGCGCGGTTTCTCGCGCACTGTTTTGTTCATCTTGCGGGGCCGGGCGCGCGGCTGCCGAGCCAATGGGTCGGCGCGCAGATGGCGCAGCTCGACCGCCTCGACGGCGACATCGACACGCTGATGCAGCGCATCGCGCATATCCGCACCTGGACCTACATCACCCATCGCGGCGACTGGCTCGACAACGCCGCCGACAGGCAGGAGCGCGCCCGCGGCATCGAGGACCGGCTGTCGGATGCGCTGCATGAACGCATTACCCAGCGCTTTGTCGATCGCCGCTCGGCCATCCTGGTCCGCCATCTGGCCGATGGCCGGGAGCTGCTGGCGTCAGTGGACAAGGATGGCGCGGTCGCGGTCGAGGGCACCCACGTCGGCCGGCTCGATGGTTTCCGCTTTGTACCGGATACCGCCGAGGCCGAGGCGATGCGCACGTTGTTGACCGCGGCCAATCGGGTGCTGCGCGGCGAGGTCGCGGCGCGGGCGCGACAGCTCGCCGCCGACAGCGACGAGGCCTTTACGCTCGATCCGGCCGGACGGCTCTTCTGGCGCGGCGGCACGGTCGGCCGGCTTGCCGCCGGCGAGGCAACGCTGGCGCCACGTGTCGAGGTGCGCGGCGGCGATTTTCTCGAAGGGGAGGTGCGCGAGCGGGTGCGCCAGCGTTTGCAGCTGTTTGTGCGCAGCGAAATCGAGCGCCGTGTCCAGCCGCTGTTTGCGCTGCAGGCGCTGCCGCTTCACGGCGCTGCGCGAGGCCTCGTATTTCAGCTTACCGACGCGCTCGGCTGCGTGCCGGCGGATCAGGTCGCGACGCTGCTGGGCGATCTCGACGCGGCTGGTCGGCGCGCGCTCGGCCGGGTCGGCGTTCGCTTCGGCACCGAGAGCGTCTATATCGAACCGCTGCTGCGCCCGGACTCGGTGCGCTTTCGCGCGCTGCTCTGGGCGGTGCGGCATGGCCGCGCCGTGCCGTCCGTCCCCGGCGCACGGCGGCAGGGCAGGGCGGTCAGGCTCGATCCCGATCTGCCGCATTCCTTCTACCTTGCGATCGGCTGGCGCCCGCTCGACGCGCTGGCCCTGCGCCCCGACCGGCTCGAGCGGCTGGCGGCGGCGGCGCGCAGTCGCGCGCGCGACGGGCGGTTTGCCGGGGACAACGAGCTGGCGGCGATCGCCGGCGTCGCGCCCGATGCCTTGCGCCAAGTGCTGATCGCGCTCGGCTACCGCGCGGTGATCGAGAGCGGCGACGAATTCTTCGTCGGCAAACCACGCCGACGCGGCGCGCGGCAGATGGGCGGGCCGCGGCGGGCACCGCGCGAGGGCCATCCCTTCGCCAGACTGAAGGAGCTGAAGTTCGCTTGACCCTGCTCCACGCTTCGGAACGCACCAAGACCCGCCTCGACCAGTGGCTGTGGTTCGCGCGTTTTGTCAAAAGCCGGTCGCTCGCCGCCCGGCTGTGCGCCGCCGGCGCGGTGGCGATCAACGGCATCCCGGTCAGGAAACCCAATCAGAGCGTGCGGATTGGCGATGTCGTCGTGCTGCCGCAAGGCAGCTGGCAGCGCACCGTGCGGGTGCTGGCGCTCGGGGATCGCCGCGGGCCGGCGATGAAGGCGCAGCTGCTTTACGAGGAGGCCGCGGCGGCGCTGTGCCTCAAGGATTTGATGCCCGGCTGGGAGCCGCTGCTCGAAGACGAGGTGGCGGAATAAGCCCGGCGGGCGAGCACGATCTTCTCGGCCGTGCGCCCGAGGAAATGCGGCGCCGCGCCGCCCTCGGCCAACAGATCGAGAAAACCGTCGGGGTCGGTGATCCGCACCGCGCCGAGAATATCGGCGCCGCGCGCCAGAAACGCGTCCGGCACCATGCCGACGGTCGGCCCGAGCACGGTGACCCGCGCCTCCGGCCGCGCCAGCGCCAATAAATCTTCCAGCGTGTCGTTGAGGAGGGTCGCGCCGGTGATCAGCAGTACATCGGCCGTGGGCACTACCTCGCCCGCCGTCTCGGCCGGGCGGTAGAACGGCATCTCCTCGGGTTTCAGCATCGCCGGGTTTTGTTCCAGCACCAGAGACGGCTGCCGCCGCCGCTTCAGCTCTTTCAGAAACGGCACGAAGGCGCCGACGACGACTACCCGGTCGTCGCCGCGGAATTCAGTCGCGTCGAACGCGTCGGCGCCCGCGACAAGCTCCACGTCCGCATTCGGCCGGCGGCGCCAGCACAGCTCGGCCAGCGCGTTCAGCGTGGCGATGCCGACCGCGCGGCGCAGCCCGTCGGCGGCCAGCGCGTCCTGCATGATTTCGGCCGCGGGCCGGCCCTTCAGCTGCCCCGGAAACGGCACCGCCCGCGCCGATATGGGGCAGCAGACATCGCCGGGGATCGCCTCGCGCGGCGTCGCGCAGGTCCCCGCGGTGCCGGCGCGGAGCTTGACCCCGGTGTAGAACAGGCCGAGCACGGCCCGCTCGATTTCGATCCGGTCGAGGTCGCGGCCAAGAGTCTCGGTGACGAGAGCGATCGTCTCGGTCAAAATGGCGCCGTGCATCGTCTCCACACCCGTCCGTTTCGCGGCCGGCAACTCCTCTAACATAATCGCGTTGACATGAAACCGATCCGTCTTATCGCCGCTGTCGCGGCCTCAGCGCTTCTCGCCTTGACTGCGCCCTCCCACGCAGCAGAAGGAACCCCCGGCAAAATGACCGAATTGGCGAACGGCCTCAAATACACCGATACCGTGGTCGGCACCGGCGCCGAGGCGACACCCGGCCACAAGGTCACCGTCAACTACACCGGCTGGCTCTACAACAATGACGCTAAGGGCAAGAAATTCGACAGCTCGCTCGATGCCGGGAAGCCGTTTTCCTTCAGCATCGGCTCGCATGAGGTGATCAGGGGCTGGGATCTGGGGGTCGACGGCATGAAGGTCGGCGGCAAGCGCACCCTGATTATCCCGCCCGATCTCGGCTATGGCTCGCGCGGCGCCGGCGGCGGCATCATCCCGCCCCACTCCACGCTGATGTTCGATGTCGAGCTGTTGAAGGTGGATTGACCCACCTCCCATCGGTTACGCCCCGTGCCACGCCTTGTGCCGGGCACCCACGTCCTTCTTTGCGGCAGCTCGGGCGCTTCAAGACGTGGATGCCCACGGATCAAGCCCGGTCACGGAGGACGTTTTCGTGACAACCCATAGTTGACTCCGGCGTTTTGCTGCTGTCGCTGCATCTGCAAGGAATCAGCAGCAAAAATTCCCGTCAGGGTTGTATAAGCCCCGCGCTCCGCGCTGCCATCCGCGTGGACAGCCCGTAGTTGATCGGCTGGCCCACCTGCTTTGCCTGCTTCTGCAGAGAATCAGCAGGCGAATTCCTGGACCGCCTGCCATCGCTCCGCCCCTCGCCGCATCTCCCCATCGGCGCGAGCCCTAACACACGATTTTGTCCTTTTGATGTTCGCGCTACGTTCTAGACGTGGAGCAGTCGTCTGAATGGAGGGCGCCCGAGCGCGGCGCGAGCCGGTGGTCCTGCTATGGGTGGTTTTCGGCCCTCCCCCGACACGCGCACCGACGGCGAGATAGCGTCGATTCCGGCCGTTCACAGGACCGCGATCGGACCGCAAGGTTCGATCCAAGAGCAGCCGTTTACCTTTCGCCACATCAATTGTTCGCGGTGGCCGTACGCGGGTTCACCAGATATAGCGCAGGCCGATGTCACCCTTGACGCCGTCGCGGCGGGCGTTGCTCTGGCCGATGGCGAACTGATACCCGGCCTGAGCATAAAAGCTAAGATTGGGTTCGAGCTTGAGCGTCACGCCACCGGCGAATTCCAGCCGCGTCGCGTGTTCCAGCAGCGGCACCTGAACTGCATCCCCGGAAAACGTCGTTGCCGCCTGACCGCCCCAGTCGCGCCAGACATTGG
>Ga0070766_10001356_pt1 | contig 11935 bp, 11 predicted proteins | sample HubBroMetageWFT6_FD_69782 | JGI IMG/M metagenome (GOLD analysis project Ga0070766, IMG submission 69782) | Warmed and freeze-thawed soil microbial communities from the Hubbard Brook experimental Forest, New Hampshire - Hubbard Brook CCASE Soil... | ecosystem: Environmental > Terrestrial > Soil... | reverse complement strand
TTCATCATCGAGCCCATTTCCGTCCTCCTGCAAAACCGTAGGCGGGAGCCTGCCGCAGGGCTGCGGGCATTGCAAACCTGAATGATCCGGCCGCGGCCGCGCGGCGAAAACGATCCAGCGCCCGGCTTGTCCTTGGTATCGGAAGACGCCTACCCGCTCGCAGTCGCCGGGTTGCGCGCATCGCCGGGACCCGAACCTTCGCGCCAGTCTCGGTGATGCTCTAGCAGGATCGTAACGAGGCGCTCGCAACCGATGCGGTCGGCATCGTCGAAACGATCGTGGACCGGGCTGTCGAGGTCGAGTACGCCCAGCACGCGGTCGCCCTTAAGCAGCGGCACGACCAGCTCCGAGCGCGAATCCGGGTCACAGGCGATGTGGCCCGAAAATTCGTGCACATCGGGAACGACGATCGGCTCGCGCCGCGCCGTGGCCGTGCCACACACCCCTTGGCCCCAGGGAATGCGCACGCAGGCGGGCTTGCCCTGGAACGGGCCGAGCACCAGCTCCTTTTCGCCATCGGTGAAATAGAACCCGGCCCAGTTGAGCTCTGGCAAGCCGTGATAGATCAGCGCCGCCATATTCGCCGTGTTGGCGACGAGATCAGGCTCGCCTTCGATCAGCGCCGCGAGTTGCTCGCCCAGTTCGGCGTAGATTTGCGCCTTCTCCACGCTCATCGCGTTGTTCAGCATTTCCCGAGGTGCGTCCGTCGAGGCGGCCGCTTCGCAGCCTCCTCAGGAGCATATGTCATGCTGAGGAGCGCCCGATAGGGCGCGCCTCCAAGCACACAAGACATTGTTGCAGCATCCCGGGAAATTTGCTTCGCGGGAAAGGCTTACGCACGCTCCGCCGCTTTCGCGGCGCCCGGCAATCGCGTAATGTCCACGCGCTTTTTCGCTGGTTGGATTCGCACGTGCCGCTCAACCCACAGCTCGACACGCTCTCCGATTACCCGTTCGAGGCGCTGCGTACGCTGCTCAACCCGGTGACGCCGCGGGTCAACGATCCGCCGATCCTGATGTCGGTCGGCGAGCCGCAGCACCAGCCGCCAGCATTGCTGACAGAGACCCTGGCGGCGCACGCGCATGAGTGGAACAAATATCCGCCGATGCAGGGGACGCCGGAGCTGCGCCAGGCCATCGTCGACTGGCTGACCCGGCGCTATCGGCTGGCGGCAGGCGCGCTCGATCCGGACCGCCACATCCTGACCCTCGCCGGCACCAAGGAGGGGCTGTACCTGTTTTCGAGCCTCGTCGTGCCGCGCGACAAGGGCGGCCGGCAGCCAGTCGTGTTCGTGCCCAACCCGTACTACCTCGTCTACAACGGCGCCGCGACAATGGCCGGCGCGGAAGCAGTGTTTCTCGACGCGACGCGCGAGAATGCCTTTCTGCCGGACCTCGATGCGATCCCGCGCGAGACGCTCGAACGCGCCGCGCTGTTCTACCTGTGCTCGCCGGCCAACCCGCAGGGCACGATCGCCAGCCTCGATTATCTGAAGCACGCGATCACGCTAGCGCGGCGCTACGATTTCGTGCTCGCGGTCGACGAGTGCTATGCCGAGATCTACGACCGCGCGCCGCCGTCCGGCGCGCTTGAAGCCTGTGCCGCTCTCGGCGAGGGCTTCGACCGGGTGGTTGCCTTTCATTCGCTGTCGAAGCGGTCGAGCGCGGCCGGGCTGCGCTCGGGCTTTGTCGCCGGCGACCCGAAGCTGATCGGACATTTCAAGCATCTGCGCGACTACGGTGGCTGCCAGGTGCCGTTGCCGATCCAGGCAGCGGCGACGGCGCTGTGGCTCGACGAAGCGCATGTCGAGGAGAACCGCGCTCGCTATCGCCGCAAATTCGACATCGCCGAGGCGGCGATCGGCGGGCAATACGGGTTCTACCGGCCGGATGGCGGATTCTTCCTGTGGCTCGACGTCGGCGACGGCGAGGACGCGACATTGCGGCTATGGCGCGAGGCGGCGGTGCGGGTTTTGCCGGGCGGCTATACCGCGCGCGCGGCGCATGGCAGGGTAAACCCAGGCAGCCGGTATATTCGGCTGGCGATCGTGCACGACGAGGCGACCCTGGAGGCCGCCTTCGATAGGATTCGACGCGTGTTGTAAAGAGTAGGGCCTGCGGGCTCGGCTGGGGGGCCGAGCACGTGGTTGGGGCTAGGTTCCCACTCGTCATCCCCGGGCCTGACCCGGGGATCTGGATGGTCGGGTCAAGCCTGGCCATGACGGGAGGGGGAGATGGGGGCATGGGGGATGTCCAGATCGGCGCAATTATCGATGCGCGGCTTCGGCCATCGCGTCCGCGGCTGGCGCGAGACTTGGGCCGGCGTCGAACGCCGGCTCTACAGCGGGCTTGGCAGCGCATTGGCGCTGGCGAGCGCACTGCTGGTGCTGGCGCTGCTGACCTACGACCCGGCCGATCCGTCGCTGAATACCGCGGTCGATTCGCCGGCTGCAAATTTTCTCGGCCGCGACGGCGCGCTCGTCGCCGATCTGCTGATACAGAGCGTCGGCCTCGCCGCCTACCTGATCCCCGCAGTGCTGCTCGGCTGGGCATTCCGCCTGATGCTGCAGCGCCCGATTCGCCGGCTCCTGCGCCGCGCGGCGATGCTGCTGCTGGCGCTGGTGCTCGGCGCGTTGGCGTGCTCGATCCTGCATCCGGCGATGCGGTTGCCGGCCGGCCCTGGCGGCGCCATCGGCTGGACGTTGATCAACGCGGTCGCGCGCGCCGGCTTTGCCGGCATCGCGCTGCCGCTGGCGATGACCGCGGCGGCAGCCGTCGCCTGGCTGCTGCTGGCGATGATCGGGCTGTCGCCGGAAGACTGGCGCGACATCGGCACCGGCGCCGGACGTCATGCCGGCCGGATTGCGCGCGTCTCCGGGCGCGGCACGATCGCCGCCGCGTCGTTCGGCCGCCGGCTGTTTCGCGACTGGCGCGAGGCGCGGCGCGTGCTCGGTGAGGACGAGCCTAGTCTCGAACCGCCACCGCAGCGTCCGCCCGGCTTCCCACCGCGGCAACGCTCGACCGTCACACCGCTGCCGGAGCGGCGCGAGCCGCGGCTCGGGCCGACTAGCAGCGGGCCGACCATCGGCTCGGTGAGCCCTCAGCCGCAGGCCGCACGGGAAACCCAGCCGGCGACCGGTCGCCTAGTTCGCCTGGTCATGCCCCGCGCGAAACCGCAGGGATTGGGCCGGCGCGGCGAGCAGGAATTGCAGCCTACACTCGATCTGGCTCCCGACCAGGAGCCGCTGCTGCCGCCCTTGGGCTTGCTGACCAAGGCGCCGGGGACCCGGACCGAAACCGTGGACGAAGACGCGCTCGGCAAGAACGCCCGGATGCTCGAGGCGGTGCTTGAGGATTTCGGCGTGCGCGGCGAGATCGTACAGGTGCGCCCCGGCCCGGTTGTCACGTTGTATGAGCTGGAGCCGGCGCCCGGCATCAAGGCCTCACGGGTGATCGGGCTGGCCGACGACATCGCACGCTCGATGAGCGCGATTTCGGTGCGTGTCGCGGTGGTGCCCGGCCGCACCGTGATCGGCATCGAGCTGCCAAACGTCAAGGCAGAGACCGTGTATCTGCGCGAGCTGCTCGATTCGCCGGCCTATGAAAAGCACGCCGGCCGGCTAGCGCTGGCGCTCGGCAAGGACATCGGCGGTGAGCCGGTTATCGCCGATCTCGCCCGCATGCCGCATCTGCTGATCGCCGGCACCACCGGCTCGGGCAAGTCGGTCGGCATCAACACGATGATCCTCTCGATCCTCTACCGGATGCCCCCCGACCGCTGCAAATTCATCATGGTCGACCCGAAGATGCTGGAATTGTCGGTCTATGACGGCATCCCGCATCTACTCGCCCCGGTGGTGACCGAGCCGAAAAAGGCGGTGCTCGCGCTCAAATGGGTGGTGCGCGAGATGGAGAGCCGCTACCAGAAGATGTCGAAGCTGGGGGTGCGCAACATCGAGGGCTTCAACGCCAGGCTGCGCGAGGCCGCGGTGAAGGGCGAGAGCCTGGTGCGCCGGGTGCAGACCGGCTTCGACCCGGAAACCGGGCAGCCGGTCTTCGAGGAGCAGCCGTTCGATGCAACCGAACTGCCGCTGATCGTCGTCGTCGTCGACGAGATGGCCGATCTGATGCTGGTCGCCGGCAAGGACATCGAGGCGGCGATCCAGCGCCTGGCGCAAATGGCGCGCGCCGCCGGCATCCACATCATCATGGCGACGCAGCGCCCCTCGGTCGATGTCATCACCGGCACGATCAAGGCCAATTTCCCGACCCGGGTCAGCTTTCAGGTCACATCCAAGATCGACAGCCGCACGATTCTCGGCGAGGGCGGCGCCGAGCAGCTCTTGGGCCGCGGCGACATGCTGTACATGGCGGGCGGCGGCCGGGTGACCCGGGTGCACGGGCCATTCGTGTCGGACGAGGAGGTCGAGCGGGTGGTCTCGTTCCTGAAGAACCACGCCGAGCCCGACTACATCGACGAGATCACCGAGGACGACGCCGCACCGCTCGATCCGTTCGGTGGCGATGAGGAAGGCTCAGGAGACGGCCTCTACGATCAGGCGGTGGCGCTGATCTGCCGCGAGCGCAAGGCCTCGACCAGCTTTGTGCAGCGGCATCTGCAGATCGGCTACAACCGCGCCGCGCGCCTGATCGAGCGGATGGAAGCCGAAGGGGTCGTCAGCCCGGCCAACCATGTCGGCAAGCGCGAGGTCCTGGCCCCCCGTGGCCCCGCCTGAGCCAAACCCAAGGTTCGCCGAATGCCTGCCGGCGCGGGCACAAGAGATTTTTGCAAATGTCACAGGCCGTTTGGCATGCCGTAGGTCGCCGCTATGGATGATGCAGAATCGGAGAAAAGGGGCTTTATACGCCGGCGCCGCGCCGGCATGACCGCGATCGCGGCGGCTATGCCGGTGGCGCTCCTGCTTTGGCTGGCGATTGCTTATCTCGTGTCGCCTCTAGCAGGCATGGATAGCCTCGGCGGCAGGATGCTTTTTACCCTGAAATGCTGCTGCGTTGCGGTTCTGTTTTGCCTCGTGACGGGAGTGGAGGCCGTGGCTCATGAGCGGCTGTTTTCGCCCGCCTTTGACCCGCTCTCCGGATTTGAAACCCGGAGGCTGCGGGTCAATCAGCGCTACCTGCAAAACACGTTGGAACAAATCCTTGTGTTCGCGGCCGGACTTTTCGGCCTCGCAGCCTATTCCCCGGACGGCTCTGCGATGCGAGCCGTGCTGGCGACCACCATTGTTTGGATACTGGCGCGTTTCGCTTTTTGGATTGGCTATCATCGGAGCGCCGCGATGCGGGGCCTGGGTGCTCCAGGGATGGCGCTCAGCCTGATTGTCCTGCTCTATGTGGTCTGGCGGAGCGGTTATGAGATTGGCGGCTTTGTCGGTGCGGCAATCCCGGTCCTGACGTTTTTAGCGATTGAGGCGTTTCTGTTCCGGGCGACACGGCCTGTGCCGTCCGCCGATCATCCCTAAGCTTGAGCAGCGAGCGTCGGATGTGGATTAGGGCGGCGGTTCGCTAATTCGCGCCAGCTGCTACAGTGCGCCGCCGCGACAAGGGATGCGGATAGGCTTGGCCGGGTCCGGGCGACGGAGGTGCCCCAAACGTATAAGGGCTTGTCGGATCGGGGGTAGAAAAATTAGAATGATCGATCTAGTTTAGGAAGCCGGGATGCGCAAACTCGATCCGATCAAACATGGGGAGAAGCGCCGTCAGATTCTCGAAGTAGCCGAGCGCTGTTTTCTGCGCGACGGTTTCCGGGGCGCCAGCATCTCGGACATTTGCGGCGAAGCGCGGATGAGCCCAGGGCATCTCTATCACTACTTCAAGAGCAAGGAATCCATCATCCGCGAACTGATCGAGCTGCATCTGCAACGCGTTGCATCGCGTTTCGATGAAATGGCCGAGAAGGAGAACGTGCTCGAAGCGTTTCTCGGTGAAATCGACGTCTGGAGAAAGAAGAAAGCGAAACGCAACCCGACGCTGATCCACGAAGTCGTCGCCGAGGCCAGCCGCAACCCCGCAATCGCGGAGATCCTATGCCGTCGCACCCAGGCTGTGCGGGATATGCTCGCCGGGTTTTTGCGTGAGGGGCAAAAACGTGGTCAGATCGATCGACAGCTCGACCCGGCTCTTACCGGCGCGGTCCTGCTCAGCCTGATCGACGCCATCGACAGTCTTGCGAAGGGCGACAGACAGTTCAACTCGGTCAAAGCGATCGATCTGTTGAGAACGCTCTTTGCGCGTTTTTTGACACCCCCGGCGATCGGCTTACCGAAACGGCCGGCACCGACGCCGCGGCAGCGACGCAGCAAGCGCACCGCCTTGGAAACGGCTACACGATCCGCCGGTAACGGTAGGGCGATCGACTAGCCTTTGCTTGCGCGTTATGGCGGCGAGAAATCCCCGGAGCCAGGTGGGGTCGACGTGATCGGCCTTCATCATTGCTCGGACTAGGTCCTCGGAGAGCGCTTCCTCCAAATTCGGCTCTGTGTAGCGGTGATGCATGCGGGTCTCCCAGGGTATGCCTGTTCATGGGATGGCGGGGTTTAGGGCGGGTCGCAGCGGCTGCCGCGATTTAACCGGCATCAAGCAGCGGCGGCGGCGCTGCGCGGGGCGGCATTGGCGATGATGGCGAAGCATGAGCCGCGCCCCTCGGCCGAGCGGACTTCAATACGGTGCCGGAGCAAACCGGCTGCGTGCTTGACGATGAAGAGCCCGAGGCCGAGCCCGTCCATCCGGCTCTCATCGTTTCTCTGAAAGGCCCGGAAGATCGTCGACACCGCACTGGCGCCTATGCCGACCCCGGTGTCGCGCACCTCGATGCGCAGTTTCGAGCCGCAGCGGCGAGAGGTGACGAACACACCACCGCCCGGAGGTGTGTAGTCGATGGCGTTGCGTATCAGGTTGCGCAGCATGCCGGTCAGCAGAACCGGGTGGCTGAGAGCCGCACCGCTTCCCGCGGCGACGCGAAACCTGATCCCCTTCAGTCGTGCCGATTGGCCGAACTCCGCGGCGAGGGCGTCGAGAATGGGACGCAGCCGTACCGGAAGGTGGAGCTCACTACCCGATCGCTCACGCAGCCGCAGCGCCTCGACGAGCTCGCCCAGCATGCCGGCCAGTTGCGCCGTGGCCTCCGCGGCCTGCGCCAACTCTTTCCGCTGCTGGCTGCCGTGAAGGTTACGGGCGAGCTTATCGTGCGCTCCGACGATCAACTGCAGCGGCTGTCGTAGGTCGTGACCGGCTATCGCCAGCAATGTCGCCGAGAAGTCGCCGAACGGGACGGGCTGGCTCATGGACGATCCTTTCCTCTCATGTGCGGCTTCACGGGAGCGCGGGCGCCAGCGGGTTTGGGTCCGGTCCCGGCGGCGACGTGGTGCGGGAGGCCGGGTTATTGCCCTCGGCGACCAGGTTCGCGCGCCGTTGCGACGAGACGCTGCGCAGCGTGGCGTAATAATCGAGGGATTGCGCCTCAAGCTGATCGGTGACGTCGAGTGCGCTGGCTCGTCCGTCCAGCAGACCGAGGCCGCTGCGTACTTGCCCAATGGTCGCCAGCGAAGCGACGCCGAGAACCGAGCTGAATGGATCGGCGACAACGCCAACCGCGCTGCCCACAGCGTCGCGAACGTTGGAGGGGCCGAGCAGCGGCAGCTCCACGAACGGCCCGGGACCGACGCCCCAGACGCCGAGCGTCTGGCCAAAATCCGCCTGGTGTTGCGACAGCTCCCAGCCAGCCGCGACGTCGAACACGCCGCCCACGCCCGCGGTGGTATTGACGCCAAAGCGCAGCGTCGTGTTACCAGCCCGCCCGAGATTGCCTTGCAGAGCATCGTTGAGGGCGACCTGCGGCTCGCGCAGGTTGCCGACGAAATTGTGAATGCCGCGCTGAACACGATCCGGCACGTAGTCCTTGTAGGCCGTTGCGACAGGACGCACGAGGTTGCGATCGGCGAACTGGTTGGCCTCGAAGATTGCGCGGTTGGTAGGCTCCGCAGGGTCGTTGGCCCGGTCGAATGCAGCCCGTTCCTGCGGGTCGCTCGGCACGTCGGCGCAACCGCTCATCCTCAGAAGAGACAGAAAGGCGGCTGCTACCCGCGGGGTTAGCTGTGAGCTCTGGGCCCAGGCAAGGCAGGTTTGTAACAGCCGCAGGCTGATGAAGGCATTCCCCAAACCGGGCATCGGCCCGAGTGGACCGGAGAGGCCGACAAGCAGCTCGCGCGGAAAATGGTCAAGCATGGACATCCCCGGATAGCGGTCTGGCCGATGTGCTGCGGCAGGATGTTTTTTATAGAAAGAGCGTTCTATCTATAGTGCGCCGGCCGCAGGTGGGTCAACTAAAAATAGGATGATCGCTCTATTAATTGAGGGCGCGGTCGCCTTGCAAAGCCAAAGGTTGACGCCGCCCCGGGAGCCGCAGAGCGCGCGCCGATCAAAAGTAGGGGCGATGCGGCATCGACCGAGACGCTACCCCACCTCTGTGTCGCATTGACGCGGCCCCTCGCCGGACTATCTCTGCGAGACGCCGTCGCCCCGACGACCGGTTTTGGAGACACCGCCCCGGATGATGCCGCTATTGCAAAGCTGCCGCGCGCTCGCTGCAGCGCTCTTTCTCTTATTTCCTGTGATCGCCGTCGCGGCGGCCCCGGTTCCGGTGCCGCTGACCCCACAAGACACGCTCGAGCTGCAACGGGCCGCCGCGTATCTCAACGGCATCCGCACGATGACCGCCCGGTTCCAGCAGTATGCGAGCAACGGCGTCAGCGCCGGCGAGGTGTGGGTGGCGCGACCAGGGCGGATGCGGTTCGAATACGATCCGCCGACAGCGGTCACGCTGCTGGCCGACAGCGAAAGCGTCTATTACTGGGACAAATCCCTGAACCAGACATCAAAATACGAGCTGCGCTCGACCCCGGCCTGGTTTTTTCTGCGCGACCCGATCAGCTTCGGCTCGGACGTGATCGTCACCCGGTTCGAGCATGCCGGGGGCATTATCCGGGTTACCGTGGTCGAGAGCGCCCGCCCCGATGCCGGGTCGCTGACCCTAGTGTTCACCGAAAATCCCTTGACCCTGCGGCAATGGACAGTACTCGACCAGCAGGGCAAGACCACAACCGTCAACTTATCGGATCTGCAATTCGGGGTGGCGCTTGATCCCCGGCTGTTTCAATATCAGAACTTGTTCAACGCGCCCAACCGCTAAAAGAATCTTTTGAGCCGATGTCTCAGCGCACTCTGCCGTTAATCGGAATTCCCTGCTGCATCCGCTCGATCAACGAGCGGCTTTTCCATACCGTCAACGAGCGCTACCCGAACGCCCTGACCGATGCCGCCGGATGCCTGCCGGTCATCATTCCCTCGATTGGCCCGAAGATCGACTGCGGCGCGCTCCTTGACGGGCTCGACGGCCTGTTGCTGACGGGCAGTCCCTCCAATGTCGAACCGAGCCATTATGGCGGCCCGCCGAGCCAGGAAGGCACGCTGCACGACCCCGATCGCGACGCCACCACGTTGCCGCTGATCCGCGAGGCGGTGCGCCGCGACTTGCCGGTGCTGGCGATCTGTCGCGGTATCCAGGAGCTCAATGTCGCGCTCGGCGGCACGCTGCATCAGCGGGTGCACGAGGTTCCAGGCCGGCTCAATCACCGCTCACCGCGGGGCGAAATGCCGCTCGACCAGCGCTACGGGCCCGCGCACGGCGTGGTGCTGACGCAAGGCGGGCTATTCTACCGCCTCGCGGGGACCGACGAGCTGATGGTCAATTCGCTGCACTCGCAAGGGATCGATCAGCCGGCACCGGGGCTCATCGTCGAAGCGGTGGCACCCGACGGCCAGATCGAGGCGGTCAGCATGCCGGGCGCGCGATTCGTCGTCGGCGTGCAATGGCACCCGGAGTACAAGCCGCTGGAAAACCCGTTCTCGCGCGCGCTATTTTCGGCGTTTTCGCAAGCGTGCCATGCAACCATTGCGGGAAGTGCGTCAAAGCGCCGCGCGGCTTAATCCAAAAGACCAAAGGTTCCGCTCTCGTGCATGCGTTTTCGCCGTGAGCGCATGCGTGATTTGCATTTTTGCATAGCGAGGACATACCCATCTTCTGATTCCAGAAGCGGAGAGGGCGTCATGCCCTCTTATTCCGGTCCCGTTTCCCCTGCGGGTCCGGTTTTCCCCCAAGCGCTTCTGACAAGCAGGCGCCCGGTCCTCCCCCCCGACCGGGCGCCGTTTTGTTGTCGCTTCGCGTGCCGCGTGTTTGGATGCCCGCCTTGCTGTGAAGTGGGTTGGGGGTGCCGTTGCGTCTGATCACCTGGAACATCAACTCGGTACGGCTGCGCGTCGGTCTGGTCCGGCGTCTGCTCGAGGAAGAGCGGCCGGACATCCTGTGCCTGCAGGAGACCAAGACGCCGGACGAGCTATTCCCGCGGGAAGCATTCGAGGCGCTTGGATACCGTCACATGCTGGTGCACGGCATGAAGGGCTATAATGGCGTCGCCATTCTGGCCCGACAGCCCTTTGGCTCGGCGACGACGCGCGCCTGGTGTGCCCGCACCGACTGCCGCCACGCCATCGTCGAATTGCCGGGCGGCATCGAGCTGCACAACATCTATGTCCCAGCGGGCGGCGACATTCCCGACCCCGAGCTCAATCCGAAATTTGCCCACAAGCTGCGATTTCTCGACGAGCTGACCGCCTGGTTCGCGGCTGAGCGGGATGCGGGCCGGCCGATGATCGCGGTCGGCGACCTCAACATCGCGCCGCTCGAAAACGATGTCTGGTCGCACAAGCAGCTATTGACCGTGGTCAGCCATACCCCGCTGGAAGTGCAGCGGCTCGGCGCCTTGCAGCAGGCCGGCGGCTTTGTCGACGCGGTCCGGCATTTCGTGCCGCCGGACCAGCGGCTCTACACCTGGTGGAGCTATCGTGCGCGGGATTGGGCGGCTAGCGATCGCGGTCGCCGGCTCGACCATATCTGGGTGACGCCGCCGCTGGCCGGATCCCTGGGCGCAGCGCGCGTCTATCGCGAAAGCCGGGGCTGGCAACAGGCCTCCGACCATGTGCCGGTCATGATCGAGCTGGGCGACTGAGCCGTCGATACAAGTGATATCGGCCGGGCGCGATGCCGTCGGGCAGCGGCAGGGCCTCGAGCTCGGCGCTGTCAATCGCCGGATCGCTCACCAGCACCGCGCCATCGCATAGGAGCGGCAGAACCGGCGGGGTCAGCACCGCCGCCAAGGCCCGGTTCGCCTCCACATCGCCGGTGCCGACATCGAGGTGAGCAAGCACCACCCGGCCCGCAAACCGGTCCCGCGCTTCGACCAGGGTCTGACGCATGTCGCCTAGAATCAGCCGCTCCGGCGGCGGCACGCAATCCGGATGCGCTGCGACCTGGCGCTCGAAAACATAGATCTCTCGTTCGGGAAGCAGCGATCGCAAGTGGTCGTAGGTGCGGCCGTTGCCAAGCCCAAGCTCAACCACAAGCCCGTCCAGGTGCCGGGTGAGCTCGGCGGCGCAATCGAGGCAGGCGCGTTGGGCCTGCAGACGCCGGATGAAGCTGTCGAGCCGGCTCATGCCGCCGGGGCGGCGTCGCTGGTCTCGCGCAGGCGCTGCAACTCGGATAACGCGGTTCGCAGCTGGTTGTTGTTCAATTCGAGGCGATGCGCCAGCTCGCGCATGATGGAAACCGCCATATTAGGGAATTCGCGCACCATCCGCATGAACGGATCCTTGGCGATGCGCAGCGCCACCAGGCGGCCTTTGGCCTGCACCGTCGCGGTGCGCGGCACGTCGCACAGGATCGCCATCTCGCCGACGATGTCGTTGGCGCCGAGGGTCGCGAGGGTGATCGGCCCGCTCGGCGAATTGACAATGATTGCGGCCTCGCCTTCGATGATCAGATAGGCGGCATCGGCACCGTCACCCTGGTGAAACAAGATCTTGCC
>Ga0070766_10001355_pt1 | contig 11946 bp, 11 predicted proteins | sample HubBroMetageWFT6_FD_69782 | JGI IMG/M metagenome (GOLD analysis project Ga0070766, IMG submission 69782) | Warmed and freeze-thawed soil microbial communities from the Hubbard Brook experimental Forest, New Hampshire - Hubbard Brook CCASE Soil... | ecosystem: Environmental > Terrestrial > Soil... | reverse complement strand
TCATGCAAAAACTGGCAACGAGGATCAGTTCTGAGTCGGTGACGGAGAAATACTGGGAGTGCGCATGAAACGACCCAATGAATTCGAGAAGTTCGACAAAACCATGGAACAACTGTTGAGGGTTCCGCACAGTCAGATTAAGGCCGAGTTGGATGCGGAGAGGGCGGAAAAGGTAGCCAATGCGGAGAGGCGAAGGAAGAGCGCAAAATCAAAAGACGCAGCCAACCGCCGCTAAGACGACCTTTCTCTATGGGTCGATGACCGAATGTGTACGGCAAGCTTAACAGCAACCGTTATTAACCACGTGAACCAACCAATCCCGATAATGACGCCGTACATAATCGTCCATCGGGTAATTAAAGATTTAGCCCCAATGAAAACAACCGTTTGGTATACCCACAATATGAACAAGATAACATCTAACAATATTGCTCGCCTGCCACTTTTGCTAAATATTTCCTTAACCCTAGCACTGGTAGTGCTGATCGGTATGATGGCGTCCAAGATGGCATACGCCCAATTCAACAGGCCTATGACAATAGTTGTTATAGCGACTGTTACGACTATCGTGATCAATGTTTTGTTGTCCATAAGTAAACGCCTACTCAGTACTTCGACTTCGGGCCGCGCTTCCCGCGCCAAGGATTAGAGAGGCGTCGCATTATCCTTGCCAGTGACTTCGGCAAAGGTAAGACGCTTGTTGAAGATTTGGGACATGGCAAGGTCAAAGCGTTCGGAGTCGGTGACTTTATTCTTGCGGTCACCGCGATTGTTGTACCGGAATATCTGCTCATCAAGGTAACGGTCAAGATGGAACGGTTCGACAGCAACGTAAGTACCGCGAAGATTGCGCTTCAAGAGGCTCCAGAAGTTCTCCAGCCCGTTGGTGTGGACTTGCCCGTTGACGTAGCTGATCGCATGGTTGACGAACTCATGCACATAGCGGGAGTGCAGCAAATCGTACCCATACGAATTGTCGGTATAGACCTTGCTTCCGAACTTGACGTTGCTCAGCACTTCGTTCTGCAAAGTCTCACGCTGGACATTGGGCAGAACCTTGGCGCGAATCTTGCGCTGGTCGCGGTCGAGCATTCCGATCACTATGGTTTTCCCGTGATGGCTTCCCGACTCGGCGTATTTCTTGGCCTTGGCGCGATGCGTGTTCTTGGCCTTGCCACCGATGAAAGCCTCGTCAACTTCGACTTCGCTACCGTCCCCGCCGATCTTGGTGGGAGTAGTGAATCCGTGCTGCTCTTTCAATCCCAAGCGGATGCGATGCAGCATGAACCACGCCGACTTTTGGGTGACGCCGATGGCCTTGGCAATCTCGTAGCTGCTGACACCGTTCTTACAGTTGGTGAGCATCCAGACGACAACCAGCCATTTGTCCAGACCGATTGGCGAATCCTCGAATATAGTCCCGATCTTGGCCGAGAACTGGCGCTTCGCATGGGCGCTCTTGCACTGCCATTTGTTCTGGCTCTTGAGGAAGGTCGCGTCTTGGCGTCCGCAAGTGGGGCAAGTCACGATTCCGTTCGGCCAGCGCTTCGCAGCCATGTAGTTAACGCAGTTGTCGGGGTCGCTAAAGTATTGGACGGCTTGCTGGAGAGTCTTGGGTTTCATGTGGCTGCCTCGCTTACAGATATGAGTATGGGGTACGCCACTTGATTTGTCAAGTATATTATTACCCTTCCAAGCCGTTGATTCTAAACAAGCGTGAATTAGCATTTTGCCCAATCACAAACCTTTGTGACGTAAAATTTCCCGAAGTGGTCCGACGCGAACGCACCTGTCTGGTGACTCTTGCGACCATCTATAATGGTTCTGTTAGCTGCTGGGCCGGGTGATCGCTGCCGGTCTGCGGACGATGAGCATTAGCTCATGCTGCGCAGGCTGGGAGAGGAAAGTCCGAACTCCACAGAGCAGTGTGCCGGATAACGTCCGGGGGGCGGCCTTTAAGGGCCGTTTACGGAAAGTGCCACAGAAAATATACCGCCCCGAGCAATCGGGGTAAGGGTGAAATGGTGCGGTAAGAGCGCACCGCGCCGTCAGTAATGGCGGTGGCAGGGAAAACCCCACACGGAGCAAGACCAAATAGGGGAGGACAGCCCTTCGGGGCTCGCGTGCTGGCTCGGTGCGCCACAACTTCCGGGTAGGTCGCTGGAGCCGCGCAGCAATGCACGGCCTAGAGGAATGATCGCCCTGCCGCTCTTTGTCTTCGATGAATCGTCATCTGGGTGCCCCGTTCTACCGCCTTCTTTTGGCGGTAGGGCGGGATCGAATTCATCGGAGAGAAGGAGCGGCAGACAAAATTCGGCTTATAGGCTCGGCAGCTATCTAGATTGGAAACGGGGGCGCAAGCCCCCTGTTTTTGTTAGGTGCCGGATCCAGCGATTACTACGACGCGGTACTTCGTTTGTAGAGGTGGTAGATCCCCAGCAGTATCAGCGCTCCGATCAGCGACATGATGAAGCCAGCAGACTGGCCTTCCTGATACCAGCCAACGAGCCGGCCGATCCAGGTGCCGAGGAACGCTCCCGCGATACCGATCAGCATAGTGACGAAGATTCCACCCGGGTCCTTGCCCGGCATGATGAGCTTGGCGAGTGCGCCAACAACCAATCCAATGAGCGCTGTCCAGAGAAGATGCAGCATACACACTCCTTCCGTCAGATGAGAGATACGGCGGTTGTGTTGGTACGGGAGCGGCCGGTAGGCTGCTCCCGCAGATTACCCCGTTTGCGAGTGATTGTAACGCAGGCTCCAGCCCGGACGACTAAGCCTTGCTGAACATGCCTTTGACCTTATCGAAAAGGCCTTCCGCCTCCGGGCCACCAGAAAGCAGTCCATCGACATGTTCCGACACGCCGGCGGGAAGCTTCCCTTTGACTTGTGTGACGACAAAATCCACGATCTGCTGGGCGGTTTCGGGTGAAAGATTGAACTTCTGGGCGACCATTTGCACGATCTCGTTCATGGGATGCTCCTCGCGACGACCAGATGGTTGATTGGAGAACGAAGCGCTTAACGGGATAAGTGTTGGGCGACTCCCGATTGGCGCCTACCTAGGGGGACACCAGTCTATCCACTCAGCCAAACGTTGCAATGGCACAAAGGTGACTGGCGGCGGAATGGCCCAGCAGAGGCGTTCCGTGCCGGCTACTTCTGCACGACTTCATGGTAGACGGCCAGCATGCGGCGCACACCGTCGTCCCAGGAGAATTTCTGCGCCTGGCGCACGCCCCGTGACTTCAGCTTCTCGCGAACGGCCTGGTCGAGCAGAACGCGACGCAGCGCATGCGAGATCTCAAACACATTCTCCGGGTTGACCATGACGGCGGCATCGCCAACCACCTCGGGGATCGACGACGTATTGCTGGTGACTACCGGCGTGCCGTGCGCCATGGCTTCCAGTGGCGGAAGACCGAAACCCTCGTAGAGAGAGGGGAAAACGAAAATCTTGGCGAGATCGTAGAAGATACGCAGCACTCCGATGGGCACGAAGCCGAGGAACCGAACGTCGTTCTGCACCCGGCTCTTGATGACAGCGCGGCGCAGGTCGGGGTGCTTGGACAGCTCGTCGCCAATAATAATGAGCTTGAGGTCGGGGAACTGGCCGTCCTTCTCCAAGTCGGCCTTGAGCGCCGAGAAAGCCTCGATAATGCGGACCACATTCTTGTGCGGGCTGATACGTCCGGCGTACAGGAGGAACGGGTAGTTGACCTGGTAGCGCTCGGCGATGAGTTTACGGTCAGCGTCGGTTGCGTGTCCCTGGCAGAAACGGTCATCGAGGGCGTTGTAGATGACCTCAATTTTGTCACCGGAGACATTGAACAGGCGCTCGGTGTCTTTCTTCGAGAAATTCGAGACGGCGAATATCCGCGCTGCATGATGCAGGACCCGACGGGTAAATTCCAGGTGCAGCGAGCGCTTCAGCGAAGAGGCGCTGTTGACCCGGTACAGGTGATCGAGCAGGTCGTGCACCGTGACGACATAAGGACACGGAATCGCCTGCGGCTTCCAGAACAGATGCGGCACATGCAATAGGTCGCACCGGTGGTGCTTCAGGATGCGATGCAGTTCCAGGTAGCTGTTGAGTGAGAACTCGTTGGGATGAGCGTCAACGGTAATGAAGTTCGGCGGCAAAGGTTCGATGTCGCCGAGTTTGCCGGGAATGCCAAGAAGAAAGTACTCGTTAAAGTTGTCGAGGCGCGCCAGGGTGCGAATGGCGTTGCGGGTGTAGGTGCCCACGCCGAACTCATTGATCCGCCGGATGTCGATAGCTACGCGCACAGTCTAGTGTAAACTGCGGGGACTAGATTAGATGGCCTTCTCACCTCTGTAATACCGTTCCACATCGCTGTACTCAGGGATCTCATCTTGGATCTGACTATGAAAACACTAAGAGTCCTTGTACGGGTGTTGTTTCTGCTGCTACTTCCCTGCCTGACTGCACAGGTTCAAAGCGCCGACCTTTTCAAACTGCATAGCGCAGGAGGCGCGCAGTTTTCACCTGACGGCAAGCACATTGCCTACACCGTGTCGAACTCTGACCGTCCAGGACGGCCATGGCGACAGGTGTGGATCATGGAAGTCAGCAGCGGACAAACCAGCCATCTGGGTGGGCCCGACGAACCGAGTAGCGGGCCCAAATGGTCGCCCGATGGCAACTGGATCGCGTATCACGGAAAACAGGGGGAGAAGTCAGGCCTGCTAATTGCGCACCCGGACGGCAGCGGTGTTCGCTTCATGGCAGAGACGGAAGGCACCAACGCGCCGCTTCCTAATGTGGGTAGCGACCTCAGTTGGTCGCCCGACAGTAAGCAATTGGCCTATGTCACGACAACTCCCGGACCTGAAACCCAGGAGGCAAGCGGCGATCCGGTCGTGATCCGCCGTTATCTGTATAAGCCCGACTATGACGAGGGAATGACTCGCTTCAATGACAATCGGCGCAACCACATCTTCATAGCTGATATAGCAACCGGACAGACGCGGCAGCTCACGAAGATCGATACCTACGAGCATTCCATCGAGTGGTCTCCCAAGGGTGACGAGCTCGTGTTTGTCTCCGAGGGCGAGCCTGACGCAGACATGTTCTACGATGACGACCTTTTCACCGTCCGCCTATCGGATGGCAAGATTCGTCGGCTGACTGCAAGCGAGGGCAGCGAGTTCGAGCCTCATTGGTCGCCTGATGGAACGAAGATCGCCTATATGGCAACGAAGCGTGGGCTCACCGATCGCGAAACCAACATGGAAGACTCGCACCTCTGGATCATGAACGCCGACGGAAGCGATCGCCGCGAAATCGGCAGAGCGATAGACAATCGTCAGCACTCGCCGCAATGGTCGCCTGACGGAAAGTCTGTTTACGTCAGAGTGCAGGATCGCGGCAGCATGAAGCTGGCCCGCTGGCCCGCTGCCGGAGGCGAACCGGAAGTTCAAGTCAGCGATACCGGAGTGGTGACGTCGTTCTCACTGAATCAGGGCGGCGACCTCGTCTACACGTTCGCTTCCACTGCGGACGCCAGTGAGTTGTTCTTGAAGCCCGCGTCTGGAACTGTCCGCAGACTGACGGACGTGAATCATGATTTGCTGTCCGCCAAACAACTGGCGGCCGTCGAATCGTTCACCTTCATCAGCAATGATTTCAAGTACAACGTGGAGGCGTTTCTTACCCTGCCCTTGAACTTCGACCCGTCGAAGAAATATCCACTGATCGTGAATATCCACGGCGGGCCGCACGGGCAACAAGGGCCGGCGCTGAACTTTCATAACCAGGTGTATGCCACCCACGGTTTTGCGACACTCATGGTGAACTACCGGGGCTCGACTGGCTACGGCCAGAAGTTCGCTGACGCCGTGTTTCGCGACCAGGATGGTGATGAAGGCAACGATATTCTTTACGGCGTCAGTGCGGCCGTGCGTCGCTACCCGTGGATCGATCGTGACCGCATGGGAATTGAGGGCGTCAGCTACGGCGGCCAGCTCACCGACTGGCTCATCACGCAGACCGGCATGTTCAAGGCGGCGATACCGCTGGCCGGCATCAGCAATCTCATCAGCTACAACTACATGACGTATTACAACCAGTACGAGGCGATGGAGTGGGGCGCCTACCTTCATCAGGATGACCTGATGAACATTCTCTGGGAACGGTCTGCACTGAAGCACGTAGCTGCTGCGCACACACCGACCATGCTGTTGCACGGCGAGAACGACAACGACGTTCCGATCGCCGAGGCGGAACAGTTTTATATCGCGCTGAAGGACGTGGGGACAGAGGCCGTCCTGGTTCGCTATCCGCGCGAAGGACACGGCCTGCAGGAAACCAGACACATCGTTGACGCGCTCGACCGTTCGCTCGCCTGGTACGACCAACACTTCGCTCACGCCAAGGCAACCGCAGTAATACCGTAAGCTTTTGCGCTAAGCCCGTACCACTTCGTGATGCTTCGCGCGTCGCGAGGCATACAGCGGGAACTGCTCCGCCAGCTCGAGCACCTGGCGACGAATACTTTCGAGATGCGCCTTGTCCGTACGATTGTGGAGAGCGTCGGCGATCCACTTGCCGACCTGACGCATCTCCGGCTCTTTCATGCCGCGCGTAGTGAGTGCCGGAGTTCCGATGCGCACGCCGCTGGGCTTCATCGGCGGATTGGTATCAAACGGAATGGCGTTCTTGTTCACCGTGATGCCCGCGTCGTGCAGAGCATTTTCGGCCTCGCTGCCAAACATGCCCTTAGCGAAGACGTCGATCAGCATAAGGTGCGTGTCGGTGCCGCCCGAAACGACGCGGAAGCCCTCATCGGCCAGCGTCTGCGCCAGCACCTTGGCGTTGGCAACGATCTGCGCCGCATAAACCTTGAAGTTGGGCTGAAGCGCCTCGCCGAAACACACGGCTTTCGCGGCGATGATGTGAACCAGCGGGCCGCCTTGCATTCCGGGGAAGACGACCTTGTCGATAGCGGCAGCGTGTTCCTGCTTCGAGAGGATGAGTCCGCCGCGCGGGCCACGCAGCGTCTTGTGCGTGGTGGTGGTGACGACGTGGCAATGCGGTATCGGCGACGGATGCACGCCACCTGCGACCAGTCCGGCGAAGTGGGCCATGTCAACCAGGTAGAACGCGCCGACTTTGTCCGCGATCTGGCGCATGCGAGCGAAGTCGATGATGCGAGGATAGGCGCTGCCACCACCGATGATCAGCTTGGGCCGTTCGGCCTCGGCCAGCCGCTCGACCTCGTCGTAGTCGATGGTCTCGGTGTCTTTGGTCACGCCGTAGGGAACGATCTTGTAGGTCTTGCCCGAAAAATTCAGCGGATGGCCGTGCGTGAGATGTCCGCCGTGGGCAAGGTTCAGTCCAAGGATCGTATCGCCCGGCTGAATCAGCGCGGCATAGGCTGCCATGTTGGCGGTCGAGCCGGAATGCGGCTGCACATTGGCGTGCTCGGCTCCGAAGAGTTGCTTGGCGCGATCGCGCGCGAGGTTCTCGACCACGTCGGTGAACTCGCATCCGCCGTAGTAGCGCTTGCCCGGATAACCTTCGGCGTACTTGTTGGTGAAGACTGAACCGGCGGCTTCAAGAACAGCCTCGCTGACGAAATTCTCCGACGCGATGAGTTCGAGGCCTTCGTGTTGGCGGCGCTCCTCGTTCTCGATGGCTTGCGCGATCTGTGGATCAGCTTCCGACAGCGGAAGTTCCATGGGGTTCTTCATGATTGCATCCTCTTCCACCAACTATTTTGACTTATAAATGTTCGGTACGACGATTTCCATCCAGCGATCGGGATTCAGCAGCTTGAAACCCACCTTCTCGTAGAGACCGTGGGCATCGCGGGTTGCCAATGCCCATCGGCGCAGGCCCTGAAGTCGAGGATGCTGCATCATGAACTGCATGAGCCACGTCGCCAGCCCGCGACCGCGATGCTGCTCCAGCACAAAAACGTCGGCGACGTAGGCGAACGTCGCAAAATCCGTGATCACGCGGGCGAAGCCAACTTGCTCGGTCCCGCAAAACACTCCGAAGCAGAGCGAATTCTGCATGCTCCGCTCGACCACCTCGCGCGGAATTCCTTCACTCCAGTACACCCGCGAAAGATAGCCGTGAATCGCGTCGACATCCATCTGGCCGAGGTCGGAGCTTAGCCAGTACTCGCCACGGCTTTCCTCAACCGACATGCGACGACTGCGCCTTGCCTTCGCGCTCGATGGCCATCGTTTTGTCTATCCGGCGAACGTGGCGGTCGCCGCCGGTAAAGGGAGTGGCCAGCCACCTCTCAATAATCTTAAACGCTTCTTCGTCGCCAGTGACGCGAGCTCCAAGGGTGAGTACGTTGGCATCGTTGTGTTCGCGCGCCAACTCGGCGTCAGACTCGTTCAGCACGCGGGCGGCACGAATGCCTGTAACTTTGTTGGCGGCGATCGACATTCCGATTCCGGTGCCGCAGATGAGGATGCCGAAATCGGCGTTACGTGCGGCGACCTGATCGGCGACGGCCTGCGCATAGTCGGGATAGTCGCAGGCATCGGCGGAGTGAGTGCCGCGATCGTCGATCGCGATGCTCTGGGACTGGAGCTTCTGCTTGATTTTTTCCTTCAGCTCAAAGCCGGCATGGTCAGATCCCAAGGCGATTTTCATGGCAAGCCATTGTAGCGCCTCATCCGGCGAAGGCTTTGGAGAGGAAGCGCGAGATGTGCCAGGCGTCCATGTATTTGTAGGGCGTCTCGCCAAGTGAGTAGTGGCCGCACGGCAGGGCCTTGACCGTCGTGTCGATTCCGCGCTTGACGAATTCGCCAGCAGCCTGGATGGAAAACTCGGGAAGGAAGGTCAGGTCGTAGCGGCCGTAGATCATCAGCGACTTCTTAGGCCACCGCTGGAACTTGTCAAAGTACACGATGGGGCTGATGGCCATCCACACGCGGCGAAGTTCGTCGTGGGTGAGGACGGCTTCGACGCTCTGGCGGATGTGGCGGGTTGACTGGCCCGTCCACGCGACATCTCCGAACGCGGTGGAGGCGTGGTTGAACACGTTGACGCTGATACGCCGATCGTGCGCGGCAGCGATAAAGGCGTAACACGAACCGAGGCTGGTGCCGACTAGTCCGAGTTTGGTGTATCCGCGCTGCTGCAGCCAATCGAGGCAGGAACGAATGTCGGCAATCCCCTGTCGCACGGAATCGATGGTGCGTCCGATGTTGGCCGAGACCGCGTAGTCGGCCCGCGTGAGTCCTGCGGGCCGGCGGATGTCGTGATACGGCATGCTCATGCGCAGCGCCGAGATGCCGAGCATGTTGAAGATCTGGCAGAGCCCGTTGTGGCTGATGGCGTCGGCGTTCCACTGCGGCATCACGATCACAGCGCGGTGTCCGCGGGCGGGAAACCAGCGCGCGTTCATCACGTTGTTCTCGGGATAGGGCGACTCGACCGGCGAAGTGAAGCGCAGAAATGACGCGTACGACTCCTTGAGCTGCTTCTTGGGCGGCTCGCTGCCGGTGTGAAAGAGTTCAACGCGGCGATGCTCAAGACGGAAGTCGGTGGGCGTCCTGTACGAGTAAAAGTCGTCGCTGTTGGCGACGATGTGGTCGTTGACCGCGTTCCAAAAATCAAACATTGCCGGCTTGTCGGCCTCATCGGGCGGAGGAGCCATTCCGGCGGTCAAGGGCCAGCCGTTGACGAACTCGTTGCCCCACTCGAACGGACGCACCACGCGGTTGACGTCGCGCGAGGTCATGCGGGTTTCCCAGTCGTGCATCCAGCGGCGGTAACTGTCCTTCATCGGTATCTCCATCATAAGGGAGAAGGGGCGCGAGAATGAGGGAAGTCCAAGGAAGGCAAGGAGTCGTGCAGCGAACGGTCTTAGCTGAGTGGTGAGTGGTGCGGAGCGAAGGTAGCCGCCGTGCGGCGCGTGATTCACGGTTGTTTAGAATCAATAGTTTGGGAGGAAATTGTTTGCATGTCATTGATAAATATACAAGTTATACGTATCCAAGTCTGCCCGTGGGAGTTAAACCCAACTGTTTTCGCCGGATGTTCGCTTTCCGGGAATCAGTAGATGCGCGGGCACATCGATGGCGTTCTCTCTCAGAAGGTAAGTTCCGTCTGCCGGTTCGGAGGTTTTCAACGATCCAACTAGCTCCGCAGCCTGGGCGCGGTGCGCCGAGGGACACGAATCCCTTCTCCGTTACGACCTATAGCGCGGTCGCCGAGAAAAGTGCTAGACAAATCTGAGTGTGAGAAAACGAAAGTAGCCAAGCGTGCCCAGAATGGGAAGGGGCGGTGGGACGGAAATCCCCGCGCTGGCCAGACCCAGGCTAGAACCGGACACCCAGATTCGTTAGTCCGTAGCCAAGCCACTCGCCCACCGAAGAACCGAAGATCCAAAAGTTTTGTCGCATTTGGCGACTGAAGAAGGCTATGATTCGTCGCTGGAACTGGAAGGGGATAAACGATGAATCGTTGCCGGGGTACTTTCAATGGAACGTCCGTTGTCCTTTTGATGCTACTTGGCTTCTCGTCAATGGCGTTGGCAGACACCGTGACCGTCAGTATTAAGAATAGCCAAGCCGTTCCAATCTATGTCAGCTTTACCACGCTGAACCAGGCTCCAGGTGTTATCACGTGGAATTCATCCGGGAGCGGGTGCCTCAATACCGGCAAGGGTGCAAACGCTGCCTACACTCAAATCAACGCTGGCCAGACTTGCGCCGCGTCCGTCGACACGTCCAGTAGTTCGTCGCGATTCTGTGCCGCGTTGAACGCAGCGCCTGCCAACTGCATGAGCGCCCAGACGCAACACCTGACCATGGTCGAAACCAATTTTGAGGCTGCCAGCAATGCCGGCTGTTTCAATTCCGGCGCTGCCTGTGTCTGGTATGACATTAGCGTGATTCCCTCAACCTGCACCGACGCTCTTTGGAAACAAAATCAATGTGCCAACACCGGGGGTGCTTCCTACAATCTGCCTGTGACCCTGGCTTGTAGTGGCAATGCGGCTGAGCCGGTCTATACCTGCCAGGGACCAACCAACAGCACTTACGGTCCGGAAAATTATCCCAGCAAGTGCGGAAACCCGAATGCGACCTGTGCCACCGGCACACCGAATTGCACGAATGGAGTCAGCACCTATTTCTATCCCATGTTTGATCCGCCCGAAAACACTTATCAGCCGAACGCCGTTTGTGTAAAAGGAAGTCTGTCGATCAGCTTTCTTTCTGGATCTTGATTCGCCGGCGACTACGCACTCGGGGCGCCTGTGCAAGGGCCGTATAACCTCCCTTCGCCTGCAAACCGGCTCCGGGACTCGCGTGTTATTCGCAGCGTCCCCAGAAACCGCCATTTTTGCCAGCTAAGTCATACGGGCACACATGGATACGTATAACTACTTTAGAATGATAACTTACAAACAATTTCCTCCTAAACCATTGATTCTAAACCACCGTGTAGCAGCATTTTTTGAGTGTTATAGCTGACCACACCATCTCCTTCAATTCAGCCTGGAGAACGGCAAGAATAGTCTCCCAGTTACACTGTTGAACAATGGCGCGCGCCAGCATCCTGGAATACCTCGACAACTTTCGCCGGCATGGTTCTGAAGCCGCCTATGTCTTCCGTCGCGGCTATCGTGTGCAGCGCTGGAGCTACGGCGACGTGCTGAAAAATGCCCGCCGCTTTGCACGGGCGCTCGAGTCGCGCGGCATAAACAACGGCGACAAGGTCCTGATCTGGGGTGAGAATTGCGCGGAGTGGGTGGTGGTTTTTTGGGGCTGCCTGTTGCGCGGTGCGATTGTTGTCCCAATCGACAGGATTGCTGCACCGGACTTTGCCGTGCGAGTGGCCCAGCAAGTCGATGCCAAGCTGTGTGTTGGATCGCTGCACAACACGGTGGGGGGCGTTGAACACTTTGACTTGGACTCGCTGCGCGAACAACTCGCCGAAGTGTCCAG
>Ga0070766_10001353_pt1 | contig 11951 bp, 12 predicted proteins | sample HubBroMetageWFT6_FD_69782 | JGI IMG/M metagenome (GOLD analysis project Ga0070766, IMG submission 69782) | Warmed and freeze-thawed soil microbial communities from the Hubbard Brook experimental Forest, New Hampshire - Hubbard Brook CCASE Soil... | ecosystem: Environmental > Terrestrial > Soil... | reverse complement strand
CGGACGGGCCGTTTTTGGAATATTCGGTGCAGACCCGCTACAGGTGCGGTGGGCCTTCACATACGTAATATTAGCCCGATATTAGCCCACTGGCGATTTGCCCCGGCACGATCTCGACGGAGCCAGGCTATATAATCATCGGAATATCCGAGAATCGAGAGGACCGGCCTGTGCTTGCCAATATCCCAGCGACCCAGACTGTTATCGGGATCAAGGCGCCCGGCGGGCCCGAAATGCTGGTGCCGGTGACCCGGCCCGTGCCCGAGCCTAAGCCCGGCGAGGTGTTGATCCGGATCGCCGCCGCCGGGATCAACCGCGCCGATTGCCTGCAACGCATGGGCCGCTACCCGATGCCGCCCGGCGCGCCGGACATCCCTGGCCTCGAATGCTCGGGCACGGTGGTGAAAACGGGCGAGGGCGTCGCTCAATGGCAGGTCGGCACCCAGGTCTGCGCGCTGATGATCGGCGACGGGTACGGCGAATACGCCGCGGCGCCGGCTCTGCAATGCCTGCCGGTGCCTACCGGAGTCGACCTCGTCGATGCCGGCGGTCTGCCCGAAACATTCTCTACCGTCTGGACCAATGTTTTCGAGCGCATGCATTTGCAGCCGGGAGAGGTCTTCCTCGTGCAGGGCGGGACGAGCGGCATCGGAATTACCGCGATCCAGCTCGCCAAGGCGTTCGGCGCCAAGGTATTGGCGACCGCCGGCACCGACGAGAAATGCCGGGCGTGCCTCGATTACGGCGCCGATGTTGCGATCAATTACCGCAACCAGGATTTTGTGCAGGTCGGCAAGGAGTTCACCGGCGGCCGCGGCGTCGATGCGATCCTCGACATGGTCGGCGGCAACTACATCCCGGCGCAGCTCGATCTCTTGGCGCGCGAAGGCCGGCTGTGCTTTGTCGCGCTGATGCAGGGCGCTCGGGTCGAGGCCGATTTCGGCCTGATCCAGCGCAAGCACCTGACGGTCACCGGCTCGATGCTGCGCTCGCGGCCCATCGAAGAGAAGGCCGCGATCATCGCAGCATTGAAGGAGAAGGTCTGGCCGCTTTGGGCGGCCGGAAAACTGCGCGTGTTCACCTATAAGCAGTTCCCGCTCGTCGAGGCGGCCGAGGCGCATCGCCTGATGGAATCGAGCCAACATATCGGCAAGATTCTGCTCCTCCCGTGAGGAGGGTGGCTGAGGGGTAGGTTCTGTGTTAAAAAATTATGACAGCGGCCGGGACGTACGCGATGCTTGGTGTTTACCAGATTTAGCGGCGTCGGCGGAGGCCGCCGGGACGCGATTGACGGAGAAGAGAATGGCTCTGATTGAGGACATGTTCAAAGGTAATGCGCTCACGGGTGTCGCGGTCGGCGCCGCGGCGCTGTTCCTCGGCCCGACTATTCTGCCGACGATCGGCCGGGCGCTGCGTCCCGTGGCCAAGACCATGATCAAGGGCGGGATCGTGCTCTACCGCGAAACCGTGGCTGGGATTGGCGAACTGACGACCGACCTCGTCGCCGAGGCAAAGAGCGAACTCGAACACGAAGACCACCCGGGGAACCACGCCGGTCTCGAAGGACCCACGGCGAGAGCCGTTGCCGCCAATCGCGAAAGTTCGCGCGAAAAGCATTGAGCATGGCGCAGGAAGAACCGGCTCCGAGCCGGCGTCGTCCAGGGCGCCTCGGGACGATCATGACAGCGGTGCTGGCCGGTGTCGCGGGGGGCTTGATGGCGCCGATGCTCCTGCCGCGACTGGAGCGCAATTTCCGGCCGGCGACCAAGAGCCTGTTCAAGACCGGGATCGCGCTCTACGAGCGCGGCCGCGAGAGGGCCGCCGAGCTGGGCGAGTTCGCCACCGACATGATGGCCGAGGCACGCGCCGAGTACGACGCCGAACAGAGCGTGCGAGGTGCCCCAGACGACTCGGTCGCGGCGAATGAAGTCGTGCAGCTGCGTAACGGGCATGCCAGGGAGGCCGGCTCGCCGAATGCCTAGCCTGCCGTCGGCCCGCATCAGCCATTTCACGGCGCGGCGGTTGCGGATAAAGGTCCCGGAGAAACGGCGGAACACGGATTTCTTCTCCGCCGCCGCCGAACGGCTCGCGACATGGGAGAGCATAGAGCGCGTCGAAACCAACCCGCTTACCGCCAGTGTACTGATCCATTTCTCGAATCCGGAGAGACTATTCCTCGAGGCGGCCGTCAAAAATGACTTGTTCGACATCGATTTCAACTCGGCGTTCGGGGACTCGGCAGCGCCAGCCGTCACCGAAGCGGCCGTGCGATCATTCGAGACCGCCGATCATGCGCTGCGCCGCTGGACCGAGAACCAGATCGACATGCGCGGCGTGCTGTTCGTACTGCTGCTTGCCGGCGGCTTATTCCAGCTATTGCGGCGCAGGGTCGACACGCCCGCCGCGACACTCCTGTGGTACGCGGGGGATCTGATCGGGTTGTGGAGTGGTCACGGACAAGACCCGGCAATCGCGGCTTCGCCTGAACCGGTCCCAGCCCAGGCCGGGTGAACCGATTTGAGCCGACCTGCCGTCCTGCCGGTCCATACGGCGGTCCCCGGCCGTGCCCGCTTCAGTGTACCCGGCCTCAAACGCAATGAGCGGGTAAAGCACGCGCTGGAGGCGGGTCTTGCCGGCCGCGGCATCCGCTCGGTCAGCGCCAGTACCTCGACGGGAACGGTGCTGGTGCTATACGAGACCAGGCGCGATCTCGCCGAGATTACGCGGCGGTTGGGCGAATCCGCAGAGCGTTCATTCGACCCAAACGCGCCGGACGCCAGTTCCGTCCGCCCCTCCTGGCACGCGATGGATGCCGAGGATGTCATCGGTGCAGTCAGCAGCCATCCATCGGGATTATCCGAAGGAGAAGCAAAGACACGGCTCGCGGAAACCGGCGCCAACGCAATAGCGCCGATATCCGGCCGCACCCAGCTCGAAATATTGCTTTCCCAGTTTCACAGCCTGCCGATCGCGCTGTTGACGGGCGGCGCCGTATTGTCGATCGCTACCGGCGGGCTTCTCGACGCTGCAATCATCCTCGCCGTCATCGGGCTCAACGGCGCAATAGGTTTCATCGCCGAGGCACGCGCCGAGGAGACCATCGGCAGTCTCAGCGAAAGCCGCGCCCCGGTCTCACGGGTATTGCGCGCCGGCAAGGAATGCGAGGTCCCGGCCGAAGAACTCGTGCCGGGCGACCTCATCGAATTGCGCCGGGACGAGCTCGTCCCGGCCGACGCACGGGTCATTACAGCCAATCGCCTGACAGTGAACGAGGCGATGTTGACAGGCGAGAGCGTTCCCGTGGTGAAGGCGGCCAATGTCGTCGCACCGCACTCCGCACCGATTGCCGACCGTCACAATATGGTATTCCGCGGAACCGTCGTGACAGGCGGCTCCGGGCGTGCCGTCGTCACCGCGACCGGCCCCGAAACCGAACTCGGCCGGATCCAATCGCTTTTGGGTTCAGAGGATCAGCCGGCGACACCATTGCAATGCCAGCTCGATGTACTCGGCCGACAAATGGTGCTCGGATCAGTGGCGGCGTGCGGGCTGTTCGCGGTGATTGGGCTGATCCGCGGGTTTGGGCTGTTGCCGCTGCTGAAGACCGTGACCTCGCTTGCGGTCGCCGCAGTCCCCGAGGGTTTGCCGACACTCGCCACGACGACACTCGCGCTGGCAATCCAGGATTTGCGCCGGCGTCGGATCATCATCCGCCGGCTGAGCGCGGTGGAGGGGCTCGCCGGAGTCGAGATTGCGTGCTTCGACAAGACCGGCACATTGACGCTCAACGACATGAGCGTCGTTCGATTGTACTGGAACCAGACACGGGCGCGTCTGGTCGACGAGCAGTTCCGCACCGAAGCCGGAGCGGTCGCGGACGGCACGACCGATCGCGAGCTGGTCCGACTATTGGAGCTCGCAATCCTCTGTAATGATGTTGAACTGCTCGATGCGGCGGCTGGCCACGCCAACGGATCGGCCACCGAGATGGCGCTCGTTCGGGCGGCAATCCGCGCGGGGCTCGATGTCAGGGCAATCCGCCTCCGCCACCCGCGCAGCGCGACGCTGGAACGTGCCGAAGATCGGCGCTTCATGGTCACAATGCATGATGCTGCCGCGGATCAGAAGCTCGTGATCGTAAAAGGCGATCCCAGTGAGGTTCTGGCACTTTGCCGGTGGCATCTGCACAATGGCGTCGTTGCGCCGTTAGACGACGAGGGTCGGAGCACCATCGAGGCAGAAAACCTCGCAATGGCAGAGGATGCCCTGCGCGTGCTCGGGATTGCCTACCGGTCGACCGGCGCCGGGGATCGCGGCATGCGGACCGAGCAGCAGGATTTCATCTGGGCTGGGCTCGTTGGCATGGCCGACCCGATCCGGAAAGGCGCGCCAGACCTGATCGACGCGTTCCGCCGCGCCGGCATTACGAGCATTATGCTGACCGGCGACCAGCGCGCCACGGCGGCCGCAGTCGCCGCCGCGCTGGGGCTTTCGAACGGAAAGCCGGCGGAGATTGTCGAGGCCGGCCAGCTCAAGGAATTGGAGGTGGAGATCGCCGATGGCGATCTGCCGCGGGTGTTCGCGCGGGTCGCGCCGGGGCAAAAGCTGCAAATAGTGAAAAAGCTCCAGCGCAGCGGGCTTGTCGTGGCGATGATCGGCGACGGCGTCAACGATACGCCGCCGCTGCGCGCGGCGGACATCGGCATTGCTCTCGGACGCTCCGGGGTGGAGGCCGCGCGCGGCATCGCCGATGTCGTATTGCTCGAAGACGACCTCGCCTCTCTGACCGACGCCGTCGAGCGCGGCCGCACAGTCGCAATAAATATTCGCAAGGCGATCCGTTACCTGGTGGCGACCAATCTCAGCGAGATCATCTTCATGCTGGTTGCCGCAGCAGCCGGCCGCGCGCATCCGCTGAGCCCGATCCAGCTGCTGTGGATCAACCTGCTGACCGACGTCCTGCCGGCACTGGGACTCGCTATGGAGCCGGCCGCTCCCGATTTGATGACGCAGCCGCCTCGGGATCCGCAGGAACCGGTCATTTCGGCGGCGGAGTTCGGCACGCTCGCCCGGGACGCCAGCCTGATCGCCGCCAGCGCATTCGCCGCTCAAGCCTGCGCGGCGCGGCTCGGCGGCTCTACGCAATCCGGTCAGACAGTCGGGTTTACCAGCCTCGTCTCGGCGCAGCTCTTTTATGCCTTCGCCTGCCGCTCCAGGCGCGGATCGATCCTCTCCGGTCGAGCGCTCCCGCCCAACCCATTCTTTGTCGGCGCCCTCGGAGGCGCCTTCGCTGCGCAAACTGCGGCATTGTTCGTCCCCGGCTTCCGCAACCTGTTCGGACCGGCTCTCGGCATCGCCGATTTCGGGATATCGCTGGCAGCGGGGGCCGCCCCGCTGCTGGCGATCGAAGTATTGCGAAAGGCGCAATCGTACCCGACCTAGCCGGCGATCGTCAGGCGGCCTCGTCGAGGCTCTCGCCGACATCGTCGAGAATGTCGCGCCGCCAATCGGCATGCTGGTCCGTTGCCCGGTCCACCGCCGCGCGCAGCTTCGCCAGATGCCGCCGGTAACGGCGCTGCCGGTCGTGCTCGTCCGCTCCCCAATGATGCGCACGGCGCCGCGCCCGATGCTTGAAATGCTCCACGGTGCGTTCGACGGCCTGTCGGGATTGCTGCGCGTCGCCTTGGCGCGAGACCTCTTTGGTTATTTCGGCCATCGTGCTCGATACCAGGGCGTCGATCAGTTCTTCCGTCGCTTCCACCTCGGACTCGGTCAACAGGTCGATCACGATCTTGACTGCCGCCCCGACCGCTGGACCCATCTGGGGAAGCAATTTCGGCAGCACCACCGAGACGAGTCCGAGAGTGAGCAGGGTAGCTAGATTGGGTTTGCTGATATCCTCGAACATTTCCGCCTCGGAACGATGCCTAGCGCAGGGCAGTTTAACAGACGGGAACTTGCGCGAGAACGGCAACTCGGGGAGCTGATCGCAATGACCGAGCTGGATAAACAGAAGGCGGTGGACCTGCTGAACCGTATTCTGGAGGCGGAGCTGGCGGGGGTTGTCCGCGACACCCACTACTCGTTCCTCGTATTTGGCCACAATCGGATCCCGATTGTGTCGTGGCTGCGGGAACAGGCGGCCGAGGCGCTCACCCACGCCCAGCAGGCCGGAGAGATGATCACGCTGCTCGGCGAATATCCGTCACTGGAGATCGGCCCGCTGCTCGACACGCATCGCACTGACATCGGCGCGATCATGCGCGAGTCACTGGAGAGCGAGGCGAAGGCGCTGGCGCTCTATCGTGAACTGCTGAAATGCGCCGAGGGGCGGTCCGTCATCCTGGAGGAGTACGCCCGTCAGATGGTCTATGTCGAGGAGCTCCACGCGAGTGAAGTCGACAAGATGCTGCGCAAGCCCGGCGAAGTCGCCGCTTTCCGCCCGACACGGTAGTCCCGATAAAACGCGCCACCGCCAAATATGGACCCGCTGCGTCGGCGGACACTCCTCCTTTGAACCTCAGAGGCGAATGCGTGTTTAAGGTGAACAACCGAACATTGACCAGCCATTAAACCGCGCCCCAGCGGCGGCGCCGGAGGTTTCGACATGCGGCTTCGCCGTCATATGACTAAAAATGGTGCCAAATGACCGGGCGGTCCGGTGAGCTTCCGTCCATTCCGGAGGCAATTCGCGCCCGGCTCGCGCGCCCGACGGTCCGCCTGTCGGGACCGGTGGGGCACCCCATGGTCGCCAGTTTCTTCGATCAGCTTCTTCCTGTGTTGGAGGTCGACGGATCTTCCTGTGTTGGAGGTCGACGGATCGATTCTGATCGAGCTTTTCACCGACGGCGGCGACGCCGAGATCGGCCGGCGCCTCGCCGAAGAAATGCGCTTGCTGCGCCGGGAGCACGCCCGGGATATCTGGTTTCTGGGCAAGACCCTCGTGGCCTCGGCAGGGGTGACGGTGATGGCGGCATTTCCCAAGGACAAACGGTGGTTGACCCGCGATGCGGCGCTGCTCATCCACGGTCGCAGGATGGTCAATGATCTACACCTCGAAGGCCCGCTGGGGAGTTGCCGGCGGGTGCTCGAAGAGATGATCGCCGACATCGATCACGGGCTGCGTCTCGAACAACAGGGGTTTGCCGAGCTGATCGACGGCGCAAATGTGGATGCGGAAGAAATCGCTCGCCGTGCCTATGGCGGCTGGTATCTGTCCGCCGAGGAGGCTTTGAACAGAGGCCTCGTCGCGGGTCTCGTCTAGCGAGCGCCGGCCAACGAGCGGCGGACGTCACATGAGCAATCAGCTCTCGAAAGCCTTTCTGAGCTTGGTGGCCAGATCCGAGTAGGTGAACGGCTTAAAGATCACCTCAACGCCGGGATCGAGCCGTCCGTGATGCACAATGGCGTTGCGGGCATATCCCGTCGTGAACAGAACTTTGATGCCCGGCCGCCTAAGGATCGCTTCATCGGCAAGCTGGCGGCCGTTCATGCCGCCCGGTAGCCCCACATCGGTGAACAGAAGACGAAGCTCGGGATGAGCGTCCAGCACTCGCAGAGCCGCCATGCCGTCAGCGGCGCTTATGACCTGGTATCCAAGATCGCTCACCATCTCGACCGTGTAGGTCCGCACATCCGGATCGTCTTCGACGACCAGCACGGTTTCGCCCTGCCGGGCCCGTGGAGCGATGAATGGCTCCGACGACAGCTCCAGAAGCGCTTCATCCCCACGGTGACGGGGCAGATAGAGCTTCACGCAGGTGCCCTGTCCCACCTCGCTGTAAATCTTAACATGCCCGCCGGATTGCTTCACAAAGCCGTAGACCTGGGAGAGGCCCAATCCAGTGCCCTGGCCCGTTTCTTTCGTCGTAAAAAAGGGCTCGAACGCTTTCTCGACGACGTCCTCGGGCATGCCTGAGCCGGCGTCGGTCACAAACAGCCCGACATACTGGCCGGGAGATAGATCGGCGTGCATTGAGCAATAGGCGTCGTCGAGATAGCAGTTGGCGGTTTCGATGGTCAATTTTCCGCCATTTGGCATCGCGTCGCGCGCATTGACGGCGAGGTTGATCAGCGCGTTTTCGAGCTGGTTTGCATCGGCAAAAATGTTCCACAGCCCGCCTGCCAAGACGGTTTCGATCGCGACAGCTTCGCCGAGCGCTCGCCGCAAGAGATCGGACATGCCGGTGACCAGCTTGTTAGGCGAAACCAGCTCCGGCGCGAGCGGCTGGCGTCGCGCGAATACGAGCAGACGCTGCGTCAGCTCAGCGCCGCGGAAAGCACCCCTTAGGGCGGCCGCGATCAGGCGCTGAAATTCGTGCTCAGTCGGAAGGCGCCGATGCATGGTTTCGATGTTGCCCATGATGACCGTCAGCAGATTGTTGAAGTCGTGGGCAATACCGCCGGTGAGCTGACCAATCGCCTCCATTTTCTGCGCCTGGCGCAACGCGTCTTCTATTAGCTGCCGGTTTTTGACTTCCTCGGCGACGCGTTCCTCGAGCGTCTCGTTGATCCGCTGCAGCTCCTGTTCGGCGTGGCGGCGAGCCGCAACCTCCCTTTGACTTGCTTCATAAAGTCGCGCGTTGTCGATCGCGATTGCCGTTTGCGCCGCAATACCGGTCACGATCCGCTCGTCACGCTGGGTGAAAACGCCGGGCTCCGAGTGACCGAAAAAAAGTCCGCCGATCACCTCGCCGGAGCGGGAGACCACGGGTATCGCCAAATAGCTGCGCACGGGCAGGTGTCCGGGAGGCATGCCATTATAAGGCGGGTCCTGCCCGTAGCGAGGATCAGCAAGGATGTCGTCCGAGCGGACCGAGCCTTCTCCGAGGAAGGTCGGGTCGAATACGCGCGTGTTGCGCGGCATCGGGAAGTTCGCAAAAGCTTCGCGCGGCGCGCCTGAAAGCGAGTGCAGCGTGTAGGTCTCGCCGTTTTCGTCGACGACATTGTAAAAGAAAGCGCCGAGCTGAGCCCTAGTGAGTTCGACCGCGGCGTCGGTAACAGTCTGAACGAGCCGCTCCAGGCTGAGTTCCGCCGCGAGCGCAGTGCCGGTGCGGTTGAGCACCTCCAACGTGCGCGCCTCTTCGCGAAGGTCGGCGATACGCGCTTCCAGAGTTTCGTTGAGCGCCAACAACCGGGCTTCGAGCGCCTTGCGCTCGCTGATCTCGTAATAGACGCCGGACACCCAACGGGTGTGGCCGTTGTCGCTCTTCCGGGCTTCGCCTTTGCCGGCGATCCAGTGGACGCTGCCATCCGGGTGTCTCACCCGGAATTCGCTATAATAGGCGCCCGATTGCGCTGCGCGCTCGATCGCCGCGTGCAACTTTGGCACATCGTCGATAAAAATTGCGCGCTCCCACTCGGAAAATAGGGGCTTTGGACTCCCCGGATCGAAGCCGAAGAGAGTCGCTACATAGGGCGTCCACTGCCACTCGTTTGTCGCCAAATCCCATTCGAACCAACCGATCCCGCTGGCAGTTTGCGCCAAACGAAACCGCTCCTCCGTCTGGCGAAGCCGGCTCTCTATATGCTCGCGGCTGTATTCGGCCTCGTCCATTGGCCGCCCGCCTAGGCTGTGCCGCCCAAAATCGATTTGGCTTCGGCCATCGCGCGCATCTTCCCGAGCGCGATGTGCCTCGGGAGATGATTGAACCCGCATGAGCTGGTGATGATCGTCTGCTCGGGCGCGAGCCACGGGTGCGCTCTGATCCGTTCGGCTATTTGGGCGGCGGTCTCGATATTGGGCGCCTGCACGTCGACGGCGCCGACCCCCAGCTGCTTGTCGCCGAGAAGGCCTTCGAAGTGGTCGGTCATATCGTGTTCGATCAGATATGCGTCACACTCGATGCGGCATACCAAGTCGGCTTTGTAGCGGCCGAAATCGAAGTAACGATGGCCGATCTGCCCATCGTAATCGGGGCCGACCGCGTAGTTCCCCTGACAGATGTGCACCGAGGCATGAACATCGTCCGGAAGCCCTTCGAGAGCGAGATTGATGGCCTCCACGGCACCGCGCACGTCGTCGTCGGATGCCGGCGTAAAGTAGGGCTCATCGATCTGAAGATGCTTGCAGCCGGCCTCGGCCAGGCGGCGGAAGTTGTTGTGCAACAGCTTGCCGAGGTCGAGCATCATCGGGGTGAGATCGCCGTAATGCTCGTCATAGGCGACCGCCGCCAGCAAGTGCGGCCCGGTCATCGTGATCTTGACCGGTTTGCGCGCGAAAGCGGATACCGTCCTGAATTCGTCGACCAGCCCCAGATCCGTGCTGTCGTAAATCGGGCCCTTGCAGATTGCGGCGGGATGGGTGACGTTCGGATCGTGCTTAGTGATCGGCTTGGGCCGGGTCTCTCCTTGAAAGGCCGGGATTTTCTGCCAGAAGTGGTTGAGCATTGCATTTGGCGGCGAGTGCCGGTTATGGGTGCGCCGATGCATTTCACCCCCGGTGATCAGGTCGATCCCCGCAATCTCCTGTTCCAGGATCGCCGCCTGCATCGCGCGAAATTGCGCGTCGGCGAGATCGGCCGGCTGGAGCTGTCCCAGGGTAACGAGCCGGTCGAGCGTCTCGTACCAGCGTGGAACACTATGCGCGCCGATGACCGTGGTCGTGTATTTTGGGTAACGAGGCATCGTCTTTCCCAAGCGCTAAGCTGCTTAATGCACCCGACGGTGTTCTGTGTTCCTCAGCATCTTAGCAGAAGTACCTGCGGCAATCGCGTGATACAAATGAATGGCTAATCGCCTCAATACGCGTCGACTTCGAGCGGACTAAGCACTTTTCTCGGCCGAAAGTTCCACGGCCATCTTAATATTTATCCGGCTTAATGTCCTCTGCACCCGCCGCGGGAGCCCGTAGTGCGGGCCTCGGCAAAGGCCTTGGCGCCGGTGATGCGGAAGGCGCGCGAGGAGGTGAAATCCTCCATTTGGCTGACCATCGGCGTCTCGACACTCTCGCCGGTGCGGATGAGGTAGACCGGCCCCCTGTTCGCTGCCAGGGGCAAGCTTTGCGGGAAGTCGCCGGCGCGGTCGAGGATGAGACAATGCGCGACCGTCACCGGCGCCTCACTCGCATCGGCGCCGGCGTCGAAAATGTTGTGCCGAAGACGCGGTAAGGGCGTCCGTGGCCGGCGGGCCGGCAACAACCTGCCGTTGGGTCGTGTTGGCCTGATCCACCTGTTAATTCTGGAGAAGAACAGGCCGGATTCCCGGAATGGTTGCAGTTCAAGAGAGATGCGCTTCGACTAAAATTGAATTCACTGTCATGTTATCCTAACCCGATTGTTTAGTTCACCCGACCACATACCATGCGAGTATGGCAATTTTCGGGTGCTTGAGCCGCCGCCATCGGTGACCAGACAGCACTGCAATAAGCGGAACGGGTAGGCGATCATCCGCGAGTTCAGCACATCCTCGACGGTGATCGGCGTCCCCGGGCGGCCGGCCCTGCCGGGCCATCCCCGGGGATCACGCGCGGGTTCTTCGCCGCCCATTCGCGCTGCACGACCGAGACCATCCCCAATTGCTCGTGCGTGAGCCCATAGGTCTTCATGTAGCGCAGCACGGGAATCGTGAACAAAGTCGGCGGCCCCATTGGCCCATAGGGCTGCTCGAACTGGCCTTCGAGGCTCGTCGGTGCAACGAGGTTGCGGGTGCGCCCGACGCCGGAGCGGCCGCTCTCGCCATCGGTGATTAAGCCGAGATGAGGCTCAGGGATCGCCCGTGTGAGCGTTCATATACGCCCGAAGAATAGCATTGATCCGCGTCTGGTAGCCGCGTTCGCTGCGGAACCATTCGAGAAGGTCGGCGTCCAATCGTATTGTCACCGTCTCCTTCCGCCGCGGCATGACCAGGCGCGCCTCCTTCCAAAAGGCCTCGTCGGTCGGCTTCGCATCCGGGTCGTCGATGATCGCGGCATGGACCTCCTCGTCGGTCATGGAGCGGACGCGCCGCCAGTC
>Ga0070766_10001351_pt1 | contig 11953 bp, 11 predicted proteins | sample HubBroMetageWFT6_FD_69782 | JGI IMG/M metagenome (GOLD analysis project Ga0070766, IMG submission 69782) | Warmed and freeze-thawed soil microbial communities from the Hubbard Brook experimental Forest, New Hampshire - Hubbard Brook CCASE Soil... | ecosystem: Environmental > Terrestrial > Soil... | reverse complement strand
TTCCGACGTTGATGGCTCCGAGGAAGAAGGAACGCCGATGGTGCCCGCCGGCGGCGTCCGTCAATATTCTTTTGTCCCGCGTCCCTCGGGGACGCGTTGGTATCACAGCCACGTTCACGCCGGCCGCGACCTGAAACGCGCCACGTTCACCGGGCAATTCGGATTCCTCTCCATCGAACCAAAAGAAGATCCAGGCCAGTACGACGCCGAGGTATTTCTCGCGCTGCATGGTTGGGATGCCTATCTAACCAGCCAGGGCAGCGATGCCAGTCTGGATGCAGCCTATCCTGTCTACTCCATTAACAGCCACGCTCTCGGCTCAGGCGATCCAGTGCGCGTGAAAGAAGGTCAGAGAGTTCTTTTCCGCATCCTGAACGCCAACGCCACCGAACAGCACCGCATCGCCCTGTCCGGCCACAAGTTCAAAGTAGTCAGCCTCGACGGTAACGCTGTGGCCATTCCGCGCGAAGTGGACGCAATCGATATGGGCCCCGCCGAGCGCCTAGACGCCGTCGTTACCATGAACAATCCCGGCGTATGGATTCTAGGCGAGGCGAATGATCGAACCAGAAAAGACGGCCTCGGCATCGTAGTCGAATATGCCAACCACAGCGCACGACCGCAGTGGACTGAGCCCGCCAATTCTCCGTGGGATTACACCATCTTCGGCCGCGAAATAGAAACCCCCGAGCCCGCCGGCGGAGTCGTCCCCTTGGTTTTTCGCAAGAAATTTGCCGGCAATCGCTGGGTCGATAAATGGACCATCAACGGCAAATCGTTTCCCAAAACCGATCCCATCCGCGTCCGCGCTCATACGCGTTATCGCCTTCGCTTCGATAACCAAAGCGACGAATCACACCCCGTTCACCTGCACCGCCACAGCTTCGAAATCACACGATTCGCCGGCAAGGCAACCGCCGGCGTCATGAAAGACGTGGTCGTCGTGCCCGCGAGAAAGCAAGTCGAAGTGGATTTCACCGCCGACAATCCCGGCCCTACCCTTTTCCATTGCCACCAGCAGCTGCACATGGACTACGGCTTCATGACGATGATCCAATACACGGGCTGAGCGTGCTTTGTCCCCCGCGGAAGAGTAAGATTCTCGCTCCTGGTATAGGCAAGTGTAGTTTGACTTCACGGAGTCCGCCCATGAAGCGCATTGCAATCCTTGGTCTCTGTACCCTGTTGTTGCCAATCGCCGCCTGGGCAAACACGATCGATCTAGCCAATGAGTTTGGTTCGGTCACGATCGCGGGCAGCGGAATCGTTGCCCTGCGCTCGGAGCTGACAGGGGTCTCCATAGGGTGGCGAAAAGCGCCACCGGGACACCGCCTCGGCTCCATCAGCTTTTCGACCGGCGCCCTCATCGAGGGAACTCTCTTGGGCGGCGGACTCTTTTCTAGTACCAACTCCAGCTTCGTCGCAACTGGCTCAGGCAAATACGGCGTGCCCAAGGGGACGATTTTCACCGGCAGTTTCGAGGGCCCTATCACTTGGGCCTTAGAAAGCCACACCGGCAACAATTATGTCTTCGAACTAGCTGGCGATGTCATGGGGACGACCTACACTGGCCGAGAAGTGAATGGAACCACGTCGCAGACCATTTACGTGAATCAGAATTCCTGGTACCAGAACCAGCGCGGCACCCTCCACAGCGGCGTCACCCGCGTCGGCGCCGCCCCGATTCTGTGGCCTGAACCCGACACACTATTATTGTCAGCCACAGGCGTGGCCATCATCTTTGCCGCAACCCGACGCCGCGGGCGCATTCGGGCGTAACCTGGGCACCTCAGAAGAATCTCGTGATCCCTTCTTCGAGCACCACCACTTTGTCCTTCACTCCAGCCTTCACCGCTTCCCGCTCCAATAATTGCAGCGGCTCATCAATCGGCTCGTGCGAAAGCCGGAACGTCCCATAATGCATCGGAACCATCCAGCGCGCATGCAGATCAAGAAACGCGCGCGTAGCGTCTGCCGGGCTGGTATGCACATTGCGGAATTGCGGCGGATTGTAAGCTCCTATCGGCAGCAGCGCCAGCTCCGGCGAAAGCCGCTGCCCAATCTCGCGAAAGCCCGCAAAATACGCCGTGTCTCCCGCGTGATACACAGAGTGCTTCCCGCTGCGCAGCACATACCCGCCATAGCCGCGATGCGAATCCTTTAGAATGCGCGCGCCCCAATGCCGCGACGGCACATGAGTGATGTCGACGGTGCCGTGGCGATACGTGTTCCACCATTCCAGTTCGACAATCTTTTCATAGCCCAGATCGCTCACCAGATCGAAGAGATGATGAGGGACCACCAACGTCGGAGCGGTCCCCGTCGCGCGCCGCGTCTGGCGCGCGATGGTGCGCAGCGATTGCTTATGCAGGTGATCGAAGTGCGCATGTGTGACCAGAACGACATCCGTCGGCGGAAGGTCGCGCAGATTCAACCCCGGTTGCCGCAGCCGCTTCAGGACGAACAGCCAGCGCGCAAAATTAGGATCGATGACGACGTTCAGTCCGCCGATCTGCAAAAAGAAACTGGAATGCCCAATGAAGGTCACGCCAAGCTGCCCATTCGAAACCAGCTTCGGCTTGTGCGTCTTGCCCGTGCGCGGAGTGACGGCAGAATGCCGCACCAGCTCTGTGAACTGCCCTGCTCGCTTGCGCAGCGCGCGATTTTTCAATGAGGACTTTAGCATTGTTTCGACCGCTCACCTCAGCCGCTGGCACCGCTGGCTTAGAAAGAGACGATAAACGCATTATCGGCTTTAGCGGGTCAACTCTCTAGTGCAATTTGATGCTCTTGACGACGACCGCGACACGCGCGATTTTAGGGCTCTGCGATAGCAAATCTCTGCCCGTTTTGCTTGACCGCTGCTTTGCCGGTCATATTTAATCCAAAGTTGATCCGAAGTGGCGAATTTTCATCTAAGATTTCAGAACTCGGATAAGAAATATTCGTTGAAGGAGTCACTCCGATGCGCGTCGCTTTTTTAGGTCTGGGAATTATGGGCGGTTCGATGGCCGCCAATCTGGTCAAAGCCGGCCACGAAGTCTCCGTCTGGAATCGCACTAGCAAAGACGTAGAAGGTGCGCGCACCGCCTCTTCTCCCGCCGATGCGGCGAACGGTGTCGAAGCTGTCTGGATGTGTGTCTCCGACACGAAAGCTGCCGAATCGGTATTATTTGGCCCGAACGGCGTCCACGATTCGCTCGCCGACGGCATGATCATCGCCGACTCCAGCACCATTTCTCCGACCGCCACGGGGCGCTTCGCCGAACGCGTCAAGGCCAAGGGAGTCGCTTACGTCGACGCTCCCATGACCGGCTCGAAGATCGCGGCCGCCGCCGGCAGCCTGATCTTCATGGTCGGAGGAGACGACGCCGCGCTAGCCCGCCTGCAGCCGCTCTTTCAAGCCATGGGCAAGCAGGTCTTCCACATGGGCGGAACCGGCAAGGGGCAAGCCACCAAGCTCGCCATGAATCTGCAGATCGCGATGATCTTCGAAGGCTTCGCCGAGGCGCTTACGCTAGCCTCGAAGCTCGGAGTAGACATAGAAAAGATGCTGCCGCTGATCCAGGCCTCCATGGTCCGCTCGGGTGTGGTCGAATACAAGGCTCCATTTATCCTGCAGCGCGACTTCTCGCCAAATTTTCCCTTGCGCCTGATGCTGAAAGACATTCGCCTCGCCCTCGACGCCGCCAAAGAATCCCGCGTCCGCCTGCCCGGCCTCGAAGCCGTAGAAGAGGTCTACGACGTAGCCGCGGAGGAGGGGCAGGGGGATCTCGACTATGCGGCCACGCTGACGCTCTTAGAAAAATGGGCGGGAGTCGAGGTGAGAGCCACGGCTAAAGCTAGCTGAATCTGGGAAAAGTCCGCAAGGAAATGGATGCGGTTGTGTTGGCGTGTCGGCGAAGTACGGTTCAGCCGCCACATTAGAATGCAAACGCCACTCCTGCTGTTGGCGTGATGGGAAGGCCCTGGCCAGTGACCACGTTGAACGTATCATTTTGATTTGCGGAAGTGTAAAAGTAGCGGGGATTGTTGTGGTCGGTGAGGTTGAGGACTTCGCCGTGCAGCACCCGGCACGCGGGCGCCCGCTCCACTATTTTCGCAGTCGACAAAAGCTACTGCAACGGGGTGACGCTGGCGTCGCAGGTGTTGATGGCGGTTACGGCGCTTCGCACTACCGCGTCGGCGAAGGAGCAGAAATAGCGCGTTCCGGTTTGGTTGGGGACGGAGGGCGTGGCAATCACGTTGTAGGTTCCGGCGGGAGTGCCGGCCACTCCCGATAAGGCGTAGATGTAGCCGTTCTTGGTGCCGGAGGCGAGTTGCGTATCGATCAGGCAGGCGCTCGCTGAAGTCGGCGGAGCGCAGGCGGTCCCGCCGAGAGCGCCGAGCGTTGCGGCGTAGCCTACGGTGGGATAGGCGGAGTCGTAGGAAATTTGCGCGGTGTTGATGGTGCGCACGGCTCCGACGGCGGAGGCTTCGTTGGCCGACATGCGGGCGCGCAGCAGGTTGGGGATCGCTATCGAGGCGATGATGAGGATGATCGCCACTACGATTAGCAATTCGATCAGGGAGAAACCATTTTGTTTTTTGCTTCGATCCATCATGAGTCAACTCGATTCTCTGGTCCGGGAAAACTTCGCGTCTGCGGCGTAAACTGCCCGGCAGTCGCCGCTTTCGGACGAAAATCAGTCTACACCTATTACCTTAAAGGAACGAGGAATCTTCGCGGGATTGCAAATTTTTATCTAACTTTTCTCAGGCACGCCGCGGTCGCCGAGCTTTGCTCGGCTGGGCAGGTGAGGGCACCTGCCCCAACGTGAGCTTGGCGGCTACGGTTGCGTCGGCAATGATTTCAGATAGGCCACCACCGCTTCGGCGTCGCTGCGGTCCATGCGAAATTGGGGCATGGGGAAGCGGAGACGCGTTCCGGTGGTCCAGATACCGGTGGTTAGGAGCTTGACCATGTCGGCGTCGTCGGCGGGCGGAGTGCCTCCGATACGGGGAACGCGGACGGGCCAGTCCGCGTCGGGCTCCGAGGGCATGAAAGGCACAGGACCGCCCTGGAGCCAATGCCTGCGGTCGGGATTGCCCTGGCTGTCGCGCGGAGTGTGGCATTGTCCGCACATGGCAACACCTTCGACGAGATATTTTCCGCGAGCCACGTCGGAGGCCCCGGCTCTTTCAGTTGTGCTTTGCGGAGTTTTGGCCTGCGGCTTGTGGTTTTGAGCCGAGGCGGCCTGCGCCGTGAACACGGCGACGGCCAAGGCTGCGGCCAGCGAAATAAAGGCTAGCCGGGATAGCGCGGGTATAGAGGACATTGATTGCGAGGATCGCGAAAACATTGTTCTAGGGAACATTATTTCAGAGAACATTATTTTAGAGAACATTGCCTGTTACTTTCTGAAGGCGGCGGTTTGAAGCGCTGTCTTCGTATTCGGTCGATATTGTACGCTTTGAGCAGGGCCGAGGGTTTTGCTTCCTGGATTATCTCGATTGCGCATAGCGATTGTCTACTTCGTCATTCATCTTTAGTCATTGGTGATTCGGCCGATAAGCGCCAGAGGCTTTAGCGGACAGAAGTGTCCGCTCCCCACGAACACGAGCTAGTCGCAGACGCTGCGGCCGGCGGGTTGGAAGCTATCCATTTGCGCCTCGCGCTGGCTGGTGACATGGCCGTCGGCGGTCTTGCCGTATTGCTCTTCGCCGGGACAGTAGTAGAGAGCGGAGTGGGTATCGACCCACACCTGGATGCTTGGGTCTCCTTGAAGATGGACGACGGGCTGGGGAGCCTCGGCGATGCCGAGAGTGATAAGGGCTCGCTCCCAGGGACCGAGCGCGGGCCGCCGCGGAGCGGCCGCAGCCGGCCACAAAAGGGCTAGTACAGCGACGAAGAGGGAGACTCCGAGGTAGAGATCGGCGCGATGAAAGCGGATGGTGACGCTTAGTTCGGCAAGGCGTTGCATCAGGGACTTCGGGGCGGAGTCGTTCGCGGGGGAATCGCCAATAGGATCGCTGCTCGGATCGTTGCCGGGATCACGGTTCGGAGCATGGCTCGGATAATCGGTCGCATCGCTCTCCCAGCTGTCGGATGGCGCGTTGGCTGGAAAAAAATCGTCAACCGCAGGGGACGCCAACGGGCGTGGGAAACGATTCGAGTCTTGGGGCGCTGCCTCTCGGCCGGAGGTTCGTTCGCCGAGTGCGGATGCTTCGGTCGCTGACAGGTCGACGCGGGAATTGCGGGAAACAGTTCGATCGAGTGCGCGTTCGTTTACGGCTTCCGCGTGCACGGCCGTTTCTCCAGTTGTCTGATTGGGTGGGAAGGCGCGTTCGGGAAGATCGGGCGCGGAACGAGGGCGCAGCGGGCTTTTGGCTCCGAGTTGCGGGAAGCGTTTTGGCAGACCTTGGCGAATTCTTTGAACGGCTTCGTCGGTTTCGGGCGAGCGCTCGGGCCACAAGCCCTGCTCCTGGCTCATCAGCCACATCGACGCCCAATTGCGCTGCAAGCGCTCTCCCGGACGAAACTGATCGAGGCCGCAGCTCTGGCAGTGCGCTGCATCGGGCGGCTTGGGTGCGCCACAATGGCGGCAAACGACAGCGACGTCCGGCGCGAGGCGCGTGGTTGACTGCTCTTCGGTGGGTGGTTCTTCGATGAGTGATTCGCTTGGTTGGGTCTGCTGCGAGCTCTGCGGCTCATTATGTTCTTGCGCGAAATCGAGAGGTTCTTCGGGCCGATGGATCTGTTCCTGATGCGGCCGATGGCTTTGCTCCTGCTGTCGCCGATCATTATGTTCCTGAATGGTAAAGGCGGCGGAAAGCAGACCCTGAAAAGATGGTTCGTCCAATGTGAGGTGAAGCCGAGTCGGACTGGGCCGAGATGTGGACATGACAGAGCGGGGAGAAAGCAAACAGACTAGCAGCATTGTAGTGCAAGTGTGGGCGGTGTGAAACGAAAGAAAAACAGAGCGTTTTTGGGAGGAATTCCTATTTGGGAGCGCCAGAGTGGAAGAAATCGATGAAAACCATTTAAGAAATGGTGAAGAAATGCCGAAATGTCGAAGATTAAAGAGATAAAGACGTAAGAGCGTGCAATCAAACGGAATTGTGGTGGAGCGAAGATTTGGCGAAGCATGTGCTGATGGTCGAGTGTGGGTCGCGACCCCAGGACTGAACTGACGGAGCAGACGAAACGCCAATGATTAACTTGATTAACCTCAATAACATCAAGATAACGTCGCATGACCAAGAGGTGCTCCATCTGTGGTGCAGGGATGCAGCAACCAAGAAATCGCGAGCCACCTGAACATCAGCCCGCGGACCGTCAAACAGCTCGTGGGTCCGGGTCAAGGGGTCAATCGATACCCGAAAGATCGAAAGATCGGAGCTTACTCGATCCTGGTTCACGGATTTGATCACGATTAGGACCTTCACTAGCGAAACAGATTTCACAATTCTTTTCTTGCGCCGATTCTTGCAGGAGCCCGAACGGCCTTGGGATTCGCGACCTTGCCTGGAGCTAATCGGTGTTTTTTCATAGAGATAGCTCAATGAGACTGTCGCTCTCCGTGAGATCCTCAGCAAGCGCCGTGGCCGTCGCATTCCCGGTAATCAAATTGCAGGGTTGCTTGAGTACAGGTTTGCTTCTTTTTGGCGCCGGCAGGAACTTCCGAGGTTCAGCAGAGTTAATCGTTCGGGGCATCATCTGTTCAGGCTCGACTGGGGTAGGGATGGCTTATAAGGACATTTTCTGGATGGCATGCGATTCAACCGAGCAACTGCGGGCGGAATACGGGCCGTTCCATTCGCGCGAGGAAGCGGAGCTTGAAGCGCGCAAACTGGGCTTTCGGTACCTGCTGCGCTACGAGCACATCCTCGGGCCTGACGAAGAGATTGAAGAAGTGCGCTGCATCTTCCTTGAACTGCAGGAGGTGCAGACTACTCAGCGTCCGGGCGTTACTTTTCACACACGCTGTGCCAGTTGTGGCGAGGCCGCGACTCATGAGAGAGCGTGGCAGGCGGAGGTCTGGGCCGATATCCACGAATTCGAGCACACCCGCCACAAGGTCAGACTCTTCGAACATGCCCGCGGAGAAGGTTTGAAAGAGATCGGCGACTGGCGCGGCCACGCAGCCTAACGAGCGAGAGAGTCGAGAGTCAGAGAAAATTTCAGGCGAGACTACCCAGCACAGATTTTCATTTTGTTCCACGATTGGCCGCACGCTTAGGGCTTGGCGACGGCATTGTTCGGAAGCTTTGGGGTTAGCCTGCGGATGACGAATTCTTGAAATAGATTGCCGATGGCACTGGCCCCGATTCCGATGGCCGAATTTTCGAAAGTTAGTCCCGCTCCGCTACGATCCTGAGCCGGATAGTAGAGATTGGAAATGCCGCCGGCCGCAAGGCTTCCGAGAATATTCGAGTAATTTACCTGCCAGACTCCGTTGTCGCCCTTGCAGATCAGGGCGTTGGCAACCGCATACAAAAACCGCGACGGCACGCTGCCGGTTCCCTTGTAGAAGTAACGCGGATCCTGTTTCAGCAGCGAGGGCAGAATCGCGGATCCGATGAGCGTGCCCGTGGCCGCGTCGCCGTAGTTGGCGCCGAAGCGTTTTGCGTAGCCTTGCGCGCCTTGACCATATCCGGCGAAGTGATTTTGCGCCTGCTCCACACCTGCGCTGCCCGCCACAATTACGAAGGTGAAGGGATCTCCCAAGGTCTTCCAGGCAAGATTGAATTTTTGTTTTGGAGTGAGTGGAACGGCATGGGGGTCATAACTGACATAGAAATTGGGCAGGACGCCGAGCACCCGCTGTTTCTCTTCAGCCTTGATCTGCTCTTCCGCCACCTCGGTCTGCGTGAGCGTAACCTCCATATCGGCTGCATTGGCCGCCACGGTCAGGGCAGCTTCGGGGACGATATCGATTTCGCCAGCATGCAGGATTCCACCGGACGTTTTCGGAGCGAAGCCGGCGGAGGTGATGGTGAGCTGGAAAGGGCCGGGGACGATGTTATCAAAAGAAAATTGTCCATCTCCGTCGGATAGAACTTGCTGAGTGAGGGATTGGTCTCCGCCAGGCCGAGTGAGCCTTACCTGGGCTCCGGCGATTACGGCTCCACTTTGATCTGCGACGGTGCCGCTGATGCATCCGGGCAATTGGGAATCGGATACGGGCTTTGGCTGAGGGGTTTGTGATAGGCAGAATGACGTCCAGCCGAAAGCGATCAATGCCAGAAACCGGGGTGCAGATTGGAACCGAAAGACCATGAATGAAGTAACTCTATTCCTTCCTGTACCCCGTTTCCACATTACCGAGGTGATCCATTTCTCAACCTCTGCCCCACAAACAGCGGGCGGGAGATTCCATTTCGCAACTAAATTCAGGCCCGGCGGTTTTCTTCTTGAAAATCTCTTTCTAAACTTTGATGCAGGATATAAGCATACCCAGCCGCCCTCCAAACCACGACCCTGCGAGATTTTTCAGCAGCTACGCCAAGGCATATATACTTTAGGGAACCCGAACCCGCCCCGAAAAACTCAGATGAAGATTCCGACCGAACCGATTGGGAGCATACTCAGGCCACTGGAATTGATTGAGGCTATTGGCGCAGCGGGCGATTTTGCCGGTCCGAAAAAAGGCACTCGGCTGGCGGAAAAGATTTTCGGAAACGAGTGATGGACGAAAACGCAGAAAAACTGTTGCGTTCGGTCGCGCTGCAAAATGAGCAGGCCGTTGTTCTTGCCCGAGAGCGGGCAGAGCGCGATCTAATCCGAACGAAGGAGGCGCTGGAGCGTAAGACGGCGGAACTGGCCGAGCAGCGCGAATTCTTTCGCGTCACCCTGGCGAGCATTGGCGACGCTGTGATCACCACGGACGCGGAGGCGAAAGTCACATTCTTGAATGGCGTCGCGGAAGCGATGACGGGATGGAAAGCGGAGGAGGCTGTCGGCCAACCCCTGGATAAGGTGTTCAGCATTGCGAATGAGCGTAGCCGGCTGCCGGCACCGAATACCGTGACCCAGGCCCTGCGCGAGGGAGTGGTAGTCGGATTGGCTGATCCCACGGTGTTGACTGCTCGCGATGGAAAGGAAACAGCGATTGATGACAGTGCGGCGCCGATCCGGGATGAAACCGGGAAAATTTCCGGCGTGGTGATGGTGTTTCGCGATGTCGGTGAGCAGCGGAAGGCGGAGAATGCGCTGCGGCAATCCAATCAGTTATTGAGAGAGGCGCGGGACGAACTGGAAAAGCGAGTGCAGGAACGCACCGCGGAACTGGAGACGGCCAACGAGAATTTACGCGATCTCTCCGCGCGCCTGTTGCATTTGCAGGATGACGAACGGCGGCGCCTGGCGCGTGAGCTGCACGACAGCGCGGGCCAGATTCTAGCTGCGATTGGCATGAACATCGCCGTGGTCCAGGCGCAGTCGCATAAGCTGGATTCGTTTGGGGCGAGGGCGGTCTCGGAAAATGCGCAACTGGTCGAGCAGGTTTCGCGGGAGATTCGTACCATCTCTCATCTTCTGCATCCTCCGCTGCTCGAAGCGGCGGGCCTGGTTTCCGCACTGCGCTGGTATGTGGATGGATTTTCAGAACGCAGCAAGATCAAAGTCGATCTCGAAGTGCCCGCGGATTTTGGGCGGTTGCGAAACGATGCGGAACTGGCCATCTTCCGGATCGTTCAGGAGTGTTTGACCAACATTCATCGTCATTCGGGGAGCACAACCGCGGCGATCGTGATTCGTCGGGAAGAGAGCCAGTTGACGGTCCAGGTTCGGGATAGCGGGAGGGGCATACCGCTGGACAAACAAAGGGAGCTGGCCGAATCGAGCCGCGGCGGTGTCGGATTTGGTGGGATGCGGGAGCGGCTGCGGCAACTCGGCGGGACGTTGAAGATCGAATCCGAAGGACCGGGGACGGTGGTGAGCGTGACTCTCGAGGTGCAAAGCGCGCCCTCGGATTTCTAATCGTCTTGATATTTCTTGCGGCTCACGGCGGGAAGCGCATTTAGAGCGTGAGTTTTACGGCGGCGGGTTCGTCTAGCATCCACAATAATTTTCCGTCAGAGGGCTGCACTCGTTGCGAGGGCAGCGGTGGCGAATTCTTGCCCTCTAAGACCTGGTGGAGCATCTCGGCTTTGTCAGGGCCGCTGGCGAGAAACATAACCTCGGCGGCGCGATTGAGCACGGGAAACGTGAAAGTGATGCGGTGAGTTTTGAACTTCTCGACCCAATTAGCGACGACGAGACGTGATGGTTCTTCGAGCGCCGCGGAATCGGGGAAGAGGGATGCGGTGTGACCGTCGGGGCCCATGCCGAGGAGGATGAGGTCAAAGCGGGGGAATTCGTTGGGCTTGAGAGCGAAGAAGCGGCGCAGTTGGGCTTCGTAGTCGGCGGCCGCGGCGTCGGCATCGGGATTCTCTGCACGCACACGGAAGACATTCTCGGCCGGAATCGTAATTTTGGAGAGCAATGATTCCTGGACCATCCGGTAGTTGCTTTCGGGGTCGGTGGGCGGGACGTGGCGTTCGTCGCCGAAGAATAAAAAAACGCGGTTCCAGGCGAACGTGGCGTAACTCGACGCGAGTAACGAATAGAGAGCTTTCGGGGTTGAGCCGCCGGAGAGCGCGACCGTGAAGCGTCCCTGGGCGCCGATCGCAGTGCGAGCGACGCGGATGAATTCCTCGGCGGCGGCGTGGTAAAGATCGGCGGCGGTGGCGAGGACTTCTATGGATCGGGTAAACGGCATAGAAATTACAAAATTACACCCTCATTTTACTTCTCGAAATTTCTCCAGCGACGGCCGTCGCGTTCCATCAATTCGTCGGACTCTTTTGGGCCCCAGGTTCCGGCGGGATAGTTGGGAAAATCACGCGGTGGCAAAGCCTTCCACACGTCGAGTACGGGATTGACGATGCTCCAACCGGCTTCGACCATGTCGGCGCGCTGGAATAGCGT
>Ga0070766_10001347_pt1 | contig 11967 bp, 14 predicted proteins | sample HubBroMetageWFT6_FD_69782 | JGI IMG/M metagenome (GOLD analysis project Ga0070766, IMG submission 69782) | Warmed and freeze-thawed soil microbial communities from the Hubbard Brook experimental Forest, New Hampshire - Hubbard Brook CCASE Soil... | ecosystem: Environmental > Terrestrial > Soil... | reverse complement strand
CCGCCCGCCGATCACCAGCGCGGCGCCGATGGTGACGACGACCACCACGACGGCGATCGCCAGCGCGTAGGGCGCACGGTAATGCAGCACGGTGACCAGGGCGGCGCCCACATACCCCGGCGAGTTGACCAGAAGGTTCCCGGGATACCACCCATTGCCGACCACGGCCAGGGTGATCACCAGCACTGCCGCCGTCCCGATGGCAATCGGAGCGGCGATCCAGAAGCGGTCCGGAAGGGTCGGTCCGGCGACGAGCCCGAGGTATGCATCTCGCCGGAACACGAGCACGACGGCGCCCGCCGCGATTCCCGGCACCACCAGCTGGACCACCGCCAGGGCATAGGCGCCCGAGATGAGCTCGAGTATGGCCATCAGCGCGATCAAGGCCGCGCCCGCATAGGCAGCACGGCGCAGCGAAGAAAGCCCAACTGCGGCCCCGGCGGCGAGCACGATGAGCACGGCGACGGCGTAGAACGCGACTGCGTTAGGGGTCATAGGGGCGCGGGCGGCATTGTAGTCAGCCCGGGCTCAGACCGAATCGTCGTCTTCAAGCCGCGACGCCCGCACATGCGCGGCGGCACGGACGGTTCCGGGGACGCGCTCGAAGAGGAGCACCAGGCTCAGACCGACGGCGGCGACCAGCAGACCGACGATCGCGACCGGGGTCACCCGGATCTCGATCAATGGCAGCGAGACCCCCGCATCCCAGGGACCGGGCACCGATGTCGAGGCGGCGGTGGCACCCAGGCGTGCGACTGCGGCGGGGCTCGGGAACACGCGCTGCCCGACGACACCGACGACGAACGCCAGGCTCCCGGCGCTGCAGAGGTAATACAACCAGTTGCCGGTGTGACGCCCGATGTACGCCGACGTCGTCACCGCCAGACAGCCGGCCAGCACCGCGAGGATGCCGATCACGACCTGCCCCGGGGTCGGTGGCACCGCCGCGGGACCTCAGGCGGCCCGGCGGATCATTCCGCCTCCGAGGACCTCGTCTCCGTGGTAAAGGACCAGCGACTGCCCGGGCGCCGCCTGGTCGACCGGCGTGTCGAAGCTGACCTCGACCGCATCGACGTCACTCCTCTCGATGCGCGCCGGGTGCGCGTCTCCGTGAGCGCGCAGCTGCGCCTCGCAAGCCGTACCAGCCGGAGGGGCGCACCCCGCGATCCACGAGAACGAGGACGCCAGGACGGTATCGCTACGGAGCGCCTCTCGAGGGCCCACGACGACCCTGTTCAGTTCGGGGAGAAGCTCGATGACGTAGCGCGGCGCCGCATCTGGACGCGAGGGTTGAATCCCCAGGCCGGCTCGCTGTCCCACCGTGAAGAACGGCAGCCCCTCATGCTCTCCGAGGACGGTGCCTTCGACGTCGCAGATCACCCCGGGAGCGAAGCGTCCCGCGAGGCGCGCGCGCAGCTCGGATTTCAGGTCCGAGTCGACGAAGCACAGATCCTGCGACTCAGGCTTGGCAGCCGTTCCCAGACCGAGCGCCGCCGCCTCGGCTCGCACGCCCGCCTTGGACTCGTCACCTCCGAGGACGAACACCACGCCTTGTAGCTGGAGCTGATCGAGCCGGTGGAGGACGTACGCCTGGTCGCGCCGCGTATCGCGGGCACGATGCAGGGTGACCAGCGAGCCCCTCCGTCCGGTGCGGGCGTAGTGGCCGGTCGCGAGGTGGGTCGCGCCGGCGGCCCGAGCACGGTCGAGGAGCACGCCGAACTTGATGCGCTGGTTGCACGTGACGCAGGGGTTCGGGGTGGTCCCCTGGGCGTAACCGTCCTCGAAGTCCCGAACCACGGCGGCCTCGAAATCACGCTCGAGGTTCCAGACATAGTGCGGCAGGTCGATCGCCGCGGCGACGCGTCTGGCGTCATCGACAGCGTCGATGGAGCAGCATCCGCGGTCCCTGACCGTCTCCCGGCTCGCCGGCCACATCGCCAGGGTGATGCCGAAGGCTCGCAGTCCGGTGGCCGCGACCCGAGCGGCGGCGACACTTGAATCGACCCCGCCCGACATCGCCACGGCGATCACCGCTGAACGCGGCAGGAGATCCAGCGGACGGTCAGCGGGGATCGCCACCTCCGGCAACGGCGGGGACGATCGATACCTCGTCGCGCTCGGCGATGGGTGTGTCGAGACCCTGGGCGAAGCGGATATCGGAGTCATTGACGTAGATGTTGATGAACTGCCGCAGGCTCCCGGAGTCATCGTAGAGGCGATCGTGGAAGCCAGGATAGGTGGCATCGAGATTGGTGAGCACGGCACCGACAGTCGCACCATCGACGCTGACCTCGGCGTTTCCACCCGTCAGCCTGCGTAGCGGTCCAGGGACACGGACTGTGGTTGCCATTGAGGGGCGAGTATACGGAGCGCTACCCCTTTGGCCGTTTCACGGCCGAGACCGCTGCCGCGACTGCGCGCTCTCCGCTCGGGCGCATGCGCCCCGCGGCGCGCAGCTCCGCCACCCGGCGAAGGTTGGTGTCGGTCCAGTTGCTCCTCGCCCGTCGCGGCGTGAAGCGGACCATGTAGCTTGCTTCGTCGACCCGCCGGAGAATGCTGTCGATCCAGCCGTTGCACAGTGCCTCGTCGACCGCCTCCGCATATGAGATGCCCGGGCGTTCGAATCCCTTCTTCCAGAACCCGATCCAGATCTCGGGAGCCGACGGATGTGCGGCGTACCACTCGGAGAGGTCCTCCTCGGTGCGGAAGAACCGGGGTCGAGCCGGAATCGCCGTGGTCACGGCGCGGGTTCGAGTTGTACGACGAGGGGGCTCTTCTCGACTCGCGTCCGCGCGCCGGCGACGAGGTCGTCGAAGACGAGCTGCGACCAGGATTCCATGCTGAGGTAGTGACGCCGCATCGCCTCGAGCGACAGTGACTCGCCTTCCAGCTTCTCGACCTCACGCACCTCAACGCTGCCCTCGGACGGCTCCACGAGGAACACGAGGCCCAGGTGGACCCGCGAAACCGGGCTCGAGTCGTCATTGAGCAGCGCCACGAGGCTGGCGCGCGCGGGCGACGCGCAGCGGATTTCCTCTGCCCACTCGCGGCGCAGGCCGCCCACCACGGGGTCCTCACGTTCCCCGTCACCGGGATTCACATGCCCGCCAATGCCGAGCGAGTACAGATGGTGGAGGCGCGCCTCGCTTGATCGGCGGAGGCGGCGGGTGAGCAGATACGTCTCGTCGTGGGCGTGGTGGACGACGCAGTAGGGGATGATCTGCTGCAGTGCCGGGTCGTCCTCGATGTCCGAGCGCGGCCGGTACTCGGACGTCGCATGCACCGTTCGCAGCACGCGCTCCAAGCCCCGCGCGACCAGCCCATGCCACGCGCCGTCCGGAAAGATGGTCGAGCGAGGCACACAGAGGACGTCCTCCGTCGCGTGCGCGCGGCTTCGCCGCGGCCCGACGGCACGCGGACCAGCCACGCTTCTCGGCACCCGGCGCATTCTTTCACCCGCGATGCCTGAGTTGCCCGAGGTCGAAGCGCTGTGCCGCTCCTTCGATACGACTCTGCGCGGCCGGGTGGTGGAACGCATGACCGTGCGCTCGGTCGCGGTGCTGAAGACGTTCGACCCTCCCGCGACGGCGCTCGAGGGCCTGGCGTTCGACGGCTGCGTCCGCCGCGGGAAGTTCATCGACCTCTCGTTGCCGCCGCTGCACCTGGTCGTGCACCTTGCACGCGGGGGCTGGATCAGGCTTCGCGAGAAACCGACCAACGCCCGGCCGTCGCTGCGCGGTCCGCTCGCGGTGATCGTGACGCTGAAGGACGGAGGAAGCCTCGAGATCACCGAGCACGGCACCGACAAGCGCCTGGCGGTTTCGGTGGTCAGGGATCCCAAAGATGTTCCGGGGGTCGCCCGCCTCGGCATCGACGCGCTCGATCCTGGGCTGTCGGCCGTCCGGCTGGCGAGCATCCTGCGCGATCAGCGGGGCACGCTCAAGAGCGTTATCGCGGACCAGTCAGTGATTGCCGGCATCGGGAACGCCTACTCGGACGAGATTCTCCATGCCGCTCGACTCTCGCCCTTCCGCCACGCTGATGCGCTCGGCGACGACGAGATCGAACGTCTCGCCGCTGCGGTGCTCGACGTGCTGACCGGGGCGGTTGCCCTTGCCCTGGAGTCCGATCCGGCCTCGCTCAAGGACGGCAAACGCGAGTCGATGCGCGTCCACGGACGTACCGGGCTGCCCTGCCCGGTCTGCGGCGAGACCGTTCGCGAGGTGTCGCTGGCGTCCCGCTCCTTTCAGTACTGCCCGCGGTGCCAGACCGGCGGGCACGTCCTCGCGGACCGGCGTTTGAGCCGCCTGCTTCGATGAGCCCGGCGGGGTTGGATGACGGTGCGGTTGGGCATGAGCGAGCCCTGTGGGCGCTCCGTGCCTACGACACCATCGCCCTGGCGACCACCAGCCAGGCGGGGCCGCACGTGGCGGGCGTCTTCTTCGCGCCCGAGCGCACGGCGACGGGAATCCGGCTCCTGATCGCGACCAGGGACGGGTCGCGACTGTATCGCGAGCTCGTGGCCGACCCGCGGGTCGCGTTCATGTGCTCGCCGGGCAACGCCTCGCGTTGGATCCAGGGTGGTGGCACCGCCTCTGTGGTCGAGAACCCGGCGCAGCGGATCGAGGTGGTTCGGCGTCTCATCGGCCATGCCGCGGGTGCCCAGGCTTATGTCGAAGGACCCGACGTCGTCCTGGTCACGATCGCGGTGCGGTGGCTCAAGGTCGTCGAGGCGCGCGACGGCCCGCACCTGCTCCTCGCCTTCGACACCTGAAGCTCAGGGGCCGAGCAGGATCCCAAGGTCGGAGAAGAACCGTGGGTAGGACACAGCCGCCGCATCGGCCCCCTCGATGACCGTGTCGCCGCCTCCCGCCGGAACCAGCGCGCCCGCGATCGCCCAGGCCATGGCGAAGCGATGATCTCCGGCGGCGTCGAGATGGGCGGCGCTGAGCCGCACCGGGCCTTCCACGGTCAAGCCGTCGGGGGTGCTTGTGCATGGAACGCCGAGACGGCGAAGTCCTGCCTCCAGCATCGCGATGCGGTCGGTCTCCTTGTTGCGAAGCTCTCCGGCATCGCGGATCTCGGTGACGCCCTCGGCCTGGCTCGCGAGCACCGCGATGATCGGCAGCTCGTCGATGGATCGCACGGTGAGCGACCCGGAGATGGTGATCCCGCGCAGCCGTGTCCCATGGACTTCGACATCGGCGACGGGCTCAACCCCCCCGGCCGCAGCAGTCTCCTCCACGCTCACCGCCGCTCCCATCGCCTCCAACACCGAGAGAATGCCGGTGCGCCCGGGGTTGACCCCAACGCCTGGGCAGCGCACTCGCCATCCAGCGCGGGACGCCGCGAGCGCCAGGAAGAATGCGGCCGAGCTGATATCACCCGGGACTCGCAGCCCGAAGGGTTCGAGCTGCCCCGGGTGGACGGTCACCTCGCCGCCCTCGGTCACCACCTCGGCACCGCACATGGCGAGCATTCGCTCGGTGTGATCCCGGGTGGGCACCGGTTCGATGACAGTTGTCGGCCCGTTCCCCGAGAGCCCAGCGAGCAGTATCGCCGACTTCACCTGCGCGCTCGCAACCGGCGATCGCCAGGTCAATCCCTCGAGCATCCTCCTGCCCTGGACATGGAGCGGCGCGGTCCCGGCCGGCGACGCATCGACGACTGCGCCCATGGCACGCAGCGGATCGACGACCCGCAGCATCGGGCGCCTGCGCAACGAGTGGTCACCGTCCAGGGTCGCGTCGCACTCGCTGCCGGCGAGGACCCCCGCGAGCAGACGCATGGTCGTGCCGGAGTTGGCGCAGTCGAGCACGGTGTCGGGGCTGCGCAGGCTGACGCCCACTCCGGCACCGTCGAGCGCGTAGCGATCGGGCGGAAAGTCGCGGACCCAGACGCCACAGGCGCGCAGGCACGCGGCCGTCGAGAGGACGTCAGCGGCCGGCGACGCGTTGCCGATGTAGGTCCGGCCCTTGGCGAGCGCGCCGAGAATCAGGGCTCGATGGCTGATGGACTTGTCGCCCGGAACGGTGACCTCGCCGTCCACCCGTGACGCCGGGGACACGCGCTCGACGTTCACCCTGTCGGGGCCGTCTCGCTGCCGATCATCGCGTTCAGGAAGCGCTCGGCGCCGGCAACCGCGTGCGCCGCATCGACGCCGATGGCGTCGAGCAACGCCGACCCCACGACCGCGGCCTCGGCGTGCCCGCGCAGCGCCCTCAGGTGCTCGTGGGTCGAGAGCCCGAAACCGAGGGCACGCGGCAGCGGCGTCAAACGGTGCACCGCGTCGAGCAGCGCCATGGCATCGTCGCCGATCGTCGCCCGAGCCCCGGTCACACCGGTGACCCCGACGCAGTAGACAAACCCGGCCGCCGTCGAGCAGACACGTGCCAGACGATCCGGCGTTGTGGTGGGAGCCACGAGCGGGATGAGCGCGATGCCCGCGGCGTGCACCGCTCCTCGGACGCCCGCGGCTTCGTCGAGCGGAAGGTCTGGGACGATGACTCCATCGACGCCCGCAGCGGCGGCTGCGCGGGCGAAGTCATCGACGCCGAAACTGAGCACCGGATTGACATACGTCATCACGGCGAGAGGGATGGTCACGCCCTGGGCGCGCGCATCGGCCACCTGCGCGAGGGCTGCGGCGAGCGTCATCCCGTTGCGCAGCGCCACTTGACCGGTGCGCTGGATTGTTGGTCCGTCAGCCAGCGGATCGCTGAACGGGATGCCGACCTCCACCGCAATGCACCCGGTGCGCTGGGCGCAGAGCAGCAACTCGACGAGGCTCTCGAGCATCGGGTATCCCGCGGTGAAATACGGGATGAGGCCGGGAGGCGTTCCCTCTTCGCGCGCCGCGAAGGCATCGTGGAATCGCGTATCCGGCGACGCGATCATGTCCGCTCGTGCTCGCGCACGGTGTCGACGTCCTTGTCACCGCGCCCGCTGAGACAGACGAGCACCACGTCATCCGCAGCGTGATCGCGCGCCAGTGCGGCGGCGACGTGCAGGGCGTGCGCTGACTCGAGTGCAGGAATGATGCCCTCGAGCAGGCAGAGGTCGTGGAACGCGGCGAGGGCGTCCGCGTCCGTGGCGGCGCGATACTCCACGCGTCCGCTGTCGCGGAGTGCGCTGTGCTCCGGGCCGACTCCCGGATAATCGAGGCCGGCGCTGATCGAATGGGTGGCAAGCACCTGTCCCCCGTCATCCTGCATCAGGTAGCTCAGCGACCCATGGAGCACGCCGGGACGTCCTCGTGAGAGTGGCGCTGCATGCTGGCCGCTGTCGAGACCGCGGCCCGCAGCCTCCACGCCGACAAGACGCACATCGTCGTCGAGGAACGCCGCGAACATGCCGATGGCATTGCTCCCACCGCCCACGCACGCCACCACGACAGAGGGCAGCCTTCGCAACCGGGACAGCATCTGGGCGCGCGCCTCGTCGCCGATGACCTGTTGAAGCCGGCGTACCAGTGACGGGTACGGGTGCGGCCCGACGGCGCTGCCGATGACGTAGTGGGTGTCGCGAACGTGGGCCACCCAGTCCCGGATCGCCTCGTTGGTCGCGTCCTTGAGCGTTGCCGAACCGCTGTCCACGGGCACGACCTCGGCCCCGAGCAGACCCATCTTGTAAACGTTCAGCGCCTGCCTGCGCATGTCCTCGCGACCCATGTAGACGACGCACTCGAGCCCCAGGGCGGCACACGCCGTCGCCGTCGCGACTCCATGCTGACCCGCCCCGGTCTCGGCGATGATCCGGCGCTTGCCCATGCGCAGCGCGAGCAACACCTGGCCGATGGCGTTGTTCAGCTTGTGCGCGCCGGTGTGGAGCAGGTCCTCCCGCTTCAGCCAGATCTGCGCACCGGAGCTGGCATCGCTGAGCCGGCGAGCGTGGGTCACCGGAGTCGGACGGCCCGCGAACTCTGCGAGCCAGCGCTCGAGGTCCGTCGTGAAGTCCGGATCGGCGAATGCGCCGGCCATCTCGGCGTCGAGCTCCTCGAGCGCCGGGACGAGGGTTTCCGGCACGTAGGCACCCCCATAGCCGTCGAAGCGGCCGCGCGCTGCTGCGCTCATCGTGGATCGAGTGCCCGCTGCGCCGACGCGGCTCTCGCTGCGATCACGAACCGGCTGACGAGCTCGGGGTCCTTCTCCCCCGGACGCCGCTCCAACCGGCTCGACGCGTCGACACCGGCAGGTCGCACTGTGGCGATCGCGGTCGCAACGTCGTCGGGTCCCAGGCCGCCGGCCAGCAGGATCTCGCGGTGGCGGGCGACGTCCGCCGCCAGCACCAATGGGACCTGGTGGCCGGTGCCGCCGGGGAGGGCTCCGCGATCGGGAACCCCGTCGAGCATGACCAGCGTGTCGGGCGGCCAGTCGATGGTGCTCGCGGTCGCGCCACCGTCGACGTTGAAGACAGGAATGACGGGAACAGAGCACGCCGTCGCCAGGTCCGGATCGACGACCCCGTGGACTTGAACACCGGCGAGGTGGTAGCGCGAGGCCGCCGCATCGCATTCGGCGGCGCTCGGCTCGACGAAGACGCCGATGAGGTCCGCGCGGTCTCGAACCACCCGGATGACCTCGAGGGCCGCAGCGTCATCGACCCAACGGGGGCTCTTCGGCACCAGCATCAAACCGATCCAGTCAGCACCCGCGTCGATCGCGGCCTCGGCGATCTCGCCCGTGCGGACGCCGCACACCTTGACGATCACGGCCGCGCCGCCTCGCGCGCCGCCGCGACCATTGCGGCGCACGCCTCCTGCGGCGATACCGCGCGCATCAGCGCCTCGCCGACGAGCACTGCGTCAGCGCCCTCACTCACGAGCCGGGTCACGTCCTCAGGGCTGCGAACACCCGACTCGGCGACGCAGACGATGCCGTCCGGTACCGCCTGACGCACCCGTGCGAAGGTCGCGAGATCCGTGGTGAGCGTTCGCAGGTTGCGGTTGTTGATGCCGACGCACGTTGCCCCGGCAGCCACGGCGACACGCGCCTCGCCGGCATCGTGCACCTCGACGATTGCCTGCGCCCTGCTGCGCTCGACACCCGCGAGACAGAGATCGAGCGCGTCACTGTCGAGCAGCGCAACGATCAGCAGCACCCAGTCCGCCCCCCCCACGCGGGCTTCCGCGATCTGCACGGGGTCGATGGTGAAGTCCTTGCGCAGCAAGGGGATATCGACTGCAGCGCGGATCTCGGCGAGATCGTCCAACGACCCTCCAAAGTCGGGTCCGTCGGTGAGCACCGAGATCGCGGCAACTCCGCACGCGGCGTATTCCCTCCCCAGCGCCAGCGGGTCCAACTCCGGCCGGAGCACACCGGCGCTTGGAGAGCGCCGCTTCATCTCCGCGATGATCGTCCCGCCCCGCAGCGCGTCCGCGAGACCACGCGCTGCCGGCAGTGACTCCGCTTTCGCCCAGAGTGCTGACTCCGCGCAGCGCAGTTGCTCCACCTCGGCGCGCTTGCGCACGGCGATGGCGTCGAGAGCGTCGCCGGCGGCGCTCACGCTGGGACTCCCGCAGTCGCGATCCCAGCGGTGTCGAGGAAGTTGCGCAGCAGCGCGTGACCCGCCGGCGTGCCGACGGACTCCGGGTGGAACTGCACCCCCTCGACGGGGAATTCCCGGTGACGCATGGCCATGATGAGGCCGTCGTCGCTCCAGGCCGTCGCCTCCAGCGCCTCCGGCAGGCCCGCGGTTGCAACCACCAGCGAGTGGTACCGGGTCGCCATGAAGGGATCATCGAGCCCGCGGAGCACACCCGCGCCGATGTGGTGCACGGCACCGACCTTGCCATGAACCACCGCCGGCGCGCGCACCACAGCGGCGCCATAGGCGACACCGATCGCCTGGTGGCCGAGGCACACGCCGAGCATCGGCATGGTGCTGCCGAGCGCCCGTACGAGGTCGACGCACACGCCCGCCTCCTCTGGAATCCGTGGACCCGGGGACATCACGATGGCGGCTGGATCTGATCGCGCGATGGCCTCGACCGACAGCGCGTCGTTGCGTTCGACCACCACGGTCGCGCCGAGCTCGCGCAGGTACTGCACGAGGTTGAACGTGAACGAGTCGTAGTTGTCGATGACCAGCACCTGACCACTCAGCGCTGAGCCCACGCGTTCGCCTCCTCCACCGCGAGGATCTGGGCGGACACCTTGTTGTCGATCTCCAACGTCTCCTCGTGTATTGACGAATCGGCCACGATGCCCGCCGCAGCCTGCACGTATGCGATGCCGTCGCGGACCACGATGGTCCGCAGCGCGATCGCCGTGTCGAGGTCGCCGCCATAGCCGACATAGCCGATCGCGCCCGCATACGCTCCGCGGATCTCGGGCTCGAGCTCGGCGATGATCTCCATCGCACGGATTTTCGGCGCCCCGGTCACGGTGCCGGCGGGAAAGCACGAGCGGAGCGCATCGAGCGAGTCACAGCCGCTGTCGAGGGTTCCTTCGATGCTGCTCACCAGGTGCATGACGTGCGAGTAGCGCTCCACCTCCATGTGCTGGGTCACGCGTACGCTGCCGGTTGCGCACACCCGGCCAAGATCATTGCGCCCGAGGTCGATGAGCATGAGGTGCTCGGCGGCTTCCTTGTCGCTGGCGCGTAGCTCGCGCTCCATGCGCTCGTCGTCCTCGGGGGTACGCCCACGCCGGCGGGTCCCGGCGATGGGGTGGTACCGGACGCTCTGACCCGTGACCTGGACGAGCATCTCCGGTGACGCTCCCACCAGCGTGCATTCCGGGGTGGCGACGTAGATCATGTACGGGCTCGGGTTGATGGCTCGAAGCGCGACGTAGACGTCGAACGGATCAGCGTGCAGCGGCAGCGCGAATCGCCTGGATACCTGGACCTGAAAGATGTCACCGGCGACGATGTAGTCGAGCGCCCGACGCACCCGATCCTGGAAGTCTTCCCTCGAGAGATTGGCTTCGTGGTCATGGGAGTTGACGTCGACCGCGAGCCGTGAGAGGGCAACCGCCGGTGCCTCAACCGCCGACGCGATGGCCTCGCGCAGTACGTCAATACGTGCGAGCGCTCGCGCGTAGGCCGCCTCCAGCCCCGCAGGTTCGTGACGGTGCACGCAACTCGAGAGGAGGAGCCGGTGCTGCGCGTGGTCGAAGATCGCGACGGTGTCGAAGATCGCGAACCACTGGCGCGGCAGCCGCAATGGGTCGTTCACGGCCGCCGGGAGGCGCTCGTATCGCGCCGCCGCCTCGTATGTCAGAAATCCGACCGCGCCGCCGAGCAGCGGCGCTGCCATCCCCGGCGCGCATGCGGCGGCGATCGAGGCGACGTCGCGGTCGAGCACCGTGAGGGGGTCGTCACCTCCGCCGGTGTCGCTGATCACACGCGACGGGGTGTGGCCGAGCATCGACCAGCGAGCGACCGAGCCACTTCCCTCGACCGACTCGAGCAGGAAGCAACTCGCCTCGGTCCCGATCGCTCGCATCGCCGCAACCGGCGTCGTCTCCCCGATCGGCAGCTCGAGGACCACCGCGACGACCTCGTGGTCAGCGAGTCGGCGCCGCGTCTCCTCGAGCCCGGGAACCGGCTCGTTCACCGCTGGGGCGCCATGGGGGGGTCATCCGGGTACCGCGGCGCCGACGTATTGCGCGATCCGGCGCGCCGCCTCCTCGAGGTTGGCGATGGAGGCCGCGTAGCTCAGGCGTATGTGTCCGGCGCCGGTCGGTCCGAATGACTGACCCGGCAGGACTGCGACCCCCACCTCGTCGAGCAGCGAGGCCGCGAGCTCGCGGTCACCGAAGCCGGTCGCGCTGATGTCGGGGAAGACGTAGAAGGCACCGGCGGGGCGGTGGCACTTGAAACCGGGGATCTCGTTCAAGAGGTCGACGATGCGGTCGCGGCGATGGCTGAACTCGGCGACCATGCGGTCGACCGCGGCATCGGACTCCGGCGAATCAAAGGCTTCAACGGCGGCCCATTGGGTGAAGGCGGCAGCGCACGACG
>Ga0070766_10001345_pt1 | contig 11978 bp, 10 predicted proteins | sample HubBroMetageWFT6_FD_69782 | JGI IMG/M metagenome (GOLD analysis project Ga0070766, IMG submission 69782) | Warmed and freeze-thawed soil microbial communities from the Hubbard Brook experimental Forest, New Hampshire - Hubbard Brook CCASE Soil... | ecosystem: Environmental > Terrestrial > Soil... | reverse complement strand
CATCGTGCCCGTCGTAGTGACCGGTTACCTGTGGCGCTGGCTTCTCAACGTGCAGTACGGCTACGTCGACCGGATCCTCGGGCTGCTGCACCTGCCGCAGCCGGACTGGCTGGAGAACCCCCGCTGGGGCACGCAAGCGGTGCTGCTGCTCACGCTATGGACGGTCGGCGGGCCGACCGTCATCTACCTGGCCAGCCTGAAAAACGTGCCTAGGGAACTCTACGAGGCCGCCAAGGTCGACGGCGCCGGGGCCGTTGCCAGGTTCCGTCACATCACCTGGCCGACGATCAGTCCGGTCACCTTGTTCCAGATCGTCGTCAGTGTCATCGCCTACCTGCAGATATTCACCCAGCCGTACCTGCTGGCCCAAGACCATCTCAACAGCTCCAGCGGCGGTCCCGGCAACTCGATGCTCACCTACTCGATGTACCTGTTCCAGAACGCCTTCGTCTACCTGAAGATGGGCTACGCGTCGGCGATGGCATGGGTCCTATTCCTGGTCACGATGGTGGTCACCGCCATCGTGCTGCTGACCTCCCGGCGGTGGGTGCACGTTGGCTCCCGCTAAGCCGGCCGCCCCGGTTCAGCCACGTCCGGGCGCGGAACCGGCGACGGCCGCCCGGCCGACGCCGGCAGAGGCCAGTAGGGCCACGGCACGCTGGAAGCCGGCTCCGCGGCTACTCGGGCAGGCTGGCCGCACCGGCATGCGGGTCGTCCTAGTCGCCCTCGTAGTCGCCGGGTTCGCCTTCCCGTTCGCGATCATGGTCACCACGTCGTTCAAGACGACCGGTGATATTTTCCACGCGCCGCCGAGGTTCTGGCCGACGTCCTGGACTCTGGCGAGCTTCCGGGCCGCCTTCCTGCAGATGCCATTCTGGCGTTACCTCGGCAACACGCTGCTGCTGTGCGGGCTCAACGTCCTCGGCACGGTGGTTGCCTGCCCGCTGGTGGCCTATTCGCTGGCCAAGCTGCGATGGCGGGGCCGCGGTCCGCTGCTGGTCCTGGTGCTGGCCACGATGATGCTCCCGCCACAGGTGACCCTGATCCCGATCTACCTGATCTGGAACGACCTGCACGCGGTGAACACCTACTGGCCGCTCGTGGTGCCGGCGTTCTGCGGAACCCCGTTCCTCATCTTCATGATCCGCCAGTTCCTGATCAGCGTGCCGGACGACCTGCTCGAGGCGGCCCGCATCGATGGCACGCCGGAGCTGCGCATCTATCTGAAAGTGGTCCTGCCACTGGCCCGGCCCGCCCTGGCGACAGCGGCCGTCTTCCAATTCGTCTGGACCTGGACCGACTTCCTCAACCCGCTCATCTACCTCAATGACCCGAGCAAGTACACCCTGTCCATTGGCCTCTACAACTTCTTCTCCGAGCACGGCGTGGCCTGGGGCCCGCTGATGGCAGCGTGCGTGCTGTTCACGATCCCGGCCTTTCTCATCTTCCTCGCCGGACAGCGCTACTTCGTCGAAGGCATCGCCACCCGTGGCTTCAAATAAAGGACCGAGAAAGTGACCTACCTTCCGATTACCGGCACGTTTCTTGATGAGATCACCGTCGACATCCCGTCCCAGAACTGGGGCCCGCACGAGTGGGCCACCGAGTTCGGCACGCTCGCAGCGAGCGGGATCGACACGGTAATCCTGATCCGGGCCGGCTGTGGAGAACGCCTAGCGTGCCCGTCAGCGGCGATTAGCCAGCGAGTGCCGACACTGCCGGTGTACGCCGACCTGGTCCGCCTCTTCCTGGACCTGGCCGCCGAGCACGGGATCACCTTCTACCTGGGCCTTTATGACTCCAATGTGTTCTGGTACCGCTACGACTGGCAGACCGAACTGGAACTGAACCTGGCCTTCATCGACGAGGTCTGCGACCGCTACGCCGGGTCACCCGCCTTTGGCGGCTGGTATCTGCCGCATGAGACCACCGACTCCAGCCTGCGGATCCTGGACCTCAACACGGCTCTGGCCCGCAGGGTCAAGTCCGTCACGCCGGGCCTGCCCGTCCTCGTCTCGCCGTTCTTCTTCGGCCGCAGCGACCTGTGGAACGGCACCGACCTGCGATCGCGGCCGCGCGAGCCGGACGAGCACGCCAGGATCTGGGACGAAATCTTCGGCCACTACGCGGGCCTGGTTGACTACTGCGCCTTCCAGGACGGAACGGCCGACCCGCTGCGCGTCGCCGAGTACTACGCCGCCAGCACGGAGGTCGCCGCCCGGCACGGTATCCGGTCCTGGGCGAATGTCGAGACCTTCGACCGGGACATGCCCATCAGATTCCCGCCCGCCGACTGGCGCAAGCTGGCGCACCGGCTCGACGCTGTCCAGCCGCACGTCGAAAAGATCATCTCGTTTGAACTCCCGCACTTCATGAGTCCCAACTCAACCTGGCCGTCGGCCCGGCATCTTTACGCCCGGTACCAAGAGCACGTTGCGGGAAGGCAGCAGTGACCGGTGCGAGCTCTGCGGAGTGCCAGCCTGTTCTCAGCCGGCTGCAAGGCGGCCTGATCGTCTCCTGCCAGGCGCCAGCCGGCCATCCTCTCCGTGCTCCGTCGATCATGGCGCGCCTGGCTCGTGCGGCCGCCCAGGGGGGAGCGGCAGGCCTGCGGGTCAATGCACCGGCCGACGTCCGGGCAGTGAAGGCAGTCACCAGCCTGCCGGTCATCGGCATCCACAAGATCCGCCGCGGCGGCCGGCAGTTGATCACCCCGTGGCTGCACCTCGCCGCCGAACTGTGCGCCGCTGGCGCCGACATCGTCGGCATCGAAGCGACGGCGGACCTCGCGCCCGAAGCCCGCGATGCGGCTGCCCTGGTGGCCAGAGCCCGCCAGGAACTCGGCGTGCCGATCATGGCAGACATCGCAAGCCTTGAGGAGGGCCTCGCGGCTTGGGAAGCTGGGGCAGACCTCGTCGCAACCACGCTGTCGGGATACGCCGGAGCGGGCAGACGCACCAGCGGCAACGGCATCAGCTCACCCGGTGCGGGAACCGACGGCCCGGACCTGGACCTGGTTGCCGCGCTGCACGCCCGTCAGGTGCGGGTAGTCGGCGAGGGACGTTACGGCACACCCGACCAGGTAGCCGACGCATTCGCTCGCGGCGCCTTCGCCGTTGTTGTGGGCACGGCCATCACCGATCCGGTCGCCATCACCCGGAGGTTCGCCAGCGCCGCCCCGGGGTCGGCCCGGTGAGCCCCCTGGCAGCGGCCCGGAGCGACTCGGTTCTTGGTGTCGACATCGGCGGCACCAAGATATTGGCAGCAGTCGTTGGGCCCGACGGGGAGCCGGGACCGAGCGCACGGGCCACCACTCCGGCCGGCGAGGGACCGCGCGCTGTGCTTGATACAGCCATCAGCACGGCCAGAACAGTGCTCGCGGCGCACGGCCGTTCTCGCGGCGATGGCGCCGGGCATTCGGTCCGCGCATGCGGAATCGGGACAGCCGGGACCGTTGGGCCGGACGGGGTGATCAGCCACGCTACCGACACTCTGCCGGGCTGGGCCGGCACCGATGTTCGAGCGGCTTTCGCGGACGCCCTGGATCTGCCGGCCGTGGTTCTCAACGATGTTCACGCGGCGGCCGTGGGGGAGCGCGCCTACGGCGCGGCTCGAGGACATGGCACCGCGCTCGTCATCTGGATCGGGACCGGGATCGGCGGGGCCATCGTCGCCGCCGACGGGGTGCTTTCCGGGCGGACCGGGACGGCGGGAGCGGTAGGCCACGTGCCCGTGCCCGTCGCCGTCGCCGTCGCCGTCGACGGCGACGGGCAGCGGTGCACCTGCGGCGCCTGGGATCACCTGGAGGCGTACGCCGCCGGGCCTGCCATCACCGCCCGCTACATGCGCCGGGCAGCCGCCGAGGGCTGCGGGAAGATCGCGGACGACCAGGCCTGCCTGCCCGCGATCGCGTCGCTGGCCCGTGCTGGTGAGCCGCTTGCGCTCAGCGTCATCGAGCAGGCCGGAACGGCGATCGGCGGCGTGCTCGGCGGCCTCGCGAACGTGCTGGACCCGGACGTGATCGTGCTCGGCGGCGGCGTGGCCGCCATCGCCGACCTGCTGGAACGACCGGTCAGACGCGCCCTGGCAGACCAGGCCCTGCCCGGACCTGCGCGCGTGGTTCTCGCCTTCAGCGGCCTCGGCCCGATGGCTGCGGTCATTGGCGCGTCCGTCGCCGCCCGCACCAGCCTTTTGGAAGTCGCTCCCTAAATCAGGTTCGGAAGGAGAACTGCATGCGACACCGGCGAATCCGCATGACCGGCGCGCTCGCGGCAACTGCCTGCGCGGCTGGACTGATCATGCCACTGGCGGCCTCAACGCCAGCCCTAGCGAGCAGCCCACCCGCGCTGAACGGCTCGTTCATCCAGCCCCAGCTAGCAGATGAGCTCTCGGATACCCAGCTCGCCACCGAAGACAGCTACCTCACGCGGGCAGGCCTGACCCAGCAGGTACTTCAGTGGACAGCGGACAGTGGCGCCGACACCACCGTCTACCCGTCTGGACTCTCCGGCTACACCCAGAGCACCAGCACCGATGTCGTCGGCAGGATCCTCACCGCGGCGGACAACGCCGGGCTCAAGGAGTACCTGGGCCTGCAGGTCAACAACGACTGGTGGACGAACTACGCCAACGATTCAAGCTGGCTCGACAGTCAGGCCACAACCGCGACCCAGCTTGCTGCTGACCTCTATAGCAAGTACGGGTCGCACTCGTCGTTCGCGGGCTGGTACATACCGTTCGAGGTGGACAACTGGAATTTCACCACCTCAACTTCGTGGTCCACCATGGCAAGCTTCTATACGACCGTCGCCAACTACCTGCACAACCTGACACCAGGGCTGCCGGTCATCATCGCGCCGTTCTTCAACACCTCAGGCGGCCTCACATCATCGCAGTGGACCACGATGTGGGAGAGCATCCTTGCCAACGCTCCAATAGACGTCGTCGCCCTCCAGGACGGCGTTGGCGATGGCCATGCCACGACGCAGCAACTCGCGACCTGGTTCGCGGCGACACAGGCCGCGATCCAAGACGCCAGTCCCAGCACGCAGCTGTGGGCCGATACCGATACCTACAACACTTCCTTCGAGCCGATGGCTATCGGCACCGTCGTCGCGGACATGACCCAGGAACAGCCGTATGTCAGCGACTTTCTGAGCTTCTCCTATGACCACTACGACAGCCCGCTCCAGGTGAGCCCTTATTACGACACGACCTACCGCGACTATCTGTCTGCGGGCAGCGTCGAGACTAGCCCGCCGACCACGCCCGCTGGGCTCACCGCGACCGACGTCGACGCCCAGACAATCGACCTCTCCTGGACGGCGTCAACAGACAACGTGGGCATAGCCGGCTACGAGATCTATCGCAATGGGGATCTTGTCAAGACGATCTACGGGACAGCGACAACCTACACCGACAGCCAGCTCAACTCATCAACCTCATATACCTACGAGATTGCTGCTTTCGACGCCGCCGGGAACGCATCCGGCGACAGCACCTCGGCGACTGCAGCGACAACAGCCGCACCAGACAACTCGGTCAACCTCGCGGCCGGCAAGAGCTACACCGCGAGCACGGCCGCGAGTTCCTCCTATCCCGACACGAACGGCACGGAACTCACAGACGGGGTCTTTGGCTCCGCGAGCTATACCGACTCCGCCTGGCAGGGGCGGCTAACCGGCTCGCCGTACTCGTTCACTGTCGACCTGGGCTCGGATGAGACATTCCAGGAAGTAGACAGCGACTGGCTTCAGGTCGACTCGGCGGCCATCTACCTCCCGGCGCAGATCCAGGTCTCGATCTCGACCGACGGAACGAACTTCACCTCGATCGGGACTATGAATGCGCCTGCGGTGGATAGCTCCGACCAGACCCGCGACTACCGGTTGCTCTACATCAACGCGACGGCGCGCTACGTGCGCATCACCGTCACACCCGCCAGCAGCGCCTGGTCGTTTACCGACGAGCTCCAAGTCAAGACAACCTGACCAGTCACAAAACCACCTCGGTCGCGCGGTTGTCAGGCGGCTGGGAGCCCGCCGCCCGGCCACATGGCCGGGGGGCGGGCGGCCGCTGCCCGGTCGGGGCGCCCGGGTGGCCTGTCAGGGCCGAGAGCCGGAACTCTGGTTATGCAGAAACAGCCCGCTGAGCTGCGGTTTCACATGGGGTGAGCGATGGGATTCGAACCCACGACGCCCTGCACAAGGCTAGGCCTACCGTGCCTGACCACCTCTGACGTCACCTGGCGGGGCATCATCGCTCCCATTTCGCTCCCACGGACAGCTCAGCAGACGTGCTCAGCCAGAGGTGTCGGGTGCCTTTGCCTGGGCGGTCGGAGGGCAGGGCTACAAAACTCTGATCGAGCGCTGGAACGGCACGGCGTGGACCGTGCAGCCGAGCCCGAACTAGTCGGCCCGCGCGGATGGACTGATGTTGTCGGCAGCCGCGTGTTGCGTCGTGGTGGTTGTCACGACAGGCTGGATGAGCCTGAAACTGGGTCGAACCACCGCAGCTGGACCGAGGGGCCGCTCATGAAACTGCCTCCGTTTGACTACGAGGCGCCGGAAACCACCGCTGAGGCAATCGAGCTGCTGGCCGAGCACGATGATGATGCGAGCGTTCTCGCCGGAGGGCAGAGTCTGATCCCGCTGCTGGCGCTGCGGCTGGCCCGCCCGGCGGTGCTGATTGACGTCAACGGCATCGGTGAGCTGTCCGGGGTGTCGGCCAGCGACGGGCAGGTGACGATTGGCGCTGTGACCAGGGAGTACGTGGCCGAGGAGTCGCAGACCGTCGCCGAGAGCCTGCCACTGCTAGCGGCCGCGCTGCCGTTCATCGGGCACGAAGCGATCCGCAGCCGCGGCACCATCGGCGGCAGCCTGGCGCACGGCGATCCCGCCGCCGAGCTGCCCGCCGTAGCGCGGGCGCTGGATGCCGAGTTCGTCCTGCGCAGCCGGGCCGGCGAACGGCTCGTGTCGGCGGCGGACTGGTTTGAGGGCTACCTCACGACGGCCCGCCGTCCCGACGAGCTCCTGGTTGAGGTCCGGTTCCCCGCGGCTGGGAAGGGGACCGGGACTAGCTTCCTCGAGGTCGCGCGCCGCCACGGCGACTTCGCGATTGTCGCCCTGGCCACGTCCCTGACGCTCGCCGACGGCACAATCAGCGACGCCCGGCTAGCCTTCGCCGGCATGTCCGACGTGCCGGTCCGGGCGACCGAGGCCGAGAGCCTGCTTGTCGGCGAGCGGCCGTCAGCCGAGCTGTTTGCGGAGGCGGCCCGCCGGGCCACTGCCGACATCGACCCGCCGTCGGACCTGCACGGTTCGGCGGAGTACCGCAGGAAGGTCGCGGCCGCCCTCGTCCGGCGCGGCCTGCGAGCGGCCGCGGATAACGCCATCGAAGGGCAGTGAGTGACGGTGGACATCAGCCTCACGGTTAACGGCGAGACGCGCACGGGCTCGCCCGAGGCGCGCAAGACACTGGCCGATTTCCTGCGCGACGACCTCGATCTCACTGGCACGCACGTGGGCTGCGAGCACGGCGTCTGCGGTGCCTGCACGGTCATCATCGACGGCCGGCCCGTTCGCTCCTGCCTGATGCTGGCGATTCAGGCGGCGGGCAGCGAGGTGACGACGATCGAGGGGCTGGCGACCGATGGCGGACTGAACCCGCTGCAGCAGGCGATGTGGGATTCGCATAGTTTCCAGTGCGGTTTCTGCACGCCGGGGTTCGTCATGCAGGCGACCGCGTTCCTGCGAGATCACCCGGACGGCGACGAGCAGCAGCTGCGGGAAGCGCTGTCGGGCAACATCTGCCGGTGCACGGGCTACCAGAGCATCATCGACGGCGTCCTGCTGGCCGCCGAGCGGAACCGTGAGCGCTGAGCGAGGGAACGACGATGACGAGAATTGCGGCCGAGCGGTACACCGGCGCCAGCGTCCGGCGCTCGGAAGACCCGCGCATCCTGACCGGCTCCGGCCGGTACGTCGACGACATCAAGCTGCCGGGCATGCTGCACGCCGCGTTCGTGCGCTCGCCGCTCCCGCACGCCCGCGTCCTGTCGGTGGACGTCTCGGCGGCGCGAGAGCTCCCGGGGGTCGTCGCCGTGTACACCGGAGCCGAGGTTGAGGAGATGACAGTTCCCGGGCCGGACGCGCTCAGCACGCTGATCGGCTCGGCCGGGCCCATCCCGGAGTTCAGCCTGCTGGCGACCGACAAGGTGCGGCTCGTCGGTGATCCGGTGGCGATCGTGGTGGCCGAGAGCCGCTATCTCGCCGAGGACGGCTGCGAGCTGGTCGAGGTTGAGTACGACGACCTGCCGCCGGTCGCGACAGCTTCCTTCGCGCTCGATCCGGCCAGCCCGCCGCTGTTCGCCAACCTGGGCAGCAACATCTCCCGCCCGCACTCGCGCACCGAGTTCGGCGACGTCACCGCCACCTTCGACCAGGCCGACCGGGTGTTCGACTTCCACATCGACGTGCACCGCCACCAGAACGTACCGATGGAGGGGCGCGGCAGCGTCGCGAGCTACGACGCCGACTCGGGGCTGATGACCGTCTACACCGCAACGCAGAGCGTCCAGCTGAGCAAGATCATTGTCGCTATGCGCCTGGGTCTTGAGCAGGACAAGGTGCGCGTGATCGCCGGCGACATCGGCGGCTCGTTCGGCCTGAAGATCGGCGCCTCCCGGGAGGAACTGGCCGCCGCAGCGGCCGCGCGAGCGCTGGGTCGCCCGGTCAAGTGGGTCGAGGACCGGGGCGAGAACCTCACCGTGTCGGGACAGGCCCGCGAAGAGAGCTTCGACATCCGGGCGGCGGTCAGCAGCGAGGGCGATCTGCTCGGGCTGGACGTGAAGATGCTGATCGACACCGGCTCCTACCCAGCCATGGGCGGCGGCGTACCGGACATCATCCAGGCGATGCTGCCGGGTCCGTACAAGCTGGCGGCTCTCGGCTTCGAGTCGACCGGAGTAACGACGAACAAGGCGCCGTACGTCGCCTACCGGGGTCCGTGGGCATCGGAGACGTTCGTGCGCGAACGGATCCTGGACGTCATCGCCAAAGACCTCGGCCTCGATCCGCTGGAGATCCGGCTCCGCAACGTCGTCCCGCGCACGGACCCGCCGGCCGTCATGATCACCGGACGCCCGCTGGTCGGCATCACCACGCGGGAGTCACTGGAGCGGGTCGCCGAGATGGTGGACATTCCCGCGTTCCGGCGCCGCCAGGCCGAGGCCCGCGCCGACGGCCGTTATCTCGGCGTCGGCATGGCAACGTTCATCGAGGCGGCTCCCGGCCCGCGCGCGCCGGGCGGGCCGAGCGGCCCGATGGGCCTGGAGTCGATGCGCCTGCGGCTTGATGAGGACGGCATCGTAGTCCTGTTCACAGGCCAGATGCCGCACGGCCAGAGCCACCAGACGACGCTGGCGCAGGTCGCGGCTGACGAATTCGGCGTTCCTTTCGAGCAGGTCCGCGTCGTCGTCGGCGATACGGACGTGGTCCCGTTCGGGGTGACCGGCGGCAGCCGCTCGGCGACCATGACCGGGGGAGTGGCCCTGCACGGCGCCCGCCAGCTGAAGGTCAAGGTCCTCGACTTCGCCTCGCACCTCATGGAAGTAAGCGCTCAGGACCTCCAGATCACCGAAGGGAACGTATGGGTTCGCGGCGACCCAGACAGCGCGGTCCCGGTCACCGAGATAGCCCGGCGGGCGGCCGACGGCGAGTTCGGCCCGGACGCGGATGCCGATCTTGAGGTCGTGGCGTCGTTCGACGGCGGCGAGGGCGGCTGGTCGGGCGGCACGCACTGCGCGATTGTCGAGGTCGACGCCGAGACCGGCCTGGTGCAGGTGGAGCGGTACGTAGTGGCCGAGGACTGCGGCGCGCTCATCAACCCGGCGGTCGTCGAGGGGCAGATCCGGGGCGGCGTCGCGCAGGGCATCGGCGCGGTCCTGCTTGAGCGGTCGGCGTACGACCAGGACGCGAACTTCCAGTCCGCCACGTTCATGGACTATCTGATGCCGACGGCCTGCGACGTTCCCCGGATCGAGATCGAGCACCTCGAGACCGTGCCGCTCGACGCCCACGTCAACTTCCGCGGCGTGGGCGAGGGCGGCATGATCGTCGCGCCGCCCACGGTAGTGAACGCGATCGAGGACGCGCTCGCGCCCTTCGGCGTGCGAATCTTCGAGCAGCACCTGCCGCCAGCCCGGATCCTGGAGCTCATCGCCGAAGCCGACTCTGGTCAGTAGCTGCCTAGCCGCCGATGGCGGACATGGGCCGGGCGGGCTGCAGGAACCCTGGGTCGCTGATGCCGTGGCCGGGGAGCTTGTCAGCGACGGCGGTGCGCCAGAGCGCAGCGAGCTGGTCGTCGCTGGCTCCTGATCGCAGCGCACCGCGCAGGTCGGTTTCGGCAGTGGCGAACAGGCAGTTCCGGACCTGGCCGTCGGCGGTCAGCCGGACCCGGTCGCACGTTCCGCAGAAGGGCCGGGTGACTGACCCGATGATCCCCACGCGGTCCGGGCCGCCGTTGACCTGGAAGGTCTCGGCCGGCGCTGATCCCCTGGCCGCCGGGCCGTCAGCGGTCAGAGTGAACTCCGCTGACAGGGACGTGAGGATCTCTCCGGCGGTCACCATGTCGGCCCTGCGCCAGCCGTGCTGGGCGTCCAGCGGCATCTGCTCGATGAACCGGAGCTGGTAACCGCGGTCCAGGCAGAATCTCAGCAGCGCGCCAGCCTCGTGGTCGTTGACGCCGCGCATCAGCACGGCATTCACCTTGACCGGGGCCAGTCCGGCATCGGCTGCGGCGCTGAGCCCGGCCAGTACGTCGGCCAGCCGGTCGCGCCGGGCCAGCGTGAGGAAGGTCTGGCGGGACAAGGTGTCCAGGGACACGTTGAGCCGGTCCAGCCCGGCCGCGGCCAGTGGTGCCGCCAGCAGCGCGAGGCCGATGCCGTTGGTAGTCAGCGAGATCTCCGGCCGTGGCTCCAGCCCCGCGGTCCGGGCGATGATGGCGGGCAATCCCCGGCGGATGAGCGGCTCGCCGCCCGTAAACCGGACCTGGGTGATGCCGAGCAGCCGGACCGCGACGGAGATCAGCCGGGGTAGTTCGTCGTCGGTGAGCAGGACGGGGCCGGGCAGCCAGTCCAGGCCCTCGGCGGGCATGCAGTAGGTGCAGCGGAGGTTGCACTTGTCGGTCACCGACACGCGCAGGTCAGTCGCGATGCGCCCGAAGGAGTCCGCTAGCACGAGGTCACTGTCTCAGTCCCGGCCGATCCGATCGGCCTTTGCCCGTCAGCGTACGTGCAGGAAGCGGCCTGGCCGCCCAGTGCTGTTATCCGCCGGCCATGGCGCCGACGACGAGGTACGGCTCAGTTCCGGCGGCGACAGCATCGGGCAGCGGGTCATCGGGCGGCTCGTGGGACAGGTCCTGCTCGCAGGCGAAGAACCGGATAAAGGCACGCCGGGGGCCGCCGTCGTGATCGCGGATGGTCCCGCGCAGCATCGGGTAGCGGGCCTCCAGGGCGTCCAGCACTGACCGCTGGGTGACCGGCCCGGCGATGTCGAGCTGCACCTCGCCGTCGATGCGCGCGAGAGTCCGCAGATGCCCGGGAAGCACGACCCGGATCATGACAGCGTCTGGACCTCAACCGACAGCACGGCCGGCAGGTCGCGGACAATTGGCGCCCAGCTGTCACCGGAGTCCGCCGAGGCGTAGACCTGGCCGCCGGTGGTGCCGAAGTACACCCCGCAAGTATCCAGCGAGTCCACCGCCATCGCGTCGCGCAGCACGTTGACGTAGCAGTGCTCCTGCGGCAGTCCGGTCGTCAGCGGCTCCCAGTCATCGCCGCCGGTGCGGCTGCGATACACGCGCAGTTTCCCCTCGGGCGGGAAGTGCTCGGCGTCGCTGGTGATCGGGACCACGTAGATCGTGTCGGGCTCGTGGGCGTGCACGTCGATGGGAAAGCCGAAGTCAGTCGGCAGGTTGCCGGA
>Ga0070766_10001342_pt1 | contig 11986 bp, 6 predicted proteins | sample HubBroMetageWFT6_FD_69782 | JGI IMG/M metagenome (GOLD analysis project Ga0070766, IMG submission 69782) | Warmed and freeze-thawed soil microbial communities from the Hubbard Brook experimental Forest, New Hampshire - Hubbard Brook CCASE Soil... | ecosystem: Environmental > Terrestrial > Soil >... | reverse complement strand
TTTTCAACGATCGCGAAAGCAAGCCCTCGCAGCTGATCATGATCCGCGCGGACGGCTCGGAAAAGCGTGAACTCACCAGCGGCCCCCTCAATAGCGGCTTCCCAAGCTGGTCGCCGGACGGGAAACACATCGTGTATCGCTTGTGGAAAAAGGAAGATCGCAGTCTCCAAATCTTTAACCTGGACGACGGCAAGAGCACCACGCTCACGTCGGGAAACGACAACTTCCCCGTGTGGTCGCCGGTAGGAGACCGCATCGGCTTCACCCGCGATACAGGTGGCGAAAACTCCTACGAAATCTTCACCATCCGGCCGGATGGCACCGACCTCAAGCAATTAACGCATGCCCCCGGAAACGATGCCCACTGCGCGTGGTCGCCCGACGGCAAGTACATTGTGTTCAGCAGCGCGCGCTTGGGCTTTCGCGATGAAACTCCGCTCTATGACGGCAGCCCCCAGCCCTATGCGGAGCTTTTCGTGATGAACTCGGACGGCTCGAACCAGCGGCCCATCACCAGTGATAAATGGGAGGAGGGAACGCCCGCCTGGGTGCCGTTGATGAGTATTCATCAAAGCAAGAAATAAGATTTCGCCGTTCGAACGGCGCTTGCGACGGCTGCTCTCGAGATATCGAGATGGCGCCGGTCTCGATTCATATGGGCATACGCGCCCAATGTTGCCTGAGTGGCGGCGTACTCGAAAGCGACCTTGGATAGGACCTGACAAACGGGCGGTGTCAAGGGGCCAACGCAACACGATCTCGCAATGGTTTCAATATTTCGTGTACTCCGGACAGAGAGCAAGAGACTTGACCGGGCGTCATTTCCCAAAATGATGATGGACACAAACGCCCCAGATGAAACTTCACCTGCCCCTTGTGATTTTCAGGAACTATGTTGTTTATCCTGCCTCCTCAACCCGGTGAAGCCTTCCTCCAGCCGTCCAACTCAAATTGGAGCACGACTAGGGAAAAGAAGGCGGCGGTACGCGTCGCTTGGTCGCTTGTTCGAAGCTGTAGGCGAGTTCGATCAATCTCGGCTCCCTGCAGGCGGTACCAGTGAAAGCGACACCCAGAGGCGCGGGTTTCGCGACGAATCCCTGCGGAAACGGAACGGCGGGGGCATTCGGAACCACTCCGAACGGCACAATTACCGTGGGATATCCAGCTTTGGCCGCTATGGCAGCGCCGCTTGCGCCCGGAAAGACGAGCGCATCTAGATTGTATTTCTTCAGAGCGCCGTCAATTCCTTCGACTCCGGCCAACCTCAAATCCTTTGCCCGGTCCGCTTCGTACCGAGCGCGGTCGGCCTGGAGATCCATCTCGTCGGAGATGTCCAGCTGCGACTGGCCATACTTGATGGAGCCGGAATTCGCGTGAGCCAGGTTGAACTTACGAAGCTCGGCGAGTGACTTTACCGGGGCCGCTACGCCAAGCGACTCCAGCCACTTATTGAAATCGCGCTTCATTCCATATTTAAGAACCACGGAGCATTCCGCATCTTTGCTTTTGGCGTTTTCGAGCCCAGAACAGGTGTTCCACTTCATCAGATTATTCTGTGGATCTGTCGAGACGACGCTTGCTATTTCCGCCGGGTCGACAACTACAGCGCCTTGCTGTTTCAGCGCCAGGATGGCTTCGTCCATTACCTTCTTCTGATCGGCATTGAGACCTTCTCGAGGCGCTGTCTCGCCGGGCGGCACGACAGGATCGTAATAGAAGGCACGGGGTATTCCGAGTCGCGCTCCTTTGAGGCCATCCGGCTTGAGAAACCTACGGTAGTCGCGCCCGGGCGGTGGAGTGCACTTCTGAGTGGATGGATCGTTCGGATCTGGAGTTGCGCTCTCGAGAGCGCCTAACAGAATGGCCGCGTCGGTGACAGTCTTGGCCATCGGTCCTGCCGTATCCTGGTCCGCGGTAATCGGAATAATGCCGTACCGGCTGATCCGGCCCACGGTCGGCTTGATGCCCACGATCATGTTTTGATTGGATGGGCTAAGAATCGAGCCGGACGTCTCGCTTCCTACATTTGCAGCCCAGAAGTTTGCGGCCGTGCCCACGCCGGAGCTCGATCCGCCGGTGGAAAGAACCGGCCGGCCGTCGGAGGTATTCTCCCGCGGGTCGCGCCGAGGGTCGTAAGGATTCATGCTATATCCGATGAGCCCGTTGTAACCGCCCGGCATTGGCGTCGGCCCGCCCGCTACCCAATTCGCGAGTTCTGTCATCGTCGTTTTCGCAAGTATGATCGCGCCCGCGGCTCGCAAATTTTTCGTGAGCGTGGCTTCGTGGTGCGGGATAAGGCCTTCAAATGCAAGTGCGCCGCCGGTCGTGGGCATATCGACCGTTTGCATGTTGTCTTTGAGCGCGATGGGAATGCCGTGCAGCGGCCCACGCACCTTGCCCTGGGCGCGCTCTCGATCGCGCGCGTCCGCCTCGTTAAGAGCATTGGGATTTACAGTGATGACTGCGTTCAGCTTGCGGTTGTAGAGCGCGATGCGCACCAGGTACTGGGTGACGAGCTCTCGCGAGGTGACTCGCCCCCGTTTCATTGCTGCCTGCATCTCAGGGATCGTCGCTTCGACGACGCTAAACGACCGTCGCCCTGCCCGCGTCTCCGGGCCATGAGTACGAGCCTGTCCGTAGGCAGCCGTGCCGGCAGACCACAGGAAAACCAGAAAAAATACCAACCTCATAGCAGGCAGATTCTACCCCAATCAGCGATTAATCTCGCAACCGCTCCTAAGGTTGCGAGCGCGATCTGCGCATTTTCACCGAGCTGCGAGACACACGGTTTTTTTTCTTGACACGATGAGGGTATTAGGCACAGTCTCCCCTCGACCAAAAGTTGAGTGGCCGTCCTGTTCCGTCTCGGAGAATGAAAAACAAGCGCAATTCGAGAACCTGGGGCTTGGGTTCAGCGAAAGTGTGTGTCTAGACCAATTCCTGAAGCAGTGCGACCTGTGCTGGTTAGGAAATGTTGGGCGACTTCGTCGGAGGAGACCACATGGGACAATATCGAAAAAGATTATGCCTGAGCATCGTTTCAACCGCAATGCTGATCTTGCTGGCGATTCCCGTCGTCGCCCAATTACCTACGGCGACAATCCTCGGTGTGGCAAAGGACACATCGGGGGGAGTGCTGCCGATTGCCACTGTAACGGCCACGAACCTGGATACAGGCTTGACGCGGACCGTGAAGACCGGTGACGACGGCACCTACCGAATACCAGAACTGCCCGTTGGCCGCTATGAAGTGAAAGGCGAGCACGCCGGATTCAAGACGGAGACTCGAAAGGGCATCACTCTCGAGGTGACCGACCAGGCAGTCATCAACTTGACCTTCGAAGTGGGATCCGCGGAACAGCAGGTCATCGTGACTGAGGAAGCCTCCATTGTGAACACTCAGAACGCAACATTGGGCGGGCTGGTGAACGAGCAGAACATAGAAACCCTGCCGCTGAATGGCCGAAACTACGTGGACCTGAGCTTGCTGCAGCCGGGCGTCAGCCCAGACAAGAACATCCGCGATCAAGGCACATCCTTCAGCGTCAACGGAGCCCCGCCGCGGTCCAACAATTTCACTCTGGACGGCGCCATCCTACAGAACAGCACAGGCCGCAACCCTGCCGCTGGAGACTCCGGCGACTCCCTGGGCGTGGACGGGATCAAGGAATATAGAATCGTTACCGGAATCTTCCAGGCTGAGTATGGACTGGCCATGGGCAGCCAGATGGTGGCCGTCAGCAAGGGCGGAACCAACCAGTTCCACGGCGACATGTTTGAATACTTGCGCAATTCTAAACTCGATGCGAAGAACTTCTTCGACTCCGGGAAAATCCCTGAGTTTCAAAGGAATCAGTTCGGAGGCGCGTTTGGCGGGCCAATCAAGAAGGATAAGACGTTCTTCTTCGCTGTCTTCGAGGGATTGCGGGAAAACCTCGGAACTACGAACAACAACTTGGTTCCTTCAGCGGGGTGCCATGGAAACGCAGGTGATGTTATTACAGTGGCGAATTGCCCGGACCTTTCCGGCATTGCTCCGTCGGTGACGCTTAGCCAGTACACTGCTCCCTTCCTGGCGCTCGTACCCCTTCCCACCACTCCAGGCAACTTTTCGGACCCGAATAACATCACCCTTCCCTCTAATGAATTCGGGGACCATAGCCGCACGAGTGAGAACTACGGACAGATGCGCGTGGACGAGAATTTCTCGACGGCGGACACTTTGTTTGGCCGCTACACGATTGACAACGCCATTCTGGACCGAAGCGTAGGGGACTACTCGTATTTCCGTGAACTGGGGAGCCCGCGAAATCAGTGGATTACCCTGGCCGAGAATCACATTTTCTCACCTTCGAAGCTCAATACGGCGCAGTTCTCCTTCAGCCGCACCCGCACTAGTACGCTCACAAATAACGTCGGCCTTCCTAACAATGATATGGGTCCAGCTATTGTTCCGGGGGCCCCCACCGGCGTGGTTGACATGAATGGATCAGCCGGCGGCACGTATACCGAATTCGGTTCCTCCAACAACCTCCCCATAAACTTTGACCTCCAGAACATCTACACCCTGGGCGACGACTTCTTGGTGACGCATGGCACACACGCGTTCAAGTTCGGCGTGCTGCTCAACCGGTTCAATAGCGGACATCAGGCCAGTAATTCGGCGAATGGGCAGATCCAATTCAACACCTTTGCGGATTTCTTGGCGAGCAATCCCTACCTGGTGGAGTTTAAGCCGACGTTTGCCAATGAAAGCCGATTTTACATCTTCGATACGGTCGGGTTTTATGGGCAGGATGATTGGCGGGTGACGCAGCGGCTGACACTGAACCTGGGCTTTCGCTATGAATTCATGACTACGCCGCACGAGTTGAACGGAAGAGAGTCCAGACTTGTCAACGATTTCACCGACTCATTTACCCTTGGTCCCATCATCAAAAATAATACGTTGCATGACTTCAGTCCGCGAGTCGGGCTGGCCTACGATCTGTTTGGAAACGGGAAGACGGCGCTGCGTGCCGGCGCCGGAATCTACTACGACCTGGGGAATATCGGTTCTGTTCTCGGAGAAAACACGACTGGAGCCCCGCCGTTTTCCGGAATAATCGATATTACAAATACCTCGTGCCCCACGCTTGCGGATTGGGAAGCGGCCCCTGGAACAACCCCCTCTTGCTTCGCCGGAACCAACAACCCCCCCCTGCCGACACAGTTCGGGACCCCCGGGCATTGGCCATTTCCGATTCCCGCTCAAGTCATAAACTATTATACGCTACAGAATTCCGCTGGAGTTACCCCTTCGTACATGGACTACAACTATAAGAGCCCCTACATGATCCAATATACTGCGAGCGTCCAGCAGCAGCTGCCCTGGAACATGGCGCTTGGGGTGGCCTACGTCGGAAACCATGGAGTTCACTTGGCCACGATCCGGGATGGGAATCCGATCTTCCCGACGTCCACAGGTCCGTGCGGTGACCCTGCAAGTCGTTGCGTTGGCGGAGTGGTGCCCTTCTGGGATAATAGTTCCCCCAATTACAGTCCGATTAACCCGAACATTGGCAGCAGCATTAACATCGGCACATTTGCGAGTTCCCGTTATAACGGCTTGCAAGTTGTCCTGAATAAGAGGGCCGGACATGGACTGGAATTCCAGGGCGCCTACACGCGCAGTCGGGTGACGGACGATACGCAAGGCCAGGAGAACGTCCGCGACTGCTCGGTCTCCGGTGGCCTCCTTGGCATCTATCCGCTGGACCCTCAATCCGTGGATACCGGCCCGGCTTGCTTCAATATCACGAATAACTGGGAGATCAGCGTGACGTATCGCCTTCCGGACGTCATGAAAGGCAATGCCTTCCTTTCGAAGATAGCAAACGGCTGGGAGTTGAGCAGCATCGTGAGCATCGAAAGTGGCGAACCATTCTCTCTAATTACTGGAAGCAATCGGTCCAATTCTGGGGTCCTGCAGGGAGGTCAAGGCGACCGAGTCAATATAAACACTCCGGCTCTCATTGCCAAATACTTCAGGCGTACCACGAACAACGGCGCGGACGGTTTATGCACTTGGATGCCGGGCGATAACCCTGCTCTTCTTCAAAATGCCCCATACAACGTGTCTCCCTGCCTCTACCCTCCGATTCCGTACGACCCAAATACGGTGATTACAGGGACGGTCGAACATTGGTACAACCAGGCCATGTTCTCGTTGCCGCCGGTTTCTCTCAGCGATCCTTCGGTTCAGGGGACGCCGAACTGTGTCTCTCAGCCAGCTGGATTTTGCACCATTGGCCAGCTTGGGACCTCCGGGCGCGATATCCTGCCCGGTCCGCCCTCCAGAAATTGGGACTTTTCGCTGGTGAAGGAAACGAAGTTAGGATTCCTGGGAGAAGGCGGCATGTTGCAATTTCGCGCCGAATTCTTCAACATCATGAACCATCCAAATTTTGCCCCGCCGTCTGCCGGGATATTCGCGGGTGCTTCAGGCGACCTGGGCCCGTTTACGGAATCGCCAGACCCGGGGGCGGGGCAGCTCACCATGACGCAAGGAAAACCACGACAGATCCAGTTTGCGCTGAGATTTGAATTCTGAAGCATGCGGATATGCGGGGCCTTCGCGGCAGGAACATTCGAGGACCCATTTCAACCTGGCAAAGCGCGGAAGCGCGTTCATCGTTATAATTTGCATTCAATCTTGTCCCGCTGCAGGACTCCAAATCCCGATCAAGGGACTTCACAGCACCTGGCCGGCCCGGGACGCGACGTTTCACCATGGTCTATGCGGAGCGCGATGCTAGGACGTTCGCTGTGATCCGAGCTTGACGGTAGAGTGAAGGTGGCCTAAGGTTTGGCGCATAGGCGGTGAGATATCCGGCACGTCTGAAGGGATGGCACTGGGCATGACACCAATGGGAAAAATGATCTGGTTACTGAGCTCTGTCTTAGGCGTTGCCTCACTTGGTTATGGGGCGGAGGTCACAGGCGCAGTCAAGGGTCCCGACGGCGCGCCGTTCAAGGGAGCATTTGTCCAGGCCAGGAATGCACAGACAAAGATAACGGTCAATGTGTTGTCGCGCAAAGACGGCCAGTACCGGATTCCGAACTTGGCGGCCGGGGAGTATGAGATACGCATCAGGGCCGTCGGCTACCAAGCTCAACCGCGCACGGGTGTTAGCTTGACCGCCGATCAGAAAGTCTCGTTCGAATTTGAGCTGAAGAAGGGACAAATACACTGGACCGACATTTCGCTGTATCAGGCCGATCAGTTGTTGCCGGAGGGAAAAGGCAAAGGAGCGCTCTTTACGCCGCAACCCGGACAGCCAACTGCTACCTGCGCCGCCTGCCACGGAATTCAGACTCGAATCGCGTCTACGGTTCGCGACGAAGCCGGCTGGCGAGACCGTGTCGAGTATATGCGGACCACGATGCGAGTCAGAATCAATGACCGCGAAGCTGCCGACATTGCGTCCTATCTGAATAGCGTATTTGGAGAAGATTCGAACCTCCCAAAATCGCCGGCGGAATTGCCAGGATACGAAAAAGTTGCGCAATCGTTCGGCGACGACGCCATGAATATCGTTTACGTCGAATACGAAGTGGGAGGCAAATTTCCCTGGAGTGCGGTTCCCGACAAAAAGGGGAACATATGGATTCCCTACAACGGGCCGGTAAATAAGATAGCGAGGCTGGACCCGAAGACCGGCAAGCTTGACGACTTCCCGGTATCCAGTCCTGACGTCCTCCGAATTCATTCAGCGGTCCCTGCAGCCGATGGCACAGTGTGGTTTTCCGAGCAATTTAAGAACAAGATTGGGAGATTAGATCCCGATACGAAACAGGTCACTGAGTACGAGTCGCCTTCGCCTGGAACCACGCACACGATTCGCGTCGATTCAAAAGGAATGATATGGAGCACGGGAAATCCCCTCAATCGGTTTGATCCCGAAACACATAAATTCACCGCCTTCCATGCCGACGACGGCGCGTTTTATGGGATTACGATTGACAAGGACGATAACGTCTGGGCAGGCGGACTCCGAGACGATGGCAAGCTTTATAGGGTGAACAGCAAGGGAGAACAAAAGAGCTGGGCTCCGCCGACCAAGGGTGAGCCGCGGCGAATCCAAGTCGCTTCCGACGGAAGCGTATGGTTTGGGGAGTATTTTTCAGGCAAGGTCGCTCACTTCGATCCCAAGACGGAAACGTTTAAGGAATACAAGTTGCCGGGTGCGCGGCCAAGCCCATATGCCCTTGGCATCGACAAGAACGGGAAAATTTGGTACGCATCCTATTACATGGATCAGCTGGGTTGCCTCGATCCAAAAACCGGAAACGTCACAGTCTATCCCTATCCCCATTCGGAAAATACACTCCGCGAATTCTTTCCTGATGACCAGGGACGCCTGTGGTACGGCAGCCCGTCGAATGACCGGGTTGGGTACTTCTATCTTGCAGACCAATAGTAGCTAGTGGCGTGGGCTGGGAGGTAAGGATCGGTCGGGAAGCCCACCCAAGCGAACCACGATCGCATTCTGTATTCACTCCATCCAGTGTCTGCGCCAGTCTCAATCTTGGTTCCCTGAACTCGAGGAGGATCGGCTCTTCCTATTTATGTTCGACCTTCTCTAACAGCCAAATTCAGATAAGGCTTTTTCGGAATTTGAGCCAAATCGAGTGGCGTGCATAAAGTCGCATTCCGATTGGAGAACTTGCCGGGATGTGACCAACCTGCGACGCCGAGAGCAGGTTCGAAAACGGCTTTCGAGTAGCCGACTATTCGGGAGTTATGAAATCACGGGCAAAGAGAAAAGATTTCCTCCCTGACCGAGTGGCCAGGTATCGACTGCGATTGATCCATCTCTATGGGTGATTGTAATTCTGCCCTCCGAATATCTACTCTTATATTATGGTGAGCTGGATTAGCTGGCGCGATCTCGCGCAAGAATTGCAAGCTCGGCGTACGGAATGGGTGAGGATGAAAAGACTATTCGCGTTATTGCCAGGGCTCGTTGTCTTCTCGCTTATCCTAGCCGTCGGTAGCTTTGCTGTGCTTTCGGCTGCAGGACTCGGCACGGTCGGCGGCCAAGTGCTGGACCTCAAAGGCAAAGCCGTCGCTGACGCCCGCGTAACTCTGCAAGACTCCGAAGGCGGTCATCTCCAAACTACGGAAACCAATACTCAGGGTCGTTTCTGGTTCCCCTCTCTCCCTGAAGGACAATACTCCGTCCGGGCCTCCGATCCGGGGCGCGTTTCCCAATGGCGCCAAAACGTATGGGTCTCGCCCGGACACCAGACCGACGTCACCTTACAGCTCCGCCCGAAAAATCAAGCCTCGCGATTCGGCGATTCGTCGAAACCGGCACATGAGTGGGACATGGACGAACCTCCATCTAGCGGCCGTGAGGCTTCAATACCGGACTTACTGTTTCATTAGTAAATGGGCCAGCCTGCTCGAGTTCGGCAGCGTTTCCAAATTTAGAACAGCCTCCCGGATCGCCGCTACTTGGCCCGGCGGAATGACGTGGCCTGCCAGATTTTCAAATTTCGCAACCACGTCGGCTTTGCTCGCAAAGTTCCGCTCGCTTCCGCGCGGCGCCTCAACGGTTTCCGCCAATACTGTTCCGTCTTTCAGAAATACTTCGGCTCTAACCATCTGCCGGAATTCAGAGCCTCGCGCCATGATATCCGGATCGGCCACGACTTTTACTTTGTCGGCAAGCGCTATCCGGACCGGATCGACAATTTTCAGCGCAGTGAACTGATCGACGAAAACATTCCCGTCGAGAAGAAGCGTCGCGACGCAGAACGGCAAGTTCAGTTGCGCTGCGGAGATCCCCGCGGGGCGATACTTCCAGCCTACATGATCAACGGTCACCTGAGAGCCATGCACTACGATGCGGTCAACTTCGTCAACAGAGAACTGCCGTCGAGCCCGAATCGCACGAATGGCGTCAAGAGTCGTGTGGTTGCTGCTCACGCATGAGTAAAACTTGAGCGATACCTGCATCGTCTCAAAGCGCGTCCCCAGGCCGGCGGTTAGCTCGGCCAGGTTGAACCGGTCGTGCGACCGGGAGAATGTTGTGCAAAAGCCGCCATAATCACTCTCGAAAATATTCACGATTCCCGTGAACCCGTTCGCGGCGAGCAAACCACCATACAGGCCGCTCTGGGCGGACCGGCCCGTGTGCATCCGTAAGACCATGGAACCATATTGGGCAGCCATGAGGCCCGCAGACTGCGTGCCGGCGATTCCTAACGCATGGACTGTCTGCTCCTTTGAGAGCCGCAACGCGGCTGCCGCCGCTGCCGCCGATGAGAACACTCCAACGGTCGCTGCGGAGTGCCAACCCTGACCGATGTGTTCCTCTCCCATACACTTTCCCACCCGCGGCCCGATCTCGTAACCAGCAACCGCGGCAGTAAGAAAGTCGCGACCGTTTATCCCCGGCCTGATTTCTGTAACGGCCAGGAGAGACGGCAGCGTAACAGCCCCCACGTGCATCACGCCCAGCCTATGTATATCGTCAAGTTCGAATCCGTGCACAAGCGTGCCGTTGACCAGCGCGGCGTGCGGCGCTGAGAGCCTCAGCGACGTGCCCCAGACGCCGCAGGATTTTGAACTATCGAGCTGTTGGAGAGTGCGCATCAGGATGAGGCTCCATTCCAAGTCGGCGCCATAGATCGCACAACCAATCGAGTCCAGAATCAACAGCTTGATTCGGTCAATCACCTCCTCGGGGATTTTTTCGTAACGAAGACCCGATACGAACGCCGCCATCCCTTGGGTATATGGATTGTCGGCAGGGGTCTCACTGGCGCGGTCCGTCGTCGGCGCACCCACTTTCTTGGCCTCCGCGGACATTTGCTCCTCTGAGGGGCGAGCGCCATTCTCTTGGGCGCTCGCTCTTGGCGCGTTCGCAACCAGCGCCGCCGCACTGCCAGCGGCGATCTTCAGAAAATTGCGACGATCGACAGAATTTCCTTCCGATTTGGGCATGGTGATATCACCGTTTTGGATTTCTCCGCTTCGGACGCACGCGCTCGATTCCAAGCACCCGGCGGCTCAATTGTTCTTAACATTTGGATGGACGTCAATTGCTAACGTCGCCGCAACATTCTGCACCACCATGCCACATCCTGATAAAGGGTGCGAGCTGAATGGGGCGACGCAATCCCATCAAATCTGTTGATCCGACAGTACTTCTCTCTGAAAACCGATCTGACTGGCTGTGCTCAATAATGACTAAACAGGACAGTGTTGCGTTCGAATCGACGCTCGCGAACGATGTTAGTTTTTGAGACTCCAGCAAGTAGATTTGGAACTAGTGTCGCGTCGACCCATTGAGACCGCCCCTCTTTCCGGAAAGTTACTTTTTCCGGATCCAGTTCCTGAAAATCCCGTTTCCCGGGAGTCGGCCACTTCCGCAAGGAGCCGAAGGGACGGACAACTCGGCGAACGGGTCAGACCCGGCAAATTATTTCACCAAATGCACACCACAGGCTGCAAGGCTGATAACCACAGTAACTGCCCCGCCTAAAGCCATGAAGCTGTAAGACGCCTTGCGGGCCGCCGATTCGGAGATCACGCGGGTGAGGTTCCAGCGCGCCTGGCAGGCCAGATGATTGAAGACAGCCAGCACCGCCAAAGATAACGCGGCAGCAGCGGCACGTAAGATAACCCCGCGAGCAGGCCGGCGGGGGCGTGAGAGGCCCACGCAAAGTCCGTGTCAATTCTGCGCTGCGAAAAGTGGTGGAAGGAGACTGCGGATACAGGATGAGAATGAGCCAAAGGAAAAATGCTTGCGGAGCAGCGGTCGTTCTCACCCGTGTGCTGGCTTGGGCGCTCGCAACTGCAACAACTCTCATAACGCCTCCGCGTTTAACGTGAATTTCCGCCGGGCGTGGCGCACTGGAGCCGCTTTGATTCTTTCGAAATTTTCGATTCGAACATCCGCCCGGCGCATGGCATCCCGAATTCCCGATTTGA
>Ga0070766_10001337_pt1 | contig 11992 bp, 13 predicted proteins | sample HubBroMetageWFT6_FD_69782 | JGI IMG/M metagenome (GOLD analysis project Ga0070766, IMG submission 69782) | Warmed and freeze-thawed soil microbial communities from the Hubbard Brook experimental Forest, New Hampshire - Hubbard Brook CCASE Soil... | ecosystem: Environmental > Terrestrial > Soil... | reverse complement strand
AAGCTCCGCAAATCGAAAAAGATTTAGAACTGACCTATGCTGCCCAAATGCCGCAACTCTCAGAGTAAAGATGAGCCTGCCCAGTGCGAGGCTGGTGCAGGAGGCCAGTGCAGGAGGCTGGAATAGGAAGGCCGGTGTAGACCAGACTCGAAAGCTTGTGTGGGACCGGGCACTCTTGCCCGGTCGCCGGGCGCAGCCCGGCAGGTTTGGCGGAAAGTGGCAGAACGACAGCCTTGAGTGCTCCGGGCAAAAACCAGCAGAGCTGGGCTCGGCGACGCGGGCAAGAGTGCCCGTCCCCACACAAGCGCCAAGCCCCAAACCCCGGCACGACGAAAGCTAACAGCTAAAAGCCAAGAGCTAAAAGCTTCTTCTCAAAACGGAATCAGCTTCTTGATCCCCTTCTTTTTCTTCTTCTTGCTGCTGGAAACATCCTTATCGCTGGCCGGCTCCGAACTAGAACTGGCGCTGGCGCTCGCATTCGGCGCGCCATCCACCGATCCCGACTGGATCTCGTTCACCTGCGGTGGCGGCGGTAAAGGCGCTTCCCCGGGCGGCGGGTCGACCGCGGGCTTCAATTCATTCGGGTCCGGTTTCAGCTCGTTGTCGCCACCGGCCGCGGCGGCAGGGGGTTTCAGTTCATTCGGATCGGCCGCCATAGTAGGCTGGGCAAACGGCGAGCCGTTCGCCGCGGGCGAATCCGAGCGCGGCGCCGGATCATTGGCCGCCGGTGTGCCCGAGTTCACCACCTTCACACCCACACTCTTTCCTCCCACAGAAGGAGCGCCCATTCCCGCCAGCATCGTGCTGCGCACTACCTCATTGGCTGCAATCGGCGTCGGGTCGGTCAGTTGCGGTTCGCCAGCCTTCGTGGCCTGGCTCATGTCAGGAGACTTTCTGAATACCATGGAGAGTCGGCCATAAGGTCCAACATCCCGCCGGCTCTCTTCCTCTAACCGGTTCACCCTTACGGCCTCTTTGGTGGGCCGCGGAATCGGCTGGTTCAGCGTTGTCAGGCGCCTCTTCGCGTCGTCCACGCGGTCCATGACGGGATAACGCGTAATGATCTTCGAATATTCGCTCGTGGCTTTCTTGGTGTACTCCGCGATCAGGTTCGCCTTGAACGTTTCTCCCACGCAGCCCGGCGGCTTGCCCGGAGCGGTGCACGTCGGCGCCAGCCTGACGCGGGTGATCTGCCCTTCATAATTCTGTCCCAGCAGATACAGCGCCTCATCCGCCCGGCTGTAGAGCGGATATTTATCCACCATCGATTGCAGGCGCGCGATCGACGCCGCGTACGACATCTTCAAATAATAGAACCGGCCAATATCGAACTCCCGTTCCGCCAGCACTTCCTGCACTTCCAGCAACCGCGCCTTGCCCTCCGCCACCAGCTTGGGATTATCCGGATACTGCATGATCAGGTTGCGGTATTCATCCTCCGCCCGCTTGGCGTGGGTGTAATCGCGGTCGGCCTTTTCCATCTGCTGGTACTGGATGTTGGCGATCTTCAGCTGCGCCTCGGCCGCCTCCGGCATATTGGGAAAGAACGTCTGGAAGTCGCGATATTCCTGCTCCGCCTGCGCCAGCGAAGCCGTTCCGCCTTCCGCGTACCAGGAATCGCCCACCGCCAGCTTGGCGCGCGCGATATATTCCGAGTCCGGATAGGTATTGATCAGCGTCTGCAGCGTCATCCGCGCCACGTCGAAGCGGTTGCGCTTCATGGCTTCCATGGCCTTGTCGAACAGCACCTTGTCCGGCTGCACCGACGCCACTTTGCTCAGCGGATTGACCGCCTTCTTGTTCGAGCAGCCAACCGCAACCGCCAGCCCGAGCCCCACCACCGCAATCAAACAAATTCGACGTGACATTCACACCTCAATTTACTAAACGTGGGGAGGGGCACTCTTGCCCGCCCGCCGAGCGCAGCTCGGCTGGTTTCGCCGGCAGCGCCCAGCCCTGTCATCCTGCCACTCCAGCCAACCCCGCCGGGCCCCGCCCGGCGACCCGGCAAGAGTGCCCAGTTCCACAAAAAACGTCCCACAGCAACTAAACTTTCTGCAGCGCAGCTTCCGTCGCCACCTTCAGCAACGCCTGCGCATTCTTGCTTGGATCGCCATTCCCGAACACGGCGTTGCCCGCCACCAGAATTTCCGCGCCGGCCCTCACCACGTCGGCTACCGTGTCGAGCCCCACTCCGCCATCCACTTCAATGCGGTAATGGAGCCCACGCTGCCGCCGAATCTCCGCTAACTTCCGCATTTTGTGCAGTGTAGACGGAATAAACTTCTGCGCTCCAAAACCCGGATTCACCGACATCACCAGCACATAATCCACAATGTCGAGCACTTCGGCCAGCGTCTCCACCGGAGTCGCCGGATTAATCACCACTCCCGCCAGGCAATCGTGACTCTTGATCAGATGCAAAGTACGGTTCAAGTGCCGGCAAGCTTCCTGATGCACCGAAATCCAGTTCGCCCCCGCCTCGGCGAACACTGGAATGAAGTCGTCCGGATTCTCGATCATGAAATGGCAATCAAGTGGCAACTCCGTCGCCCGCCGCAACGACCGCACCACCGGCGGCCCCAGCGTCAAGTTGGGCACAAAGTGTCCATCCATAACATCCACATGGATCACACTTCCGCCGCCCTCGCCCGCAGCGCGCACCTGCTCGCCTAATCGGGCAAAGTCAGCCGAAAGAATCGACGGTGCCAGCTCAATCAATGCAGATCACTTAGAAGATCTCTTAGAAAAGAACGCCCCGAAATTCTAACACGCTGGTCAGCGCTGGAGCAGGCAGCTTAAAGCAGCCGTTTAAGGCAGCAGCTTAAGACAGAATGAACTCCCCTGACCACTGACCACTGCTCCCCATGCTACCCTCGACACTCATGTCCGCCGCGCCCCAATTTGCTCCCGCCGCCTGCAGCCTGGCCGCGGTTTTCATCTGGGGCACCAGCGACTTCACCGGAGGTTACGCCTCCCGCCGCGCCAACGCCTTCGTCTTTACCGCTTTTTCGCATCTTTGCGCGTTGGTCCTCATGGTAGTCCTCGCGCTCGCGCAACACGCGTCACTTCCTTCCCGAACCACCATTCTGTGGGCACTGCTCGCCGGCGGAATCGGCGGATTCTCGCTGGCAATTTTTTATCGTGCCCTTGCGGAAGGGAAAATGGGACTCACCGCTCCCATCGCCGCGCTGCTTGGCGCCGCCATCCCCACGCTCGCCGACATCGCCATCGAGGGCGCGCCCCACGCCTGGACGTTCGCAGGCTTCGCTCTCGCCATCGTCGCCATCTGGCTGATCACCCGCGCCGAACCCGTGCGGAAGCCGGAACCAGACGACAAACTGAATGTGTGGGGACGGGCACTCTTGCCCGTCCCCACACAGCCCGGCGATCAAATTGACGACGAAGAAAAAACCGGCGCAGTTCCCAAAGGCGTGGCCGTAGCAGCTCTCGCGGGCGTAGGCTTCGCCGCTTTCTATCTCTGCATCCGCCAGGCCGGCGCCGGCTCTCCGCTATGGATCGCAGCCGTATCGCGCCTCGCATCTTTCATCGTCACTGCCGTCGCGGTGATCGCTACCAGAGCCCCGATTCGCCTCGACCTGCCCGGCGCCGCCATGGCCGCCGTCGCCGGATCATTCGACATTACCGGCAGTGCCCTCTTCATCTTCGCCAGCCAGCACGGACGCCTCGACGAAGCCGTCGTCATCTCCTCCCTGTATCCCGCCGTCACCGTCATCCTCGCCCGCCTCGTTCTGAAAGAACACTTCAGCCGCTGGCGCTTCATCGGCCTGCTGGCAGCGCTAGCGGCCGTCCCCATGATCGCCGGGGGATAGGCGATCGAATCGCAATTTTCTGGAAGCACTCCCCGGCCACCTGTTGCCCGATGCTGCCAGCCAGCAACGCATTGGTCTGGTGGTGAACCGTATGCAACAATTCTTGATCGAGAGTTAGCAGCTCAAAAGATTAAGAGATAGCCCATGCCGATCCTCGAAATCCGAGACCTCATCAAGATCTATCCGCACACTGAAGTCCGCGCTGTCGACGCTGTTTCGCTCGACATTCACGCCGGCGAAACGCTTGGCCTGGTCGGCGAATCGGGCTCGGGCAAGAGCACCCTCGGACGCCTCATCCTCCGCCTGATCGAGCCCACCTCCGGCAGCATCCGGTTCGACGGACGCGACTTGCTGGCCGCCAGCCGCACCGAAATGCGCCGCTTGCGCCGCGACCTGCAAATCATTTTTCAGGATCCCTTCGCCTCGCTCGACCCCCGTTTCACGGTCGAACAAATCATCGCCGAGCCGCTCGTCATTCATGGGGGGATCGTGCACGAACGCGCCATTCGTGATGAGAGAGAAGATGCGCCAGCAGAATCACGTGGGGGCAGCCGCCCCCCGCTGTCTGGCCGGGCGAAGCCCGGCAGCCCCGCCACAACTGCAAGCACCCGCGTCGCCGAACTCCTCCGCGCCGTCGGCCTCGACGAATCCGCCCGCCGCCGTTACCCGCACGAATTCTCCGGAGGACAGCGCCAGCGCATCGGCATCGCCCGCGCCCTCGCCCTGCGCCCAAAATTTATCGTGTGCGATGAGCCCGTCTCCGCGCTCGACGTCAGCGTAGGTGCGCAGATCGTCAACCTGCTCGCCCAGCTGCAGCGCGACTTCGGCCTGACCTATCTCTTCATCTCGCATTCCATGCCGGTCGTGCGCTATCTCTCCACCCGCATCGCCGTCATGTACCGCGGCCAAATCGTCGAAGTCGCCCCCACCGAACAGATCACCGAGCACCCGCAGCATCCCTACACAAAAAGCCTGCTGGAAGCCACCCCGGAAGTAGCGCTGCAGGATTAGTAGAGAGGCAACGGAAGCGGTGGGTCAGTGGTGATCTCCACTCGGCGGTAGGAATCAAAGACAACCCGAATGGAGGGCGTCGGCGCTCGCTCGTCTCTCATCCTAAAATCAAAGATCACCGTGGTCCGACGCGGCAAGCCGGCTCGAAACTTCCAGTTCCGCACTGTGGATCGCCTCGGCCTTGAGCAAGGGGTGCCCGTCAACCAGGTTCCTGAGACGTACTACTCCATCTTTGTCCACTTCAATCTCGATGGTCACGGCCCCTTGGACAAGCGCCTGTCGGGCTAGAGGCGGGTAGGCTGGCATCCCCAGCGACACAATGCGCCGTTCTTGCCCTACAGCCGTGATGAGAGATCCAAGGACGAGGAATCCGAGCGATAACGGCAGCCTGAGCTTCTTCCGCATTTTCATGGAGTGCCCTATGCGCACGCAGAATCAAGAGCGGATTCTAGCGCCGTTTTGCGCGCTCGGCGTACGCTCCGTGCCATACTTCCCTTCATGCCCCGCCCCCAGACCGGCCTAACCCGCGATCTGGCAGAGCTGATCTTCGGCTACGGACTCATCGTCGCAATAATCTGGACTCCCGAACCTCTGCAGCGCATTCTCTCCCCCATCGCGCTGGTCGCAACTTTCCTGGTCGTCGTCGTGCACCGCCGCAATCGTGGTTCCAGCGGACGCGATCAGCCACCAGAGAGCAATCCCGAAGACGCTGCCCTCGGCTTGGGCTGGCGCGGCCTTATCCCCTCCCTCTGGATTCTCCCCGCCGCCCTCACCCTCGCCGCGGTCAGCATCTTCGTCGCCGCCAAGATGGGCACGCTGCACTCGCTCTACAAAAGCGACTTCCACCACGTCGCCGGCTATCTCCTCTGGACCACCTACCAGCAACTGCTCCTGCAGGACTACTTCATGCCGCGCGTTCTCCGCCTGCTCTCAAGCGACCGGCTCTCGATCAAACTAGTTTCGTGCGAAGCCGCAGCCGTCACGCTCACCGCCGTGCTCTTCGCGCTGGCCCACTTGCCGAACCTCGTGCTCACCGCGGCCACGCTGGTGTGGGGAGCAGTCTCGTGCACGCTGTTCCGCCGCTACCGCAACCTCTACGCGCTCGGCGTGGCGCAATGTCTGCTCGGCCTCTGCTTCGCCGTCTGCGTCCCCGACACTCTGAATCACCACCTGCGCGTCGGCCTGGGATATCTGCACTATCACGCTACGGAGTCGACGCGGTGAGGTACGGTAAGCGTTCAGCGGGATGGATCACGGGGCAAGAAGTCAGTAAGCGCTATGGTTTCAATGGTTTCGGCACCAGAATCGTCGGTTCCCCGAGCCGTAGTACTGGCTCTCGCCGCATTACGCGGGCGCAGCGCAGGCCAATCTAGAAAAATGCTGGGCAAGAAAGCCGCAAGCGCGATGGCGAGCCAGAACACCGCTTCGCTCGCTGAGGGGCTTAGCCGAACGGCTGGCACGAATAGGGATACCGTTCGACCAACGGTAAAAACCATGGCAAAGGGGTAGCTACGTATCATCCATCGGCGGTGCAGAGCGATCTTGCCAATGCGAACACAGTAGAGTGCCATGGACGTGCTTACCACCCAACCCAGAGACTGCATGCAGTTTGCTGCGACCACTGAAAACGGCTTCGGAATTTTTAAAGCTACGACGACCGCGAACGGGGCTGAAATGAAGACGCTCGTCACGTACGCATATCCAAGTAAGCGATGCATCCGCAGGTGGCGCGCGCGGAGGCGATTCGAGAACTGAAAAGCTGCAAGCCCCATCGCCAGTATTCCGAAGACGCCATGAACAGGCAAGTACCACTTCGCGGGAGCGTAGTGCCGCGCGATGGGCGACGTGGGGTCAAGGATCCGCGCGTTCTTCTCATACGTTGCAAAGATTGTCAACGCGAAGAAGACCAGGAAAAGCAGTAGCTTTGCTGTGGATCGCGATGTGCCGGCAGGTGCGGTGGTAGCGGGCATCACTCAGGAGAATCGAGAGAGCGTATCGCAGTGCCGGAAAGCAAGTCAATCGCGGGCATCGCACCATAACTGTCGTCACCTCTCAATTTCATTGACCCCCGCGAGGCTGTATTTACAGAACGTACAGCCGAAGCATCCACCAGACAAGGAATATCGCGACAATCGCCCCTGCGATGTGAACGATCCAGTCGCCAGCTGTTTTCGGCTTCCCGAAGTTGAACATGCGGCAATGGTAGCAGGCCCCGCTCAAGCGACGTAAGATCGCCGTCACCCCAGCAACCGCCGAGCCGGTATCCATGCGAGACGAGCGCAGTTCCTCCTGCTAAAACCACATCGACCAGATCCAATCCACGCAGGTATGCGTGATCGCCGAAGCCGGCACCCGCCGCTGCTCCCGCCACGCGCGCCCGTAGAAAATCCCCGCGATCGTGGCCAGCAACACATAGCGCCAGTTGAAATGCGCCGACCGTTTATTGAAATGTGACAGCCCGAACACCACCGACGCAATTCCGAGCGCCGCCCTGCGTCCTAGCCTCCGCTCCAGCAAATTCTGTACCCAGGCGCGAAAGAAGAGTTCTTCCGGCACCGCGGTAAAGAAAAATATTCCGATCCAACGCAGCGCCGCCCAGCCCACTCCCGCCAGATTTCCTGCCAACAAACTGTGATGTGGATGAATGAATCCCAACGCCAGCCCCAGAATTAAAACCGGCGGAGTGAGAAACAGCAACTCGCGCACCCCGATCTTCCAGTCGTGAGTTTTCGAGTCGTGATTTTTTCCGACGCTAGTTTTCCAGTCGTTACTTTTTCGGCCGCCGTTTGCCTCGCTCGTCTTCGGATCGCCGGTTTCGCCGCCACTGGCCTTCCGCCCCCAGTGCGGGCAAAAATCAAACCCCGTTCCCTCCAGCCGCCGGATCGCGAGAAATCCATACAGCCCCACATCCACCAGCAGCAATTCGTTTAAAGCCCGCAGCCCCATCGGCCACGCCGACTCAAACCAGCGCAAATCCACGGCCAGCCCCAGCGCCAGCAGGATAATTCCATCGCGCCAGTTACCGCGCTGTTCAGGATCAGCCGCGGCTGCCCGATCGAGCAGCCACGCGACAACCACCGGCAGCCCGGCGTAAAGCGTGAACCACTTCCAAAGAAAAATCCCCTGCGTGCACGCCACCAGCACGTAGGGAAAAACGAACAGCGCTGGCAGGCCCGCACGAACCGGGACCGGCCAGCGCTGCACGCTGCGTGCGACGCGCTCCGCGGCAAAACCAAACACCGCCGCGGGAACAAGTTCCAACCCCAGCGCCGCCATCGCCACAGGCGTCACGTTCTGCATGACGACTATATTAACTTCCTCGCCACGCAGCTCACCCCCTCACGCTTGCGGGCAGGTTCTCCCGCCGCGTGTAGACGACGCCTGCTTCCCACAACTCGCGGGAAACCACTCGTCCACTTCGCCGCAACTTCCGCAAGCCTTAACTTCTCGGGACACTACTTTCCCAGTGTCACTTCGGCGATTACTTTCTCTTTGCCGCTTTCCGCCAGCTCGCGCTCGGCGCGTGACCGAAACAGCGTCCTTCCGTTCGAATTGCCCGCGACCCACACTTGCGAAAGAAAATAGGTGTCGCCGTAGCGGTGGAACACCAGTTTGCAGCTGTTGTCGTTCGCGGAGCGTTGTGTGCTCTGCGTCGGCACAAACGTGCCGCGGTTGTTCGCATCGTGGATGCCCAGGGCATCCGCATTCGCGGGCGAAACAACATAGTGCCCCGCCGGCAGCGTCTGACGCGCCACGACGAAGGGAAACGGAATATCGGCAATCACGTCCCCTTGTCTGGTCTGCGCGATGGAAGCGGACGCGGCCAGCAGCAGCGCCGCATACAAAACGGTTCGAAGCAGTTTCATACGATTTCTCCTCACCTTGGCTTATGCGAATTGGAATTGACCGACTGCAGGAGGGGAGGATTCGTCACCATCAGGTGAGGGGCAGCGCGCCACGTCGGGGCAGACGTTCCGAACAAACGTTGGGGCAAATTTCCGGCGCAACTTCCGGGCGGGAATCCGCGTTCCCCCGGGTGTCTCGAACTCGAGCCACGCGGGATATTGCAAACTACATCCTGATAGTGCGGCCCGGGCGATTTCCGTTACAGGATTTCTCGTCGCGCTTGTCTCCGCGCCCCTGGCCGACTAGAATGCCAGCGACCCGGCAGAAGCAACGATTAAAGAAGCAAAGATTCAAAAAGAGGAAAGAAATATGGCCGCCGCCCCGGTCCCGTCCGCAGCTGTGCCTGCTGCCACCCCCGAACCCGCACCGCTTTCGGAGGGCGCACGCCTCATCAACACCTTCATCGCGCCCTCAAAAACTTTCACGGACCTGAACCGCAGCGCCGGTTGGTGGGCGCCATTTCTGCTTCTCGTGATTGTCTCTACGCTTTTTGCTTTTTCCGTTGGACAAAAAGTGACTTTTGCCAAGGCGGGCGAGAACGTCCTGCAAACCCGGCCCAAGCAGTGGGACCGAATTCAGAACCTGGAAGCCGGCGAGCGCGAGAAAACGATGAAGGCAGGCGAAAAGCAAACCATGATCACCAGCTACGCTTTTCCACTATTCGATCTTGTCCTTCTCTTGATTGTCGCGGGCTTGCTGCTGGCAACATTTACGTTCGTCGCCAATGCGAAAGTTTCTTTCAAGATCGCCCTTGCCATCGTCGTGTATGCGAGCCTGCCCGGCGTGCTGCGCTATCTGCTGGCCACGCTTACTTTGTTCGCCGGAGTCAGTCCCGATGGTTTTAATGTGCAGAACCCCATCGCGACCAATCTGGGCGCTCTGTTCAATGCCACCGAGAATCCCGTACTCTATGCCATGGGTTCGATGGTCGACGTGTTCGGGATCTGGACTCTGGTCCTGACCGCGATCGGCTTCACATGCGTCAGTAAGGTGAAGCGCGGCACCGCGCTGGCGATCGTTTTCGGGTGGTACGTTGCCTTCATGGTGGTCGTAGTGGGCTTGACCGCTCTGGCTTCGTAGTTGCGGGCCGTACTGTTAGAACGATGCCCGGATATTACACTTGACAAGTTGTGATCTGGCTATCTAAGGAGACTCTATGAAATGTATTCTTGTGACCCTTCTAATCGCCTGCACCACCGCTGGCTTCGCTCAGACCGCGCCCGCCGCGCCTGCCGCACCCGTCAAGGATCCCGTCAGCACTGCGCTGCGCATGCTTCTGCCGGGCCGCGCGAAGAACACCGTGGGGGCCATCGACGCTATGCCCGCCGACAAGTTCGGCTATAAGCCCACCCCTGATCAGATGAGTTTCGGGCATCTGGTCATCCACATCACCGAGACGAACAACAGTCTCTGCGCGAAAGTCGCCGACGTGCCCGCGCCGAAAGTGGATGAACTCAAAGAAACCGACTCCAAAGACAAACTGCTGGCCGCAGCCAAAGCGTCTTTCGATTTCTGCACCGACGCGCTGAGCAAGATGGACGACTCCAAGCTGGGCGACAGCGTGGAACTGTTCGGCGGCCACCAGTTCCCCCGCGCCATGGGCGCCCTGGGACTCGCGAGCACCTGGGCCGATCACTACGCCGCCGCGGCGATGTATCTGCGCCTGAACGGAATCCTGCCGCCCTCGGCGCAACCGAAGAAGTAAGCGGGTGAGAGTGGCACTAACGACGAAGACGCGGGCGAAATGGGGTCGGCTGCCCTGCCCGGCCCTGGCGTGCCTGTTGGTCGCGCTGCTGGGCTCGACCTACGCTTCGGCCGCCGTGGTGGAGAAGCGGATGACGCTGCGGGACGTTTCTGACAGCGGCAGCCCCATCCGCGTGTCAGGGCGGCTGACGTTTCGCGACGACGGCTCGAAGGTTACGCCCTTTTCCTACCAAATAACCGCCACTGCGAAAAATGTATCGTCCAAAAGCGTGCTCCTCCTCGTGATCCACTTTCAGGCGAGCGGAATGGGCGGCCCAGGACACGATGAGCAGTATTCGCAAGAATATTTCTTTACAGAACCGCTTGAACCGGATGCTATCGAGAAGTACGAATCCGGACACAGCAGCTTTGGGCCGCGAGAGGCACCCGTCAGCCCGGACGCAGACAGCGAACCCGAACGGCCCGCTGCGACAACAAGCGTCGAATTCGTGCAGTTCAGCGATGGCTCAACCTGGGGTGACGCTGATGCTGCAGCTGATGTCCTCGAAATCCGGCGAAACACGGTGCGCGAGTTAGGCTCGCTTGAACACATCTACGAGGAGTCTGGAGAGCAAGCCTTTCGAGCCGAATTTTCAAGGGACAGTTATCTTCCCAGCATCAATTCCCTCAAGTACGCCTGCAAGAGCAAGGAAGACTATTGGAGTTGCGCCCGGAACGGCGTGCGCAGAGCGATCGAGACCGCGTTCGCCAATGAAGCGGCGGCGAACTCGGACGCCGCTCACGCGCTGGCGGAGTTGCCCTAGATGTCAGTCGTTGTCGTCCTTTGTTTTCAATGCGCAATTTGTAAGTGCTTGAAAACACGCTGAACTCTGCTCGGCGGCGCCATCTCTTTGTTTTCATGGACTTATCTCTAAGTTATTGATAATGCGTAGCGCGGCCTTTGGTCTGGGCTGGAATCCTCGTTCACATCGCCGCGCAGGATGGCCCTGGAACGCACAGATTTGCCTTGTACGCGTCGTCAGAGGGTACGAGCAAGGGAAACCCCACCCGCCCGATTCAAGACGCTGGAATCGCCTGCAAACCGACCATTATCTCTAAGCTATTGAAAACCAAGCAGCACTCGAACCGACGGCGAACATCCGCCGGCAACTTCCGCCATGGACAGGTCAATGCGCTCGACGTGGCTTGTAACTGACTCAAGTGAAAGGCATGTCGCCCATTGTGGATTGCGCCGTTTTGGTTGCGTGGCGCGGGCACTCTTGCCCGCGAAAATCTAACCACGAGCGAGCCCGCAATTCCACTTTCAGAATTTGTGGCGGCCGGAGGCTTTTGGTTTGAGAGTCCGTGGTGGACGCCAGCTTTTCGCAAAGCTGAACGCATTTCGCGGGCAAGAGTGCCCGCGCCGCACAATCTCTATTTGATTTGCACGAGATCGCCCGCAGTCACGCCCCCGGCAGGATTCTGCGGGGCGCGCCAGGAATCGAAGATTGATACCTGATGCACGCATGACACGGTGCAATGCGGCGCGCAGGATTTTT
>Ga0070766_10001333_pt1 | contig 12009 bp, 14 predicted proteins | sample HubBroMetageWFT6_FD_69782 | JGI IMG/M metagenome (GOLD analysis project Ga0070766, IMG submission 69782) | Warmed and freeze-thawed soil microbial communities from the Hubbard Brook experimental Forest, New Hampshire - Hubbard Brook CCASE Soil... | ecosystem: Environmental > Terrestrial > Soil... | reverse complement strand
CCGGGTTCGTGCTGGCGGTGCTAGGCGTCGCACTTCGCATCCTGATGATGATGCGAGCGAGTGACACGCGTCCGGCAAATGCGACGGCGACGGGACGCCAGCTCCTTCACTCCTACGGCACAGCATTTCCCAAGAGCCGCCTGCCGCTGGCGATGTGGATTTCGCTCAGCCTTGGCCTCGTCCTGCTGCTCGCAGGCTTCCTGCTGGAGCTGCGCTAGAGAAACTCCGAACTCAGTGCGGAGCCGGCTTTTCGATGGCGTTGAAGTTCACCAGCGCCCACGGCTTGGGTTTGGGCATCCCGGGCGGCATGTCCATGGCAACCATCCTGAGTTCAGCGGCTTTCCCCGGCACCGTGATCCGCATCATGTACTGATCGGTTTGCTTGGCATCCGCATACTTGACGGTAATCATCAGCCCATCGGGATTCAGCGTTGCCACAGTAATTGCCTCTTTGACTTTTTCCTCGCCGACCGACCTCAGCCCGCCTTCGTCATTCATCTCGAGATCACGTGGGTGAGTGAGCCATCCGGTGAGCTGATCGCCGTGCAGTTCGAGTTGCAACAGCAGCCACACCTTGCCGTCGAGGGTAGATATCCAGTCGCCGACGTATTCGGCATACGGGGAAACTTGCTGCGGTTTCGAAGGTTTGGCACTGCCGGAAGCCGGTGCCTGGCACCAGGCGGTGAGGGGAACCGTCAGCAAAGCAAAGGCGAGAAACAGTTTCTTCATATTTTCCCCGTAGACAAAGCAGATTTTACTACCAAGGCGGCGCAGTGTTGGGGGCTCAAAAAGTGGAGGACGCGGGGGCGTTCTCCATTCAACGAGTGGTGGCGCGGCCTGGGACGAGCCGCACCGAAACAGGCGGCAACGGCTACAACAGCAGCGATCCGTATTTGCGGCGATCGCCCTTCAGCAGGCGCGGCGACTCGGCCTGACGGGCGCGCTCTTCCTGATGACAGTTCCAGCAAAGCGCCGCCATTTGGTCCAGAACGGAAGGCAGTTCGTCGAGATGCATGTGACGCAACTCAAACAGTTTTTGATGCTCGTTGAGAAGCGCGAGGCGGCTTCGCCTCCAGTCAGCGGGCGTCAGTGGACGATCGCAAATGGCGCACGTCTTGCCGTGGTACCACTTCTGCAGCAGGCGCTCGATGTTCTCCGGAGACGGATTGACTTGCGCCAGGCACTCCTGGCCGCAATCGCCCTTTTCGGGCCAGCGGAGCAAGTGTGCAGGCGGTCGTGCTGCTGCCCGCGCAGCGCGGTGGCGAAGGCGTACTTGTTGTCGAGTTCGACCGTGACGGGCTCGCGGTTATCAGGGCAGATCACCGTCCGCCGGCCTCGGTTGCGGAAGTACGCCTGCAGGCTGACACCCAACGGAAGCGCCACCAGCAGAATCGCCCCGATAATGAAGAGAATGATGGGAAAGGTCGCAATCATGGGAACACCTCCCGGCTGAACTCGCGGGACTGACAGGTTCTTTGTAGCGCGCGGGTAACCAGGGCGCAGTGATTGCGGACACGAGCACTTGTGACGGGCGGCCAACTTGCGCCGGTGTGGTTTGGTTGGGCTGTGTCCGGCTGGTTATAATCGGCGGCACCAGCAGACCACTCTCACAGGTGAACATGCACTCCATCCAGTTGGCGCCGCCGCGCGGCGCAGGCTCGCACGAATCGCGCGTCTCCGCTGTCCTCTGTATTCGAACGTTTCTTACGTTAGTGATTATGCTGGCGAGTGCGGCTGATCTGCTGGCTGGTTCGCCTTCCGGCAACAAGCCGCGCGTCACACTCGACGAGTTTTTCAAATCGGTGGAGTTCGGCAAGGTGGCCCTCTCGCCCGATGGGCACATGGCAGCCATTGCCACCGAGCGGGCGGACTGGGATGCTGAGCGCTTTCGTGACGACCTGTGGCTATGGCGCGACAGCGATGGCGTGCTGATTCCTCTGACACAGTCGGGACATGATTCGGACCCGATGTGGTCTCCAGACGGCAAGTGGATTGCGTTTCTATCGGACCGCGATGGAGACGGCGACCCGTCCGACAAAGGGGACGATGACAAGAAAGACGTGACGCACGTTTACCTCATTCCAATCGGCGGCGGAGAAGCGTTCCCAGTGACACGCGGAGCGGAGGATGTGCACTCGTTCGCCTGGAGTCCAGATTCGAAAACGCTGTACTTCGCTACGCGCATTCCGTGGACCACGAAGCAGAAAGACGAATACAAGGAGCAATGGAAAGATGTCGTCCGCTACCGCGAACAGGAGCGCGGAGACGTGATCTCGCGCCTTGGTGTTGCCGACGCCCTGGCGCGACAGACAGCTATAGGCACGAAGGAAACGAAGCAGAGCAAGAAGGACAAGAAGAAAGACGAGGATGAGGAAACGGGCGAGACTCCGGGCGCACAGGCAGTTGTAATGTCGCCCTATCGCGTGAAGAGCATCGCAATCTCCCCCGATGGCAGCCAAGTCGCCTACGTGACCGACAGCGTGTCGCAGCGCTTCGAGGCCTTGAACGAGACTGAAGTTTACGTCGCTGACACTACCAAGGAGGGGCCGCAGAACACAGCGCGGCGACTGACGAAAAATGAGGCGCTCGAGGACGAACTGCAGTGGTCTCGCGACGGGAAGAACCTGTTTTTCGAAGTCGGACAAGGTTCGGTGGAAGGCGCCTACGCGGACTTGCAGCCACGCGTGTACTCGCTCAACGTCGCCAGCGGACAACCGACAAGATGGGCAGCTAACTTCGATGGCGCCGTCATGCACTACGCGCTGGCAGACAACGGAACGCTGCTGGCTCCAGGGATGCTGGGCACCGCGACCGCGCTGTATCAGCAGTCATCGCCGCAAGGAACTTTCCGCAAGCTGGATGGTTGGCCCGGCACTTACGGGCGCGCAACCACCGCGACCAACTCTCCACGCATCGCGTTCACCTACTCGGAGGTGGACAAGCCCACGGAGGTGTACCTCGCCGACAGTGTTGACGGGCTTAACGTTGCACGGCCTATCACGTCGTTTAACAAGCTGTTCACCGAGCGCGACCTTCCCAAAGGCAAGCCGTTCCGCTGGACCTCGGACGACGGCACGCCGGTAGAGGGTATGCTGCTTTATCCTCCGGGAAAATTCGAGGCGAAAAACCTGCGGCTGTTCGCGCTCATCCACGGCGGCCCGATGGATGCCGACGGCAACTACTTTGGAGCGAACTGGTACGACTGGGGAATCTTTGCCGCAAGCCAGGGATGGCTGGTGTTTCGTCCCAACTATCGCGGGTCGGCGGGATACGGCGACAAGTTCGCGATGGCTATCGTTCCGAAGATTGTTTCTGCGCCGGGACGCGACATTCTCAGCGGCGTCGAGGCGTTGGTTAAGGCGGGCATCGCCAATCCCAAGCAGATGACCATCGGTGGCTACAGCTACGGCGGCTATATGACCAACTGGCTGATCACGCAGACGACCGAGTTCAGGGCTGCAGTGACGGGCGCGGGCGCGGTCGAACATATCGGCAACTGGGGTAACGACGACACGACCTACGACGACGCGTTCTTTCTCGGCGGTCTGATGTGGGACCCGAAGGCGCGACAGAACTACATCGACGAGGCCGCGATCTTTCAGATCGAGAAGGTGAAGACGCCGACACACATCGTCGCGGGTGGAAGCGACATCCGCGTCGCCGTGGCCGAAGACTACCTGCTGGAGCATGCTTTGCACGTGCTTGGGATTCCGAGTTCGCTGTTGATCTTCCCCGACGAAGGCCACGAGCTGGACCAGAACCCGTGGCACGGCAAGATCAAGGTCCGCGAGGAAGCGGCGTGGATCGAAGAGTATTGCGGGTGCCCCTCACATTAGTTGCACTGACCAGAACGCATTTCCCGAAGTTCCCCATTCAGAATCAAGCACATAGCTGCATTCGGCTAGGAACGGATTGTAGCTATTCTGCCATAACACTTAATTTTATTAATAAATTATGGTTGACAAATTGATTTTATAAATCTAATAATCTACTTTATTGAATCTGTGAGGCATCTAGAGTGATGAATTCCAAGCCAAATACCGACTGGCAAGAGCTGACCCGACTCACCCAAGGCCAGAGAATTTTGGTCGAGCGCATCCGGCTGGTGGACAAGGATATCGCCATCGAAGGCTCCTTTGAGCTGCCTCAGCTGGCGCGTCTCAGCTCGGACGACCAAGTGTTCATCACCGCCTTCGTGCGCTCGCACGGCTCGATCAAAGAGATGGAACAGGTGTTCGGCGTCAGCTATCCGACCATCAAGGCCCGGCTCACCCGTATCGCCGAGGGCCTCGAGTTTGTCGAGACCAATCCCATGCCGTCGCGAACGGAAGTTCTCGATCGCCTCACGCGCGGTGAGATAACGGCGCAGGATGCCATCCGCGAATTGGAGTCGCTGTCATGATCCCTCTGGTTGGAGTGGTTAGCGTTCGTCATTGGCGGCACAGCCGCAACTTCAGGCTTTGGATTCCTCTTTTTCTGCTGTGGCTGTTGATGCTGCCGTTCGCCGTGCTGGCGCTGCCGGTGTTGTTCCTCGTGTGCCTCATCAGCCGGGTGAATCCATTTGAGGCGATCGCGACCTTCTGGCACATCTTCGCGGCGCTCAAAGATACACACATCGAAGTAGACAACCGCAACGCACTTGTCCTGATCCGTATTCTGTAGGAGGAGCCATGAACGAACATCGGCGCCAAATTCTGGAAATGCTTTCCGCGGGAAAGATCACGGCTGACGAAGCCGAGCGGCTGCTGGCGGCGGTCGAGCGCGAAACGCCCGCACCCTCCTCCGGCAATGGTTCGCAGTCCCCTGTGTCGAAGGCGAAGTACCTGCGCGTGCTGGTCGATTCCGAAAACGGCGGCAACCCCTATCACGGGCCTATCAAAGTGAACATCCGCGTGCCCATGCAGCTGTTGCGCGCGGGAGTACGGCTGGCGGGGCTGATTCCGCCCCAGGCGCGCGAGCACGTGAACGAAGCCATGCGCGAGCGCGGCATTCCGTTCGACCTCAGCCAGATCAAGCCCGACAATCTGCAGGAGCTCGTGGACCAGCTCAACGACCTGACCATCGACGTCGATGTCGATAACAAGGGTGGGTTTGGGCAAGAGAAGGTCAAGGTCCGCGTGTTTTGCGAATGACATCCGGTACGAGTAGGTATCGGCGGATCGCAATTTGGGTTGACAATTGCTGAGTCGCTGAACATACTTGCGCCGTTTAGTGCGAATCGCGCTGGTCGAGGTCTTAAGAAGAAGATGGCCAAGGCAACCAAGAAAGCTGCGAAGAAGCTCGGCGCTCGGAATGTCGTGAGACGCGCATCGGGCAAGTCCGCCATATCTGCGAAGAAAGCCAAGGCGACGAAGGTAACGAAGACAACCGGGACGCGCAGGCACGCGAAAGTTCCGCTGAAAAGGTCCACATCTGTAAAGGCGGGAGCGGTGACTACGGCGGTTCCGGCCCGCGACGGCAAGCTCATGTTCAACCACGCCATGATTTACTGCAAGGACGTCGAGCGCGGTCTGACCTTCTATCGCGACCTGATGGGATTCAAGCTGATCGAGGATTTCCGTTACGAAGGCAAGCCGGTCTATGCGCGGCTGCGGGCCCCGGGTGGAGACGGAACTATTGCCCTGCATCTGGCGGGGCCGGGCGCGTCGCTGGCCAGCGAAGGCGTGCGGCTGTACTTCGAGGTGCGCGATCTCGACGACTTCTGCCGCAAGCTGATGCAGAAAGGCTTCTACATCACGCAAATGCCGCGCATGATGCCCTGGGGCTGGCGCCACGCCTACCTCAACGATCCTGACGGACACGAGATCAGCCTGTACTGGGCGGGCGAAAACCGCATGAAGAAGACAGTGATGCAAGCGGCGCGGGACGCGGCGAAGCGGTGAAGGGCGTCGTCGCCGCATCACGCCCGGGTTAGCGCCTACAGACGGCGCGAACCCGGGACACTGCGCTACGAGTTTACCTAAGTAAACGGGTTTTCGTCCGCGGTCGGTCCATACACTACTGGAACCGGAACATCCAGCAGCCGCAGATAAACCGACAGCTGTCCGCGATGGTGATACCAGTGGTTGAGCATGATCGACCGCATCACGCCAATGCGTGGCTGCGTGAAGATCTCTGTGTCGCCGCGTTTGAGCTTCCAACTTCCTTGCGCTGCCTGGTCGCTCATTCCGTTCAAGACTGTCTCAGAAGTACGGACGCTCTCCTCAAAGGCAGTCTGAATATCCTGCACGCTCTTCGGCTGAGGCGGCTGAAAATTGGCTTGCGAGACATCAAGCCCATCCCCCTGCGCCAGTGTCGCTAGCGCGCCCGGCACCGTCGCGATGTGAATTGCCAACTGCCCCAGTGACATCGATTTCGGATGCGGCCTCCACGTCAGCTTGTCCGCGGGAACTCTCTCCAGAATCCGCTTCGTCACGGCGGCTTCTTGCTGGAACTCGCTGAGCATCGGGTCAAGCATCCTGCCAGCCTTCGTCTCCTCACCTGAGCGAGAGGCCGCAGCGTCTGCGCCGGGATAGCGGTCATGATGCCGTACCCACGCCATGGAATGCGGCAACATCCCCTCTTCATCGCGCCCTTTCGGCGTCATATCGAGGAAGTTATACGCAGTCAGCAGAATGTCGAGTCCCCGCGCGTAGGTCGAGTAGGTATGAAAAATCTGTCCCTTCGCGTCCTTGTAGAACACACTCGCGCCGGGGCCCTCTTCGGAAGCTCCACTTGTCCCGTAGTTGTAAGGACGCTTCCCGTCCGCCAAATCGTCCTTGGAAAACGAGACCTGGTAGTCGAAGTTGAAGTCGCTCTCGTTCGACGATACCCACGGGAAGCGCCATCCCATGCGCTTCTTGAAGGTTTCGATTTCTGGCAGCGTTGCTCTCGAAACCGCGGCGAACGCCGTATCCCGTTGCGCCAGGTGGACCCTCGCTCCGTCGAAATGATCGGCGAGGAACGAACAGCTGGGGCAGCCTTCTTTCCATCCCGGACCGAACATGAAGTGATAAACAATGAGCTGGCTGCGGCCATCGAACAAATCAGCCAGGGTCACTTTGCCCTTCGGTCCATCGAAGACGTACTGCTTGTCGACTTTCTCCCAGGGCATCTCGCGGCGCTGGCGGCTCAACTCATCGCGCAGCCGGGTGAATTCCTTCTCCTTCGCCAGAAGTTCTTTCCGCGCCGCCAGCCACTCGGTCGGGGGCGCAATTTTCGTGTTCAGTTTTTCGGTCGTCGCCGTAGCCATTTTCAACACTCCTTTGCTCTGAGTTAATCGTTGTCTTCCCGGTGCTGCGAAATTTGGTGCGAAATGCCTTTACCAGCAGAGCGCTCGATCCGCCGGTAGAAATCGCGCCACTTACGATCCATGCCGCTGTTGCCAGACATGCCGGACACATACTCCGCTCCTCACTTCGAGGCGGCTTCAGCCCGCTCGCGAATGCCCTCCAACATATGCATCCAGCCTTTGCTGACGCCCTCGCGGTGGTCGTCCTGGATGGCGCCTAGCGCCTTGTGGTGAAACGTAATCAGTGTTCCGCCGTCGGATTCGCTTAGCCGATACTGCACATTCGAAACCACCGCGTAAGACATAAACAGCGGACCCGAAATCTCCAGCAGTGTCGGACGCTTGATCGCCTGCACATTCCCCCAGAAATGTCCGTTGTTGTCGCCCAGGTCGCGCCACCATCTCCCGCCCGGCCAAGCCTCAAGCTTCATTTGCATATTCACGCCCTCGGGCGTTGTATTTCCTGGCCCGAGCTGTTCGAGCAATGCGGCAAAGGTATCTTCCAGCGACGCCTCCACCTGAATTTCCTTGGTCACAATCAATGTCAAACTTTCGAGCCCAGGGGCCGTAGGAATCGTGCTCATACCTGCTTCTCCTTTGTTATTTGTCGTTATTTTGCCGTTCCTTGGTTTTGGCCTCGGCCAGTTCTTTCACGCGATTCAACTGATGCGTCCAGAGGCGTTCAAACGTCTTCGTCCATTCATGCAACGGCCGGATCGCCTCGGGGTTGGTTCGATAGAGCATATGCCTCCCATTCCGGCGAACCCTCACCAGGCCGACTTTATGCAGCACGCGCAGGTGCTTCGAGACCGATGGCTGTTCGAACCCGAGTGCGATCACGATGTCACCAACGGTCCGTTCCCTGTCGGCCAGATGAATCAGGATCTGCCTTCGCCGAGGCTCCGCCACCGCGTTGAAGGCATCGGAAGTTGTCGCCGCTCGTGCCATGAGGGGAACTATATATTCCTATATAAGAATATGTCAAGCGCCGCGGGACGAGTTGGTGAATTTCTTCGACGAATTCCCCGCCGACGTTGTGGCGGGTAGGTTAAAACTGCCGAAGAATCCAGCTATCTCCGGTGTCACGCGAATGGGCGATGCACATCACGTCGCTTTAGTCCCCCACCGTGTCATCCTGAGCGCAGGCGGTGCGCTTCGCGCCGCCGGAGTCGAAGGACCCCTTTCTTTGCCAGGAACCACGGACATGCGCCAGGAACGCCAATATTACGTGTACATTCTCGGCAGCTTTTCAGGGACCCTTTACATTGGCGTCACTGGCAACCTACGCCGTCGCATATGGCAGCACAAGCAGCATGCGATCGACGGATTCGCCGCGAAATATGACGTGACGCGATTGCTGTATTTTGAAACCTACAACGAGGTGTTAAATGCGATCGCCCGGGAAAAGCAACTGAAGGGGTGGTCGCGGGCGAAGAAAATTGCCCTCATCGAAAAGCTCAATCCGAAGTGGGTGGACCTAAGCCGCGAGTGGTATAGGCCGGAAGTGCAGCAGCTCAGAGTAAATATCGCGCATCCCGAAGAGTTTCGCGGGTAAAGGGGTCCTTCGACTCCGGCAGCAAGGCCGCCTCCGCTCAGGATGACACGGGTGGGTTTTAAGTCCTGCCTGCGACGTAATTACACGTCGCAACTAGCGTTTTTACCGTGCATCTCGGCTATCCGCATCGGCGATCTGCTTTTTCTTGCGGAGTTCGCTCTCGGATACGTGCATCATCACAATGTCTGACTCAGCCCACATTTCTTCAAGCAAGCGCTGCACTTTCTCTAGTTGCTCACGCAGACGTCTTGACGGCTCGTAGTCATCGTCTCCTCCATCCACCGTGCAATCTTTCAGCGCCCTTTGTGCCGTCTCGATCGTCTGGTACAGCTTCCACTGCTCATGACTTGGCATAAAGTTCCTCGATTTCTGCGCTCCCTAGGCCAAGGTTGCCGTTAAACCAATTGTTATTCCCTTGGATTAGAGGGGCGGACAACCCTGAAAGGCAGCAATCCGAGTACGTCGGCTAGCGTGAGCCCCCTCAGGTCCTCCACGCAGGGCGGGCAGTCACAGGACACCGCAATCTCAGAAATCCTCCGAGCGTCGGCCTCGAATTCAATGTCGTACTTCAATTCCAGTTCTCTCAAGACGTCCCAGAGCTTTGCGGTCGCGACCGCCTGTTCGTTCACTGCCTCAAGCAATGCGGTTTTTTCGAGTTTGGTCAATTTCAACTTCGCAGTACGTCTGTTTAGCCGCTTGTTAAGTTCCTTTGGGTTCGGCAGCGCGAACACTATGCAGATCGATTCGAAAGGCTGTTGGTCTTGCATAAAAGCAGCATAACTTTAGGGAGCCGCCTCGCCAAGATGTTCTTTTAAAGAACACTGCCCCTCGCATCCATCTGCTAAACAAGATGGCAGTGCCTGTCAAGCGCAAGAAGCCGCCACCACGCAATATTATCGGGAGTCGCGTCAAAGAGGCACGTCTTCGGTTTGATCCGCCGCTCACTCAAGACCAATTGTCCGGCCGTTTGGCATCCGCAGGGGTCCAGTTAGACCGAGTGGCTTTGGCAAAAGTAGAGAGTGGGCTTCGCTGTGCCTTCGATTACGAAGTAAAGGGCATTGCCGCAGTCTTAAAGGTTAACGCCAATTGGTTATTGGGAGCCGACGTCGACAACCTGCCTAGCCGAACTAAACTGGCCCGCGCCAACAAGAGACGCCCATGAGTTTTCCGACATCGGCGTGCTTGCGTAAGGCTGGTGGAAGAGCGAAGTCTGACGTCGCCAACAAGTTGGTCAGCATGTTCCTTCACGAACTGAGTCGCAAGATAGTTGCTTCTCTTGACCTGAGCGTAACGGATCCGGCATACACCGACGCTGTGGAAGCGGTGTTTGGGAGTGACTGCTGTTACTGCTCGGTCCCATTGGAACTGGACCGTGTTGCGATCAAGCACCTTGAGGGTATGAACCGGATCCGCCTGGGACTGCATATTCCGGGAAACGTGATATTGGCCTGCAGGCGTTGTAATGGGGAAAAACGTCGGGACGACCAATTGTTGCAACTGAGCTTAGCCGAAAGCGGCTGGGAATCATTCATATCCCATGACTCTACGCAATGTGGTGCTACTTGCAAGACCTGTGCATACTGGTCAAGGATCTGGCCGGATCCAGTTGCACGAATCGAGAATATGGCTAAGGCTCGGTTTAGGATTACGGCATTCCGTGCACGCTATCCTGCCTCTCTGGAGTGGAGTCGAAGGGCGTCGACAACTCTTCGACCGATCGTTGATTCCCTCTACCGGGACTGCCAGAAATTTGCGACAGATGAAATTCGACGAACGGTTGTTGCGTCGTTTTCCGAGTTGGAGCGGAACTTGGACATTAATCTCGCAAAACATCAAACGCCAACCGACGAACACCTATAATCTAGGTGTTGGCTGCTCGGCGAAGCGATCGCTGCCAATCTGCGGGACTCTGAGCACTTAGCCAGAAGCGAATTAGTCGGCGGCGCTCTTCCGCGAGGCTCTCACCCGCGCTCCCATTTCGGGAAATTCTGGTACTTTCGTTGCTTTACTGCCTCGATATTTCTTGCACTCCCGTTGTCGCCGTCTTATACCTCATGTAGGGCAAGGGATTCGTGTCCCTTGCACCTCCGCGCCCAGGCCGCGGAACTAGTTGGATCGCTGAAAACCTGCAAACCGACGACGGGACTTCGCTCGTGAGAGAGCGCCGTCGATGTGCTGCGTCCTCTGCGATTTCTTCGGTAAGCGAACATCCGGCGAAAATAGCGGGGTCTAACTCCTACGGGCAGACTTGGATACGTATAACCTATATATCTATCAACAACATGCGAACAATTTCCTTCCAAGGGTAATAATATACTTGCGGAATCAAGCCGCAAGGACGATACTGCCCTTGGCGGGATTGGGGGTGTATATTGAACGCCCCTAAATCTATGACCCTATGGGAGTTTATGGAAACCTTTCAGATTAAGCGGTTGGTGGCTTTGCTGCATGAACTCCAAGAGTTGCGGGATCAGTGTGAGTCTGGGCGCAAGCGTTCGGCAGGGAATGCTCCCGATGGCAAGGCCATGGAAGAAATAGCGGAAACCCTAGAGTTAATCAAGGAGCATTGCGGCCATGCCGGTCTGCACGATGCAAGCAATGCTCTTTTCGTGGCGACCGACCATCTAGCGAAAGATGCGCCGGATTATTCATGGATTTGCGCCGACATAAATCATATCGATGAGGCCATTAAGCGGCAGCTCTGGCAGACAAAAATCGCCAAGGTTGATGAAGACTGCGGTGACTACATAGAGGCCGATGCTTTGTTCGGCCAGCCCGTAAACGACGCATTCCCTCCCTCGACGCGCGACATCAGGGAGTCCGGCAACTGTCTCGCTGTTGCGTGTAGTACCGCTGCGGTTTTTCACCTAATGCGCGTATCGGAAATTGGGCTGCGCGCACTCGCCAGAGATCGCGATCTAAGCTTTAGCAATAAGCCCATCGACCAGCAGGAGTGGGGAACAATTCTAGGAACACTGGATGGAGTAATTTCACAGATGCGGGCTGAGCCAATCAAGAGTTGGCCCAATCCGTCGGTCAAAGATGTGCAGTTAAAGTTCTACGCTGAAGTTATTCAAGAATTGCGCGGCTTTAACGAGGCTTGGCGGAGGCACCTTTCCCATGCGCGGGAAGATGGAATCTATGACCAAGACTATGCCAAGAGCATCTTTGGACATGTGAGGTT
>Ga0070766_10001329_pt1 | contig 12027 bp, 9 predicted proteins | sample HubBroMetageWFT6_FD_69782 | JGI IMG/M metagenome (GOLD analysis project Ga0070766, IMG submission 69782) | Warmed and freeze-thawed soil microbial communities from the Hubbard Brook experimental Forest, New Hampshire - Hubbard Brook CCASE Soil... | ecosystem: Environmental > Terrestrial > Soil >... | reverse complement strand
CCCATGAAGTCTGTGGGAAAGTAATTGTTGCGATTGACACGGACGAACTTCCGCGTCTCGAAGAATTGCACAGGCGCGGGGAAGCCAACGGCCTTGTCGGCCTGCGCATGATTGGACCCGAGGAGTTACGCGAGATCGAGCCCCACTCAACCGGTATGAAGGCACTGGTTGTACCGTCGACGGGAATTACAGACTATGCCAAAGTGTCCGAGAAATATGCGGACCTTATTTCCGCTAGGGGTGGCACGGTTCTTACTTCCGCAGCGGCTACCGGTATTCGGCGCGGAACGAGTGAAATCGTCGTCGAAACTTCGCGCGGGGCGTTCTCCACGACTGCACTCATTAACTGCGCGGGGCTGCAGAGTGATCGCGTCAGCCGGATGGCCGGCGATGAACCGGGCGTCATGATCGTACCGTTCCGTGGAGAATATTACGATCTTGTGCCGGAGCGTGCCGGGCTGGTGCGAGCGTTGATTTATCCTGTGCCCGATCCGCGGTTTCCGTTTCTTGGAGTGCATTTCACGCGGCGCATTACGGGCAAGGTGGACGCTGGCCCGAATGCCGTCTTCGCTCTTGCCCGCGAGGGCTACCGTCACCGCGATATCAGCTTGCGCGACTTGATTTCGTCGCTCGCGTTCCCCGGATTCTGGCGCATGGCTCGGCGGAACTGGCGGAACGGTTTCGATGAATTCCGTCGTTCGTTATCGAAACCGCTCTTCGTTCGCGCGTTGCAACGCTTGCTTCCGGAAGTAAGTGAGAAGGATCTCGTTCCCGGCGGCTCTGGAGTGCGTGCTCAAGCCCTTAAGCCAGACGGCACGCTAGTGGACGACTTCCAATTCCTGCCGTCCGGCAAGGTTCTGCACGTCCTGAACGTACCATCACCGGCGGCCACAGCCTCGCTTGCCATCGGCAAGACGATCGTCGATACTGCGGCAGCCAGTCTTGGCCTTGCCTAAAAGCTTCGGCATACAATCCCACGGCGTCAAAAAATGAGGCGGAGTGTCATCTGGATCTGTCGTGGGCTTCCGATCGTTTTATTCACCACTCCCAAGCCGGCTGGCGGGTTGTAGAAACTACCAGATCCGCTGGCGGGCGTTGGCGGTGTTCCCATGACTGGAAACTGATTGTAGAACTGGTTTTGGGAAACGTCGTCGATCGGAATATCGAAGCTAGTGGTGTTGGTTAGGTTGAAAATGTCGAAGCTGTATCGCAGCGAGTATCGCTCCGTAAGTCCCGTAACTTTTACAAAGGAAATGTCCGCTCGTTTTTGCCAGGCTTGCCGGAAGATGTTTCGCTGTCCGCTGGTGAAATTAGTTTCGAAGGTGTCGCCTGCGGGAATGGCGCCGCCGAGGTCGCCCGGACTGAGGAGCGGCAAGGTGAAGCAGGATGATTTGAGCGCCGGAGTTCCAAAAGCTCCCGAGGCGCCGGTCACGGCGTTCTTGGGCGTACACCCGGGGGCGAGAGGCACGACCGGGTTAGTGATGCCATCATAAACGCTGTAGAAGATGCTGCCCACCGCGCCGGTGTAATCAATAATGCTGTAGGGTTGGCCACTCTGAATGACGGTGATGCCCTGGATCGCCCATCCATTCGCGAACTTTCCACGCAGAGACGAAGCGCTGAAGAATTTCGGTAGTTCGTAAACGTAACTGAAGTTGAAAACATGAGTGCGATCGAAGTCCGACGATCCGTAAGCCGAACGCAAGTTCAGGGGATTGTTGCCGTTGAAAAACAGGCCCATGCCGCTCTGCTCGTCAAGCGCGTGGGAATAAGTGTAGGAAAAGCCCACTTGCAGGCCGTGGCTCATGCGCTTTTCGACGTGAGTCTGCAGGGCGTTGTAGGCCGAGACTCCGGCGGCCTTGTAGGTCTCCGATTCCGCTGAGTAGCCGATGTAGGGCACGCGCAGATCCACGTTGCCCCCCTCGTAAGTCGCGAGATACGACTGGCCATTCGGTAAATTCTGGAAATTGAAGTTCGAATCGACCACGGTGTAGCCGTAAGTGTAAGACTGCGGATACTCGGAGTTCGGGTGGAGGATGTGGGTCGGAGAGGCGATTCCGGCCTGATTAAAGGGAATCGGAATGACCCCATGACGTCCGAGATTGCCAACGTAGCCCACTTCGAACATCACGTCATTGCGCGGCTGCCATTGAACATCGAAAGTTTCATTGATCGTGTAGGGCAGCTTGTTCGCACGGTTGTAAGTGGCAAACGAGAATAGTTGGGCGCCGTTTGCGATCGCTGCCTCATTCGGCAAGTAGCTCGTAATATTCGCAGGATTGCCGCTGGGAGCAGGTCCGAGAGAAGAACCCCACGGACTGGAGAGAGAGTAGCTAGCCGGGTCGCACGTAGGAATGTATCCCAGGTAGAACGAACTCGGGGTGCAGGCTTGCGCGTTCACGTAGGGCGGGGTCTGGTTGACGCCAAACGGTCCGCCGTTGATGACGCCCTCCGCAAACCCGGGAGAAAGATAAGAGTACAATTCGCCGCGGTCATAGTAGATTCCCATGCCTGCACGGATCACCACCTTGTCGTTGAACCTGCGCGGGCTCCAGGCTGCACCCACACGAGGCGCCAGTCCCCATTGACGGCCGGTCAGCGTCGTATTGCTGACTCCCCTGGTAGGAAACAGCTTGTTATTGCCAGCAATAATAAAGCCGTTCGAGGTGATGGTATCGGTGGCGTCATCGTAGGCATAGCGGGAAGGATCGAAATTAAAGATGCGTCCGTCCTTCTCGGTAAGGCCGCCATCCCAATCAAATCGCAGCCCCGCAGTGAGACTGAGATTGGAGCGCCACTGGAACTTGTCCTGGATATAGGCGCCCGCCTGACCGGCGCGATAATAACGGTTCGCATTGCCCTGCAGGAACTTGGTGGTGGTGAAATCGTCGTTGGTCGTGACCAACCCTTGAATAAATTGAGAGAAGTCCGCCGACGAAATGATTCCCTGATTCGTCCTCTGATCGCGAGTGTTCAGCTGCGTGTACGAGTAACTTCCGCCGAACGTGAGGGTGTGGCGGCCGCGCATCCAGATTGCATTGGCCGAGGGCATAATGCGGTTCTGAAAGACGCCAGTGAATGCGCCTTGCGATGCTGCTCCTTGACCGATAGTAAGGAACTGGAGGTTGGTCACGCCCCCGGGATTAGCCGTTGGATTTGCGAGTCCGAGTGGATCCACGATGGTGATCCCGGGGAAGAAGGTGGAACCGAATGTGTTGATGCCAAGTTGCTGTGGGGTGAAGGGCTGCGCGATCGTGCTGTAAACCTTCTCTCGAAGAATGCCAATCACTTCTGTAATGCTGAAACGAGGGGTGAACGCTTGAGAATTCGAGAGAGAAGCGACCTGACTGCCCGCATCCAGGTGTTGTGAAAATCCTGCGACGCTCGAATACGCGTACGGCGCAATACTGGGATCATGCTGATAGTAATATTTGGCCGCGATCGTGTCCTTAGCGCTCTTGTTCCAATCCAGGTTGATGGCCGCTTGATCGGAGAGGAAATAAGCGGTGCCCGGGCTGATGGCGTTCTCCGGAAAACTTGGCGTTGGTATCTGACCGTCCGCGGAAGGGATCATGTATTGCCCATTGGACAGTTTGGCCTGGAACAGCGCAACTGCGACGGGGCTGACATCGCCGGTTCCCGTGAGGTTCGTTCCCCAAATATTATTCGAAATCTGAGCCAGGCCCTGCGGCGTGCGATTGGAGTCGGTCAGTCCTGGAGGAACCAACAAGCGGGACAGCCCGATCTCCTGATCGGAATCGTGCGTGTGCTGGTAGCTCACGAAACCAAACAGCTTATCCTTGATGAGAGCCCCCCCCAATTTGCCGCCCGCGGTGTAACGATGCAACTGAGGAACTTTGTCGTTGGCGGGAATGTTGGGATCCTGTTTATCGAAGAACGGAGCCGCATTCAGCCAATCTGTGCCGCGATGCACATAGCCCTCGCCGTGAATCGTATTGGTTCCGGATGCGGTGCTCATGTCGATGTGTGCGCCGCTGGTCGAACCTTGCTGCGCGTCGTACATCGAGGTGTTAACCCGAAGTTCTTGCACCGTTTCGGGGGCGGGTGTGGGCAAGGCTTGTCCAATCGCAAGGTAGACCGAGGCAGTGCTCTGAATCGGTGCCGCGCTGGTGCTGGCAGCATTTGCCACGCCGGTATTGTTAACAATGCGCGCCGACGCTACCTGGCTTGTGCTCTTGCCGTTAAACAGGTTGCTGGCATCGACCCCATTCAGCAAGAAGGTGTTGCTCGTGTCGCGTTGGCCGTTTGCCCAGATTGGCTGGTTGCCGAGGCCGCTATTGACTCCCGTCCCTCCCGCCAGTTCAGCGTTAACACCGGGGGAGAGTATTGCCAGCCCGGTGAAGCTGCCGGTGGGTAAAGGTACTGCCTGAATCTGCTGGTCTTCGAGAACGTATCCGTTAGTCGTATCCACGGCATTCATGGTGGGCACGGCCTCGACCTCGATCGTAGTGCCAACCTGGCCGACTTTTAATGAAACATTCAGAGTCGCGGTGCGATTGGCTTGTACCAAGATGGAGGGCAGTTTCTCCGTTTGGAATCCCTCATGCGTAACGGTGACGGTATAAGTCCCGATTGGCAGGTTGACGAAATCATAGCCTCCATTCCCATTCGTCTTTTGCGTACGCGTTAGTTCGGTCTGGTCGCCGACGATGGTAACGGTGGTATCGGGCAGCACGCTGCCGCTTTTGTCGGCTACGGTTCCGGTGATCCCGCCCAAGGTTTGCTGCGCCAGACTGCACACGGACAACTGAAACATCGCAGCCAAGAAGAAAATGCCAAGCTTCATCTTCTTTGTCATGGATCTGAACCTCGCCAGGGTAGAAAGACCGCGAACTTTCAGACTATGGACGTCGTGATCGCAGAACCGGTTTACTCTGCACTTACGCCGCAACTGCCAGGCTGGAAAACTATGCGGCAAATGTACGCGAATTCCGGAGAAAGCGGAAGGCAGAGTGCCAGTCAAAATTCTTTTGGCGAGAATCAGTAATTTTTATAACTGTGGAAGTTCGACGTCGGCAGCTAAGGCTGCTTTCTTGCTACGTGCGCGAACCATGAACCATCCGAGGCCGGCGATCAAATATGCGAGGTAGATATATGGCAGCTTTCCATATGGCCCTTCCGGCACAGGATAGAGATTGCCAACCAGCGCCAGCAACATGGCTGCCGCAGCCAGGCCAGGAACGATCTGAGCGCCGGACGTGAACGCACCGTGCTGCCGCAGATAGCGCGGCAGAGCAACGCACACCAGCGCGTAAGCCACGATGAAGCCGTAGGTCGCCAGCGAGCCCAGCCAGCCATATACATCGAGTCCGCTGGCGCCGCGCGCTGCCAGCACAGCGACCGGGAGCACCGCAGCGATGCCGGTGATCACTACGGCGCGGCCAGGAGTATGGTTGCGGACGTGAGTTACGCCGAGCGAGTGATGGGCGAGGCCGTCGTGCGCCATCCGCAGCAGTACGCGCGCGGCAGCCGTGATACAGGCCAGAGTTCCGGCGAACAAGCTCACCAGTGCGCCAATATCGATCAACAATCCCAGTACCGGGATGCCCCCGACTCGCGCCAGTACATACATAGGAGCTTGACTGGCTCCCAAATCCTGCCCGATGGTGTGGAATCCCAAGACTTCTGCATAGGCGCACACCGCGAAAAAAGCTCCGGCGAGTACGGAACTTTGAATCACTGCGCGTGGGATTGACTTCAGTGGATTGCGCGCCTCGGCGCCCAGAGTCGTCGCGCTTTCAAAGCCCACAAAGCTAAACAGCGCCAGGACCAACCCAAGCCGGAGGCCGCTTCCCGTCATGCCACGCAAACGGAGTTGATCCCCATCCAGATGCCAACCGTGACGAAAAAGCAGAAGCGCAACCACGATCACGATGACCGAAACCGACACTGCTTCGATCCACAACATGAGCCGCGCGGAAATCTTTACGTCGCGCCAGGCGATCCAGATCGAAACGCTCGTCACTAGCAACGATAGCAACACCGCCGAGAAAACATGCCCGGTGGCGTCGCGTAGCAACAAATTCGCATAGTGGTAGAAGCCACCAATTACGCTGGAACCCGTGGCCACATACGCGAGCAACAGGCTCCATGCGACAGTTGCAGAGAGCCAAGGAGGAAGGGTTGTCGAAGCGTAGGTATAAAGGGATCCGGGAGATGCCGAAAGCCGCGCGTAGCGCGCAATGCACAACGCCACCAGGAAGATGGCGACGGTAGCGAGCACATACGCCAGCCATGTTCCGTTCCCGGCGAGCCCGCAGACCAGCGGAATCGTTGCTGCCGGAGTGGTGGTTGGGGCCATGGTGGAGACCGACTGGGCCAACGTCTCCATGGGCGAGAGGATTCCGCGCCGCAAGCCGAAGTCCGTGGTCTGCGATTCGCCTGGCCGTGTCGGCTCCATTTACCAGTTGGCTCCGCTCGTTCTCTCAGTGTAGTTGGGCTGGGATTGTACAACACTCGTGCAGCGACCGCTGCGGCAGTTGAGTCGACCTGGTTAGAAGAAAAATCAATCCGCGGCAACCGAAAAGAAGCGCGAAAGAATCCTGAGACCCGTGCTAGCGTGATTCACAGAAGATCGACTTCGCTCTAACCATGGGAGTCAAAAATGAGAGCCTGCATCAATACCAAATGCGTAACCTTTGGCCGCATCGTCTACTCGGTCGCGACCCGTTGCCCAATTTGCAAATGGGATCTGAAGTCTACTCTTCCCGCAAGCGAAGCTGCCGCATTCGAGAAGCCCGATCGCCAGATACCCGCAACCCACTGATTGCCACGCCGTCGCGGAACGACATCTCGTGCGGTCGGGACGAACATTACATGCCGATATCTTCGTTCCACAAATCTGCATGCGCAGCGATGAACTCGCTCATCATGCGAATGCATTCTGCATCGTCGAGAATGACTGCGTGTATTCCGTGTTTGAGAAACAAGTCTTCCGCGCCTATGAAGTTGCGATTTTCTCCGACAACGATGCGAGGGATGCGGTACAGCAAAGCTGTGCCGGTGCACATGATGCAGGGACTGAGAGTGCTGACCAGAGTCAAGTCAGCCCAGTCTCGTCTGCGGCCTGCGTTGCGCAGGCAAACGGTCTCGGCATGCGCTGTCGGATCTCCGGTCTGAACTCGCAAGTTATGCCCGCGCGCCACGATCTGGCCGTGCCCGTTGGCGAGGACTGATCCGATGGGCAGACCTCCTTCACGCAATCCCTTTCTCGCTTCTTCGAGAGCTTCTTTCAATAATTCCTGATCACTCATGGTTTTTCGAATCGTCTTGTTCGACCGCAATTCTCTAACTACTTTAGGTACCACGGAACGTTAACGACGCTGATCCGCTGGCTTCCGTGGAAATACAAGAGCGCTTTCAGCGCAGAGGATCGATGATTGTGCAACAGTATGTGATACCAGCTTCGTTCCATCAGTTCAGGCAGTACAACGGCGACGTGCTTGTCGAGATTCTGGTTTTCCACTTGCAAGGCATACTCCACGATGGGCTTGACAACAAATCGAAAGGGAGACTTCAGCAGCACCAGTTCGGGAACGGCAAGGTTCGCGTCCTTAGCCGGGTTCTCTATCAATCTGGCCCAGTTTCTGCACAGGCTCTCGGTGTCTTCGCCGCATTCCACATGGAGAATCTGAATTTGCGCTGACAGGCCCCAGGCGAAACGGAGTGCCTTTTCCGAAACTACACTCCAACGATCCATCGGAATCAAAACAATCGGCGCGCAAAGACCCTGCGTGTTGACGGGCACATCCGTACAGGTCTCTTTCTCGACGGTCGCGTAATGTCGTTTGACCCCCACCATCAGCAGAATCATCGCTGGAATTAAAACGATCGTGATCCAGGCGCCTTCGGTAAATTTCGCGATGAGGACAACGGTTAAAGTAATCGCCGTAGCAACAGCACCCAACCCGTTGAGAAACATGTTCCTGCCAGAGCCAGGGCCGCCAACTCTTTTCCAATGCGAGACCATGCCGGCTTGCGACAGAGTAAACGCCATAAACGCGCCGACGGCATAGAGCGGGATAAGCCGATCGGTCACCCCGCCAAAAATGGTCAGAAGAATCGCGGTGAGAATTGCAAGTGCGTAGACTCCTTCGGCGAAGACGAGTCGTCGTCCGCGTATCGAGAGCGCATGCGGCAGAAAACCGTTGAGAGCGATCGCCCGCGACAGGCGCGGGAAATCGGCGAATGCGGTATTCGCTGAGAGGGACAATACGACCAGAATCGAGACGATACTGGTCCAATAAAAGGCGCCTTTTCCAGCAACGACAGCAAACAATTGTGAAAGCACGCTCTGATAGCCGGTTTCACCCGGCACAGTGGCTGCAACGTCATATGCCCTGACCAGGTAAGCGATCCCTAAGAGCATGACCATGAGAACCGCAATGATGATGGTCAAAGTTAAGCGGGCGTATTTGTAAGTCGGCTCTTTGAACGCCATGACCCCGTTACTCACCGCTTCAACGCCGGTCATGGCTGTGCATCCAGAAGCGAACGCACGTAAAAGGAGCCATGTGCCTACTCCCGCCGTTGCCTGCATCAGTTTTGGCGGAGCCACTATTGCAACCGGATGTCCGCCAGCAGCGATAGCCTTCATCACGCCGACGGCGATCATCACGAGCATGCAAGCGATGAACAAATATGTCGGAATCAGAAATACTCCGCCGGTCTCACGGGCTCCGCGTAGATTGATCAGGGTGAGAATGACCAGGATCCCGAGGCAGATGAGCAACGTATGTTGTTGCAGGGAAGGGACGGCTGAGACGAGCGCACCCACGCCCGCGGAGATTCCAACCGCGGCGGTCAGGACATAATCGACCATAAGAGAAGCCGCCGCAAGCAATCCCGCGCCGACTCCAAGATTCTCGCTGGCGACTGTGTACGAGCCGCCTCCTTGCGGGTACGCTTCAATCGTTTGGCGATACGAGAGGTAGACGATTGCCAACAGAACGACAATGCTGGCGCTGATTGGCAGAATGTACGCTACGCCGGCCATTCCCAACGGAATGAGCAGCGTCAAGGCGGCTTCGGGTCCGTAGGCCGCGGAACTGAGCGCATCCAGGCCGAAGATTGGAATACCCTTCGTGGGGCCGATTCGTTCAGCTTTCTCATCCTCGGTTGCGAGCGGACGCCCAAAGACCAAATCAGCAAGATTCATGTCCTCTATTCTAGTGCACAATTTCTACAGCCCGATCACGGACGTCGCCGGGGAAGAACTTAAACGGACACGCCATCTTCATTAAGAGATTTTAAAATAAAAGATAGGGAGCATCCGAGTATCCGCTTGGCGCAATCGCTTACTCATGGGCGGGCGAGTTCCACTTACGGTTGCGTGCCGCATTTTCTATGCTCACCCTGTGGACTTGGGGCTCTTTCGTCACTCACCAACTTCGCATACGATTGCGAACATGTGTAGCTGGAACGCCGCACAGGTGAACAGGTCTCCGGCGGTCAGCAGATTTATACAGTTCCGGCCTTTGGAGCATTGCTTGTAGAGTCGTCAAACTCGATCAGCGGCTCAGTCCAGGGTCGGCTCGTTTGTCTTTCCGCAACGACTTCGCCCCACCGACATCTTCCAGCGAAGGTTGTGCTTCAACGGCCGGCGGCTGCACCCGATGCGAGAGTGGTGTGGGGGAGCGGTTCACCGGGTTCGTACTGGAAATTCAATCTCTCACGCTCGACCACCAGCGGACGGTTGTGTACCTGCGTGTGGATATTGCCAATGTACTCGCCAATGATGCCCATAAAGAGCAACTGGAGCGATCCGAGGAAGAACATTCCGATGGCGATGGGAGCGATGCCGAGCGTGAACTGATTCCAGAACAAGAGTTTGTAGGCGAAATAGGCGGTGCCTCCGAGCATCGAGAGCAGTGACCCAAGGAATCCGGAGAAGGTGACCACGCGCAGCGGGACCTTGGAAAGCTTGGTGATGCCGAGCATCGCGAGATCATAAAGGGTGTAGAAGTCGTTCTTCGACTTGCCACTCTTGCGCTTCTGCTGCTCGTACAGAACTTCGGCGTGGGGAAGGCCGATTTCTGCTATCATGCCGCGGAAGTAAGGGTAAGGATCGCCAAACTGGCGCACCAGGTCGATGACCTGCCGATCGTAAAGTCCAAAGCCGGTGAAGTTCTCGTAAGTTTCGACGTCGTCGGAGAGACGGTTGACCAGCCAATAGAATGCTTTCCGCACGAGGAACATCGGCGCGAATTCCCGGCTCTTATGCTTGACGGCAATAACAATGGGAACTCCTTTTTCCCACTGTTCCAGCAACTGGGTCAGGACCTCCGGGGGGTCTTGCAGATCGGACATGAGCCCAATGACAGCGTCGCCCCGAGCCTGCAGCAGCGCGTGCATGGGGGAGCGGACGTGCCCGAAATTACGCGCGTTGCGGATGACCTTCACATTCGAGTCGGCGGCGGCGATTTCGCTGAGCACAGAAAAGGTGGTGTCGCGGGACGCGTTGTCGATGAAGATGTGCTCGTAGTTGTAGCGTCCGAGAGTTAACATCAAGGTCCGGACACGCTCGTAAACTTCGCGAACGTTACCTTCCTCGTTAAAGCAGGGCGTGACTACGCTGATGGTCTTCATGAAGAGGTAACCGGTGCGCGGGCGTGGAATTTGTTTGAGACGACATTACAAGTCTGGGCGGCCTGAGGTGGCGGCCGGCGCTCGTGTGGAAAGGCATAGCAGACCGCGTCCAGACCGTCGGCACAGTGCGCGTGGAGGTTCAGAGCAGAATCGCGGGCAACAATTTTCGGTGAGAAGAGCACCCGCCAAAGGTGGTCGGGCTTGTGATATGCGCAGTTGGTGGCCGTGATATAACCTCCGCCCATGCCGTCCTCGGCGAAGCAGATAACCTAATCCGCCGCACAGAACGACGACATTCATAACTTGGGTTTTCGCAACTCTTCCTTCAGCTCCGTTATCGCACAGGTAACCGGCGAAGGCAGTATTACGAAAGTCATCCGTCAGGCTTTCATGATGGAAGCAGAGGCCGCACAGTTAGCGCGCGCCTTGAGGACCTTGTTTCGATCCGCCGAAGGAGAGATGGCGATGACCAAAGAAGCTGAAGATTACGGAAAACATGAGCATGATTGCGCCGGCGATATACGGGGCACTATGTGCGTTTCCTGTTCGATGTCGGATCAGCGCGACCACGAAGGGAAGCGCGGCAGCGGACACCGCCATGCTGCCGGTATAGACGCCCAGGCAGCGGAGCCATTCCTTGAAATAGTTGCCTTGAGTCTTGAAAACAAACCACTTATATCCGAGAAAAGCAAACGTAATGGCGAACAGATTCGCGAGCAGACTGGCGAGAATGTATCCGTACGCGATGAGCGGAGTCAGCAACATCGTGAACAACGCAAAACAGCCATAGCCGAAGACGGTGTTGCAGGCACCGACGGCCAGGTAGCGAACCAGCGTTGTTGGGGTCGGCCGGGGCTGGGAAGGCGGCGTCATGATAGTGGAAGAGCAGGCCGGTCGCTCGAACGCACCAAGCCCAGGAGCGAAATGCTAAGGTCAACATTCGCGATCATACTCTGATCGAGGCGGGTTCTGAAGGTAACCATCGTTACTAGATTCGCGGTGAGGGCTCCAGTTCCGGCTCCCCGTCGGCAGGTGCCAACGCTCGTCAACCGCGGCCATTATGGAGTGTCGTTAATATGGGGGACGGGAATTGGCTTGAGGAGAGCCCGAACGGCTTCATCTCGGAGACTAGCAGGTCAACTCTGCCCCGCGCCTTCTATCTCGCGATGCCTCTGGATAATGCTGAGCCATTTGTTTATGAAACGCACAACTATAATAACAACCACAAAAGAGGAGGTCGGTACTGGTACAAGTTTATGCTCAATGGCCAGCTTGTCCGCGAATCGAACGAAGCAGGGAGTGACCGCAAGGCCGCAACATGGAAGCGGCGCACCGTGCGGCCCTCGCGAACGGATTGGTGGGTATCCGCTAGAAGAAGGCCGTTTCGTTACTGGCAGACTCTCTGACGAATGATTTTGT
>Ga0070766_10001327_pt1 | contig 12029 bp, 12 predicted proteins | sample HubBroMetageWFT6_FD_69782 | JGI IMG/M metagenome (GOLD analysis project Ga0070766, IMG submission 69782) | Warmed and freeze-thawed soil microbial communities from the Hubbard Brook experimental Forest, New Hampshire - Hubbard Brook CCASE Soil... | ecosystem: Environmental > Terrestrial > Soil... | reverse complement strand
AAGCAAACGACGGTGGCGCCGTGACCGTTCCCCGCACCGGAAACTTCATCCGGCAGGGAGTTCTGGAACGAGGGCACTCCGTTTCGTTGCTTCGGCCCACATACCCACCGGAAAGCTCCAGTGGAAGCGCAGGCTCGTTTCAGCGAGGAATCCTGCAACACGTTCTCACAGGACATAAGATTACTGCACACTGCCACACACTACAGGCAGGATAGGTAGAACTCGCGGAACCTGATTAGTGTAACAATTTGGATTCCGCCCGTCAATCGGTTCCCGAGCAAAAATATCGCCGCCGTTCCTCTGATGTCCGCGCTCCTCCCCTTAACAACTCGGGGCACAAATCCGTGTTTGCAGAGTTCGGTGGTTCGCAGGGGAAGGTTGCAGCGGAACACCGTGAAGACGCTACTCCGGCGGCTCAACTTGCCGAAACGTAGGTCAGCTTCTACACTGAGAAATTCTGGCAGGAATCACTTTCTTGGTTTTCATTCAACCGTCGGAACCAACCCGGCGGGGAGGAAAAATGCGTCGTTATTCCGCGGCTGGAGTTCTGGCTGCTCTCGTTTCCGTCATTTTCCTGAGCTTTCTAGTGGGCTGCAGTGGGACCAGTACGGCCGTCGCTCCCGTAACCCAGATCGTTTTCTCCCCGACTTCGCTCTCCCTGAACACCGGACAGGTCGTCCGGCTCGTTGCTACCACCGAGAACTCGACCGGCGGCGCCGTTGTCGCTGATGTAAGCTTTACCAGCAGCAACACCGCCCTGGTGACCGTTTCGCCCGCCGGATACGTCTGCGCCGGCATCTGGGATTCAAACTACATCGTCTGCAACCCTAATCCCGGCGTGACTGGTATCGGACAGGCAACCATCACCGCCACCTCCGGTTCCGTCACCAACACCGCTCCGGTCAACGTCCATCTCCAGGCCGACCGCATTGTCGTAAATCCGGTTTCCGGGTGCGTAAGCATGGGAGCCACGCCCACCTACACGGCCTCCGTTTTCAACACCACGGCTTTCGGCTGTTCGACTACCAATCCCTGCAACATCACTGCTACCGTCGGCACCATTACCTTTACCAGTACCGATCTGCAGGTCATGTCCAACAACGTCACGAACGGTGTGCTCACCGCGACGAACCCTGGATCCACGAACATCTACGCCACCGTCGCCGGATTGAACAGTTTGCCCACGCCCGAATTGGTCTGTCCCGTCGCCTCCATCAAGATTCACGATGCTGCTAGCTCGAACACCTCATTCACCCTCGCGCCAGCCGGCACGCAGTCGCTTACCGCCGATGTCGTCGACACCAATGGCGTTTCCATCGTGCCTCTGTTGAACTGGTCTTCGAGCCCATCCGGAAGCTCCAGCGTAACCGGCGCGAGCGGCGCCGTAACCGCGACCGTCACCGCAGGCGCCTCGGGAACCGCCATCATCACCGCCACTTGCAGCACCCCGGATTGCAACCGGAATGTCGGCCCCCAGTACGGCCAAAACGTGGTTACCGTGACCACGATCGGCAGCACCGCGACCACTGCCTATGCCGCCAGCACCAGCTCCTTGACATTGATACCCATTGCAGTTCCCGGCGCCGCGGCCGGAACAGCGATATCCTTGCCTTTCCTTCCTAACTCCATGGTTTCCAGCCTCAAAGGAGACAAGCTGTATCTCGGATCGAGTTCGGGTTTGATGACCGTGGATCCGGTGGCGCTTACCGTCAATTCCAACACGGCTATCATTGGAACCGTGCTGGGCATCTCACCCGACGGCACCTACCTGTTGATATCCAACCCCGCAGCCCCAGCGGTCTATCTCTATTACATTTCTGGCACCACGATCGTAATCTCGCAACCTCTCACGACCAACGGCGGGGCCTTCACCGCCGACAGCCGGTCGGTGTCATTCTTAAACGGACAGCAGCTCTATTACGAAACCATCTTCCCCTCTACGACCATTACCAATCTTCCCTACATTCCCAACTCGCTCGACATCAGCTCTACTGGCAGCCTCACCTACATATCGAGCTCGGCCTCACACGCCATCGATGTTCGAACCACCTGTAATCAAGCTGACCAGCAGACGCTCGCGGCCAACAATCCCACGCTCGTGGCTCATATACCAAACGGCACGGGCGCTGTTGTTGCCGATTCTCCGTCCATCGACGTCGTCACCACCGGAACCATCGGACCTGGTTGTCCTCCTGCGCCGCAGAGCACCGTCAACAGTTACAACCTGGGCGGTGGCAGCTTCAACGCGCGGCAGTTCCTGTTCGCCACCGACAGCTCGAAGGTCTGGATGATCTCCGACTTGACCTCCGTCATCGGCTTCAACCTGTCCACGCTTACGCCGACCACTATTCCGCTGACCAACGGCGCTCAAGCCTACAGCGGAGGCATCACGGTCGATGGTTCCACCATCTACGTCGGAGCCAGCGACAACAACGTTCACGTACTGAACACCGGCTCCGCAGCCGACACCGCGCAGGTCGCAGTCGGCTTGAAGGACGCGAATGGAAACGCCGTTGCTCCCAACCTCGTGACTGTGCTGCCTCACTAATCTCGCGCCCTGAACACATAAACGGCCTCCTGCTGAGGAGGGCGTTTTCTTGTCTGCAAAAATCGATCCTGCGCGACTCCGAACCTCCGAGGCGGGTGGAGCACCGGTTCACCGGCTGCTGAAAAACTCGATCCTGAGTGGCTTTGCGTCAGGGCACGACTTCACAGGTTGATGAAAAAGTCGTTTTCGGCGGTGTTTAGAAGGGGCGCGGCTCCAGCTGCGTCGTATAAGCTCTTCATGTTTGTCATTCCTCGCGGGCTTCCCGCGGGGAATCTGCTTTTCCGACTTCGTCGGCAGCCTGTTCAGCGGTGCTTGACACAGCTAACCAGGGCTTTAGCCGCTGAGGTAAATGCACGCCTCGCCTGCTACGCTTTGGCTTCTCCCAACTCCCGAGCCACGCTGTCGAGCACGCCATTGATGAACTGCACCGACTCTGGCGTAGAAAACCTCCGCGCGATCTCCAGCGCCTCGTTGATCACAACCGGCCGCGGAGTATCCGGAAATCCAAGAAACTCGGCAATCCCGGCACGCAACACATTGCGATCGACAGCGGCCATGCGGTCCATGCGCCAATGCTCGGCGTTCTTCTCGATTAGTTGATCGATCTCCACTTCGCGCTCCGACGCCACACGAAACAGGTCGTCGGCAAAGCCGCGCACTTTTTCGTCGAGGTCCTTGCGCTCGCTCCAGAAAGTCTTGCGCACGTCGTCGGTCGTCTGCTTGCCCATGTCGAGTTGGAACAGCATCTGCAACGCCAGCTCACGTGACTTCCTGCGCGTGCCTGACTTGCTCATCGCTTCCCCGCAGTCGCACTGGCCGTTGGCTCGCCAATCTTGCTGTGTAACGACGCCATTTCCACTGCCGCCAGGCCCGCCTCGTAACCTTTGTTCCCGGCCTTTAACCCCGCGCGATCGATGGCCTGCTCCAGCGTGTCGCAGGTCAGCACTCCGAACGCGTGCGGCACGCCTGTCTCCTGGGCCGACTGCCCGATCCCGCGCGTGACTTCGTTGGCAATCACGTCGTAATGCAGCGTGTCGCCGCGCAACAGGCATCCGATGCAGATGATCGCGTCATACTTCCCACTCTCCGCCAACCGCCGCGATGCAGAAGGAATTTCAAACGCTCCCGGCACACGCACCACGGTGATGTCCTCTTTCGCTGCACCCGCCTGACTCAGCGCCAACAGTGCGCCGTCGAGCAGACGTTCGGTGATGAAAGAATTAAAGCGTGCCACGACGATGGCGAACTTCCTCCCCACGGCGTTCAGCGATCCTTCAACGCCTGTCTGTTTGTTGGCATAGGTCAGAAACGTGACCTTCATCCCGCTGACTTCGACTGCGAAAAAACGCGAACCATCGGGAGCATCGGCGATCTCACGCAACACTTTGACGCCGCGCTTTCGTACGATCTCCCATGCCGCATCGGCGTCGGAAACCTCGACGGCCAAGTCAGAAAGCGGAGCGCTCGCGCTGGCAAGAAACTCGATCGTTCCGCGAGGAGCCTCGAGTTGATAACCTTGCGCGCTGCCGTCGTCGCACTCGCGACCCGGCGTCGCTCCCAGAGCGCGAAACAGCTCAATCGCGGGCTGCAAGTCTTCGCGGGTCTTCCCCAGCACACGGGGAACAATAAGATTGCGGATCATAGGAGTCCATTGTAGACGGAGCCAACGCGAGCCGCTCTTCGCCTGTCGCTGTCCGCTCGGCATACCCGCCGCTCTTGACCTGACATAGTGAAATCACTATATTGAAATTGTCCATGGACGCCAACGCGCCGCTCAAGAAGGTGATTTGGGTCGGATCGAGCCGCAGAGAGCTGCGTTCGTTCCCCGAGCCAGTTCAGGACCACATCGGTTATGCCCTGTACGTTGCCCAGCGCGGCGGCAAGCACCGCGACGCGAAAACGCTGAGTGGGTTTGGCGGCGCGGGTGTAGTGGAAGTCGTCAGCGATTACCGAGGCGACACATTCCGCGCCGTCTATACCGTGCGATTCGCAGGAAGTTCGTTCGTGCTCCACGCTTTTCAGAAGAAGTCGAAGACCGGACGGGAAACGCCACAGCGCGACATGGATTTGATTCGGCAACGGTTGCGTGAAGCGGAAGAGATTGCCAAGGAGATTGAGCCATGACCAAACAGAGATATGAGACCGGCAGCCGCAACGTGTTCAAAGACCTGGGGCTCCCGAACGCCGAGGAACACCTGATTAAGGCGCAGCTTGTCTATAAGATCGACATGCTGCTGAAAGAGCGCGGCCTGAAACAGGCCGAGGCCGCCGAGTTGTTCGGCGTCCGCCAGCCCGATGTCTCCAAGATGCTGCGTGGCGAGTTCCGGCAATTTTCCGTGGAGCGGCTGCTGCGGTTTCTGGTGGCGCTGGATCAGGACGTGTCCATCGTCGTGAAGCCGCATCGGGGAAGAAACGAGCCGTCGGTGTTGCAAGTACTGTGATGGGCCACTCCCACGAGAATACAGCGCCGGAGGCGCGGCACATCATAGCCCCGCCTTTCAAGGCGGGGTGAGGTCGATTACGTGAGTCAGAGTCCCAATCGGCATGAACCTTCTATGGTACAAGGTGCTAAAAAAGGTGCAGCATGTCAGACGTTGACCTCTAGAGCAAGGAGGAAAAGTGACGAGCAAGAAGCATATGGGTTCCAGTATTGATGACTTCCTCAAGGAGGAAGGCATTTTTGAGGCGGTGCAGGCGCAGGCGGTCAAGGAGGTGGTCGCCTGGCAACTCGCTGAGGCTATGAAGAAGAAGAAGAAGATTTCCAAGAACCGAATGGCCACGCTGTTGAAGACAAGCCGCTCGCAGGTTGACCGGCTGCTCAATGCCAAAGACGACATCACGTTGTCCAGCCTGCAACGGGCTGCCGCGATCGTTGGCCGCAGAGTTACTATTGAGTTGATCTAGGGATGCTCACGTCGGGGCCTATTGAAAACACCACTTCGAGTCGCGTGGATAATCGCAGCAACTCTGACTCTCTCACGCGTCCTGATAAGTTTGACTGATGCCGTGCTCTGGCATCTGGCCGGAATGAATTTGCGGATTCCTTGGGCCTGGGTTAAGTACCTTAACTTTGTCACGATTCTAGCTCTCAGCTGTGCGATCATTCTCACTTGTGCTGTGCTGATCGAAGGGCAACGCAAACGTTTTTAGGTCGGCCGGGTTGTGGCCCACATTCTTGTCGGACCTCCGCGAACCCAGGCCCCATTCAAGGTTTTTCACACGATGGAAACGCGCCGGGCGGGCCATCCGCATTAACCCCAGTGCCGCCTCGTAACCTGTCCGCTCGCAAAGCGCTCTACCAAGTCTATGAATTGCAAGACACACTTCGTGGTTGGCCCACATTTGCCCGCAGTTGGCAAATGCGGAAACGAGAATACAGCGCCCGAGGCGGGCCAGATCATAGCCCCGCCTTTCAAGGCGGGGTAAAGTCGATCACGACAGCGCGAGTCCCGGTAGGGACGGCAGATGTTAGCAAGACGGAACCAGCTCGTCCGTATTATCCAAAGTGCTTGCCGACACTCCAGTGCGCAATTCCCCAAGTTAGCCCAAAGGGAGGGCGAAGAATTCTGTCATCGGGGTTGCCCCACCGTCTAAATCAACCTCGTATTGATTTGTCGTATCCGCATAATCCGCGGTTGCCTTTGGCCTTCGCTGTTCTGCCCTAATTCTTATCCGTGGCGCCCGCGAAAATCCGTGATTGCTATTGCTCTTCATCACACACCTCTGTGTCCTGCGTCCTATCCCATCGCGCTCCTCTTCGATAAACATGCTTCGTGAGGCAAAGGGATTACTGTCTCTCGATCTCTGAGCCGGCCATGGCGGGCAATAGATAGATCGGTCTTTAACGTCACCGGCTCTTTAGCCCGGAACTGCCGATCAGCAGTTTCCTGGTTCCCTGATTCGACTGCCTCGCCGGTGACTTAGTGTTGTAGTCAGGTATAGCAGTTGCTAAGTTGTGTGACGATTTTATAGCTCATTGATTCTAAATAACTTACATACGTGATGTGGTGTTGTAGTTATGTATAACAGCTAAAAATGAAAGAAGGGCCGCCTGATGGACATGGACTCTGAGTGGAACGACAGTCAGCCGATTTACCGCCAACTCCGGGACTTCCTGGTGACGATGATCCTGGACGGAGGTCTGCCAGAAGGCCAAATGCTGCCATCAGTCCGCCATGTGGCGGGCCAGTTTCGCGTTAATTCACTCACCGTCCTGAAGAGCTATCAGCAATTGGTGAGCGAAGGCCTTGTCGAGTCGCGACGAGGGCGCGGAATGTTCGTCAATCCGGGTGCCCGCCATCTGTTGTTGGAGACGGAACGGGAAAGGTTCTTAGGGGAGGAATGGCCGCGCGTGTTCGACACACTCCAACGGCTCGGCCTGAGCGCGGAAGAACTGCTGAAAGGCGCATGACGTGAGTCAGTGCCAGAGGCCACCGAACCGCGATCGACCTGTGAGTAGCGGTCTGCGTTCTTTTCTAACCACTAGCCACTATCCACTAACCACTATCTTCCCTTAAACTGCGCCGCCCTCTTCTCCAGGAACGCCTTCGTGCCCTCGTTCTTGTCTTCAGTGGAGCAGCAGACGGCGAACAGCGTGGCTTCGAGGTAGAGGCCTTCGGCGAGGGTCATGTCGAGGCCGTGGTTCACCGCTTCCATGGCGTACTGCACGGCCAGCGGAGCGTTGGCAATGATCTTGGCGGCAATCGCTTCGGCGCGCGTGATGAGTTCGGCCGCAGGCACCACCTCGTTCACCAGCCCGATGCGCAGGGCCTCGGCGGCGGTGATCATCTCGCCGGTCAGCACCAGTTGCTGCGCAACGCCTTTGCCCACCAGGCGCGACAGCCGCTGTGTTCCGCCGTAGCCGGGAATCAGGCCGAGCTTGACTTCGGGCTGGCCGAGCCTGGCGTTTTCGCTGGCGAGGCGCATGGTGCAGGCCAGCGCCAACTCGCAGCCTCCGCCGAGCGCGAAGCCGTTGATGCAGGCGATGACCGGCTTGCCCAGGTTCTCGATGGAATCGATGATGGCCTGGCCGCGGTGGGTGTACTCCTTGGCCGAGATGGGCGACTGCTGCGCCAGCTCGCTGATGTCGGCGCCGGCGACGAAGGCTTTCTCGCCCGCTCCGGTGAGGATGACCACGCGCACCTCGGCGTCGTCTTTCACCGAGGCGAAGGCCTGGCGCAGCTCGTCCATGGTGGCCATGCTCAGAGCATTGAGCACTTTGGGCCGGTCGATGGTGATGTAGGCAATGTGGTTTTTCGTTTCGAGATGGAGGTTCTGGTATTCGGTCATGATGGATGCCTCGGATACTAGCAGCTAGCGACTAGCAACTAGCTTTGGGTGACTGGTAATTGGTCATTGGTCATTCGCAGTTGGTCCGTCGCCTTGTCCGACTAATGCCGAAACACAAACGCGAACAGTGCGACCACTAACCTGACGGCCAATATGACAGCAATGCCCAACAACGCTTCTCGTCTCTTGCGAGTCAGCAAAACAAGGACGGCTGCTGCAACGGTAAATCCAATGAAAAATGGCCACCAGTTGTGATTCGCTCGATCTCCAGCCGTCATGGCGACCGCGCATAGAGTGAACAACGCAGCAACCGCAGTGAGAAAGGTGTCTAGCGCATCTTTCGATCGTGTAAACAACAGACAGCCCGTCGAGAATGCAAGTGGCACGAGGAGTTTGACCCAGTAGTGCGGCAAGTCCTTATGGCCGATGACATAAAAAGCTGCGAATACACCCAATATTGCCGACATCACAAGTGCATTGTTCAATCTCGCTCTGTTGGCACTTGCGGTTTCCACAAGCATCGAACCATCTCCGTCGCTGACCATCACCACACCTTACACAAACTTTCCCGGCACCGGATTGTTCGGGTCGGCGTAATCGTAAAATCCCTTGCCGGTTTTGCGGCCGTACCAGCCAGCCAGCACCAGGCGCTTCAGCAGTGCAGGCGCGGCGAAGCGGCGCTCCTTGAACTCGTCGTACATGACGTGCGTGATGTAGTAGGTGGTGTCGAGGCCGACGAAGTCGAGCAGCGTGAACGGCCCCATGGGGTAGCCGCAGCCCAGTTTCATGGACTCGTCGATGTCGGCGATGGAGCCTACGCCCTCTTCATAGGCGCGGATGGCGTCGAGCAGATACGGAACCAGCAGCCGGTTGACGATGAATCCCGGCTTGTCGACCGTGCGCACCGGGACCTTGCCCAGCTTTTTGCCGAACTCGACGGCGGTCTCGAAGACCTCGGGCGCGGTCGCGATCGTTTTCGCCACTTCGACCAGCTTCATCATCGGAACCGGATTGAAAAAGTGCAGGCCGACGAAGCGCTCAGGACGCTTGGTCGCCGTCATCAGTTCGGCCACGCAGATGGAGGAGGTGTTAGTGGCGAAGATGGCGTCTTTCTTGACGATGGCGTCGAGTTGCTCGTAAGTCTTGCGCTTCTCAGGCACGTTCTCGATGATGGCCTCGACCACAATGTCAGAGTCGGCGAGATCCTGCATGTTGGTCGTGCCCTTCAGCCGGGCCTGTGCGGCTTCCTTCTGTTCGGCGGTGATGCCACCTTTCTCGACTCCACGCTCGACCAAGCGCGAGAGCGATTTCTCGATTCCAGCAAATCCCTTGTCGAGAAATTTCTGCTCTTGCTCAAGTACGACAACGTCAAACCCTGCGGTCGCCGCGACCTGCGCGATGCCCGAACCCATCAGACCACACCCGAGTACGCCGACTTTTTTGATTTCCATGATTGCCTCGTAAACTCCCAGATTCGGGTTTCAAGTTTCCAGTTTCGAGTAAAGACGGTGCGGCGCAATCTGGTCAACGCGCGCGCACTGTGGGGATTGGCATTCCTGCCTCAGCTTGAAACTCGAAACTTGAAACTCGAAACTTTATCTCTGCAGGTTCTCCACGATAGCGGCGATGCCCTGGCCGCCGCCGATGCACGCAGTGGACAGCCCGTAGCGCGCTTTGCGGCGCCGCAACTCATAGAGCAGCGTGATCAACAGCCGCGTACCCGTTGCGCCGAGCGGATGCCCCAGCGCAATCGCGCCACCATTTACGTTGGTCTTGCTGCGATCCAGGCCCAACTCTTTCTCGACCGCGAGGTACTGCGCTGCGAAGGCTTCATTCACCTCAACCAGGTCGATGTCGGCGAGCGTAAGGCCGGCTTTCTTCAGGGCGATGCGGCTGGCTGGAACCGGACCCGAGCCCATGATCTTGGGATCGACGCCCGCGATACCCCAGCTCACGATGCGACCCAACGGTTTGAGGCTGCGTTTCTCCGCGTCTTCGAGGGACATCACGACGACTGCCGCTCCACCGTCCACAATTCCGCTGGCATTGCCTGCGGTGACGGTTCCGTTCTTGCCAAACGACGCCTTCAGCTTGGCCAGGCTCTCCATGGTGGTCTCGGGACGGCGATGGTCGTCCTCGGTAAACATCTCTCCGGTTGGCTCGCCCTTGCGATTGCGCAGAGCTACCGGCGTGAGTTCTTCTTGCAGACGCCCCGCCTTGTAGGCTGCGTCGGCACGCTGTTGCGACGAGACTGCGTACTCGTCCTGCATCTCGCGCGTGATGCCCTGCTGCTCGGCATATAGCTCGGCGGTATTGGCCATGTACAAGCCGCAGTAGCTGTCGAGCAGGGCGACCATCAGCGAGTCTTCCAGCTTGCCTTCGCCGAGGCCGACGCCCCAGCGCATGCCGCGAATGACGTGCGGGGCCTGCGACATCGACTCCATGCCACCCGCGAGCACAGTCTTCGCCTCACCCAGCTGGATCATCTGGGCCGCGGTCACCGCCGACTGCATTCCCGAACCGCACAGACGGTTCACCGTGAGTGCCGGAACTTCGATGGGGACCCCGGCTCTCAGGGCGACATGACGGGCGCCGTAGATGGAGTCGCCCGAGGTCTGCTGGGCATTGCCGATGACGCAGTGATCGATCTCGGCGGGTTCGACCCCCGAGCGCTGCATCGCTTCTTTGGCGGCTATTGCGCCGAGGTCCATGGCGGTGAAGTCGCGCAGCTTGCCGCAGTAGCGTCCCATGGGGGTTCGGGCGCCGTTGACGATTACGATTTCAGGAAGAGAGGTCGACATGGCTAGATAGGCTGAAACTGCTTGAGCAAACGGACAAGTCTAGCAGCACGCTGAGTGGGGGGCAAATGGGGGGCCGCGGGAGTGGCAAAAGTGGTCGATTTTGCGTAATTTGCGTGTACGTCGTTCTTTTGTCTTCAGTTGTTTAGGCGGAAATTGTTAGCATGTCATTGATTTTATAGGTAGTTATAGGTATCCATGTCTGCCAGTAGGAGTTAGGTGGGTCAAGTTGGCCAATATTCTCGGACGAAAGAGTCCGCCGGGGCTGGGCCTCACTAAGAGGTAGTTTTCAGGCGCTTCCGGCGCTGGTGCCACTCATCGCTGTTCAGGATGCCGGGCCCGGCTTCGATCAGGCGAGGCAACATCTGAAACACCGAAACCGGGGTCCAGCGCTTGCCCTGCCGGGTGCGGAAGCCGCGGCGGTTCAGTTCCTCGGCGATGCCGGAGTAGGGGCCGTCCTGGATGGTCAGTTCCATAATCTGGAACAGTACTTCGCGCTCGGTGGGGTTCTCTTCCAGGTGGGCGCAGTCGCCTGACACTTGCAGACCGAACGGGACCTCGGGGGCGGGGGCGGTGTGGGCGGGAGCCTCCGCGGCAACTTCGCGTTCCCACTCGATGGCGACAGGCTTCCATCCGGCTTCAAGCTGTTGTTTGAATTCATCCGGCCCAAACTGGCCCGCAATCAACTGCCGTGTGCGCTCAAAGTTGGCCATAGTCTCCCCCTGCTTTCGCGGAGCTTCGCCAACGATAAGTGCAGTTGCGATGCCAGAAAAGACGGTGTGGATGTTATTACAGGACAGGCGTTTGCGGGCGCGAGGCCGGAATCGCCACCCTCGGCCTTGTCCGCTGGCGGGACGAAGTGTACGAAACTGGGCAGCGGCTTATTGGAGCAGGTCGGTGAGGGGATTCCCCCAGAACTCGCGTCCGCCTGCGAAGCTCTCTTCGCAGACTGAGCAGTACCACTCGGGACTGTCGGGACGGACGCAGTGTCCATCGAGCACGAAGCCGTCGTGGCTGATTTCAAGTTGCTGGCCGGAGCGGGCCAGTCCGTACGCGACGTTCTTGACATCGTCGCTGCTGTTGCACCGTGGACAGGTTGGGGCCGTTACATGCTTCATGGGTTTCCTTTAGTCGGCAGCGGCTGTAGCCAGCGAGCGCTTGTCGGTCTTACCAGTCATGGTGCAGGGAAGGCTGTCAACAAAGGTGAAGGTGCGCGGAATCTTGTAGGGTTCCAGCACCTCGCGGCAGGCCAGACGCAGGCTGCTTTCGTCCAGCGCGGCCCCTGGCTTACGCTGCACGAAAGCGTGCAGGCGAACTCCGCCGCGCTGGTCGGGCAATGCGACCACTGCGACCTCTTCGACGCCGTCGATGCGCTCCAGCGCGTTCTCGATTTC
>Ga0070766_10001325_pt1 | contig 12031 bp, 9 predicted proteins | sample HubBroMetageWFT6_FD_69782 | JGI IMG/M metagenome (GOLD analysis project Ga0070766, IMG submission 69782) | Warmed and freeze-thawed soil microbial communities from the Hubbard Brook experimental Forest, New Hampshire - Hubbard Brook CCASE Soil... | ecosystem: Environmental > Terrestrial > Soil >... | reverse complement strand
GTCGACACGCAGCGCGGCAGGCAGCGTGCGGCTCGAGTTGACCACAAGCAGGTCTCCGGGAGCGAGATGCTCGCCAAGACGAGCGACGGTGGTGTGGCGAATGTTGCCGGTTGCTCGGTCCACGACGCAGAGTCGTGCCCCGTCGCGGCGCATGCCACGAAGTTCGGCGGGCAGGGATGCGCGCGGCTCGCGCGGTGCGGCAATCATCGGAGGCTCGCCGCCTCGACGCGGTCGGCTTCGGGCAGACGCCCCGCAAAGAGACCGAGCAACCGTTCCGCCACATCGTCGGGACGGAGCAGGTCCTCCGGGTTGGCCTCCGGATCGGCGGCCATGTGCATCTCGGTATACATGTCCCCGGGGTCGACGCTGATGACCCGGACAGCGGTGTGCTGCAGCTCCGCCGACCAGCTCCGCGTGATGGCGTCGAGCGCTGCCTTGGAGGCGCTGTAGAGGCCAAGTCCCGCGAACCCGATCAAGGCGGCGTCAGTGCTGATGTTCACGACGAGCCCGCGGTTGCGCAGCAACATTCCGCCGATGACGGCTTGGGTGAGACGCAGCGGCCCGAGGACGTTTGCCTGGAGCACGCGCTCCAGCGCGCTCGATGGAGCGTCGGTGAGCTGCGGGAGAGGAAGCGGGCCGAGCTCCGCAGCATTGTTGACAAGGATGTCCACACCGCCGAAGCGTTCAAGGGCTGTTGCCGCAAAGCGCTCGACATCCGTCGGGTCGGAGATGTCGGCGAGCACGGCGAGCACCTCGACGCCGAGCGCGCGGCACTCTTCGGCTGCCGACTCGAGCGCTGCTCCACCACGGGCGCAGATGGCCAGCGTGGCGCCTTCTCGAGCGAACGCTCGAGACAGAGCGCGCCCAAGGCCTCGCGAAGCGCCCGTGATCATCACTGTCGTTCCGGACATGGTTCCCATGCAGTCAATCCTGCGCGTGCCGGCGTTCGAGCGCGTCAGCCGGATGCCGCATCGGCGGGTCCGCCATTCGGCCGACCCTCAGTCGACCAGGCCTTCTCGGATGGCGAGAACGGCGGCCTGGGTCCGATCGGCCACACCGAGCTTGGCGAGCACTCGGCTGACGTGGGTCTTGATCGTCTTCTCTCCGATCCCGAGCCGCTGCGCGATCTGCTTGTTGGGGAGGCCCTCTACCACCAGCCGGAGCACGTCACGCTCGCGGAGCGTGAGCTCGCTGTGCGCGGGGGACGGAGACCTGTCGCGATGCATCAACCGTGCCGCCACCAAGGGATGGAGCGCCGGCCGTCCCGCATGCACCTCGCGGATCCCGTCCGCGAGCGCCTGGGGATCGATGTCCTTGAGCAGGTACCCGGCCGCCCCGGCGGCGATCGCCGCGAAGATCTGGGCGTCGTCCGCGAAGCTCGTCAACACGAGCACGCGAACCCCGGGCGCAACCTCCAACAGACGGCGGATCGCTCCGACGCCGCCTCCGTCGGGCATCACCAGGTCAAGGAGGATCACGTCAGGCCGCGATGTGCGTGCGACGCGTACCGCCTCCACAGGGTCCGCGGCCTCGCCGATCACCTCGATGCCGTCCTGCAGACGCAGGAATGCACGCAGCCCTTGGCGGACGACCGCGTGATCGTCGACGATGAGCAGCCGGATCGGCGCGTTCATCCGGTCACGTCGACGGCACCGTGACGCTCACCGTCGTCCCCTTGCTCGAACTCCGGATGGCGAAGCGTGCGCCGATCTCATCCGCCCGCTCGCGCATGGTCGCGAGGCCCATGCCGCGGCGGGTGTGCGGGAGCGACGCGGGTTTGAAGCCCGCGTCGCCGTCGTGCACGCGCAGCGTCACGGTTTTCGCCCCCGCGCGCAGGGTCACGCGCACCGAAGAGCCGGGTGCATGACGGATCGCGTTGTTGAGCGCCTCCTGCGCGATGCGCAGCAGCGCATGCTCGGTCTCGAGCGGGAGACGGACACCCTCGGCTGCGTCCACGACGATGGCCACGCCACTGGCGCGAAGCGCGTCGGCGTGGTCGGCGAGCGTCGCGGCGAGTCCATCGCGCTCGAGGCTCTTCGGCCGGAGTGCGTGCACCAGGCCTCGCAACTCCTGTAGCGCCGACGTTGTGCGCTCCTCGAGCCCCAGGATCGTGGCGCGGGCTTCCTCGTCGCGAGTGGAGAGCGCCGCCGCGCGGGCGGCGAGGACGAGGCTGAAGAGCGTTTGGGTCGCGGCATCATGCAATTCCCGCGCGACGCGGTTGCGCTCCTCCATCACCGCCAGCCGCTGGGACCGAGCATACAGCTCGGCGTTCGCGATCGCCACACCCGCATATGCGGCCAGCGTTTCCAGCCTGCGCGCATCGGCTTTGGTGAAGTGGCCTGAACGGTGTCCGCTGACGAAGAGGTTGCCGAGCACCCTTCCCCGATGCGTGATCGGCACACCCAGGAAGTCGGTGAGCGTGGGGTGGTGCGCCGGGTAGTACGAGAAGCGCGGGTGGCGGCGGATATCGTCGAGCAGGATCGGACCCTCCTCGAGCAGCGCGCCGAGAACGCCGTGCGTGCGTGGCAGTTCGCCGATGGTTGCGGCCACCCGCTCGCTGATCCCCGAGGTGACGAAGCGCGCAAACCCGCCGCGGCCATCTGGCACCCCGATTGCCCCGTATCGGGCGGACGCCTGCCGCCTCGCGGCGCGCACGATCCGCTCGAGCACCGCGTCAAGGTCCGGCGCGTCGCCGAGGGCGAGCAGGTCGAGCACACCGGCGGCCACCGCATCGGTGTCGCTGCGAGCACTCACCACGCCGGGATGCTACCCGCCGTGCCCGCCGTTGGCCCGCTCGCGTGCGTGAGTCCTGCCGGCGTCGAGTTGATCGCGGAGTGCGTCGCGCAACCCGTCGACCGGGACGCGCACCTGTGACATCCCGTCGCGCTCCCGGATGGTCACCGCATGGTCGTTCAGGGAGTCGAAGTCGAAGGTGACGGCGAGGGGCGTGCCGATCTCATCCTGACGGCGATAGCGGCGACCGATGGCCTGGGTCTCGTCGTACATGGTCGCGAAGTGGGGGCGGAGGTCGTGCTCGATGCGTCGCGCAGGCTCGGTGAGCTCGGCCTTCTTGGAGAGCGGCAGTATCGCGACCTGCACCGGGGCCACATCGGGATGCAGGTGGAGGACGACGCGCTTCTCGCCGCGCACCTCGTCCTCGTCATACGCGTCGACGAGGAGCGTGATGAAGATCCGGTCGGTGCTCACCGCGGGCTCGATGACGTAAGGGACATACCGCTCGTTGGTCTCGGTGTCGAAGTACGACAGATCCCGCCCGCTGTGCTCCATGTGCGTCTTGAGGTCGAAGTCGGTGCGATCGGCGACTCCCTCGAGCTCACCCCAGCCGAATGGATACCGGTATTCGATGTCGCTCGTCGCCGAGCTGTAGTGAGACAGCTCCTCCTTCGCGTGCGGACGTACACGAAGATTGGCGGTGCGCACCCCCATGTCGTCGACGTGCCAGCGGAGCCGTTCGGCGCACCAGTAGTCGTGGAGCTCGCGATCAGTGCCGGGTTTGCAGAAGTACTCCATCTCCATCAGCTCGAACTCGCGCAATCGAAAGACGAAGTTCCCGGGGGAGATCTCGTTGCGAAATCCCTTGCCCTGCTGGGCGATGCCGAAGGGCAGACGGCGCCGCGTCGAGTTGACCACGTTCGCAAAGTTGACGAACATGCCTTGCGCGGTCTCCGGACGGAGCCAGATCTGCGCCGCGTCCTCCTCGACGGGACCGATGAAGGTCTTGAACATGAGGTTGAACTGCCGCGCCGCCGTCAGCACGCCGCCGCATTCAGGGCAGCCCGGCGCGTCGGGCGGCTTGCCGCGCGCGCGCCGCTCATCGGCAAGATGGTCCTCGCGCCAGCGTTTCTTGCAGGGACCGGTGCAATCCACCAGGGGGTCGGTGAAGCCGGCGACGTGGCCGCTCGCCACCCAGACCTCAGGGTTCATCAGGATTGCCGACTCGATGCCCTCGACGTCGTCGCGGAGCTCTACCATCGACTGCCACCACCGCTCCCGGATGTTGCGGCGCAGGCGCACACCGAGGGGACCGAAGTCGTAGACGGCGTTGAGCCCACCGTAGATCTCGCTCGACGGGTACACGAACCCGCGCTGTTTGCACAGAGACACGAGCTTCTCGATGACGTCCGGTTGCGCCTGTTCCTCTCGCGCCGTGGCTTCCTGGGCGTTGTCTTGGGCCATGGCGGGTCAGTCTACCGGCACCCTCACGGCACCCCGGCCCTCGATTGCCCGGAGCACGTCGATCGATCGTAGTCTGCGATCGAGGTGGTGGGCAAGCTCGGACTCCACGATTCGTTCGAGCGTCTCGAGGGTGGCGGCATCGAGCCGGAGCCGCAGCCAGAGCGCTTCGTCGCCGTCGGCTGCCGCCCGAAGCACCTTGATGACGCGCACCGTGCATGCCGTCGCCTCGGGGTCACCAGGAGCGCAGCGCACGCAGAGCAGGCCCCCGCCCGGAGCGCTGAACCACGCAAGGTCTTCGGGAAGACGGCGCTCGCAGCTCACACAATTCAGCAGCTGCGGTGCGTAGCCGAGCCGGTCAACCATCCTGCGGGCAAACCACACGATGGCGGCGCGAGGATCGCGCTCGGGGTCGGCGCAAGCCGTGAGCGCATCCGCGACCAGCGCGTAGATCTCCGGGTCGGCGTGATGGCTCTCGAGGACGCGGTCGGTCAACTCCGCGCACAGGGAGGCGCACGCCGCGCGGCGGGCGTCACTCCGCAGCGGGGTTGCGGCGACGGTCTCCGCCTGGGTGAGCACGTCGAGCTCACCCCGTCCACGGGCGAGCTGCATCCGGCTGCGGGTGAAGAGATCGGTTCGCGAAGCGAGCCGGCTCTGGCTCTTGCGCACGCCGCGTGCAATCACGCCGATCTTGCCGTGCTCGAGAGTCAGCACCGTCAGGATGCGGTCCGCCTCACCGTAGTCGATCCGGCGCAACACGATTCCCTCGTCGCTGTAGGTGGGCATCCGACCATCATGCGGACTACTGGCGGCGAGCGTGCGCAGGTGACTCCTCCTGGTTGTCCCGGGCCTCCTGCTGACCGTCGTGGTCGGCGGCGCGCACCGTGCGATCTCGCACCAGCGGGACCGGGCTGGTGATGCGCACTGACTGGATCCCCTGCCGCCGGATCGACTCGACGGTGAGGGTCGCGGCTCCGAGCTGGATGGTCGCGCCGACCTTGGGAATCTCGCCGAGCAACTCGTAGACCAGGCCGCCGACGGTGTCCGCGTCGACGGGGGGTACCTGAAGGTCGAGCTCCTCCTTGAGGTCATCCACCGCAAATCGGGCGCTGACCACCACCTCCTGGTCCGAGACGATCTGGAGCTCCTCGACCTCGCGCATGTCGTACTCGTCGCGAATCGGCCCCACGATCTCCTCGATGAGGTCCTCGAAGGTCACGATGCCGGCGGTGCCACCGTGCTCCTCGACGACCACCGCGATGTGGACTTTGCGCTCCTTCATCTCACGGAGGAGCTCACCGACTCGCTTCGCCTCGGGCGTGTAGTACGGCTCGCGCGCGACCGCCTTGAGCGGGCGCTGATCGTCACCGACGACGCCGTGGCGCAACAGGTCCTTCGCGTACACGACACCGACGATGTTGTCGACGTTGTCCTCATAGATGGGGATACGCGAGAACCCGTACTCGATTACCACCTTGATCACGTCGGCGATCGAGTCGGTCGCCTCCACCGCGACGATGTCGACGCGCGGGACCATGACCTCGCGCACCGATTTGTCGGTCATCTCGAGGATGCCATGGATCATCTCGCGCTCCTCCTGCTCGACGATCCCCTCCTGTTCGCCGACGTACAGGAGCAGCTTCAACTCCTCCTCAGTCACGAACGGGCCGCGCACGGTGTGGCCCCGCGTGGCAGCACGTACGATCAGGCGCGACATCGCGCTCAGCACGCCGATGAGCGGACGCAGCACTCGGGTGAGGAGCTGGACGGGACCCGCGAGCACCAGGGCGAATCGCTCGTTGAATCGGAGCGCGAGCGATTTCGGCGCGATCTCGCAGAAGATGAGGACCACGATCGAGAGGACGATGGTGCCGACGACCTGCGGAATCTTGGTGAGATAGCTGCCGATCAGCAGCGCGGTGGCGGTCGAGACCACGATGACCGCCACCGTGTTCAGAGTGAGGATGGTCGACAGATAGCCGTTCGGGTCGGCGTGCAGGCGCGTCACCGTTCGGGCGCGCCGGTTGCCCTCCTCGGCCAGGCTCCGCATCCGGATCCGGCTCACGCTCGTCAGCGAGGTCTCCGCAGCCGCCGCGAACGCGGCGATACCGAGGCCGAAGACGATGACGACGATGAGAGGGGTCATCGGCTCGGGGACTGTGGAGGGTCTGAGCCGCTCACCGGAACAATTCGCTGACGCTCCGCCCCTCGTGGACGCGCACGATCGCCTCGGCGATCAGTGGCGCAACGGACAGGATGCGGAGCTTGGGGGTGTCGTCGAAACTGTGACTGCCGTTGTGATATGGGATCGTGTCGGTGATGCAGATCTCATCGATCGGCGCCGCGTGGAGTCGCGCCACGGCGCCGTCACTCAGCACGCCGTGGGTCGCGACCACGTCGACCGATTTCGCGCCACTGGCGAGGAGCGCGATCGCGGCGTTGACGAGCGTGCCACCGGTCGAGATCAGGTCGTCGACGATGATGCAGACCGCACCGTCGACATCACCGATGACATTGACGACCTCAACGGTGTCGTCACGCGGACGCCGCTTGTCGATGAACGCGATCGGTGCGTCGAGGATGCGCGCGAGGTTGCGAGCGCGATTCACCCCGCCGGTGTCCGGTGACACCACCACGACGTCATGCCCGTGGCGTTCGCGCACCCGGCGGGCAAGGATCTTGGTCGCGATCAGCGCATCGACAGGGATGTCGAAGAAGCCCTGGATCGCCTCGGCGTGGAGGTCGACGCAGATCACCCGGTTGGCTCCGGCCAGCTCGATGATATTGGCCATCAGCTTGGCGCTGATTGGGTCACGCGCCTGGGTCTTCTTCTCTTTCCGCTGGTACCCGTAGTACGGGATCACCGCGGTGATCCGCGATGCCGAGGCGCGGCGCAGGGCGTCGAGGATGATGAACAGCTCGATCAGGTTGTCGCTGACCGGGTGGCACGTCGGCTGCACCAGGAACACGTCGTGGCCGCGAACCGACTCGCGGATCTTGACGTCGAACTCGCCGTCCGCGAAGCGCGTGATCTCGCATTCGGCGAGCTTCACGCCCATCTCGCGGGCGATGCGCTCGCTGAGCTCGGGGTTGCCGCTTCCCGAGAGGAGCAGCAATTCGCCGTACGGATTGGAGTCGGTCACGATCGCATCGGCCGCCGGGCGGCCCATCCCTCGACGTTGCGCTGTCGGCTCCTGCCCACCGCCAGGGCGCCGGCGGGCACATCCTGGTCGACGAACGAGCCGGCACCGACGTAGGACCCGTCGCCCAAACGCACCGGCGCCACCAGGGTCGAGTTTGTCCCGACGAACACACGGTTCCCGATCGTGGTGCGGTGCTTTGCATCGCCGTCGTAGTTGCAGGTGACGGTCCCCGCGCCGATGTTCACTGCCTCACCCACGTCGCTGTCGAGGACGCAGGAGAAGTGGCTGATGCGAGTTCCCGCGCCCACGATGCTGTTCTTGACCTCGGCATGCGTCCCCAACTCTACCCCGGACGCGAGCACGGTATTCGGACGGACCCGGCAATACGATCCCACCAGGACGCCGTCGCCGAGTTCGCATCGCTCGAGATGGGATGGCCCGACGATCACTCCATCGCCTCCGCGGACGTCGGTGAGGACTGCCATCGGGCCGATCTCACAGCCTGAGCCAAGCCTGGTGGCACCGCGCAGCGCCGTCATGGCGTGGATGACGCTGTCCGCGCCCACGATCACCCCGGCGTCGACGTAGGTCGTGGCCGGGTCCTCGACGGTGACCCCGGCAAGCATGAGCGCGTCGACGGACCGGCGCCGGAGCACGGCTTCGGCAGCCGCCAGCTGGCGGCGGTCGTTGATCCCCAGGACCTCGTCGGGGTCGGGCGCGACCACCGCCTCGACCGGACCGGTCAGGAGCGCGACGACATCGGTGAGGTAGTACTCGCTCTGGGCGTTTGCCGTGCTGAGGCGGTCAAGGGCCGGCCAGAGTTGTGCTCCGTCGAACACGTAAACCCCGGCGTTGCACTCCATCGGCACCGGTTCGCCGGCGGGCAGATCCGCCTCCTCGACGATGCCCAGCACGTGACCGGCAGCATCGCGCACGACCCGCCCCATGCCCGACGGATCGGCCGGTATCCCCACGAGGAGCGTGCAGGCACGCGCGCTCGACGCGTGTGCCGCGAGCAGCCGCTGCAGCGTCTCGGCACTGAGCAGGGGCGAGTCTCCGTGAAGCACGAGCACGAGCCCTGAAGTCCGAAGGTGCTCGGGAACGCTGCGAAGCGCATCGCCGGTGCCCATGGCGGTTGCCTGCTCCACGCATGTGGCGGCTTCGCCGAGGAGGTCGCGAATCGCCGTGTCTCCGGCGGCGACCACGACCACCGGCGCACTCTCGATGACCGCGCGCACGGCATCGACGACATAGAGAATGAGTGGGCGACCGCCGAGCGGATGGAGCACCTTGGGGAGAGCGCTGCGCATCCGTTTGCCCTGCCCCGCGGCGAGGATCACCGCGTGGGGCCCGTCACCCATGTACTCGCGAGTATACGGGCTCGCCGGAGCCGGGCCTCGGGCTGGCGTCCGTACGATGGGAGCAATGCAGCCTTCGATGCTCGATATCGACGGCCCGATCTACGTCGCCGACTACGGCGGCGATGGCCCGGTGATGCTGCTCGTGCACGGCCTGGGCGGGGCACATCTGAACTGGATGTCTGTCGCCCCACAGCTCGCTGCCGGTCATCACGTATATGCGCTCGACCTCCCCGGATTCGGACGGTCGCCACTCGCGGGCCGGCGATCGACCATCGCCGCAAACGTCGACCTGCTGTCGCGAGCGATCGGGAGGCTCTCCCGCGACCCGATCGTCCTCGTGGGCAATTCCATGGGCGGCCTGCTCGCAATCGGGGTTGCGGCCAGGCATCCCAGCCTGGTTGACGCGCTCGTGCTGGTCGACCCCGCCGTGCCCGCGCCGGGTGGCGAGTTCCGCCCCCGGTTCGACCAGGTCTCACGGACCTTCATCGCGACGGCGTTCATGCCGCGATGGGGCGCCAGGCGGCTCGGCCGCGCCGTGGCGGTGCTGGGGCCTGAGAGCCTCGTCCGCGAGACCATGCGGCTGGTGAGCGCGGATCCGGGGCGTATCGAGCCGGCGGTGGTCGAAGCCCACATCGCGCTGGAGGCCGAACGGCTGGCCGAGTCCAGCTGGCACGAGTCCTTCTATGCGGCAACGCGCTCGCTGGTGGCCACACTCGCGCTCAAGCGAAGGGTTCTTCGATGGGTGCGGGAGGTGGTCGCGCCGACATTGCTCCTCCAGGGGGATCGTGATCGACTGGTCCCGGTCGCCTCAGCGCGGAACATAGCGTCGATGCGTCCCGACTGGGAGTACCACGAGTTCGCGGGCGCCGGCCATGTGCCCATGCTCGAGGTTCCCGTGGAGTTCGTGGACGTCGTCAGTGACTGGTTGTCGCGGCAGGCCGCCACCGTCGCGCGTGATGCCGCCGGCGTACCGGCAGGATCGAAGGCCTGACCGAACCCGGCCGTTGAGCCGGTCCCCGGGTAGGATCGACGTGCCACTGGGGAGTCGCCAAGTGGTAAGGCAGCGGACTTTGGATCCGCCACTCGAAGGTTCGAATCCTTCCTCCCCAGCCAATCTCGCGACCGGTCTTTCGTTGTTGGCGCGCGCATCTGCTCAATTGGCAGGGGGTTCCAGGTGTTTCGACAGGGAGAAGGCAGATCCTTCTCCCTCGACATGCATTCGGTTGATGCTTGACACCGGTTTCGGCTGATGCTTTACACCTACTTCGGTTGACGCTTGACACTCCCTCACATGAGGAACTGAGGTGGCGGGCCGCCAGAGTCGTGGAGAAGCGCTACCGGTCGTCGAGGTCGACGAAGTGGTTGACCAGACTTCCGTGCCGAGATTGCCACTGCATCCAGAACGCCTTGTTCTCCGGGTTGCCGGGACTGAACAGGTGGTCGTAGCGAAGCCGCTCCTCTCCGGGAAGCAGCCGTTCGACGGCGCGCACGCAGAGTTCGCGCAACTGACGGGGATTGCCCAGACGGTTGTCGACTGACACGTAGAAGAGCGCCATCCGCTCGACCGCTGCGATGCGCCGGCCGGCCTCGGCTGCCGCGGAGCGCAACTGGCTGAGCGCCACCAGTATCCGGTCACCGATGTCGAGTGGTGCTATGGAGTGCACGTTCTCGACTGGAATTCGCGACAGGAGGTCCGCCCCCTTCGGTCGCTCGGCCATCACCTCCCGCATGCCGTCGACGCTCGAACCCGAGCTTCCAGCGAACACGAAGACGATCGGTGCTGCCGCAGCGGTGGCATCGTCCATGAGCGGCAGCAGCAGCGTGTAGGGTGAGAACCCCGTGGCGGGCGAGTCGCATTCGTCAACGAAGCAGAGCGTTCGCGTGGTTCCGCTCACGTCGAGGCTGTCGAGGAACGTCCGCAACGATGCTTCGTCGCAATTGGCCAGGTTGATCTCGGCGAAACGGGTGCGACCCATCGAATCTGCCACCTGCTGCACGAAGTACGACTTGCCGCTGCCGGGCGCCCCCCAGATGAGGTGGGCATTGCGCTTGCGGCCGGGATGCTCGAGCGCCATCACCATGGTCTGCCGCGCTTCGACGAGTGCTTCCCGAACGGTGGTGTCGAAGCGCATGTACGCGCCCACCACGGAGAAGGCGCCGAGCCGGATCCGATCGAGCCCGACGACGAGTGACAGAGCTGAATCCACGTCGACGGGTTGTGCGATCGTCTGCCCTTCCGCCTTCAGATAGTCCTGCACCACATCGAGCGACATGGCGCGGCCCGCCGCAACGGCACGTTGGAACTCCGCATCGCCGAGCTGCTCGTGTACCGCTTTGCGCGCCTCCTCGTATTCGTCATCGGTCTCCTTGCTCTCCGCGGACCAGCCGAAGCTGTTCTCACGCTCGACGATTCCCAGCAAGGCTGCGGCCCAGCCGTACTCGCCCGACGACGCGCACACAACCGCGAGGTTGTTGATCACCTCCACCAGCTTTTCGCGGAAGCCAAGGTCGCGACACATCAGCAGCGCTTCGGCAAGGTGCATCTTGGCGCGGTCGAAGGCGCCGAGCAGACGCTCAGCGTCGGCGAGATGGGGGAGAGAGACGCAGAGTGCGCGCCGGTCATCGAGCTCGCGGAGCACTGCCACACTCTTCTGGCTACGCTCGAGAGCGACAGCAAAGTCACCCTGCCAGCGGGCGTCGATCGAGGCGTTGTTGAGAAGCGCCGCTATCGCATTCTTGTCACCGATGGCCTCCGCGGATCTCGCCGCCTCCTCTTCGAGCGAGACCTTCCGGAGAGGATCGCCGTTCGGATCCCACGTTTCCAGCACGGCGAGCGTGCGCAGCGTGAACCCGATGAGCTCGGCGTCGCCGATCGTCTGCGCCAGCTGCCGTGCCTGCTCGCAACATTCGCGCGCGTAGACGAAATCATGCTGCCGTCCGGCGAGCCATGCCGCTGCACGCAGCACCAACGCTCGCTCACGGCTCACGTCGTGAGTCATGTCGATCGCGTGATGCAACCGCCTGCCGCACTCGTCCCAGCGGCCGGTGATGAACCAGTACTGCCAGGCTGCAGCGACCAGGCGCAGCTCCAGATCGGCGCGCCCCGTCTCCACCAGGTGATCGAGCGCACGTGCGATGTTGCGATCCTCGTTGGTGCGTTGCTCCCACGCGGATTGGTGGCCGCGTCGCACGTCGGGCTCACTGCTCTCCGCGAAGGCGAGAAAGTAGCGGGCGTGCTGGTCGGCAAGGTCCGCGGCAATGTCCAGCGCCGCGAGACGCTCCGCCGCGTACTCGCGGATCATCTCGAGCATTCCGAACCGTCGATCCGCGTGC
>Ga0070766_10001324_pt1 | contig 12032 bp, 8 predicted proteins | sample HubBroMetageWFT6_FD_69782 | JGI IMG/M metagenome (GOLD analysis project Ga0070766, IMG submission 69782) | Warmed and freeze-thawed soil microbial communities from the Hubbard Brook experimental Forest, New Hampshire - Hubbard Brook CCASE Soil... | ecosystem: Environmental > Terrestrial > Soil >... | reverse complement strand
GGGAAATACAACGGTGGCCGATAGCACCGCTCCCCTGATCCTGCGCCCCCCTCTCACAGCAAACAACGCCTGGAACGCCGGATACGGCTCCTCCAGTTACGGACAGAGTTGGACGCTCGACCAACTGAGCGTCACGCTTACTGGCTATGTGAACTCGGCCACCACCAGCTTCCGTGTTTTGAACACCTGCCTATCGCTAAACGACGGCGCTTCATGCGCCAGTTCGGTCCAACAGATGACCTTGGGCGAGAGCAGCAGCCAACAAACCGTTGGACAGGCCAGTACGTCGGCGTTCGGCGTCATCCCATGGCTGCTCGATACCAACCCTAGATTCAATGTGCAGGAGTCGTCCCCGCATTCGGGCAGCGCGACCGTGTCCGGCAATACCGTAACGTGGGTTTCCGGGAACACTTTCAGCCTTTACTGGGTGACTGGGGGCAACGGGCACATCCGGCTGTCGTCCAATAACGACGCCTGCACCACTCCGCCGGCGACCACCACGTCAACCGAGTACACCATCACCGGCTTTGTAAATGGAAATCAGTTAACCGTATCCGGCACGCCGCCGGCCGGAAACTTATACTGGTGCGCGAACAATTTCGCCGTCGTGGCATGGCGCGCCCAAGCGCCGACCGATGGCAGCATTGTCACCCTCACGGCCGCCAGTATGGCGGCCGTCGAAAGCCCGGCTCCAACGTACCCTGATAACGGCGCCAGCACGGCGTGTTTCAACCAGCAGATCCAGAACGGATGGTTCTGCATGTATGGAGGGCTCTACTGGATCGACCCAGCCACAGGATCCACGGCTTACTACGGATACATGACGGCCGAGGCCATGAACAGCAGCGGCGATTACATCACAAACCCGTGGAGAACCATCGGCATCATTCCCTCCGGCGAGACCGGCGATATCGACCAAACTCAGAGCAGTCTTACGTTCTATGCTATGGGCCTGGATCCTAACGGCGGCGGTCCCCTGGTTATTCAAGGTGCATTTAATCCGGCATCCATTTCGCAGCCGGCCACTCCCTATAGCATCCAGATTCAGAATGCTAGCGTGACGAGCACTACGGTTTATGCCGTTACGTACAGCAACGGTCTGACGTTCACCAACCTGACTCCGCAAGTGAGCGCATCCGAGAGCGTTGTCGATCAGATGGCCACTTTCGACCCTACATTCAACGCGGCGATGATCAGTGGAGGTCCGAACGGATGGAATTGCGACCAGGCCGCTATGTCCACCGGCGTCTTCTTTTTCTTCTGTCTGTCGCTCGGAGGAGATAGCCCTGCTTGGATCTTTGCATTTTCGCCGGGAGACGGGAACCCCGCACACGCGGGGCAGTCCGGCGGGCCGCGGATCATCGGCGCCATGAACACCTTCAACACGCCTAATGGCCCAGTGGCCGCCAACCAGACCGCATTGACCGGGCGCGACATGCACGCCGTTGGCGAGACCGGCGAGACCGGTTGGATTCAGGTTCAAGAGAATGAGTATCAACCCATCAATACTACGAACACAAGCATTCCAGCTACCAGTCCCGATTGCTCCACGTACGGCCTGCCCGCCGGGAACCAGTGTATCGAGCTCAATATCAATTCCTACACCGGGGGCGGCGTCACCGGTTATGAACCCTATTTGACTCCCCAATATCAGTTTACAGGCGCTCCGGGAGAGCTGCGCACCACCCAGTTAGGCGACACAGCCTGTGTTGCGGCCAATACGGTATCAAACTGCGAGTGGTTCGTTCAAAACCAGGAGCTCATGACTTTGGCGATCAAGAACTACAACGGCGTGCAGGGCGCTTGGGTGTTCCGGAGAAACGGATACGGCGCGGAGTTGGCCATTCCGAGCGGACCCATCACGCTGTGGTGGATCAGCATCCAATGGAGCATCCCGGCCGGTGGCACCACCCAGAACGGATCCCTGGGGGCATATTGGAACCCCCTGACAGGTTGCGGCGGTGCGCCAGACCCGCATGGCAACTGCCTGATCCAGGATACCAACAACACCAGCGGACACGGCGAGTGGCGGGATGGCGGCGAGGCAGTGGCTACCAACGCGCCGGCGTGGGCAGTTCCTGTATGGGGCTGGCCAACCGACTATCAGACCATCCTGGGGTCGGCGCCCGGCATCTTCAACGAGCCCTTTGCCAATGTGACGCCCTTTCAAGTCAGTAGTGTGAATTATACGAGCGACGATCCCCCATTTGCCGGAGTGTATGGGCATCCATGGGGGTTCGACGCCGGCAGTCATCCGAATGCGGCCGGCGCCGTCGCGTCGGCCTACGAATCGATTCGCGCATTCGACAACACACCCGTGCAAGGCGGAATCGGAGATCCGACGTTCAACTTGGTGGCGGGACAGCTTTATATGGCGGCGCCCAACCTGGTAACCGATCCCGACGATACCTTCGGGACCGGCAGCCTGGTGGGAATCAATCGCAAGCTGATGGCGCAAGCGAACAGTTGCGGTTCCCACCCGTTGATCGATATCAGCGGCCCTGGTTCCAGCATCCCTACGGGCACCGCGGGATCTTATACCGCTTGCTTCGTGCGGGCCAACGGAGAATGCTACACCGGCAGCACGGTGGGCGAGATTTACGTGAACTGTCCCGGGGTGATCTGGCAGTATTGCTCCGGCAGCGGCATTCACGGCGGCACGCCGCTCGGCGTCGGCAATGATATCTGCGTGGGGAATACTGGCGAAAGCTCCAATGCCGTGCGGCAGTTCACCCTGGACCGCACCGACCTGGCAGGGGCATACACGCGCACTTTGGCGACGGCGACGTCTCGCTTGCGCATGGTCTACGGCTTTGAAAATCAGCGTCTGCTGCCGGATAACTCCTGGCTGATATTGCGCACCGACTTCCTCAACTATCAACGCAGCGACATGTGGATGGCCAAAATGTTGCCGTATCCGGCTGCGGACTCCGTGGTCCGCGGAAACTTCATCCCGGTCTCGTTGACCCTGAAGCCGCCGGCGGGTCTCGGCGTGAATAACGCGATTGTGGAATTCGGCTACCAGGAATATGGAGCGCCGCAACTCGTCGATTGCACCGCGCGCAACGACGCGTGTATTGCCACCGCCAGCACCGTGACGCCCGGATATCAGCCGTTTTACTTCGCCTCGGAGAATCCCGCCGGCGCGTCATGCGCTTCCGGCTGCACCATCACCATACCGGCCATCTCACAGAGGATTCTGTACTACCGCGTCGAGTACCGGGCGGCGAATAATACCGCGCTGGCCGCCGGTCCGTTGATCGCCACCGTGATTCCATGAAAGGACAGCGTTTGCACAGAAACTGAATGCTGAAACTGGTGCGTGCGCCGAAGTTTACCCCGGGTATGCGCGTCGCGGCACTATGCCCGGACGATCTGCCTTCATGCGGAACGTATTCATCACGCATGGCGGCCCGTCGTTTTTCCACGTTTCTGCCGTGGGAGACCTCTTAAATGAATTCGGTTTCGTGCCGGTCATTGTTCAGGAGTTGCCGAGCTTTGGCCTATCGGTGAACGAAAAAGTCCGGAGCTGGATGCGCATTTGCCCCTCCGCAATCGTCCTTGCGACCGCCGACAGCCAATCCGCCTACAAAAAGTCGCGAACCCGCCAAAATATCGTGCACGAGATCGGCATGCTTCAGGCGATGCCGACCATCCAGAACCGCATTGTGTATCTTAAGGAGCCCGGCGTACAGTTCTCATCGAACATCGCCGAAAAGGTGTGGATCGAATTTACTAAGGAACGTGTTCAGGATGTATTCATTCCGCTCATTAGAGGGTTGCGAGCGTTCGCACTTTGACAGACCACGCCGTTTCCATAATGGCGAAGGCAGCCGCGTTACACTGGTTGAGTGCCGCACTCACCGGCCCTCGGTGACAGCCTGTAGATGAGTCTCCGGGTGGTCTTATTTAAAGCATTGCACGAGCCCGCCGTGCGCGCCTTCAACGCCCGCCTGCGCGCGGCGGACGCCTTGCTTTTCCCCCTGCCGGAAACCGCTCCGGCGCCCAATCCGAACACGCCCGCGCCCGGTATCGAATTCCGCCATTTCGTGGTTGTGGACGATGCCGGCGAGGTGCGCGGCGGCTATTTCATTCGCTCGCAGCCGTTTTACATCCGCGGTGAAGTCCACAGTGTGGGGCACTATCAGGCACCTTTGTCGGAAGGCATCGTCGACAAACGCTATGCCGCCGTCGGCGGAGCGATGCTGGCGCACGCCCTCGAACGACAGCCCTTGCTGTTCGCCATGGGGATGGGCAGCGTGGACCGGCCTTTGCCGCGTATGCTGCGCGCGCTGGGTTGGACGATCCTGGAAACTCCTTTCTATTTCCTGGTCCTGAACGGCGAGCGCTTTCTGCGGAATATCGGGCCCTTGCGTCGTAGGCCGGAACGACGCGTGGTTGCCGATATTTTGGCGATCTCGGGTTTGGGCGGACTGGCACTGAAGGCAATCCAGGGAGCGCGGACGCGCAGCCGGTTCGACCCCCGGTACCGGCGGCAACCCATCCAAGAGTTTTCGGAATGGGCGGACCGGATCTGGGCGGAAAGCGCAGCGCAGTATTCACTGAGCGCCGTACGCGAGGCGGATTGTTTGCGGTTCATTTATCCCCACACGGAATCCGTCTACTATGGCGTGCGCCTGACCGAAGGCGATCAGCCGGCCGGCTGGGTGCAAATGCTCAATTGCCAACTCCGCGACCGCTCGTATTTCGGCGAGATGCGCGTCGCCGCGCTGGTAGATGGCGTGGGCCCGCCGGCGGCCGTTCCATCGCTGGTCCACTGCGGCGTGAAGGCCGCCAGGGAGCGGAACGCCGATGTGGTTATCTGCAACCAAATGCATCGGGATTGGACCTCGGCGCTGCGCACGGCGGGGTTCTGGCGCGGCCCTTCGAATTACCTGCTGGCGCTCTCTAAAGGGTTGCGCAAGCTGGTGGAACCCCTGGAAGAAGCGATTCCCCGCATCCACTTCAACCGGGGCGACGGAGACGGCCGCGTGAACCTCATATACTGAACCTAATCGATGAATAGCGCATCCATCGAACTCGGCCTGCTGCTTCTGAGAGATCCGCCCTACTCCGCCGTCAAGCTGTCGGAGTTATTGGACTTGGCCAGCTCTCGCGAAACAGTTTGTTCCGCCGCGGATCTTACACGGCTGGAGCGCTTGGCCGGATCCATCGCGTCCGATAATGCCGAGGCGGCGCTCGATTTGGCGGCCCACCTGGAATCGGCCCACGGCGACTGCGGATGCTGGTTGCGTGCCGCCCTACTCGAAGCCTGCAGCCGTTTTGAGGAAGCCGCCGGAGCGTTGCGCTTCCTGCAGGAAAGAGCTGCGGGCGAGGAGCGCGCCATGGTCATGCTGGCTTCGGCCCGCAATCTATTTGCCGCCGGCCACCCGGATCAAGCCTGGCATCCCCTAGCTGAAGCATGCAAATCCAGCGCCGTGCCGCGCACTCTGCGGAATGCGGCCCGTTTGCTGGCGCAAGCTCGCAAGAAGGCGGAAGCGCCCTTCCGCCGGCACTGCCGGATCGCTTTGCTGAGCACCACCACGATCGACTTCCTCGCGCCGATCCTGCGCGCGCAGTGCTTCGGCACCGGCATCGACGCGGAGATCTACATCGGCCCTTTCAACCAATACGAGCAGGAGATCCGCGATCCGAGTTCCGGCTTGACTCGCTTCCGGCCGGAGGTGGTCGCGATCGCCACGGATTGGCGCTCGCTGGGCCTGCGGGACGAGGAAGATTCGCCCGGCGAAGTTATCCGCGAGCACACCGCGCGGCTGGAATCGCTATGGCGCGAAGCGCGCGAGCGCCTCGGCGCAACGGTAATTCAGTTCAACCATGAAACGCCGGCCTTCGATGCCCTGGGCCACATGAGCGCGGCTCTGCCTGGTGGACGCGGTCGGCTGCTGCGCGCCATCAACCTGGCGCTTTGGGAGGCCGCCGGGCGAACGCAGGGCGTGACCATCCTGGATGTGGACCAGATCGCGGCGCGCTTCGGCAAGGACCGTTGGACCGATCCCGTGCTGTGGTATACCGCCAAGCAGTACCCAGCCGCGGAAGCCACGCCGGCGCTAGGCCGCCAGCTCACGGCCTTGTTGCGCGCGATTCTCGGCCTTACCTCTAAGTGCCTGGCGCTGGATTTGGACGGCGTGCTGTGGGGCGGAGTGATCGGCGAGGACGGCTTGGCGGGCATCCAACTCGGCGGCGGCCCGGCGGGCGAGGCGTTCGTGGATTTTCAGCGCTACCTCGCATCGCTCGCCCGCACGGGCGTGTTGCTGGCGGTGTGCTCCAAGAACAATCCCGAAGATGCCGTACTGCCCTTCCGCCAGCATCCCGAGATGGTGCTGCGCGAGCGGAACATCGCCGTATTCATGGCCAATTGGAAACCCAAAGAAGAGAACCTGCGTGCGATTGCCGCGACGATGAATATTGGCCTGGATGCGATGGTGTTCGTGGACGATAACCCCGCAGAACGATCGCGTGTGCGGCAGAACCTGCCGGAAGTAGAGGTGGTCGAAATGCCAGCGGATCCGGCGCAGTACGTTGCCGCGTTGAGCCGCCTCGCGTTGTTTGAAACGCTTGCCATCACTAGGGAAGACCGGACACGCACGGCTTCCATCCAGGAGAACCTGGCGCGCAGGACGCTCGAATCCACTGCCGGCAGTGTGGACGATTACCTGGCCCATCTCGACATCAAGGCGCATTTGGCGCCTTTCGATGAAGCTAACCTGCCGCGCATCGTGCAACTGATCAACAAGACCAATCAGTTCAATCTCACCACGCGGCGGCGCGGCGATGCCGAAGTGCGCGCGTTGCTGGCAGCGGGCGCCTACACCCAGGCGATGCGCGCCGGCGACCGTTTTGGCGATAGCGGATTGACCGGCGTGTTGATCGCCATTCCAGAAGGCGGCGGTTTGCGAGTGGATACGTGGCTCATGAGCTGCCGCGTCCTGGGGAGGCGTCTTGACGAAGTGATGTTCGCCGCACTGGTGCGCTACGCAGCGGAGAACCATTACACGCACATCGAGGGTGAATACATCCCCACCGCCAAGAATGGCCAGGTGGCCGATCTCTATTCTCGCTTGGGCTGCATCGGCTTCCGTTGGGAGACAGGCAGAGCGTTCGCGGCCCCGGCGATGATCGAATGCACCGACCTCACACAGCGCACGGGTGCGGCGGTTTAAAGTGGAAGAATCGTGGCTCTAATCGATCAACGCCTCCAACAGATCTTCCGGGAAGCTTTCGAGAACGACAAGCTGACCCTCACCGATTCGCTGTCGCCGGAAACCATGCCGCAGTGGGATAGCCTGGCGCACGTGAAGCTCATTACGAGCTGCGAAGAGGAGTTCGGCGTCAAGTTCACGATCGAGGAAACGGTCGAGAGCACCAGCGTCGCAAAACTCAAAGCTGTGCTGGCGGCAAAGGGAGCCGGGCGCTGATCTCGCCGGTGTCCGAATCCGAGCTTGAAGAAGCCATAAGCTTCCTGCGCAGGATCTTTGGCGTGAGCGAGAACCACCGTGTGTTCCAGCCGGATGTGATGCGGTGGAAGTGCTTCACCCCCCATCCATTCTGGGAGGGCGGCCGCGGCTACGCACTGCGCTACAAAGGCGAAATCGCGGCTTTCGGTTGCGTGGTTCCGTGCCGCTTTCTGACCGGATCGGGAACCATAGCGAGCTGCAACGTTGTCGATTGGGCGGCCAGCAAAGCTGTGCCCAGCGCCGGGGTGCTGCTGTACCGGCATATTCAGGGCCTGAGCGGCACAATGATCAACATCGGCGGAACTACGGACGCCCTCCATGTGCTGCCGAAGATCGGCTTCCAGGCTCGAGTCGAGAGATACCGCTACGCGCGGGTGCAGCAGCCGTGGCGTCACTTCCGTCAGACCGACCGGAAAGACTGGAAATCGCCGCTGCGATTGGCGCGGGATTATCGGGAATTGTGGCGCCCGGTGCCAAACGCTGGGCACGCGCTGACGGCCACGCGCGTGGATCGCTCTTACGGCTTTCCGGCGGAGGTATTTCCCAACCCATCCGTCACACAGCAGGTGGTTTGCGCGCGCACTCCCGAGTTGCTTAGCTATTTTCTGGCTTGTCCCGCTGCCCAAATGGATGCCTATCTGTTGGAGCGCGACGGCACGCCTGCCGGTTATTTCCTGTTGAGTCGGGTGGGCAACCAGTGCCGTATCACCGACCTGTGGATTCGTTCTCCTGACGGGCACGCATGGACGGAGGCCTATGCCACGGCAACGGCAGCCGCACGCACGCACCCCCGCATTACCGAGGTGACGGCCGCGGCATCCTTGCCGCTCCAAACCGGCGCTCTCCATCAGTTGGGCTACCGACGCACGCATAGCGATCCGGTGTTTGTTCTGGACCCGGACCGGCGGCTGGGCGACCGGAGCGATCTCGCTGTAAGTTTGCTCGAGAACGACGGGTGTTATTGGCGCCCCGACAGCGTGTAGGAAATCACAGGCCCGCCACTCGCCGCGCGAAATACATTTCCGCGTGACTTAGATCGGCACCGATACGGCGCAAGAGGAAAGCGTCCTGATGGACCTGGTTCAGGCCCGGCACGGCCGTCACTGCAGTGCGCATGCCGGCCGTCCGGACGGCCTCCGCGGCAGCAGGCCCGATGTCCCGCATTTTGCCGTTGGGGTAGCAGAAATGCAGCACTGGCCGATTGAGTTCCGACTCGATACGCGCCTTCGAACCAGAGATCTCTTCCCGCATCTCTTGCGGATCGGTCAGCGCCGATAGGATCGGGTGGGTCTTGGTATGCGCACCAAACTCCACTCCGGATGCCGCGAGCGAACGGACTTCCTCCCAAGATAGCGGCCGGTACTCGGGCGGCGCTTGTTCCGGCATCTCGGCTTTCAGCAACCGCGGCAGCCCGGCGACCAAATCGTGACGGTCCGCAGGGCTCAGGGCCACTGCAAGATCGGCCACCTCCTGGCCGGCTGCGCGGCGGGCGGCATCGGATTCCAGCTTGAAGCGCAGCACCTTTCCATCGGGCATCTCCACCGACTGTTCGACAACCTTCGCGTGGCGGAAGGCGTACACCACGCGGTCGAACCACAGCCATAATTTGCCGTCCAGGAAATCCGTTACCAGGAAGACCGTCACCGGAATTCCGTACTCGGCAAAGACGGGATGGCCGGCCTCCTGGAAATCGCCGTAGCCGTCGTCCACCGTGACTGCCAGGGCATCAGGCGGCAACCTGCGCCCGCCATGCAGCCAATCGGAGACGGCCGTCATCGAAACCGGCTGGTAGTATTTTCGAATGTGGGCGCACTGGCGGGCGAGCCCGGCGCGATCCGCAAAGCGGTGGTACATCAGAATCCGGAGACTCTGGCGATTGAGCCATCGCACGGTCGTGAGACCGCCACCGTGATGAAAAGCCGTCGCAGCGGCGGATTTCAACATACCCACGATCGACCAATGTAGCGTATGGACAGGCCGGGAGGCCTGTCCCACTGGTACATTCACTGAATATGCCTGTTCATGGCCGCATCCTGGTTACCGGCGGCGCCGGTTTCGTGGGATCGAGCGTCACGTTGGCTCTCAAGAAAAACCAACCGCAAGCGCAAGTGACTGCTTTCGACAACCTGCATCGCCGCGGATCGGAGCTGAACCTAGCCCGGTTGCGGGAGGCAGACGTGGCATTTGTGCATGGCGATATCCGCTCGCCAGCCGATCTGACCGGCCTGCCGGAGCCTCCGGATCTGATCGTGGAGTGCTCGGCGGAACCTTCGGCGCAGGCCGGCTATGGCGGATCGCCCGAGTATCTGATCGACACCAACCTGATCGGGTGCTATCACTGCCTGGAACTGGCACGGCGGGTCCGCGCCGATTTTGTCTTCGTCTCGACCAGCCGCGTGTATCCTTACCGGCGCTTGAACGATCTGGCTTACGAAGAAGGGCCGGAGCGTTTCCACCTCTCTGCGGAGCAGACCGTGGCGGGCGCATCGGGTTTGGGCGTAAGCGAGGATTTTTGCCTGGACGGGCCGCGCTCGCTCTACGGGATGACCAAGCTGGCCGGCGAATTAATGGTGACTGAGTATGCCGACGCGTATGGCATCCGCTGTGTGATCGACCGCTGCGGTCTGCTGAGCGGGCCGTGGCAAATGGCCAAAGCCGACCAGGGCGTGATGGCTTTATGGATGGCCGCGCACTATTTCCGCCGGGATCTTTCCTATATCGGATTCGACGGCAGCGGCCGGCAGGTGCGCGACTTCGTGCACGTCGACGACTTCTGCGACCTATTGCTGAAACAGATCGGCGATTTCGACAAATATCAGGGTCGCTTGTTCAATGTGGGCGGCGGGCTGGCTTTCAGCCTGTCACTCCAGGAAACCACGCGCTTATGCGAGGAGATCACAGGCAACCGGCTGCGGATCGCGTCGGTAGCTGAAACTCGTCCCGCCGATGTGCGTATCTATCTCACCGACCACCGGCGAGTGACGGCGGTAAACGGCTGGCGACCGAGGCGCGATGCCCGCGCCACGCTCACCGATATCTTCGAGTGGATTCGCGGGGCCGAGGCGCAGGTCCGGTACGCGTTGGGATAATCAGGCGTCCAACCGCTGCCGGAAAACATCGGCCAGATGCCCGGTATTGCGCCGCAGGTCGAACTTCTCCAGGATTTTCAGCCGGGCCCTTTGTCCCAAAACGCGCCGGAATTCCGCATCGTCCATCAGCCTGGCGATGGCCCGAGCCAACGCCTCCGCATCGCCCGGCGGCACCAGCAGACCATCGGTCTCATGGGTGACGATCTCCGGAATCCCGTTCACCCACGGCGCCACGCAGGGAATCTCCATGGCCATGGCTTCCATCAGAACCACGGGCAGACCTTCGGCGAAACTGGAAAGCGCCAGAGCATCGGATTCGCGATACAGATCCAGGAGCTTGTCTTGATTCACGTTTCCCGCGAAAGAAACGTGGCCGGACAGGCCGCGGTTTTTCACATCCTGGCGCAGGGTGATCGAGTCGGGTCCATCTCCCGCAAACCGCAGCCGGACGTCGCGGCCCCCTTCGACAAGGGTCGCCAGCGCCGCGATCAACAAATGCTGGCCTTTCACGGGCGCCAGACGGCCGACGCAAATCACTTGGAAGGGCGAAGGACTGGACCGGAACGGCCGCGGCGGGAATGCATCGAGATCCACGCCGAGGGCGGTGAGTTCCAGCTTGGGCCACTCGGGGTAGCCGCACGCGTACATCAGTTGACCGACACCGTACTGGCTGATGGCGCAACAGAACAGAGACACCCGCACCTTCTCCGCGAGCCGCGACCCGGCCGGATACTGAAACTCCGCCGGACCGTGAAAGGTGATCGATAACGTAACTGAAAAGATCCGCGCCACTAGAAAACCCACTGTAGATGCGTAGTGCGTATGCACGTGTGTTAGCCCGTTGCGCTTCATCCAGTCGCCCACGGCGACTGCTTCGGTGAAATAGAACAGACCATGTAATGCCCTGTTGCGCAGCGCGACAGCCAAACCGCGGATGTAATGGATCGGCCGTCTGACCAACGTATGAACGTGGGCCAGCAGGAGCCGGAAGAGACCAGAGCTTTTCACGTAATACGTGGACTGCGCTTCTTCTCGCTCGCCGGCGGTCATTAAGCCAGGTTCTCTATCCGGATCACGGATCGAGACGACTTGAATATCCAATCCAAGCTGGCGAAGGACACACACCTCGCGCAGCATGAACACGTGATTGACGGCGGGATACTGACTCAGCAGATACGCCATCCTGAGCGGGGCGCGCTTGGATTCCACGATCTGAGTCTAGCAGGGGCGCGGACGAGGGCGTCCACCTCGCGTTAGAAGGAGTATTTCAGGCCAAACTGCATTGTGCGCGGACGGTGCGCGTCCACCGGATGCAGGAACGCGCTTCCGGTCAGGCAGTTTACCCCGTCGCCGCCGGCGGCGGAATAGCCCGCAGCCGCACCCCCGTAACAATTGATCGTATTGTTCGCCTGATTTCCCAGGTTCGAATCGTAGATGCGGAACTGCGTGTGATTGAAGGTGTTGAACG
>Ga0070766_10001322_pt1 | contig 12034 bp, 9 predicted proteins | sample HubBroMetageWFT6_FD_69782 | JGI IMG/M metagenome (GOLD analysis project Ga0070766, IMG submission 69782) | Warmed and freeze-thawed soil microbial communities from the Hubbard Brook experimental Forest, New Hampshire - Hubbard Brook CCASE Soil... | ecosystem: Environmental > Terrestrial > Soil >... | reverse complement strand
TGGCCAGTTACGCCTGGTCCCCGCCCGCTCCCTCTTTCGACGCCCCCGCGAGATCGAGCGCGAGGCGAAGCGCGCCCATCTGCTGCGCGTCCGCTCCGAGGGCGCTGGTGATGAGCTTCGGCTGACCGCGCATCTTCAGCCGGTTCAGCATCTATACAGGGTCACGATCACGGCCCCGGGGTTTAAAAAGCTGGTACTCGGCCGATCACGCTGGACATCGGGGTCATTACGCTGAACGGCAGCCTGAAGGTGGGCAGTGCCCAGGAACGGGTGTTGGTCACTCCAGACACCGCGGCTCTGCTCCAGACGGAAAGCGGCGAGCAGTCCACGACATTCTGAGCGCGAAAAGACAGAGCTGGCATTCGGAAGCGAGCGCTGAGTTCAAAGGCACGCCGAAGGATCGCGTAAAGCAGACAGGAAGCGATGGGCAGCCCAGAAGAAGTCTGCGAAACAGCGGCCCGGCTACCGGAGGAGCACACGAACCGTTCCGTCCACGATCAGGTTTCCAGGACCGGTTTGGCCATCGGTCTGCCGACCGTTGGCTGAATGTTTCTATCACGACTTCGCCGAATTGTGCGCCATATAGGCTCCGATTGCTCCGATCACTCCTGTCTACTGCATTGGAAACATGAGTACTCCGGCCTTCAGTCGTCGGCTGTTAACCGAGTGCTCGGAACGAACGATTGGTCGTGTCAACGAGCGCATTGACGATTTGGCATGAACCGAGCCCAATCTCTACATGCAATCCGAAGGGCGCCATGCAGGGCCAGCACTTAGGTTGGTTCGGCCAGTTCGACTCGGTCGATGCGCGGATCATAGGCCGCCACCGACTGAAAATGCATCAGGTCCCGGGTGCTCAGGTCGAGCACCTTGGTGGCGACGGACGGCTCAGCGAACAGTTCCGAAGCCCAGTCCAGATCCTCTGAGGCAAAGATCCATCGATGGGCATGACGGACGTGCCCGCGGTTAAAGGTCCGCACCTGAGCATTCGACGCTGAGCGGACCTGGGCGTCGGGGGTCGCGGCCAGCAGCCTCTCTCGTTTGCGCTGGTCGGCCTTTTCGAGAATCTCGATGAAATTCAGATCGAGCGTGAGGTGAGGAATGCCTTGCGCGACACCGGAAACCGCACTTCGATATCGCGTCGCTGTACCCCGTACCAACTTACCTCTGCGATGCGGGTCCATCTCATTGGGTCACAACCTGGGGTGAGGCACACGCCTCGCACTCAAGCGTCCGCTTTTGGAACACCAATGTTCAACAGCGAACATGGCCAGGGGCGCACCAGGTGGGTAGTTCTGCAGCATTGCAGAACGCTGCCCTTGCTACTAAACTCTTGCATCCGCTATGCATTTCCGGATGGTGAATGTGCGCTCGGCAATGCGATGGACTGGCTCCGTTGAATCGGACCCCAGCGTGCAGGTAATGAACATCGTTCGGGTGCAGCCCGACGAGGATGGGGTATCGGTAAGCGTTGAGAGTCTGCCCCAAGGGGGTCGCAGAGATGTTGGCCGGCGTGGGAAATGGCACAGACCGATTTGTGAAGAACGAATATGGCGTGACGACCACAGCATCGGGAAATGCGCCTGGAATTGAAGCTGAATCGCATCTCCATCTCCCGCGAAAGCATGATTTGGCCCCAATTCTCTTCATAGAGAGATCAGTTTTGGGAGTCAGTTTGGTGTTGATTTCCTTTTTTGTTTCCGTCCTCCATGCCCAGTCACTCAACGACCAGATCCGGCGTGCAGCAGAGCTAAATGATCAGGGAAATTTCACGGAGACGCTAAAACTGCTTGCTCCCGTGCTCCAGTCGCAGCGACAAAGCGATGATCCTGTTGTCGGCGTGGCGTGGAACATCAACGGCTCGGCGCTACAAAGCACTGGCGATGAGGAGGGCGCACGCCGTTCTTATGAGAGGGCGATCGAAATCCTGGGTCGAACTCCTGCTGAGAGACAAAATCTCGCCACTGCTTTGGATAATCTCGGAACGCTAAAGGCACAATTGGGTCAGCTGAGCGAAGCTGAGTCGCTGGAAGTGCGGTCGAGGGAAACGTATGAAGCCGCTGGGGACCCGAGCGGTGTGGCTCGCACCTCAGTCAATCTCGCCCTCTTTGCCCTCGGTCAGGGAAAGCGAAGAAAAATGCGCCGCCTTCTCGAAGATGCCTTCTCAGCGGAGGCCGAGGTTGCAGCCCCGGAGGCCGGCGATTTGTCGGCTCTCTACAATGCTCAGGCTCTTGAGCTGAACACCCTTGGAGATCCGAAAGGAGCCCTGGCCTCAATCGATAGGGCGATCCAACTGTTGATTGATCATTACGGGCCCCGCTACTACATGCTGGCAAGCGGATATGCCCTTCGTGGCCAGTTGGAGGCCAAACTGAATGATCGGGACCAGGCACTGACTGCCTATAAGAATTCAATAGAAATCCTGACGTTACACGGGGATCTGAATTCCCGTGTCTACTTTCTCGTTGAGGCCGCCTATGCGAAAGCATTACGCCAGTTCGGAGCGCGAGAAGATGCAGAGCAGATGGAACGGGCAGCACGGTCGGGACTAGATTCGCTTCGCAATCCGTGTTCCGGATGCACTGTCAGCGCAGATAGTTTCCGATAGCGCTTTCAAGCGCTTCTCCAGCCACGGCGGAATCCAACTTCCATTGTCTAACCAATGTTCAGACTACAGACGGAAGCCTGCCCGAAGGCGAATCGGAGAGGCGTATCTGTCCTTTCGCGGCCGTGGCTCGGGACATTGAGGGCAACCTTTACGGCACCACGTATGGAGGCGGATATTCCGGGGTGGGAGTGGTGTTCAGATCGATGAGCGCGTTGGCCTGAAGTCAACAGTTGACTTTGGAACTGCTTGCAGATCTCTGGACACTTGCCGACATCGCGGTACGGATGTTTCCGGGCGAAGCTGGCTCATGCCAGGTCGTTGTCAAGCTGGTATTGGCGGAATCATGGTAATGCCACTGCAGTGCGCAGAAATGGGCATGCGATTTTACGATTCCAGTAAAGGCCTCCGATCACGGGAAGAGATGCGCTGCTTTTTCTGATTTCACAAACGACGCCTCGCAGGGGAACTCGAAATGAAAGCTTCGAACTGCGCATTGCGGTTCACGGGATTTCGATGCGTACGATCTGGCCCGCTCACGCGAGCGCGATGGGCGGCTCAATCTCCAAGTCCGCCCATTCCCGGTGAACTTCTTACCATTCCTGGAATCAGGCGAACTCCCCGCGCGCATTCTTGACCATGCCGCCGCATCGTTGGAGTAGAACCGTCTTAATTTACAGTAATTCGCGCCGCGGCGATTGTTCCTTGTACTTCAACCTTGGTAGGGGTTCCATCCAGGTTCCAGATCCTGAAGGTGAAGCTGCCGTTGTAGGATGCGCCATCCCGGGCTACCGTAAATCGCTTAACTTTAGCCGATGTAACCAACCCAGCTCGGTATGTGATTCTTCGAGCCCTTCCGTTCAACCATGAGAATGCGGAATAGCTCCGAACCCTGGCGAGCGCCGCTCGGACGGCACCCCATCGAAGGCAGCTGTTACTCCTCTGGTGCTTCGTAACACTTGCGGACCGGGGTACACCGGGCCAGATGCACGTAGTGATCATCGGGGCCGGCCGGGCTCATGGTGCGCAAACACCAGTAGCTTGACGCGGTGTGGATACCGTCCACCCACATCTCCACGTTCTGAGGCGTCGTGCCATACGGATTCTTGGTTCGGAGGCACTGGCAGGGCTGGGATTTGACTTCAGTTGTACTCATCGTTCCTCCTAACCTGCTGCGCTCGGGTCGCGGTCCCTTTGTCCGGCAGCCAGCAGAATGGTGCGATAGATGGCCACAGGGAAGAGCTCGACTTTGTACGCGTTCATCGTCAGCGGCTGCACATTGGTCATGGCGGCCTTGCCTGCGGCCCGTGCGAGCTCTTCCGTGATGGGCTTGCCCGTAAGCACGGCTTCAGCTTCTGCGGAGCGGCGCACGACCGGCGATGCCGCTCCCATGGTGATGACGGCACGCCGGCACGTGTTGCCGTCCATTTCCAAAACCACGCCCGCGTCGGCGATGGCCCAGTCGAAGCTCTCCTTCTCGCCGTATTTCTGGTACGCAGATCGCGTGCCGGGAGCCGGCTTCGGGATCATGACTGCCGTGAGCAGTTCGTCAGGCTGGATGACAGAGAACTTCGTCGGGTTTGCATCGGGCGGAACGTAGAATTCTTTGATCGGCACGGTGCGCTTCCCGTTCTTCGCGGAAGTCAGTTCGATGCCGGCATTCAGGCCGAGCAGCGCCACGGCGGAGGAGGACGGCGCGACAGCGGGGCAGGTGCCGTAGTCCATGATGGCGTGGTACTGGTTGAGCCCCGTGAATGCGAAGCAGAAATCCTTTCCTTTGCGAATGCACTGGAATTCCGCGGAGCGATAGTACCAGCACTGCACCGGCTGCAGCAGGTTGCCGCCCAGCGTCGCCATGTTGCGTATGTGCGGCGTGGCCGCGTGACCGCACGCATCGGAGAGAATCTGGTATTGCGACCGGACGACGGGATGTTCGCTGATCTCGGCGAGTGTTGAGAGCGCGCCGATGGTCAGCCCGTTCTCAGTCTCCTGAATCCCGCGCAGCGCGGAGATATTGCGGATGTTCACGAGCCTGTCCGGCTGCGCCGTTCCGTTCTTCATGCGCTCCAGCAGGTCGATGCCGCCGGCTTTGACCACCGCGCCGTCTTTTAACTGCGCGAGCGCCGCATCGACGGTTGTGCAATCTGCGAGTACGAAACTGTTCATGCCAGTAACCTCCCGGAAGCAGGCTGATTCAGCGCGGCCAAAACAACAGCGGGTGTCATCGGCGTCTGGCGAATGCGCACACCGATGGCGTTATACACAGCGTTGCCAATCGCGGCTCCAATCGAGACGACGCCGGCCGCCTCGCCGATGCCGGATGCATCCGTAGAGCTCTGCCCGATGTACGCTTCGACGAGATTCACTTCAATCTGAGGCGTCTCAAGCGAGCCGGTGATCTTGTATTGCTCGAGATTGGGATTCACCATCAGGCCATAATCGGGGTCGAGGAGGCGGTTCTCAAACAATGTGTATGAAATACCCTGGATCACTCCGCCGTTGATCTGGCTGATGACCTGCGCCGGATTCATCGGACGTCCGCAGTCGTGGACGGACAGCACGCGCCTGACGTGGATTCGGCCAACTTCCGTGTCCACTTCGACCTCGGCTACGTCGACGCCGCCGTAAGTCAGATATTTGCCGGGGTCGTAGTCGGGCACGCGCTTCGATTGAACGGCAATCTGATCGGTGGTCATCTTCGCCGCAGCGCGCCGGAACGTGACGCCCTGCAGCTTGCCGGATTTGCTGCGGACCTGGCCGTCAGCGAACTCGAGGTCTCCGGCGCTGGCGCCGAAGGCAGGAGCGATGTCGGCGAGGAACTTCTGTGAGGCCTGCCATGCGGCGTCGCGCACAGCGGGCGTGAGCGACAGCGTAGTGACGCTGCCGCCGGAGTTCGGGCCCGCAGGATAATTCGTGTCGCCCACGCGGACGGAGATCTGCTCGGGCGGCACTCCGAACTGCTCGGCCACGATCTGCGCCATCACGGTCCTGATGCCGGAGCCGATGTCCTGCACGCCCGAGAGCACTTCGAGCGATCCGTCCCTGTGCACGCGGACTTCAGCCGACGAATTCATGCTGACGAACCGGTACCAGACGGATTGCGCGAGGCCCACGCCCCGCTTCACGGGACCGTGGTCTGCAGCGGCGACAGCATTCCGCGATTTCCAGATGTCGCTTTCGCGAACAACCTGGCGCTCGACCTTACGGACCGGATGCTCATCGATGCGATCGCGAAGGTCGATCGGGTCCATGCTGAGCTTTACGGCGAGATCGTCGATGGTCTGCTCCAGAGCGAACGCACCCTGGGGATGACCCGGCGCGCGCATGGCCGTTCCTGGGCCCGCATTGGTAAAGACGTCATTCTCTTCCGTGTGCAGCGTTGCGTACTTGTAGAGGTTCGACGCGGGCCCGGAGCAGCCCGCTCCGGTGCCGCACCCGGCGGTACCGTAGCTCACCAGATGGATGCCGGTGATGGTGCCGTCTTTCTTTGCGCCGATGCGCAACATCTGATCGGAGCTGGGGCGATTGCCGACGGAAAGATGTTCCTCTTTGCGATCGAGCATGAGGCGGACGGGCGCGCCGGTCTTCTTTGAAAGAGCGGCGGCGGCGACACCGAAGTTGCCTGCGCCGAACTTCGCGCCGAAACCGCCCCCCATGAACTCGGTGATGACGCGCACCTGCGACATGGGAATCCTGAAGTAGCCGGCAAGTTCTTCGCGGACGCTCGATGTGCCCTGCGTGGAGGCCCAGACCGTGAGCATGTCCGGCTTCCAGTCAGCCACGACACCGTGCGTCTCCAGTGCCGAGTGAGTCTGCACCTGCGTCATGTAGCGCCCCTCGACAACAACGTCGGCTTCTTTGAAGCCCTGTTCGATGTCGCCGACCTTCTTGATGGCCGGCCCGTGCACATTGCCGGTTTGCGGCACATTGTGCGGACCGCCGCCGCCGCCCGCCGTGCCCTCTTCATCGGCCGGGCCGGGGAACACCAGCGTCGCATCCGCGGCGCGCGCCTTATCGAGATCGACGACAAAGGGGAGGACTTCGTATTGCACCCTGACCAGAGCGGCTGCTTCTTCGGCTGCGTACGGCGTGGTGGCTGCAACCGCTGCAACGGGCTGACCAGCATAGCGCACCACCGGATACTTCGTCTGCTCGAGCGATGGATCGCGCAACACCGCGCTGCCCATCACGTGCTCGATGACGTAAACTCCCCTGACGCCCGGATGGCTTTCCGCCGCGGAGGTATCGACGGAAATCACCTTCGCGTGCGGAACGGAGGCATCCACGAGCTTCGCGTAAAGCATGCGAGGCAACTGCATATCGGCGGTGTAGCGCGCGCGTCCAGTAGCCTTCGCCAGACCATCCAGGCGCTCATGCGACTTGCCAACATACTTCAGATCCTGGTTGATCGGCCAGACCGGCGGCTCGGTCGCGAGGACATCGCGTTGTTCATCATGCAGTGTGTAGCCGGGCACTCCGACGGGCATGGAGACGCTCTTCTTGTCCGTTTTTTCTGCCGGAGCCGGAGCTCCCTGCTGGAGCAGCGCTTCTTCATTGGTGCGGATCGACATGATGTCCTCTCTTACGCTCTGCGCATGTTACCGGCCGCTTCCAGCGTGGCGGCGAAGACTTTGGGATACGTTCCGCAGCGGCAGAGATTGCCCGAAATGGCGTGGCGCACATCCTGCTCAGAGGGTTGCGGATTCTTCTCGAGCAGCGCTGCGCAGCTCATCACCATGCCCGGCGTGCAGAAGCCGCACTGCATGGCATCGTGCTTCACGAAAGCGGTCTGCAGAGGATGCGGCTCGGCATCTGCGGCGGAGAGCCCTTCGATGGTGGTGACTTCGCGCCCGATGGTGTCGACGGCAAGAGTCATGCAGCTGTTCACGGGCATTTTGTCGAGCCAGACTGTGCAGCCGGAGCAGGCGCCGCGATCGCAGATGACCTTGGTGCCGGTCATGCCGAGATGAATGCGCAGGGCATCGGCCAATGTGGTGCGCGGCTCCAGCTCCACTGCGTGCTCTTTACCATTCACCTTTAGCTTGACGGGAACGGGCCCGGGGCCGAGCTCCGTGACGCCCGTGGAAGTGGCTGCAGCGGCCTCGCGGCTGAATGCCTGCACCCCATCGAGCAGGGCGGTTCCGGCAGCGGTCAATCCGGCGCCCTTAAGAAATCCTCTGCGACTGATGCCGGGCTTATTGGCGTCCTGTTCCGGCGAAGAAGGATGTGGCTTTGTGGGATCGGGCATTGCCTCCTCCTGAGAATCTGTTCGGATCGATCGATTGAGCCGCCATGCTTACGGGCGGTTGAGCGAATCAGGTTTTGGCGTTGTCACTGGGGAGCAAAATAGCTGCAGCAAAACTATAGCTCCGGGCAGCCCAGCGGAACAACCTGAAGCAGATTCGAGTGGCACGCCTGCACGTCGGTTGGATCTATTCGTGTTGGACATCACCGGTTGAGATCCGCTGGCTATCCGTTAGAAGAGGTCCGGGATGCTGGTAAAGGCGATCCGCGTAGGAGCGGCGGCGCGGGCCAGCAGCATGCTGGCCGAGAAGATGGTGGCGGTGCCGTACTTGTGGTTGAGTGCGTCCATCGTGCTGGTGAGCCGGTTCCGCTTCGATTCGGTTTCGAGGCCGGAGAAGAGACTCAGGGTGTGCAGGTGATCCGGCACGAGATTCCCCAGCCAGACCCCGACGTAGAAGGGCTTGCGGTGCTTCTCGTCGTGCGGCCGTGCAGCCCAGAGCTTCTGCAGAGCCTCGATCAGAGTCTGATTGTCCTGGCATTCGATCACAGACAGGCCCTCCGACCAGGATGTCTGGTGAATGCCTGAAGAATGCTGCTTCTGCGCCTGTTCTTTGGGAGCTGCATATTTAATCGTCAGGGATACTTGAGTCGTCCAAAGGCGCGCGGTGCGCAGCCGCATCGCCGCCTTGTGGAGCAACTTGTGAGCAACGGCGTAGCAGCCGTCCTCGGTGCGGAGCTCAGGTGGCAGGACGTGGCTCTGACTGATGGACTTCTGATGCTCGAGCTCCGCATCCTGGAAATCCTCGCCCCGCAGCCAGTACCAGAGCTTCTCGCCGTTGATGCTGCCCCAGACGCGATTCAGCTGCTCGCGGTCGAGCGCCAGCAGTTGCGGCATCGTCCGGATGCCCTGCTTCTGAAGTCGCTCCTCCATGCGGGCACCCACGCCAGGCAAATCGCGCAACGTGAGATTGGTGAGCGCTGAAGGAAGCTGGTCGAGAGTCAGCGCCACCAGCCCGTCGGGCTTCTGCATGTCGGAGGCGATCTTCGCAAGATAACGATTCGGGGCGAGACCGATCGAACAGCGCAGCATGGAACCAACATTCTCCCGAATGGAGGCTTTAATGCGCTTTGCCAGATCGAGCGCAGCCGACAGCGGCTGCTCGCGGCCGATCAGGCTGGACGCCATCTCGTCGATCGACAGAACCGCCGCCACCGGCACGCATCGCTCGACGGCTTCGACAATGCGATTGTGGTAGTCGACGTAGAGTTCGTGCCTGGCTTCCACCAGCTCGATTCCAGGACACATCTGCTTTGCATCGCCGACCCGCGTTCCGGTTCGTACGCCGAAAGCTTTAGCTTCGTAGCTGGCGGCGATTGCGCAGGTAGTATCGGCCATGACCGGAACAACAGCAATGGGACGCCCGCGCAGCTCCGGGCGAAGCTCCTGTTCGACTGAGGCAAAGTAGGAGTTCAGGTCGAGAAGCAGCCAGCGCAGCCGTGGTTCGGTTTCAGATGCCATACTTCTCGTCCAGAAATACTCGGAGCGTCCTCGGCAAAGTCACGCTGATCTCCTGCCACGTCAGAATCCCCAGCCGGGTCCTCAGCGAGCTGTTGGTCACGGCACGCATCACCTCGAACCAGCGATCGATGAGATCCGGCCGACGCCGGTCACAGAAAACGAAGAATGAACTGCTTGTTGCATGGGCAGCCAGCACTCCGCGAATCAGCTGCCACGAGTGTACGACGCCGTCGCGGCCGGGTAGCTGCTCTGTGTCGAACACATCGTCGAGATCGCGATAGCGCGAGAGCAGCCGGAGCGGAGCGCACTGGAAATCTGATTCCGTCAGTTTGGCTTCCACCAGGAGGTGGTCCAGCTTCATATCGGTTTCTGTTCGATCCTGACGGCCGTTGGCCAGAGGAATCGCAGGCCGGAAGCCGAACTCCGGCATCAGGCCCGGTTCTATCCCCAGCAGGGCATACAGCGGTTTGCGGCTCAACACACGCGGGTAACAGAAGATGTTCATCAGCAGCGCGTCAGAGCTGGTGGCGCAATCCAGCTCAAACCGCCGTCGATCCTGCGCTCGCGGCACGAACCGGCTGGCGGTGTAGCTCTTCGTCAGGCGCTTTTGCCAGGCAGGATTGCTGCTGATGCGAGCCCAGGACGCCGGCAGAAAATTGCCGTGTAGCCCTTCCGTCTCCTCGAAGATGACGCTCGCCGCTGGTCCCCAGGAGACTTCATGGGTGCGGTTCTGCCCGCGGATCAGGTTGCGGGCGCTGATCTCCCGCCGCAATTCGGCTGCGCTCAAAGATTCGGTCACTCCTGGCTTCGCTCCATTTGTTACCGCCCTCCCTTTAGTTTGCGATACTGCTCCTCGGTCAGCTCCAGCCGGATGCCGACCCCGCCTATGTCGATGGCGGGCTGCATGGATTGGCGGCCTTCGAGATTCAGCCGGTAGCCGCCACTTTCGGCAATCTCGAACAGCTTCTCCTGCCGGATGACGTTCAGGCGGACGGGAATCGGTGTCTTCAGATCCTCTTCCAGAAACTAGCACTTCCAGCCGCTATGGGTCTGAAAGGACATATACACGCCATGTAGCGGCCTCTGCCTGGCGGACGCACAACTCCTCGCCGGACATGTGAGGTGTGGGCAGGGAGTCCGGCAGAGCGCGCAGATTTTGCCGGCCAGTCACATGCGCGCCGGGAGGATCGTTCGCTATCCATCGCAGGTAGTCTGCTGTGCCGGCAGCGCCGCGGGAAGCAGTATCGCGGCTGCGACGAGAACGATGGGAGTTGAAAACCGCATACTCGAGCGCTTCGGGTTTTGAGTAGTGGGGACCGCGCGGCGTCGATGCCTGCAATCGCGAGATCGCCGGCGCGACGGATCGGCACCCGTTGGTGAATGGCCTTTGCTACGCCGCTCCCTCGCGAGCACCCTTCCAAAGGTCGATCGAGGACTTATCGGGGCCTGTAGCGCGAGCGACGGAGAGTTGCATATAGACCATCTATACACGCACTGTCACGACAAAACACGGTAGCGACGGTAAAGCCGTCGGCAGTTCCTCTGGAGATCCGAGCGGCGTTAGATCGGTGCGATAGAGCAGGAAAAGGAGGGCCACACTGCCAAATGAAATGAACGACATTCTCGTCGTCGATGATAATCCGGTGCTCCTTAGCTTACTCTCTGAGATATTCATGGGTGCGGCTATACCGCCCGTACAGCATGCAATGGTTTCGAAGCACTGGCAGTGATTAGGAACCGGGTGCCCGATATCCTCATCTCCGACCTGAACATGCCCGGCATGTCAGGATTTGAACTTCTATCAGTCGTGCGGCTGCCAGTTATAACAACAATCATCTTCGGGCGCGATAGCTTCGCCAAGTTCTCTTCGCCGTCTGCTTCCACAATTCCGGCACGATTTTCATTCTGACTCATAATTCACCCTCATCATATTTACAATCGGATTGCATTTCATATCACGCTCTCTGTCCAGCTACTTTTCAATGCATTTGAACCTCACCTGATGCTCCTGGTTTGTTCTTTGCCAGAAAGAAGCACAAAAAGAACATCACGACGGAGATCATGGCAAGCAGCCAGTAGACATCTAAGTACGAAAGGGCTTGTGCCTGTGCATTCAACATGCCATACAATCTGGCAGCTGCCATATGTCGAGCCGAGGGCAAGTCAAACCCGGCATGTGACAGGCGCGACGCCAAGTCAGCCACGGCCGCATCGAAGTAAGGAGACCGCGTGTACACAGCGAGAACGGACTGATGGTATTGGCTGCGGCGTGCGATCAGCGTGGTCACAGCCGATGTTCCGACGCTCTGTCCGATATTGCGCATGAAGTTCATCAAGCCGGCAGCGGCATTGGTTTTCTCTCTGGGTAAGCCAACATAGCCAGCCATCGTAAGCGGGACGAACAAGAATCCGACCGGCAAGTACTGCAGAATTCGTAACCACGTGGCTGCGCCAAAGCTGATGAATAAGTCGATGCGCTTACAGGTTAAGTACATGCCCAGCGCAAGAGTAATCCAGCCGAATGCCAGGATGTGGCGAGCCTGAAATCGCGTTGTGAGACGCCCAACGAACTGCAGAAGAATGAGCAGCAAAATGGCGGCCACCGACAGCACCATCCCAGCTTTTTCCGCAGTGTAGCCCATGAGAGTCTGCAGAAATTGAGGAAG
>Ga0070766_10001319_pt1 | contig 12040 bp, 8 predicted proteins | sample HubBroMetageWFT6_FD_69782 | JGI IMG/M metagenome (GOLD analysis project Ga0070766, IMG submission 69782) | Warmed and freeze-thawed soil microbial communities from the Hubbard Brook experimental Forest, New Hampshire - Hubbard Brook CCASE Soil... | ecosystem: Environmental > Terrestrial > Soil >... | reverse complement strand
AGTTACGATGCTCACGCTGTACACCACATCAGGATTCTTAGGGTCTACCCTTATAACTGGAAGGTCGCCGCCGCCGATGCGCATGGCGGGGCGCGGATCAGTCGTAGCTACATGCCAGGTTTCTCCGGTGTCATCGGAGCGATAGACGCCGAGACCGGCGCCGGAACCGTATTCTCCATGATCAGTAGTTGCCACCGCCGCGTAGAGGCGGCTTGGCTGACTGGCCGCGATCGCCACATTGATTTGCGTGACGTTCTTGGGCAGACCATTGGTCAGAGGATGCCAAGTATTGCCCGCGTCCGTGGACTTGAAAAGACCTCCGCCGATTCCTTGAAACTGATTGTTATCCTCCCACGGCCCCTCGCGTGCTTCCCACAATGATGCGTAAAGGACATCTGGATTTGAGAGGTCCATTTCTATGTCGGAACCGCCGGTGTTCTCGTCTTTGTACAGAATCTTCTGCCAGGTGTTTCCCCCGTCGGTCGAGCGAAAAATGCCTCGCTCCTGGTTCGGACCATAGGGATGGCCGAGGACCGCCGCGAACACTTTATTCGGGTCGCGCGGGTCGACCACGAGCGCCGGGATCTGCTGTCCTTCACGCAATCCCAGATGAACCCAGGTCTTGCCCGCGTCCGTGGACTTGTAGACTCCGTTGCCGACTGAGAGGTCAGGACGATGCAGCCCTTCACCGCTCGCGACGTAAATAATGTTGTGATCCGACGGAGCGACGGCGATGGCGCCGATCGATTGACTGGGCTCCTGGTCGAAGATCGGCGTCCAGGTGCGGCCATAGTCGTCCGACTTCCACACGCCGCCATTCACCGCGCCGATATAGAAAAGATTCGGCTGGTTCGGTACGCCGGCGACCGCCCGCGTCCGGCCTCCCCGAAAAGGCCCAATCATGCGCCAGCGCATTTCCTGATACATGCTCTCCGGATACTGCTGGGCCTGGCTGATGCCAAGCGGCGAAATGGCGAAACCGCCAGCGAGCAAAATCGGAATGAGGCGATGAAATCGAATCACTAGACCCTCCAGAAAATGTCTGAGTGGGACAGCATAAATCAAATATGGCAGTGGAAGAATGGCTAGTCATTCGATCCTGGAGGGTTCTGAATCTTCTTCGCGACGCTGCTTCTGAATATCGATTCCGAGCTGCTCCGCTTTCTTGTAGAGGTGGCTCCGCTCCAGACCGAGCGATTTGGCCGCATTCGTGATGTGATAGTTGCAGCGCTTCAGCTCGGCGACAATTACCTCACGCTCGAACTTCTGGACCCGCTCGGCCAGCGGCCCTGAACTCGTTCCTAAGGAAGGAAGGCCGGTTGGAGTAGAAGGCAGGGCGCCGCGAACGGTTTCTAGCGTTACCTCGCCTTCGGTCGCCAGTAACATCAACCGCTCCACCACGTTGCGCAACTCGCGGACGTTGCCGGGCCACGGATAGGCCGCAAGCGCCTCAATCGCCTCTGGAGTGAAGGGAATCGGCTTCCAACCATTCTGATCGCAAACCTGCCGGGCAAAGTGTTCCACCAGCACGGCAATGTCCTCCTGGCGTTCGCGTAGCGGGGGTACGATGAGCGGAAACACGTACACTCGATGAAAAAGGTCCTGGCGAAACTTGCCATCGCGCACGAGACCTTCCAAATTTCGATGAGTAGCCACCAGGACGCGCACGTCGACGGAAATAGGCTTGTCTCCGCCAATGCGTTCTACCTCGCCTTCCTCCAGCACGCGTAGCAGTTTGGCTTGCATGGGGAGAGGCATATCGCCAATTTCATCCAGGAAGATGGTCCCGTGCTCGGCCTGCTCGAATTTTCCCGTGTGGCGTGCGGCTGCTCCGGTAAACGCTCCCTTCTCGTGTCCAAAGAGCTCTGATTCAATCAACTCAGCTGGGACCGCGGCACAGTTCAAGGTAATGAAAGGCCCCGCGGATCGTGGGCTGCGTTCATGCAAGGTGCGCGCAACCAGCTCTTTCCCCGTGCCGGTTTCCCCCAGAATGCAGACTCGCGACTCGCTGGCTGCCACTCGCTCGACCTGTGCCATGACTTTGCGCATGACGTCCGAGGTCCAAACAATCTCGTGCTTCCCCAGGCGATGCCGAAGCTGACGGTTTTCCGATTCCAGACGCCGCAGTGTAAGCACGTTCTCCACTGTGAGCAGCAACTTTTCCGTGGAAACTGGTTTTTCCAGAAAGTCGAGAGCTCCCAAGCGCGTAGCGCGAACTGCCATTTCAATATGTGCCTGGCCCGACATCATGACCACCGGAACCGTGATTCCTTGCGACTTGAGATCTTCCAAGAAGGAAAGGCCATCTTTCCCGGGCATAACCACGTCGGAGAAAATCAGATCAAAGTTCTGCGTCTTGGCACAGTCGAGTGCCTTCAACGCGTTGTCGCAGACCGTTGCTTCGTGACCCGCCAGGCGGAATGCGCGTGAGAGCGAGGCTAGCGTGTTAGGCTCGTCATCCACAATCAGAAGGTTTGCTTTCCGTGGCACTAATGGCTCCTCGCAGGTGCGCCGAGCGGCTCATCGGTCCTTTGCAGCTTGTCCAGATTGCGCGGCAATTCAATCATGAATATCGTCCCGCGTCCGGATTCACTTCGAACCGTGATTCTGCCACCGTGATCGCTGATGACCGACTGAACGATCGCGAGCCCGAGCCCCGTGCCGTGCGGTTTGCTGGTGTAATAAGGAGTGAACAAGCGCTCGCACTCTTCCGACGTGAGACCCGCCCCAGTATCCGAAACCTCGACATAGCTGTGATCGCCGTCCTGGCGTGTGCGTAGCGTGAGCTTGCCATCCTGAGGCATGGCGTCCATTGCATTCAACACCAGATTTGAGAGTGCCCGGTGCAACAGGTCGGCGTCGGCGGCGATGGAATCCATGGGTTCGGTTAACTCCAGTTTACATTCAAGGGGCGCACGCTCCGGAGCTTGGAGTTGCGCCTGAAACAGCCGAGCGATATTCCGGACGACGTCATTAAGTTGTATTGGTTGGAACTGCGGTTGTGGCATCCTGGAGAATTCGCTGAAGCGCGAAATGATCGCTTTGAGATTCGCGATCTCAGCCAGCAGCGTGGAGGAGCTTTCCTGAAAAATCTCTTCGAACTGCTGTGGACTTTGCTGCCGCGCCCGCAGCAAATTCTCGACCGTCAGTTGCAGCGGGAATAGAGGGTTCTTCAATTCATGCGCCAGGCGGCGGGCCAGCTCACGCCACGCCGCAACACGTTCCGCCTGCACGAGATACTCTCGTTGCGCCAGCAGTTCGCGAGTCATACTGTTGAACGATTCCGCCAACTCACCAATTTCGTCGGACGAACTTACGGATACCTGTGTGTTCCAGTTGCCGGAAGCGACGTCGCGAGCGGCACGCGCGAGTTGCTCTATGGGCCGCGTGGCCCGGCCCGCCGCCCAACCGCTCAGTAGAATCGCCAGCAAGATGCCACCGCCTCCGCACAACAGTGCCGCCGTGCGGATGCGTTGGCGAAGCTCGACATAGGGGCGCCGCGAATTGCCAATCAGGAGGACCCCGAGCAAGTGGTTATCCCGTCCGGTCAGCGGAATCGCGTCAATGGTCTCGTCATCAGCTGGATTGGAGGACCAATGCACCAGCTTCGTGGTCTCCCGCGGTTGTTGCTGAAGCTGCTGAATCATTGGCGCAATCCGATCTGCTTGTGAGGCCGGGCTTGAAGCGTCAATCAGGAATTGGGGAGAGAAACCAGCTCCCAGATTCTGGTAAAACATGGCCCGCATTCCGGCAGGAAGCTCCAGGCTGGCGAGGAAGTCCTTATCAATGCGGCGGCCTCCGACCACGAAGAGCGGCTTCTCCCCCGGGCTCACCTCTCTCACCGCGAACAGCCCCAGCGCTGCGCCATCCGGGAGTTCCTCCTGCTTTAAGAAAGCATCTTTTGGAATTGTGGCCGCGAGGGTGAGAGTTTCCTTGTAGCCAAACTTGGCCGGCCATTGTGCTGAAGAAATGATCGTGTCCTGACTGTCGATGAACTCCAGAAAATCCAGCTGATGATTGTCGGCCACGGCCCTGGCTTCGTTGAGGTATGCGCCATAGTCGGGTGAGCCGCGCATCAGCGCTAGAGCCATGCGAGTCGTGCCTTCGCTCGCTGCAATCGTATCGACATGATGCGCGACTTCTTCCCCCCGACGATTGAACTCGTGGCGAAACTGCGCGACCAGAGCCGCGCTGCGCTCCTCATTGGCCTTTTCGAAAGCCTGCCGGGTGAACGACGAAATACTCCAGGCAACCGCTATCACCGACACCAGGACGGTCAGCGCGAACACCGCCAGAAGCCTACGCCGGAAAATCATGGTCTCTCCGCGGCAAGCCAGACGTTTGGCACCCGCCAGCTCCTGTCGCGGGCTGTCCTCCAATTCCTCACCGTTTGAGACACCCCGTTTGCCGTCCGCAGATGCAGCAGAGGAATCACACGTTGTGATTGCAGCAGCCTGTTCTCCGCCGCGTAAACATCGTCAATCGAACCGAAGGCAGATTTGCTCTGCGAAAATCCAAGCTCCGAGGCCAGTTCACTAAGAGCGATTTGAGGGTCGATCGAGATCAGCGGCAGCCGAACAATCCGTAGGTCTGCGACACTCGCCGTTGTGATCTGCATTCCCATCCCGGCATCGCGAGCATTGAGCACGATTCTTTCGGCGATCACGCGTGCCGTGGGATCGCTCGGATCGTAACCCATGGTCCATGAAGTGGTATGCGGAATCTCGCTCCGCACCTGACGCGCAGCCGCCAGGTCAATCGACGTGGGAAAAAGAAAAGCATACCCTGTCATCCAATTCGGCAGAAGGCCGCCGGCAGGTTCTCCGCCGCCTTGCAGCACGACCGTACTCAGCAAATCGCGATCAATACTGAGGGCAAGAGCCTGACGCTGCCGTGCATCCTCAGGCGACTGCGGGTCGCGCCCAAAGACTAGCGCAATTAGCTCGATCGGGGCTGAACTCTCGATGTGGCGACCTTCCGCGATCGCCCGATGCGCTTGTTCTGGCGCCACTTCTATCAACTGTGTCTTACCGAGATCGAATGAAATCATCTGCTCGCCAAAACTTTTTCCCAATTCAATTTCGATCGCATCCAGGAATGCGCGACCTCCCCAGTAGTCGTCGCGCGCCACCAGAGCAAGTTGTTTCCCCGGATTCCACTGGGAAACCGCAAAGGGTCCAGTGCCAGAAATCCTTCCGCCCTCGCGTCTGGCAACGGCGTTGCGCGCCAAACTTAGCTCGGCAGGAAGATTGGGAGCCGGGGAATCACGCTCGATGACAACCGCCTCTCCCTCGGAGAATACTTTCCAGCTTGGATTCGTCCTCCGCAACGAAGCGGCGACTGCATCTGGGGTAACTGGCGCTCCATCCTGGAAAGTAACTCCGCGACGCAACAAAAACTGCCAGCGTTGATCGCCCGATTCTGCCTTCCATGAAGTCGCCAATGCTGGTTCAGGCTTGCCCTGCGCATCCAACGAAACCAGGGTGTCAAAGATCAGACTGGACAGATTACGGCACCCGGACCAATCCGCTTGAGCGGCATCGGCAGGATCGAGAGACGTGGGCGCGGCCCGCATCTCAGCATGCAGAGTTCCACCATAGTGCGGTCGAGCGGCGGCCCGACCGCCGAGAGCGCAAAGCAGATTAATGGCCACAAGCAATGGAAAGCCGGTAAGCCTCATATCTCCCTGTTTCCGAATTCCGTGAAACTGCAATGACCCCAGTGCTGTCCGACTCGGTCCAAAGCGCGGTGATGACCCCGTTGAAATCGGCGGGCTGGCTCACGGCGACGGGCTCGCGATCCGCAATTTCGAAAGCTGTGACGGTTTCGCCGTTGCCATCGCCGTTGCCAATGACCAACACCTGCCAGCCTAGCCCGCAACCGCTCCGCACGCTCGCAATGTCGCTTCCCCAGATGAGTTTGGCCGCAGTTTGGTCCGTGACTCCGTCCAGTAAGTGCACCTGACCATCGACGGCGGAAAAAATCCAGAGCTTGTACTTCTCCCTTGGTAGCATCGCAGCCGAATAAAATGCTTTCACGGTGGTTTGTTTCTCGATGCCCGGAGAAAGCGCTCCGGTAAAAAAGTTCCTGGTGGGAGCGAAGAATGCGCTCAGGCCGGGCTGATCCGCTCCTAGCGGCCAGGGGTCATCGCTGTCATAGCAGTTCAGAGACAGAGGAGCGGTCGCAGAGCTTCGGCAAAAAGTGCCCGGCAAATACGCGTCGAACCAGTGATCCTTCCGCAAAGCCAATCGCCCCCGCAAATCGCGCGGCCACGGATGCGAGTGCGATAGTGGCAGTGATTGTTCCTGCTGCCAATGGCCATCCTGGAGCTTCAAAATTACGACGCTCTCCGGTTCGAGGAGAATCATGTGCTGCGCAGCGCCGTTCAGCAGTGCGACATCCAGGATGCGATTCTCATCCGTCGAAAGCGGTGTCTTTTGAATCGTGAACGCAGCAGTTGAGCTCTCGACTACCGGCGGCCCCAACCTTGGCGTAGTGACCATGACGAGGGACGTTTCGTTGTTACCCTGATGAATCTCGGCGACCCAAAGGTAGCTCTGGAGATTTTCAGAAAGCGTAATCTGTACCGTGGCAGCGGCTTGGTCTGCATTCACAAAATGCACTCCGAGCGCTGCAAGCTGGGCGCTGAGCCCTCGACGAATCGTTTCCGCGTCCGGCCGGCTGAGCGAAGACCGGTTTACCACCTCCAGCGTGACCGCTCCTGGACCCGTGGCAGCGGCAACCTTTCGTGCCAGTTGTTCTTCCGGGGCTCGCCAGTCACTCGCCAGGATCGCGGGCAGGTGCGCCAACATCAGCACGCAGAGGCAGGCAGCCCGTGGAAACCGTGATGACCAGGCACGCATGTGCGGGATGCGCGAATTATAAACCGCATTGTGGCGGGCACTTGGCATATTCGCCCTGTACTGTTTGTAGACACCGAGCTTTCCGACTGTAGCGCTAGACTTATTTCGGCTGCTGCTCCTCCGGTTCTTCCGCCTGACTGGCATGGTTTGCCACGCTCATGCTGCGCAGCACATCATTGGCGAAGAAGAATTTCCCGTCCGCTGGCACCATCATGATCTGCAGCTTGTCCGAGAGCCGTTCTGCCACGATCTTGTTAATGAGCAGCGGATTCTGCTTCAGAATCGCGCCTTCGCTCTGCATCCGCACCGCGTCCGCCGCGGCCGTCACGCGGATACGATCCGCCTCCGCTTCGGTCAGCAACTTTCGGCGCTCCATCTCGGCCTTGCTGTCGATCACCTTGGCCTCCGCCTGTGCCTCTGCGTTCTTGACCGTGGTCTCCTTGCGAGCTTCGGCTTCCAGCTTGGATTGTTCGATCTGTTTCTGTTTGAGCGGCAAGGTGTATTGCATGGCATCGGCCTCGCTTTTCGCTTGTAGCACGCGCACCTGAGCTTCTCCCTCCGCCTGCTTGACCTGCTGAGCCTTTGTGGCCTCGGCTTCAAGTTCCGCAATCCGTACCTGCTTCTGCTGAATGTCGGTCTGCACGCCCATGCGGTCGCTTTCCTGTTCCTTCAGCAGCAGCGTTTCTAATCCCTTTGCGTATTCAGGTGGCAGTTGGATATCGCGCAGCATCACTTCTTTCACAACGATTCCATCCGCTGCTAGTTTTTGAGTGATGACATCCGACGCGCGCTTGCGTACTTCCTCACGCTTCGCGGCAAACACATCCCGGACGGTGTAGTTGGGTACGAGCTCACGCCACGCGCTCGCCACTACCGCGGGCACAATTTCCTTCTCAACCGGCTGAGGCATGTTGCTCTGAATGTAATCCAGGCGCTTCGGATCGAGGCGGTAGCGCACCGTAATCGACAGCCCAAGAGTGAGCCCCTCTTTTGCCTGCACATTCAACGGCGGTGATTTTGTGCCTTTGCCGGAACCGGCACTCCCCGCATCCTCGGTGGAACCGGTAGTAAACAATTGGTCGCGGGTGTCGAAGAGCACAATGTTTTCTGCGAGTGGCACCACGAAGTGCGCGCCCGGATACAGGGCGCCCGGCAAGGTTCCACTCGTCTGGCTAACCCGGACTCCGGCCATGCCGCTGGGCACAACCACGATGCCCAGAGACAACACAATCGGCCCCCAAGCCAGCAATGCCAGCGCCAGAGAGGCTCGCCAGCGCACCTGTGGAACCGCAGGCAGCGGTCCCGCCCCAGCCGAAGCAAGCGCCTGCCGGTATTTCATTTCCAGATAAAAATCGTAAGCCAGTATTCCAGCGGCCAAGACAATCATTCCGATGCCGCCCCACATCAGCAAATATTTCAGCAACAACATAAATCCTTTGTGCGCGCTAGCGCTCCTGTCCCGATTTAACCTGTAGCGCCTGTTGAGAAAAGAACAAGCCGAAGACTTTTCCGAAAATCCACTCTTCCACCAGAATCGCGACCGCCAGCGAGAAGGCCATCCCCGCAGTCACCGTGATTGCTGTCATTAGCGTTTCCATTGCGTCCTCCCCGGAGCGTGCTTACGCGAAAGGAAGTGGCATCCCCCGGGCCAATGTCCATATGGTTGATGGTGAATAAGTTGCCGCGGCGAGTCTGGGGGCTGGATGGTGTTCGCTTGCAGACAGTGTGTGGGTACGACCACACAACGAGATGGAGCGGGAATAGATTCGCTAATTCAAAAGAGCGCTCGGTTGTTGTGTCAAGAAACCGGTGGTGCGGCGAAGCCTGGGATGGAACGGCCTTCGTCGGCAACCGGCTCGGTTATCTCTCTTGCATAGCATGCGACTGCGGTGGCCCGCTGCCAAAAGCGTGTGGCGAGAAGCAGAAGCATCGTCGCCTGGCCGATGATGAATGCGCCTAGAACACTGCTGGACGGGGCGATCGCATACCACAGCAAGATTCCAGTCACTAGAACGGCCATGGCCACAATTGCAATTACGAGATAGCTGCCTAGCAGACGACCGAACTTCCGTCGCGTCTTGCGGAATCCGGCCACGATCGATTTGCGCACCGCCGGCTGGTCGCGCAGCACCACGTCGGTCTGAGCAACATCAAACCACATGCGGATGATCGTCAGCACCAGCAGAATGAACACACTGCCAATGAGCTGCGTAAAGAATGGCAGCCTTTCATTGGAAGTCTTATCCGCGGCACTAACCAGCGCGTTCAATCCGGCGAATAGAATCCCAGCCATGCTGCCCGCGAACACCGTAAAGAACAGAGACAGGCGTACGAATGGCCAAACATTTCGCCCGCAGGCGCGAAAAAACTCATCCCGTGGAAGCCCGTGGTCCGAGGCGTAGCCCAGCAACACTCCGGGCATGAACAGCAAGCTCGCTAACAAGAATACGACCGCGAACAGCATCGCCGGATGGGTTGCGCTGGGGAGCGTCCCGAATTCCGGGCGCACCAGCAATTCGAGGAATACCCCCAGGCTGAATCCATGAAGCAGCTTGTCGGCGTAGAGGCTGTGGTCCAGAATACCGTGCGCGGCATCGCTGAAGGAACTCGCTCCGAAGTGGGCAAATGCCAGATTCAGCAGATAAAACCAGACAACGTAACGTTTGTTGCGGCGCACGATGGCCGCACCTGCGGCAACCAGACTCGTTTTCCCGTTCATTCAGATGTCCCCTTACACCAGCCACCAGGCCAGGAACTGCGCAAAGAACTGGCTGATGCAGGTCCAGTAATTCGTCAGTTTGCCCGCCGGCTGGCCGTTCGGTTCCGCAATTCGACTGTTATTGAAGTTATTGCGATCGAGGTAGATCTTGTGGTCGGGATCGACTTCGACCGACTCCACCCTCGCCTTCTTCTGGTACGCATATCGTACCCATCGGTCTTGTCCATCCCAGTGCTCGCGCACCCGGTCGCCGTTATCGAACTTAACCTCAACGTCGATCGGGATCACGAACTCACCCTTGCGGCGAACCCAGACGTTGGAGACATATTCCGTCTCTCCCTTTTTCTCGTTCAGATTTTCTTTGTACCAATCCACGGGCACGGAAGTGATCTTCATTACTTCGTAGTCCAGCACTTGCGTGCCGTAGACTGCCTGGCTGAAATACCAGCGTAGATCTTGCCCCGAGACGTCTTCAATCGTCTTCAGGAAGTCCTCTTTGCTGGGATGGGTGAAGCGGTAACGCATAAAGTACGTATGCATGGCGCGGCGCATGGTATCTTCGCCAATCACGCCCTCGAGAGTGAGCAGACTGAGCGCCGTCTTGAAGTACGTGATTCCGCCATACGAATTAGAATCGGCATACTGCCAGCCGTTCTTCGCCAGGGGATCGAGATCGGCCACACCTTCGTAGCCAGTCCTGGCCTGGTCGACTTGTCCGGCAGTGAGACCCCACATATTAACGAGCGAAGTGGACGCTCCAAAAATCGAATCCAGGATTTTGATCTGCGTGTACTGGTTAACGCCTTCATCCATCCACGCGTCTTCGAATTCGTTGGTTGCCACCATGCCGTACCAGTATTGATGTCCGAATTCGTGTTCAAGCGCATCTTCGGGCCAAAGCAGACCTTTCGGGATGAACCATCTGGTGTCGCCCGTAATGAATGTCGGATATTCCATGCCACCGGCCGCTGACCCCGGCTCCGGATCCACGATCGTGAGCGTCTTGTACGGATACGGCCCATACCAGCGGTCAAAATGTTCCATCGTTTCCTTGATAATTCGCGCGTGCCGCTCCGCCTGCCCCCAATGCGCCGACTGCATCAGGAACCGCAACTTCACCGGCCCCATGCTGCCCTGAAACGTGTCGTTATAGATCAGATAATGCGGGCTCGCCGTCCACGCAAAATCGTGAATGTCATCGCCGTGATAGGTAACCGTCTTCGTCCCGTCAGGATTATTCACACTTCCAACTTCGATGCCGCTCGCTCCAACCACTTCATACTGCGGCACCGTGAGCTTCACGTCATAAACCCCAAAGTCGGCAAAGAACTCCGTATCGAAGTGAAACTGGTGGCAGTTCCACGCGCCGTGCCACCACACCCCAACCTTGGGAAACCATTGCCCGCCAAGAACAAAGTCGTGATTCCAGCCGGTCCGCGCCAACGCCTCCGGAAATTGATCGCGAAACTTGATCTTGAACTGCACATACCCATCCGCCGGGATTGGCTTCGATAAATGCACTTGCACTACGGTGTGATCGTCTTTGTTCTCGTCATCAGGATGGATGAATTGCAGTTGCGAAGTGAAATCGCCCTGGCCCACAACTTCAAAGCTCTTGATCTCCTCCGCTCCGTAGCTTTTGGGGTCCCAGGTTCCCAAGTCCGGCCCATAAGAATTCCACCGCTTTCCTTCCCGAATCCAGGTCGACGTCGGCTGAAACCCATTTAAATAAAGATGAAAGGGAAGCGTGTCCAACGCCTGCCCCGTCAGATTGTGGTAAGTCAGCGTTTCCGTCGCATCGAGAGAATGCGTCTTGGCGTTGTACTTCGCGTCCATGTCATACGCCACAACCCGCTGCGACAACGAAGTGGCCGAGTTGATCGCCGACGTAGTAGCAGGAATCGCAACCCCCGCTGCGCCGTCCGTCTGCGCGACGACAGGCACAGCCAAAGCAGCCAGCAGGCAGACCCCAACCCTCAAACCTACAACCATGAATGAAACTCCCTCTCTTCGAGAAGCGGCAGATAACGAATACGGCAACGGCGAATCGCGAACGTCAAATCATAGCAGCACCGTATGAGAGACACGAATGACCGATCGCTGGAATTGTTACGTGAATCAGCAAGCCCAAGTTCCAAAGCGAGTCATTACCGAGCCAATGCACACGTAGGCCGTACGCCCGCGTCCGACCCGCGAGCAAAGCGAAGCGAACAAGTGTAGGGCGGACACTCCTGTCCGCCGCGCTTGACTCCGAGAACGTCAGCGTCAATATCTGAAAACTCTTCAAAGATGTTGTCCCGTGCCCACTCGATCATCCTAGAGGAAGCGGAGTCGTGCGCTCGCGCACGACTTCCAACGAAGGATCCCTGCACCAGCTCCCAGCGCTCGCATCTTTTTCGGGCGCCCTCGGTCCAACCGAAGCAACCATCCAGCCCTCCCCATGCAACTAAATAATTAG
>Ga0070766_10001317_pt1 | contig 12045 bp, 11 predicted proteins | sample HubBroMetageWFT6_FD_69782 | JGI IMG/M metagenome (GOLD analysis project Ga0070766, IMG submission 69782) | Warmed and freeze-thawed soil microbial communities from the Hubbard Brook experimental Forest, New Hampshire - Hubbard Brook CCASE Soil... | ecosystem: Environmental > Terrestrial > Soil... | reverse complement strand
AACTTGTCGGGATCGTGAATCTTCAACAACTCAGGCTCGGGATGGCTGACGAAGGCGTCGGCATAGTCGTCGGGCTTCTTCTCGCCCTTCGGCGTCATCGACGCGGGGCTGATTTTCAGCGGCTCGCGCGCATTTAGATGGCAGGACTCGCAGCGGTCCACGATGTTGGCTTCGGCTACGTTGATCTGGACGATTTTGGGGTCCCAATCCGCCGTCTTCTTCTTCAGGCCATCGATCTGTTGCGGCGTGAGGTCGACCATGTGGTCGGAGATGTATTCGTCCATCTTCGCCCTGGCCGCGGTCACCGGCTTCAGCACATCGCCCAGATCCAGGCTTTTTTTCGTGCGCTCGTCGCGGATCTCGTTGTACGTCTCCTCGAGTTGCGGGAAGTTGAATTGCTTCCTGCTTCCGTCGGGGAACTCGACCGTCGCCAGCTTGCTCTTGTACTCGGCCAGTTCCTTTTGCTTGCTTGCTTTCGAAGACGGGCTGGTGCTCGTTTCAATCTCATAACTCAACGCATTCACATAGGCACGCCGGTCGGTGAATACGCTCTGCACCGCGAGCAATCGCGCCGTTACCTCGTCGACCGCCTCGCGTGCCTGCGCAGCCTGCGCCTTCGAGTCCTGATAAGTTTTGTCATACGCCTGCTTGAGAGCGGCATAATCCGGATTCTGCTCAACATCTTTCTCCGAGGTGGCTGACTTGGACCGTGCTGTGTTCAGAAACGCAGTGTACCGGTCTTTCCATTGCTCCTGAAAAGCCTTCCAGGGACGCTGTACCCAGGCCTCATCCCACAAGGCCCAGAACAACGTCGCCATCAGAATCACCATCGCGACCAGGTAATATGCGGCGTAAGACTTAGTTGTGATCGGGTCCTGCTCGGGGTTGGGTTGTTCAGGCACGGGCGATGTGTCCTCCGAAGACTTTGTCATTCCGGGCGAAGACCGCAATCTCTACTCCCAGCGCTTTCGCCGGTTATAGAGATCCTTCGACTCCGCCGGCGATTCGCTTCGCGAATCCTCGGCTCCGCTCAGGATGACAATGCAAAATGATGACAACCTAAATGTTGAACCTAAATGTTGAACCAGGGCGTAATCCAAACATACTTGATGTGCCACAACAGCCGCAGCCCCATCTTCAGGGGCAGCGCGACCATGGTCAGCAAAAGAAATTGCGTAATGCCGAATTGCAGCAGGCTCATGCGCTTGAAATCTTTTCCCATGTATCGGCGGAAGAGCGAATAGACGATAAATCCGCCGAGCACGTAATAGCCGCCGACCACAATCGCGCCGAAGAGAGCTTTTGCCATGTTCGACGTGATGCCGAAAATATCGGGCAGGTCGCGGTTCACCTCATAGATCAGCCGGTTGTGATCCCAGGTTTGCCCCGGCCAGAACCACTGCCAGCCGGGCCCTCGAATAAATGTTCCGATGAGGATCATCGAGACCCACAGAATGATGAAGCCGAATAAGAATGTCGAAATCGAAAACTTGCGCTGCCTCCATGTGTAATAGCCGCTGCCGAGCGGGTTGGTGTCGATGTAGGGAATAACCATGAGGCCGATGATGATCATCGTGGGCATGACCACGCCGGCGATCCAGGGGTCGAAATAGACGAGCATCTCCTGCAGCCCCAGGAAGTACCACGGGGCCTTCGCGGGATTCATGGTGAGGTTGGGGTTGGCGGGCTCTTCCAGCGGAGCATTCAGCGTGATCGACCACACCATCAGAATAATTGTCACGATGATGGCGGCGAGAAATTCAATGCGAAGTAAGAACGGCCAGACATGTACTTCTTTTTGCCAGCCGGCTTTGAACGGCCAGGTTTTGCGGTGATGCGTCTTGGCCATGGCCGGATCGGCTTCGAGCTGCGCGATCAGTTGATCGTTGGCGTGCGCCTGCTTCCATGCCAGATAAATGTAGAAGCACAACAGCGGAATCAAGCCCACGATCGGCACGTTGTCCGGAGCCGAACAAATTTCCCAAAGTTGTCGCCAGTCCATGATTATTCTCGCGTCAGGTTAATCAAACTCTTGTAATTCCTCACCGGGCTGAAGGCCCAGTGAGGAACCTGCTTTCTGTTAGAGCGTTCACTCTCCAGCAGCCTTCGGCCCTCTGCGCGGCTTATCGGCTTCCGCTTCCAGCATGACCGGCGCTGGACCGGAGATTCCTCCATCCTTCCGCACGCGCCAGAAGTGCACGATCATCAGGACCGAAGCCACGATCGGAATTCCGATACAGTGCCAGATGTAGGAACGCAGCAGCGCGTTCGCATCCACGATCGAACCGCCGAGCAGGCCGAAGCGCACGTCGTTGTAAGGAGTCATACCCAGCATCGAGCCGAACGGACCTTCGTGTCCGAGCAGCGGTGTGGCTCGCGCCATGTTCGTGCCCACGGTTACAGCCCAGAACCCAAGTTGATCGTCGGGCAGCAAGTATCCCGTGAACGAGAGCAACAAAGTGAAGACCAGCAGCAGCACGCCGATGTTCCAGTTGAATTCGCGCGGCTTCTTATAGGAACCCGTCAGAAAAACGCGGAACATATGCAGCCACACGCCAATCACCATTAAGTGGGCGGCCCAGCGGTGCATGTTGCGCAGAATCTTGCCAAAGGGGACGTCGTGCTCGAGATAGAGCACGTCGCGAAAGGCCTGCACCTTGCTGGGATGGTAATAAAACATCAGCAGCACGCCGGTATAGGTGAGGATGATGAATAGAAAAAATGTGATCCCACCCATGCCCCAGGTGTAGCTGTAGCGCACTGCATCTCGATTGATCTTGGCGGGGTGTAGATGCAGGAACACGTTCGAAAGCACGCCCAGAGCCCGGTTGCGCGGCGTGTCATCATGCTTGTGGCGAAAGATGGAGGTGTAGACCTGAGTCTTGGTCGGATCTTTCAGCCCCTCGATCTGTTCCTTCGCCTTGGCGGGGATGTCGACCTTCATCGCCTGAATGTCGTCTTTCACCCGGTCGACCAACCCTACTTTGCCATTCTTGCCGTTAGTTTCGTCAGCCATAAATGAGTCCTGAATTTACGATCGACTCAATGAGTCATCGAGTCAATGATTCCTACACTCCAGTCAAGAACGCTCCCGGATCGTTGAAATGCGTCGGTTGTCCCTTAGGCCATTGATAGAGGCGGGAAGTATCGACGATGATCTGCCCATCGGGCGCAAGTTCCACATGGGCGCGGTCCATCGGGCGCGGGGCTGGACCTTCGAAGTTGATGCCTTCGCTGTCGTATCCGCTGCCGTGGCAGGGACACTTGAATTTATTCTCGCTGGGCTTCCAATCCGGGGTGCAGCCGAGGTGCGTGCAACGGGCATAGATCACGAACACCCGGTCGGGCGTGCGATCGACCCAGATACGGAATCTCTGCTGGAACTTGGTGTCGACTCCCAAGGCGAATTCGGAAGGATAGCCGATCTTGAAAACAGTGTTGGGTTCGAACAGAGTGCGAGGAAGAAAGAAGCGAAAGAATGCCAGGAACCAAGCGGTAAGGAATGCAGTCACGGCGACCCACACCAGCCGGCGCCGGCGCTGATCGATCTCTGTGTTCGACGGACCTGATGAGGAGAGTCCGCCAGCCGCGGCTGCCTTCGAGGTTCCCACCGCAGGCGTGCCTACGTACTTGGTAGCATCAACGCCGGTTGTGGCGGCTGGCTTTGCCGCCTCCGGATTCGGACTCGGTTTCGGTGGTTCACTTCCGGGAACCGTCATGGGTACCCTCCTGCTTCTATAAACTTGTCAATCTCCGGCCAGCAACAGCTCCGGAGAAGCCGCCTGCGGCAGCGTATGAATCGTGGCGCTTGAGTAAGCCGGATCGCCCATTGCCTCGAGCACCAACTGACCCAGAGCCGATATAAACTTAGGAGAATCGTTCAGGCCCGCGCTCATCTCGAACCGAGTTATGCCCAGCCGACGTGCTTCTTCGCGGGCCTCATGATCAATCTCACCCAACGTCTCCACGTGATCGGAGACGAAGGCCACGGGCACGATACAAACTTCCTGCACTTTCTCTTTCGCCAGATCGTGCAGCGTGCGGTGCAGAGAAGGTTGCAGCCATTTACTCGCTCCCACCTTGCTCTGGTAGCAGAGCCGGTGGCGATTGGGCCAGGCTCCGCGTTGCATTAATAGCTGCACGGTTTCTTCAATCTGCCGCTGATAGGGGTCGCCCTTTGCGATTACCGACACGGGAACGCTGTGTGCGCTGAAAACAATCTCAGGCCGTTCGGAGCGCGGGAAGCGCGACAAGGCTTCGTCGACCTTTTCCACTACGGCATCTAGATAGATCGGATGCCGATAGAAGGCTCGAACGTTGTGTACGGGAACGTCTCCGCGGAACAGACGTTGCCATTCGTTCAGGCTGCTGCCGGTCGTGGTCGATGAGTATTGCGGATACAAAGGCAGGAGCACGATCTCGTCACATTGCGCAGCTTCCAGTTCAGCGATTGCCTCATGCGTGAAAGGATGCCAGTAGCGCATGGCGACAAAGCAGCGCGCATCCAGGCTGTGATTGGACAATTCTGTCTCGAGGGCTCGCGCCTGCCGCTCGGTGAAGCGCCGGATGGGCGAGCCTCCACCGATGGTCGCGTAGTGGTGCTGTACTTTGCGCGCCCGCGTCGCTGAAATTAATTTGGCAAGAGGTTTGCGGCCGATGCGGGCGAAGGGAAAATCGATGATATCGGGATCGCAGAAAAGATTAAAAAGGAAAGGCTCAATCGCAGCCAGCGTATCGGGTCCGCCAAGCTGAAACAGAACTACCCCCAAACGCCGTGTTGTGCGCGTCATCCCCCAGATTCCCCAGAACGGGCGAATTTACTCTCATCTGCGACGAGAGTCAATGGCGCAGTTGAAGATGGCTGCGGCATTCGGGCTCCGGACGATACTCAATCAAGACGAGGACAAGAGCATTTATTTCCGCCGAAGCCCAAACCCGGATTGATTACGGCAAACGCAACTCACCGTGTTCCGGAACCACGATCTGCTGGCGCTGGCCGTTATTGAAGTAAAGCACGCGCAGCACCTTGTGCACGTTCGGGTCAGGATCGACACCCATGCTGCGGTTATCGACTACGAGGAATATTCTGCCGTCGTGCTTGTAGCCGCGCAAAGTTTCAGTGACATCCGCGAAATGTCCCTCGCCGCCCCAAAACGCCCGCATGATGTGGAACTCGCGGTCGTGCCATTCATATCCATGCTCCGGATCGAGCACCAGATTCACGTGCGCATATTCCGGGAAGTGAAATTCTTCCACGTTGCCGTCCCAGTGCCGGATACGGATGTAGAGATCTTTGACATGGCCGCGCGCGGGATCTGCGCCGAAAGTCTGGTCCGTTACGTCGAAGCGCAACACGCCATCGTGCATGAATGAGCGCACTTGTGGCGTAACGTCCACTCGCCGGCCGCCCGCGCCGTATTCCGCTGCCACCAGCTCCCCGCCCTGTGCGGCGGCCAAACCAGCAAGAAAAAACATACATGCAAGAGTACTAATCAGGCTTGCCAGTAACCTCTGCTTCACGTTCATAACGCCCCTTTTCTGCCTCGGTGATGGGCGAGGCCCAAGCATTGTTGAGAAGCGATTCTCAGCGAGCGGCAGCAGGAGTGACCTTTGCCTTTTCCATTTCTTCGATCACCGAATCCGCGAATTGCGACGTGCCCGCCTGGCCGCCCGTATCCTTGGTGAGTTTTTCAGGATGGCGATAGACTTTCTCCAGCGCATTGCGAATCTGCAGAGAAGCTTCCGTCTCGCCGAGATGCCTGAGCATGAGCAGCGCGGAACGCAGCAACGCAGTTGGATTGGCCAGATTCTTTCCGGCGATATCAGGCGCGGATCCGTGGACAGCCTCGAAGATCGCGCAGTGGTCGCCTAGGTTCGCGCTGGGCACGAATCCGAGCCCACCGACAAACGCGGCGCACAGGTCGGAGATAATATCGCCGTACAGGTTTTCCATCACCAGCATGTCGTACTGATACGGATTCATCACCAACTGCATGCAGGTATTGTCGACGATGTGCTCGCCGTACGTGATTTCCGGAAAGCCTTTGGCCACGGTGCGGCAACAGCGCAGGAACAAGCCATCCGACAACTTCATGATGTTGGCTTTGTGAATGGCGTGAATTTTCTTACGGTTGTTCTTGCGAGCGTACTCGAAGGCAAATTTCGCGATGCGGGTCGAGGCTTTTTCCGTGATGATCTTCAGGCTTTCCACGACGCCGGGGACGACTTCATGCTCCAGTCCGGAGTAGAGGCTCTCGGTGTTCTCGCGAACGATGATGAGATCGACATCGGGATAGCGCGTGGGGATATGCGGCAGATTGCGAATCGGGCGGAAGTTCGCATACAGCTCAAATTTCTGCCGCAGCGCAACGTTGATGCTGGAAAAGCCGCCGCCGACGGGCGTGGTCACCGGTCCCTTCAATCCAACATGGGTGCGCTCGATCGATTCAATCACTTCCTTCGGGATGTATTCGCCGTGTTTCTCAAAAGCATCGGCGCCTACAGCGAACGACTCCCAATCGAACTTCACGCCCGTAGCTTCGAGAATGCGCACCGTGGCCTGGGTAACTTCGGGGCCGATGCCGTCGCCGGGGATGAGGGTTACTTTATGAGTCATAAATACCTCAGTGGTCAGTGGTCAGCGTCCAGCGGCCAGTAAAAAGATTACGTCCTGGATTTTGACTGGACATTGACCACTGATCACGGGCCACTTTTCTTAGGCTTAACTTCCACTGTTTCTTTCGCTTTCACCAAGTCCCGCAACTCATTCATGAACTCTTTCACGTCCTTGAAATCCAGATACACCGAGGCAAAACGCACATAGGCCACTTTGTCATAGCGGCGCAGGCGATTCATGATGAGCTCGCCTAGTTCGCTGGTTTTGCGCTCGCGTTCCTGCGACTCGATGACAAACGACTCGGCCTCGTTCACGATCTGCTCCAGCTTGCTGATTGGCACGGGCCGTTTTTCGCAGGCGCGGAGCAGTCCGTTCAAAACTTTCTGGCGGTCGAATTTTTCGCGACGGCCATCTTTCTTGACGACCATGTACGGGATTTCGTCGATGCGCTCGTAGGTGGTGAAGCGCTTGCCGCACTTCAGGCACTCGCGGCGGCGGCGGATCGACTCCGCCTCTTTACTCTCGCGCGAGTCAACAACTTTGTCGTTCGCAAAACCGCAAAAAGGACATTTCATGGCGCTGATGCTGGGCGAAAAGGATTCGCCCAGCTAATTCGAATGTTCGGGATCAACACAGAAATTGTAACAGGCAGGTAAGGCCGCAACTCGCAGCCCGTACCCAGGTAATAGACAGGAATCCTTCCCAATTCACGCCGGTGGACCGCTGATCTCGGCCTCCTCCGCCTCGTGGCTTTCTTTCGATAACTTGCGCAACGACAGTCTCTCGTGATGCGCCAGGGCCAGTCCGAGGGGAATAACGGCCATGAAACAGACAAGCCACAGCAGGATCGCGCAGCTCGCTGCCATTTCGGCGGGAACGTCGAAGATCTTGGTGAGGGCCGCCATCGTCGCCACCTGTGAGCCGCCGCCAATACCCGGCAACTGCAGCATCGATCCAAAAATGCTGGCCCCCATCAGAAGCAGCACCTGAGGCCGGGCAATCTCAAGGGCATCTGTCCCGTAGGCGTGGGTTACCTCCTGATAAGCGATGGTGATGACGAACCACATCGCCACCGAAACAAGAATCGACAGCGTCAGGGATATCGGGCCGTGAACGATACGCAGCCCGGCTCCGAATTCCCGCACCCTCTCAGCTATCCTGTGGCCTAGATTCGCGGCCAAATGGGCAAATCGCTTCTCGACCCAGGCGGCGATCGCTTCGCCGCTGCGCCCGACGATCACAGCAGCCCCCACAAGGCCGGCCACAAGAGCCATGAGCACGAAGCCCCCGATGCGAAACTTATGATAGTACTCGGGGTGGGGAATCGATTGCATGGCGGTAGGAAGAAAGAAAATCGCCAACACCATCAGGATCGTGAAGGCCCCAAAGTCAAATATCCTCTCAATCGCCCATACTCCCATCTGCGAGGAGAAGGGTAGGTTCTCCCGTCTGGAAATGAGGTAGGGGCGAATCAGCTCTCCCGGCCGCCCAAGCAGCGCCAGGCCGGTGAACCCGATCAGGGTGGGGGCTATTAGACCCGTGTAGGACGACTTGGGGCGAACCGGCAGTAGAAAAATCTTCCAACGGATGGCCCGCAGCACATATCCAAAATATATCCATGCAACCGCATGGAGCACATGCAGCCATCGGATTTGCCGGCTAAGGTCGCGAAACTTGCCCCAGTCGAAGGCTCTCCATTCGCGAACCTGAAGGTAAACTAAAACGGCGAGTATAAGAAAAATCACCGCACTTACCACAATGCGCTTTTTATCCATGAAGGGGAGAAGCTTTCGCGCCGCGACCCTTTGGCTCGCGAAGCGGAAACGGCATTCTCAAGGTAAATGAGTGGGCCGAGAGGGTCAAACCCAGGGTAGGACCCTCCTCTTCATTGCGCCGTTTGCGGGACGGGGGTTGAATTGGCTTTCGCCTGAGTCTGCGGGCTGGGCTTGTGAGGGGTGGTCGCCGGGACGTGGGTTGCGGCTGGCTTGTTCGCCGAACTCTTCTGTACTGGGGGTTGGGCCGGGGGTTGGGCTGCGGCCTTTGCCGCGAGTTTCTTCCGGTTGAAATCGCGAACAATGCGGGCCACGTAGGCTTTGGTTTCGTAATATGGAGGCACGCCGCCATACTGCTCCACGCGTTGCGGGCCGGCGTTATAGGCGGCGAGCGCCTTGACCAAGTCAAAGTCATAGCGCTCCAACAGCTCGCGCAGATAGCGAGTGCCACCTTCTACGTTGGCCTGCGGATCGAAGGGATTTTGTACGCCGAGTTGCGACGCGGTTTGCGGCATCAGCTGCATGAGTCCCTGCGCGCCTTTGGGAGACACCGCCCGAACATTGAAGCCGCTCTCGGCGCGGATTACGCTGCTGACCAGGTCAGGATCGAGGCGGTAGGTTCCGCTCGCGGCATTGACGACTTCATTCAAATCCAGGGGTTGTTGGGCGCGCTCTGTTGAAGCCTGCAGGTTGGGCTGCGGGGCGAGATTAGTTTGTACCTGTTCCGCAGGCGCGGCCTCAAAGTGATCGATCTCGGAGGTGGGCACATCGACGAAACTCGAATCATCGCCATCCACATACAAGCGAGTGATAGCGCCGATGACCTGGCGGCGCTCATGGCGGATGGAAAATCCATTGCGCAGCACGGCGGTGTCGGCTGCCGGGCAGGGAAGCGCTGTTGCTGCGAGTAGAGTGATGACCGCAGCCCATCGCCCGATCTGGATTGACTTCTTCATTATTCAGGTATTCTTCGTTCCGAAATTCAGACGTTGACAACTTCGGCTACGGCAGCGGCGACGCCGCACTGGTCGTTGCCGAGAGTAACACTCCACCCGCGCCCGCGCAGCTCCGCGCAGGCATTTCCCATGATAACCGGATGGCCGGCAAACTCAAGCATTTCCACATCGTTGTGGTTGTCACCGATGGCCATGACCTGCTCGCGCCGAAAGCCGCGGTGGGCGGCCCATCGCTCGAGAGCGTGGCCCTTGGAACAGCCGGTGTTCAGCACATCGATCATGGAAAGATCGCGCTCCGGATATTCGGTGCGCAGGATGGTGATTCGGTTGCTCATCTGGCTGGCATCGAGAGCTCGCAAAGCTTCGCCCATTCGAGCCAGCGAGCCGCAAAACATAGCCTGCACGGGATCTGAGGTCAGGGCATTTTCGATCGGGACTACGAACTCGATGAATGCCATGTTCTTTTCCAGCCAGCGCCGGATGCTGGTGTTCAAATCATCCAGGTGCTCCAGCACGATCGCGCCTTTGGTTTCTTTATCAAAGGTAAGAACGGTATTGCCGCGGAAGTCTTGCATGGCTCCGCATAACTCGAGGCAGACCTGGCGCGGCATCAGGTCGCGGTGGAAAGTTTCTCCGCCGAGTGAACGTGTTACTGCTCCATTGGAGCTGATCAGCCATAGATCGAATCCCAACTGCTTTGCGATAGGCAGCGCAAAGGTGTGGCGGCGGCCGGTTACGAGCACGATTTCGATGCCCGCAGCGTGAGCTCGCCGCAAGGCTGTGAGGTCGCCGTCGGAGATCTGAAATTGAGGATTGAGCAGCGTGCCGTCGATATCGGAGGCCAGAAGCCGGATGGAATCGGACTTCGGGCTGGTAGTTTCGGGGCTTGGCGGTGGAGTGCTGGTTTGCACTTCTTTATTGTTACATAGGACATTTTGCAATGTGGCTGACTCCGGGATGGTTGCAACTCGAATCTTTAACACGGGGGACACAGCGGTCCACAGGGTAGATCCTTCGACGGTTATCGACGTGCTATTCTGCGCTGTCCATGGGATCACTTCTCTTCTTCCTCGGCGGCTGGGGATTCATTCTGCAGGCAGTGGCCATTGTGCATTTCATCCGCCGCCGCCCCGATACGTATTGGATTTTCATCATCCTCTTTCTGGGCTGGATCGGCGCGCTGGTCTACATTGCGGTCGAAGTAATTCCCGATGCCGGGTTGCTGCGTGGATCTTTTCAGGCCTTTCCACGGCGCCGACGTATTCACGAACTCGAGCGAGCCATCCTGGATAATCCCTCGGCGGGAAACTATGAAGAACTTGGCTTGCTCTATCTCGACGACGGAGATTTTGCCCGCGCGCGGGCCAGTTATGACAAAGCTATTTCGTCGCGAACCGACTCTATCGATCCCTTCTACCGCCGCGGCGTCGCCGAGATTGAGATGGGAGATTTCGCGGCGGCTGTGCCCGATCTGGAGCGCGTAGTCGCCACCGATCCTAACTATGATTTCCATCGTGCCGCAGGCCTGCTGGCTCACGCTTACGCGCAGACCGGACAGAGCGAAAAGGCTGAGGCGCTGTTTCAACAGGCTACGAAGATTTCGACCAGCTCCGAGACCTATTACAACTACGCGCTCTTTCTGCATGCGCAGAGACGCAACGAGGAAGCGCGCGGCTGGGCGCAGAAGATTATCGATAAAGGGCCGACCATGCCCTCCTACCAACGCCGCCGCGAGCGCACCTGGTTCCGCAAAGCCTACGCGCTGCTGGCCCGGACGCGACTGTAGAACGAGACTCCCCATTTGGAGAAGATGGCTATTTACCACTCCATTGCCAGATACCCTACCCCACTCCTGGCGAGTGGGATCATGTAGTTAGCAAGAAAATGAAAAGTGATCCCTTGGAATTACTGGCTTGCGGGCAAAATCTTTGAAACAAATGGATTAGCTCGCAAAGCTGGAATAAATCGTTTTCGCACATTGCCTCCGCGAACATGATCGGCGGTTGGGGCTGTGGAGGGCAAGGTCAGATGTCACAGGGCATCACGTAGTATCGCCACTATTAGCGCGGCAACTCTGACAATTTACCTTTTCACACGCCAACTTGTAACGTTCGACGACTCCCTGGCACTATCTTGCGACGGTGTTTTAGGAGTCTTGAACCTAAGCGAAATCCTGGCCGATTTCGACTCCAACCAGGTTAAGAGTTTGCTGCGCTTCGCCGGGCAACAGGAGTGAAGGAGAATGCCGTGAGCAACTGTACTGGAGTTATATATGGTGTGGTTACCAACGCTAACGATCAGTCACCCATCGCCGGCGCCACAGTCTCTCTCAGTTGGATCAACAGGGCGGACGGCAGCCAATTGAGAGTTGGCGGAAGCGACGATTTGAAAGCCTTTGTTCCCAGATGTGACACGACGAAAGCAGGGGAATATCTAATACCCTTCTACTGGGCATCGGAGGAGGTGCCCGGAGACACAGCTGCGGTCTATGTCATGCGCTGGTATAGCGACAGAACCTACACATCCATGCACAAACATGCGCAGGTGTTTGTGGGTCTAGACGTGAAAAAGCTGATGGGAGTTCTTGTCCCGCCGATTCCATCCAGCGGCAGCAGCGCAGCCAGCATGTTTCTTAAATTTTTTCTTGCAGCGACGCCGGACTTGAAGACCATCGGTGGCATCGCGAAGTTTAATACGGACA